>Ga0306923_10000122_pt1 | contig 51916 bp, 41 predicted proteins | sample sta12Can44000108_FD_203841 | JGI IMG/M metagenome (GOLD analysis project Ga0306923, IMG submission 203841) | Lab enrichment of tropical soil microbial communities from Luquillo Experimental Forest, Puerto Rico - statanox.12C.anox.44.000.108 (v2)... | ecosystem: Environmental > Terrestrial >... | reverse complement strand
GTGTTTTGACGGCTCGAGGCATGCGTGTTAACATCCGTTTTGCCCGAGCTAGCAGCATGGAATCCGTCACTTCTCCCGCAAATTCTGTCTTACGAAAAACGCCGTTAAACGCGGTGCACCGCCGTCTTGGCGCCAAAATGGTGAATTTTGGCGGCTGGGATATGCCCGTGGAATATCCTTCGAGCGCTGGCTTGATTGCGGAGCACAGGGCAGTGCGCAACTCTTGCGGCGTGTTTGACGTCAGCCACATGGGGGACATTCGCATTCATACTCGCAATCGCCCAGGCGGAGCGCTCGCGGCGGTCCAGTACACAACGATGAACGATGCATCGAAATTGGCGATCGGCCAGGCGCACTATTCCGCCATGCTCTATCCGGAGGGCACGTTTGTGGATGACGTGATCGTGCACCGGTTGGGCGAGGACGATTTCCTTCTGGTGATTAACGCTGGAACGCGCGAGAAGGACGTTTCCTGGGTACGCGGGAACACTCAGGGCATGGACTGCGTGGTCGAAGATTTGAGCGACGCCTACACGCAACTGGCGATCCAGGGACCGCATGCGGTAGACGTCCTGCAGAAGCTCACGGACACCAATCTGGATCCGATCAAGAACTACTGGTTTACGCATGGAACAGTTTGCGGCCTGCCCAATACACTCATCGCGCGCACCGGCTACACCGGCGAGGACGGATTCGAGATCTACGTGCCGTCCGATGTGGCCACAAGCGAGAGGGTATGGAGCGCTGTTCTCGAGGCCGGGAAACAATTTCATCTGGTGCCCTGCGGGCTGGGCGCACGCAACACGCTGCGGCTCGAATCGAAAATGGCGCTGTATGGCCACGAAATCAGCGAAAAAATCAACGTGTGGGAAGGGGGCTTGGACCGTTACTGCCGCATGGAGAAGGGTGATTTTATCGGGCGCGCTGCATTGCAAAAAGCCCGTGCTGCCGGTGTCCAGCGCGTTCTGGTGGGGCTGGAAATGGTGGATCGCGGAATTGCGCGCGATGAATATCGCTGCTTCAACGAAGCTGGGAAGCCCGTCGGTGTGGTGACGAGCGGTTCGCCTTCGCCGACGCTCTGTAAGAATATTGCGTTGGCCTACGTGCCGCCTACGATGGCGGCACTGGGCACACCTATTTTCGTGGAAATTCGTTGCCAGAAATGCAGAGCGCAGGTTGTGGCGACACCATTTTATAAACGGCCCAGGAGAGCGATTACTGTTTAGTGTCCAAGCGGGATGCAAATCACGGAAGGAGCGGCGAATGGCGTACCCCAAGCAGTATCGCTACACGAAAGAACACGAGTGGATCGAGACAAAGGGAGACATAGCGACCATCGGCATCACAGACTACGCACAACATGAGCTCGGGGACGTCGTTTTCGTGGAGTTACCTGCCCCTGGGACAAAAGTTTCCACCGGCAAGACGCTCGGGTCGGTTGAATCGGTAAAGGCTGTCAGCGAAATCTACGCCCCAGCCAGTGGTGAGGTGATCGAATCCAACGCCTCGCTGCAAAACAAACCGGAAACCTTGAACACCGAGCCCCACGGCGCCGGGTGGCTCGTCAAAATAAAGCTGGCCAATCCCGCAGAAGTCAATTCCCTCATGGATGCGGCGGCCTATGAAGCGTACATCGAAGAAAAGCAGAAGGAAGCGTCGGCCTGATGCGTTATCTCCCGAAGAGCCCCACGGAGCGTCAGGAGATGCTCGGCGCCATCGGCGCAAAGTCCATCGAAGATCTCTTCTCCAGTATTCCGGATGCTTACCGGTTGAAAAAGCCGCTGGCTTTGCCGGGCCCGCTTTCCGAGCAGGAAGTCATCGAGTATTTCCAAGCGCGTGCGGCAGAAAATTCCGGTGGTTATACCAGTTTCCTGGGCGCGGGCGTCTACAATCACCTGCGTTCGGTCGTGACGGATGCGATCCTGCAGCGCGGGGAATTCCTGACTTCCTACACGCCGTACCAGGCGGAGATATCCCAAGGCACGCTGCAGGCAATCTTCGAATTTCAGACATTGATGTGCCAATTGACGGGCCAGGAAGTCGCTAACGCGTCGGTGTACGATGGCTCGACGGCGACGACCGAAGCGGTGCTCATGGCGGAGCGGCTCACGGGGCGCCGGCGCGTGCTGATCGCGAGATCGGTTCATCCGGAATATCGGGAAGTGTTAAGAACCTACGCGAAGAATTCCGGCTTAAAGGTGGAAGAGATTTCCTACACGGCTGCAGGGACGATTGATACCAGGGGCCTGCGGGCAGCATTGAAGGACGATGTTTGCGCGGTCGTGGCGCAGTCACCGAATTTCTTTGGGGCCATCGAAACGCTGTGGCCGCTAGCAGAGAGCGCGCACGCTTCCGGAGCGCTGCTGGTGGTGGCGATCGCGGAAGGACTGTCGCTCGGCGTTGTGAAACCGCCAACGGAAGCGGACATTGTGGCGATGGAGGGGCAGAGCTTCGGCCTTGCGCCCAGTTACGGAGGGCCATTCGCCGGTGTCGTTGCATCGCGCGATAAGTTCGTGCGCCAGATGCCGGGGCGGCTGGCGGGGCAGACGACAGATTCCGAAGGCCAGCGCGGTTTTGTCCTGACGCTGGCGACCCGCGAACAGCACATCCGGCGGGAAAAGGCGACGTCGAACATTTGTACGAACCAGGCGCTCTGCGCGCTCGCGGCTACAGTCCACTTGACGCTGCTCGGCAAGGAAGGATTACGCGAGATGGCAGAGCAGAATCTTTCCAAAGCGCAATTCACCCTCGCGGAACTCCAGCAGATTCCGGGTGTAAAGAGAGCTTTCTCTGCGCCGTTCTTCAACGAATTTACCGTGGAGCTTCCGCGTTCCGTCAAGATCGTGAACGCGGAGCTCTTGAAGGAAAAAATCGTGGGCCCGTTCGTTCTCGGGCCTGCCTATCCGGAATTGACCAAACACGCGCTCGTTTGCGTTACGGAGACGATTTCGCGCCGGGAGATTGAACGTTTTGTGGCGGCCGTAAAGCGCGCGCTGGAACAGCCGCTCTAACACAGGAGGAAGCGGCGGGATTGTTTCTAGCCTGCCCTGAATTGCAGCGATGAACGAACACATCAAAAAAGCTTCGAGGCACGTTAATCAGAACGAGGGCTTGATTTTCGAGAAGTCCTCTCCGGGCAAGCGCGCGTTTGATCTTCCGCCGCTCGATGTGGCGTCCGCCGATCCCGCCATGGCACTGGGTGAATCTCACCGCCAGGGTGGCGTAGAAGGTTTTCCCGAGGTAAGCGAGATCGAAGTCATGCGGCACTTCACGCGGCTCTCCACGTGGAATTTCGCGATTGACCTGGGCATGTACCCGCTGGGTTCGTGCACCATGAAATACAACCCGCGCGTGAACGAATTCGTCGCACGGCTGGCCGGAATTGCCACCGAGCACCCTTACCAGCCACAAGAGCTTTCGCAGGGGTGCCTGAAGATCCTGAGCATGCTCGAGAAGTGCTTGCTGGAAATCACGGGTATGGACGCAGTAACACTGCAACCAGCGGCTGGCGCGCAAGGTGAATTGACGGGCATTCTTTTGATTCGCGCGTATCACGAAAAACATGGCGTTGCGCGCAAGAAAGTGCTGATTCCCGACTCCGCACACGGCACCAATCCGGCTACCGCGGTCATTGCGGGCTATGAAGTCGAGAACATCAAGTCCAACGCGGAAGGCCAGATTGACATCGCCAAGCTGCGCGAACAAGTCACCAGGGACGTAGCCGCGCTGATGCTTACCAATCCCTCGACGCTGGGCATTTTCGAGCAACAGATTCCGGAGATCGCCAAGACCCTCCACGACAAAGATGCATTGCTCTACATGGACGGCGCGAACATGAACGCGCTGACTGGAATCACGCGCCCTGGCGATTTCGGTGTGGATGTGATGCACCTGAATTTGCACAAGACGTTCTCGACACCTCATGGCGGAGGCGGTCCGGGAGCAGGCCCGGTGGCAGTCAAGAAAGTTCTGGAGCCGTATCTGCCTTTGCCCGTGCTGGTGGAAAAAGGGGGCGGCAAGCTGGCGCTGGATTTTAATCGCAAGGAATCCATCGGGCGGGTGCGCGCGTTCGGCGGGAATTTCGGCGTTCTGGTTCGCGCGTTTGCGTACATCCTCGCGTACGGGCCGGGCATTCGCCAGGCGACGGAAGATGCCGTGCTCAACGCGAACTATATTCGGAAACATCTGGAGGGTACTTTCGATCTACCCTACACGCGCCCATCTATGCACGAAGTGGTTTTCAGCGACGCGATCCAGAAAAAAAATGGCGTGAACACAATGGATATTGCGAAACGGCTGATTGACTACGGCTTCCATCCCTACACCACCGCGTTTCCGTTGATCGTTCCGGGGGCTTTGATGATCGAGCCCACGGAATCCGAATCGAAGGAAGAGTGCGACTTGTTTATCGATGCGATGAAGTCTATCGCCCAGGAAGCGGAAGCCACTCCCGATGTGGTGAAGACCGCGCCCCACACGACGCGTGTCCGGCGGCTTGACGAAGTTGCCGCAGCGCGCAAACCTGTCCTCCGCTGGAAGCCCGAAGCCAAGCGTAGCAATGCGGCGGATTAGCCTCTTACTGTTTCGATTTCAACGCGGTATTTAACCTCGGACACAAGGACCACGTTTCTGCTCTGCTATCCCTCGCAACTGCTAAAATGTGAGGGACGATGGACGGAAGCAGGTCTGCAAAGTCATGAGTCTCGAGCTCGACGTTTGGTTGCCCAAGTCGGTCATTCTCCTCCGCAGTTACACATTTGAGAAATTCTTTGCCGATCTGATTGCGGGCGTAACGGTGGGTCTGGTGGCGCTGCCTCTGGCGATGGCCTTTGCTATCGCGTCGGGTGTTTCGCCGCAGGCTGGGATTTACTGCGCCATCGTGACCGGCTTCCTGATTTCCGCCCTGGGCGGCTCTAAAACGCAAATCGGCGGCCCCACCGGCGCTTTTGTGGTGGTGATTCTGGGGATTATCGCACGCTACGGCATCGACGGCCTGTTCACGTGCACGATGGTGGCTGGCGTGTTGCTCGTGATCATGGGTGTGACCGGACTTGGCGCCCTGGTCAAATATTTTCCGCGGCCGGTCGTGGTCGGATTCACGAACGGCATCGCCATCCTGATTGCCAGCACGCAGATTCGCGACTTCTTCGGACTCCGGATGGAACATGTTCCCGGGGATTTCTTCCACCGCATGGGCGCGGTCGCCCAGAATTTCTATACTTTTAATTGGATTGCAAGTCTTGTTGGCCTGGTGTCCCTGGCAGTGATGATTCTCAGCTCGAAATTCTTCAAGCGTGTTCCTGGGGCGATCCTGGTTTGCTTCGGAGCCACCGCAGCGGTTTATTTCTTACGTCTTCCGATCGAGACCATCGGGTCCCGCTTTGGTGGGATACCCAGCGGCCTGCCGCATCTTGTGGTGCCGAAGTTCCAGTTCAGCCTGCTGCTGCATCTGCTTTCACCAGCCGTGACAGTGGCGATGCTCGGCGCGATCGAATCCCTTATGTCTGCGGTCGTTTCCGACCGGATGAGCGGAGACAAACACAATCCCAACGTCGAGCTCATCGGGCAAGGCGTGGCCAACATCATGTCGCCGCTCTTTGGCGGCTTGCCCGCAACCGGCGCGATCGCCCGCACGGCCACCAACGTCCGCTCCGGGGCGAAGACGCCCGTTGCAGGAATGATTCACGCGTTGACGCTGCTGGCCGTGATTCTGTTTGCCGCGCCGCTGGTCAAGGACCTGCCGCTGGCGGCTCTCGCCGGGATTCTCTTTATCGTTGCTTACAACATGGGTGATTGGGGCGAGATTCCGGAGATTCTAAAGCTGACGAAAGCGGACATCGCCGTCTGGCTGCTGACACTGAGTTTGACCGTGTTTGCGGATCTCACCCTGGCTGTCGAGGTCGGCATGATCCTCGCGGCGTTCACCTTTATCCGCAAGATTTCGCAGACAACCACAATTTCAAAAGTCACCGACGAATACATCGAAGACGGGCGGCCACACATCCTGCAGGACAAGGACATTCCGAACTATGCGGCCGTTTACCGCATCCACGGCCCTTTTCTGTTCGGCGTAACGGACAAGATCTCCGCGATCACGGACCAAATGTCGTCGCTGCCCCCCATCATAATTCTTCGCCTCCGGAACATGACCGCGATTGACGCCACCGGCATCGCTGCACTCGAGGAACTCGCCGATCAACTGCGCGAGAGCGGGCGCTGCATGCTGATCTGCGGAGCGCGGCCCCAACCCGCGGCTCTAATGAAAGAGGCGGGGTTCGGCCGGCATGTCACGCCGGAAAATACTTGCGCGAACATTAGCGAGGCGCTGAAACGCGCTGAGGCGATCTACAGGGCGCAAAACGCGCGTGCGCCCGAGGGTGTTCCGGCCTAGCCGCTCCAGTATCTCAATCAGAAAGACGCCCTCTTCTTTTTCGAGTTTGGATAAACTCGATTGCGTTTTACTTCGCGAAGCGGACACTGTTCAACACGTCGCTAAAGCTCTTCTCGAAGCGCTGGTAATCCCCTTGCGGAGCGACGCAAACGAAGTAGACCAGACCTTCCGGCCTCATCACGGTGACGACCCAATCGATCTCCCGCCCACCGAGCGGCGAATCGTTTTCCAGAAACGTCGAGAGGCCCGGCTCGCCGCTCAATTTCACGGACCTGGGCTCGCGAATCACTTTCATGTTCGCATTTTCCTGCTGCAACCCTTCCAGCAGTTTCTGGGTGACCGCATCTAACACGTCACCGGCGGGTGCTTGCCCTTCCAGTTTTGCGACGCTAGCCATAACGCCATAGGCCAATTCATTTTGGCCCTTTCCGGAATCCACGACGCCGCCTTCGGGAGCCAGGGTCACATTCTTGGCGGTCCCATATTCCTTCCAATTGTCCGGATACTTCAGCGAATATCCCTCGCCAGCCAATCCCACGTAGTTCCTGGATGGATCCGCGACCTTTGCGCTTGCCGCGGGTGCTGCCGCGCCGCTCTTAGCCGCGGGGCTTGCTGTCGAGGGCTCCTTCTTCACCACGGGCAGTGCCATCACTTCCCTCTTGATGGCCCCAAATTCCGCTGAGTCCCTTTTTGCATCCTCGGGAGGCCCGCCCAGTTTTTGAATCTCCTCATCTACGCGCTCGACGCGATGATCCGGGTTCGGATGGTCCGAGAAAAACTCCGGCGGATTTTTCCCGGTGCTCTCGGCTCCCAGTTTCTCGAAGAACGCGGCCATCGCGCGCGGATCATAACCGGCGTCGTAAAGCACCTGCGTACCCATCACATCCGCTTGCGTCTCCGCGCCGCGCGAATACTTCAACAGCAAGCTGCCTGCGGCCAGCTGCCCAAACCCGGCGGCTGCGGCGCCTGCGGTGCCTCCGAAAATTCCTCCCGCGACTCCCAGGATCCCCGTGCCCAACTGCGCATATTGCGCCTTGGTGGCCTGATTGGTTCCGTGGCGCAACGCCACGTGGGAGAGCTCATGAGCCATCACGCCGGCAAGTTCTGCCTCATAATCAGCAGCTTCGATCGCGCCTCGATTGACGAACACATAGCCACCGGGCAACGCAAACGCGTTGATAGCCTTGTCGTTGACACAATGAAATTCCCAGGGGTATGCAATGCTGCCGGTGTTGAGGTGCGCGACCAGGCTCATGCCCAGCTTCGTCAGATAGGCGTCCACCTTGGGGTCTTTGCACATGGGCAATTTCTTTTCCGCTTCGCCGGCGGCTTGTTTCCCGAGCTGAATATCTTGCTCAGGGCTAAAGGAATTCATGCCCGGTTTGAGCTTCGTCCGCTGGGCCGCTACGCCGGCCGGCAGCGTTAGATATAGAAGAACGAAAAGGATCGACAGGAGTTCGTGGCGCTTGCAAAGTTTCATAGGAGAGTACCCGGAGACTGAGTTCGCGGCAACGGGCGGAGGAGCTGCCTTGTTTCATTATAAGGCGTACTACAAAAAGTAGAAGCCCGGACGCTGGTCACGTCCGGGCCTTGGGGGGTGAGGGCAAGCCAAACTTATCGTGCGAGTCGCGGCGTAGGTTCCGGAGGCAGTTGAACGCTGGGCGCGTCCACGGGGCGGCCGCCGCGCGCTTGTGTTACGCGCTGGGCCACGACGGGTTCCGTGCGGCGGACGGGCATGGGTACGTTCTCGCCTTCGCGGACAAAAGTCAGATGGTCCTCTTTGCGTTCCCAATCGATGCAGATCATGTCGCCCGAGTGGACTTGTTCGGTGGCGAGCAGGTTGGCCATGGGATAGACGACGTGGCGTTCAATGGCGCGCTTCAGGTGGCGGGCGCCATAGCGCTGATCGGTGCCCTCCTGAAGCAGGAAATCGCGGCCGTCCTCGGTGACGCGGAAAAGGAACTGCCCCTTGGCAGTCTCCAGTACACGTTGCTGGACCATGCTGAGTTCGATATCCAGAACTTGTTCCAACTGCTTCTTATGCAGCGGGTGGAAGACCACCACCTTATCCAGGCGGTTCATGAATTCGGGAGAGAACTTCCGGCGCGCCGCTTCCACTGCCGTGCGCTCCACTTTTTCATCCAGGTTGGCCTTGGGCTTATCGTCGGACTTGATGAAGCCGTAGCCGCCGGCCATGAGATCCGTGATTTCACCGCCGCCGAGGTTGGAGGTCATGAAGATCACGGTCTGCGAAAGGTCCACGCGGCGGTTGTCGCCGAGGGTCAGGGTAGCTTTGTCCAGCATGCCGAGGAGCAATTGCCAGAGGGCGTCGCTCGCCTTCTCGATTTCGTCGAAGAGCAGAAAGGATAGTTTCAGCTTGTCGCTGTGCGATGCCGCCAAAGCTTCCTGGGTGATCAGTGGGTGAGTTTCCCGGTGACCGAGATATCCGGGAGGTGATCCGATCAGCTTTGCGATTTCGTGGGAGTGCTGGAATTCCGCGCAATCCACTTTTATGACTTGGCGCGCGTCTCCAAAGAGAATCTCTGCGGCCGCTTCCACAATGCGAGTCTTACCAGAGCCGGTCGGCCCAAGGAACAGCAGGTTGCCCACGGGGCGCCCAGGCGAATTCAGCCCGGCACAGAAGACCTGGTAGAGGTCCACCAGGGCCTGCACCCCCTCTTCCTGTCCGACGATCTTCGCGCGCAAGGCATTGTGAAAATCGCGCGTATCGTTGCTGCGAATTCCAGGATCGAGTTGCTGCCTCGCCGCTGCTTTCATCTCTTTTACCTCGGCCGGCAGTGCCCTTTGCCTTAAAGCTTCTTACTTTGGGCCCGGCGTACCGCGCCAGATGTTTAAGTGCGGTCAGGTAAAGCTATGCATGGGGCGTGCCACTTTGCGAGAAATCGTCGTGAGTTCCAAAACCCTTCCACTCAGTAAGATACGCATGTTGCAGACCTGGAAACCGTCTCATCGCGTGAGACACTGTTTCGTCCGAGCGCATTCTGAGAACGCTGAAACACTTTGTGTCAGTCAAAACAGACAAAAAGCGGCGCACCTTTTTACACACCCCTCCGTCGTTGGGCAGGTTTTTGCTGGATTACTCCTTTTTTCGGCTTTGCAGTGGCTGCCGGGCGACTCCCGGTGTTGTCGCAGGCAGAGCAGGCCGGGCCACAATTTCGCCGGCCACCGCCTCGGTTGGCGTGTCCTTTCCCAACCCATCCTCGGCCAGGGCGGCGGCGGCCGCCGCTTCTTCCGCGGTCCCCGTTGAGACCAGCGCGCCTTCGCGTTCTCTCACAAAGGTGAGTTCCATATGGTGGCCGTCCCAATCAATGCGAACGAGGTCGCCAATACGCACCTGCTGGGTCGCCAAGAGATTTGCCAGCGGATAAACCACGTACCGCTCGATCGCCCGTTTCAGGTGACGGGCGCCATAGCGCTGGTCAGTTCCCTCCCGCAAGAGAAATTCGCGTCCTTGCTCGGTCACTCGGAAGAGAAACTTTCCATTGGCGGCGTCCAGGACACGCTTCTGCACCAAGCCTAGCTCGATGTCGAGCACCTGCTCGAGTTGTTCGCGCTTGAGCATGTGAAAGACGACCAGTTTGTCCAGGCGGTTCATGAATTCGGGCGAGAACTTACGACGAGCGGCTTCAACGGCGGTGCGCTCCACTTTTGCGTTCAGATTCGCCTGCGGCTTGTCTTCGGCTTTGACAAAGCCGTAGCCGCCCTCCATCAGGTCGGTGATTTCCCCGGCGCCAAGGTTGGAGGTCATGAAGATAACGGTCTGAGAGAGGTCAACCCGGCGGTTATCGCCGAGGGTCAAGGTGGCTTTATCCAGCATGCCGAGGAGCAATTGCCAGAGCGCGTCGCTGGCTTTCTCGATCTCGTCGAAGAGCAGGAAGGACAACTTCAGCTTGTCGGTATGATTGGCCGCTAGCGTCTCCTGGGTGATAAGCGGGTGCGTCTCACGGTGGCCCAGGTACCCCGGAGGAGAACCGATCAGTTTGGCGATTTCGTGCGAGTGCTGGAATTCGGCGCAATCAATCTTGATGACGGCGCGCGGACTGCCAAACAGGATTTCCGCAGCGGCTTCCACGATGCGTGTCTTTCCGGAGCCCGTCGGTCCCAAAAACAGCAGGTTGCCCACCGGCCGCCCAGGAGAATTGAGGCCCGCCGTGAAAACCTGAAACAGCTCCACCAGCGCCTGCACTCCTTCGTCTTGCCCGACGATCTTCGCGCGCAAGGCCTTCTGAAACTCAATCGTGTCTGCGCTGCGAATATTCGGATTCAGCGATAGATCGTCTGTCCCCATGACCGCCTCCTAGCGTCCCCGGAAACCCGGAGCCGCGTTTCCGAAACGTCCGCCTACCCGGCTCATCCTCTTCAGTTCGTCCTTCAGTCCGAACTGATCGAGCTTCACCTGGATGGTGGAGTGCAGCAGCCGCAACTGTACGAGCAACTCCCGCGCCACCGCGGGCGATTCGGAAAGCCGCAACATCGGCGGAAACAGGTCCGCCAGGTCCAGATTCAGGCTTCTCAAGGATTGGACGAGTTTTTGAATGGCGGGGGATTCGGGGTTCGCCAGATCGATCTGGTTATTCAACTGTTCGCGGAGGGTGCGCCAGTTGAGCGCAACGAAGGGGTGTTTTTTGCTAACCGTCTTGACGATTTCATCCGTAATCCGCGCGCGTTCGCCAAGCCTGGCAAGATGCAGTTGCTGCACTTTTCCGCCGCGGCGCACATTGTGCACCAGGTAGTAAGCGTTTCCTTTGCGGCGAACAAAAGCCATCGCGGTACCTCGGCGAAATCGCCCGGCGCGCTCGGTGAAGCGCGCCGTAGGTGTAGTGTAAGATGTTTCCACTACATCTATCAATATAGGATGCGTCGTATCAGTAATCGTTGCCTGACTCCCCGTTGCGTTCATCTTCGTCCATCTCCCGCGAACGACTGCATCATTTTTTTCGCTCTGTTTCATCATTCTTTCTTCTTCGACGCAAGCTGGACTCCCGAATGGCCCCGGAGTCTCCTGGCTCGTTCGCGACGCCTTCCGCGGCGAGCTCTACTAATAGGATCGCGGGGCAAGGCGATTTGATTGTCGTGTTTCGTATACATCTTGTCTTATTGTTGTCTCGGCCTTCTTCCACCCACACTTCATCTAACACGGCATTCGAGCGCTTGTCGCTTGCCACGCGTCCGCTTCCCCACTACCATTCTTCCTCGCCATGTCCTGGGATCCTGTTTATCGGCTGGTGAAACTAATTCCCCGAGGCCGGGTTATGACCTATGGGTCGCTCGCTAAAGCTCTGCGACTACGCGGCGGGGCAAGGGCCGCAGGTAGGGCTATGGCGGCGACCCCTACTGGAAAAGGCATACCGTGGCACCGCGTGGTCGGCGAACGCGGCAAACTGCTCATCCGCGAACCTTATGCTTCACTGCAACGCAAACTCCTCGAAAGTGAAGGTGTCGTTCTCGTCGAGTCCCGCGTCAATTTGAAGACGCACCTGTGGCAACCGGGAAAAACTGGACGCCCCCAACTGAAACGAAAGCCCGCTCGCAAACGTAGAAGTTGAAGAGGGTGCGATTAGAGAGATTCGTCCACCTGGGGTACCATAGAAAACTCCAAGCCATGGCCAATTCTATTTTGCAGGTCGAGAACCTCGTCAAACGCTACGGCGAGCTGGAAGCGGTGAGGGGCGTCAGCTTTTCCGTTGAAGAAGGCGAAGTTTTCGGGCTACTTGGTCCAAACGGCGCCGGAAAGACCAGCACGATTGAAGTCCTGGAGGGCCTGCGTGTCGCCGATGGCGGCCGTGTTTCCGTCTGTGGATACGATCCACAGAAGAATCCGACGGACTTAAAACGTGAAATTGGCGCGGCGCTGCAGTCCACTTCCCTGCCGGACAAACTGCGCGTCAACGAAGCGCTAAGCCTTTTTGGCAGCTTCTATGAGCGTCATCGCAAGCCGGAGGAGCTGCTGAAGCGTTTTGGTCTCGAGGAAAAGCGCACGGCGTTTTATAGCCAGCTTTCCGGCGGGCAGAAGCAGCGGCTGGCGCTGGCCATGGCTCTGGTGAATGATCCCAAGGTCTTGTTCCTCGATGAGCCCACGGCGGGGCTTGACCCGCAAGTGCGGCGCGAGATCTACGACATCATTGAAGAACTCAAGAGCGAAAAAAAGACCATTGTCCTGACGACCCACTACATCGAGGAAGCCGAGCGGCTTTGCGACCGCGTGGCCATCATTGATCATGGCAAGGTCATCGCCTCCGGGACACCGCGGGAACTGAAACAACATTCGGCCAATACCACGCGCGTTGAGGTGCGCCTTGCGCGGCCCACGTCCAACGGCACGCTCAAGGAGCTTGATGGTGTTGTTGAAGCACGGGAAGTGGATGGTGCCTACGTGCTGCACTGCCAGCGCACGGCGCCGGCCATCGTTTCCTTGGTAAAACATCTGGAAGCCGAAGGCAACGAACTAGTCAGCCTGGAAATCGCCACCCCTTCGCTCGAAGACGTATTCATCGAACTCACCGGAAGGAGGCTACGAGATTGACAAACCTCGCCACCCTCACGCGCGTGCGCATCCAGCTCGCCTTGCGCAACAAAATGTTTTTCTTTTTCAGCCTGTTCATGCCGTTGGGCTTTTTCTTTCTCTACTCCGGGGTGTTCGCAAAAGGCATTCCGGACGCAGTCCGGTATTTCCTAGGCCCTATCTTGTCCCTGAGTGTTATGGGAAGCTTTTGGGGCCTGAGCGCAACGCTGGTGACCTTCCGCGAACAGGGCATACTTCGGCGCTTCCACGTTGCGCCCGTCACAGCAAGCGACATGTTGGCCTCCAGTGTGCTGGCCAATTTTGTACTCACGCTTCCCACCATTGTTCTGATTCTTACCTTATCTCGCGTCATCTATCACGTGCATGACTTCGGGAATATCGCCGGGGCCTTTGTATTTGTTTGCGTCGGGACTGTCGCGTTTGGATCTCTCGGACTCGTCGTCGCCAGCATCACCAACACCATGCAGGAGACCCAGGTTTTGAATCAGTTGCTCTGGCTGCCCCTTATCTTCCTTTCTGGTGCGACTGTTCCTCTTCCAGACCTTCCTAAGATTGTTCAGGGGGTATCGGTTTTTCTTCCTGCGACTTTTCTCGTTACCGGCCTTCAACAGGTCACCTATTTCTCGAAGCCCGTCGTCTTCGATCTGATCGTCTATGTACTGGCGCTGGCCTTTTGGGCCACCCTCTCTTTCTTTGTGGCGTCTCAATTGTTCCGCTGGGAACCGGAAACCAAAATTCCCCGTAACGGAAAACTTTGGGCTGCGGCAACCATCATTCCATTTGTTCTCCTGGGAATCTGGGAGCACAGCCACGGCAAAATGCTTGGGGAAGCGCAAACCGCTTATCGGGCAGTTAGTCAGCGGGCTAATCCCCCCTCGCAGGACGCGCCGAAAAGTCAGCAATAATTCAGCACGCCAACGTGGCCAGATCGCTCAGAATACCCTCCAAAATGGTTGCAAATTTTCATTAACCGATGGGCGTATTCATTGACGCTTGCGGATGCCTATCTTATTCTCAAAGGGCGAGCTGGTGAAAACAAAGGCACCCAGGGAGGCAGCCCATGCCGGTACAGAAAACCGAGAAAATTTGGCACAACGGAAAGTGGATCAACTGGGACGACGCCAAGCTCCACGTCCTCTCCCACGTCGTCAGCTACGGCTCCGGCATTTTTGAAGGCATTCGCTGTTACGTAACGCCCAACGGCCCCGCCATTTTCCGCCTGCGCGAACACATGCAGCGCCTGATCAACAGCGGAAAAATCTACCGCATGGAGCTTCCTTATTCCGTCGAAGAATTCAGCAGCGTCGCATGCGAACTGGTGCGCCTCAACAAAATGGGCGCTTGTTATGTGAAGCCGATCGTCCTCCGCGGCTATGGCGAAGTGGGCGTGAATCCGCTCGGCGCGCCGATCGAGTGCTACGTGGCTTGTTGGAACTGGGGCGCTTATCTCGGGCCGGAAGCGCTTTCGAAGGGCGTGGACGTCTGCGTCAGCACCTGGACGCGTATCGCTCCGAACACGCTGCCAGCCATGTCCAAGGCGGCCGCCAATTACATGAACTCGCAACTCATTCGCATGGAAGCCGTAACGAACGGCTTCACCGAAGGCATCGCGCTCGATACCGATGGCCACGTCAGCGAAGGCTCCGGCATGAATATCTTCCTGGTGCACGACGGTACTCTGTATACGCCACCGCTTGCAGCGGGCATCCTGCCCGGCATCACGCGGGATTCCGTCGTAAAGCTCGCCGAAGATCTCCACATTCCCGTGAGAGAATCCGTAATCCCGCGCGAAATGCTCTATCTCGCGGATGAAGTGTTTTTCGTCGGAACCGCGGTGGAAGTGACTCCGGTCCGGTCGGTGGACAAGATTACTGTAGGCAATGGCGTCGTCGGGCCGATCACCCATCGCATCCAGGAAGAGTTCTTCGGCGTCACCAGCGGGCAAAAACCGGACCGGCACAATTGGATGACTCCGGTCAACGCGCCGGTTGCTGCCGTACGCTAGGAGCTTCTGAAAAAACGTCGTTCTGTCAGGAATCAGGCGCAGTGATTTTGCGCCTCTATGGTTTTCTGGCACCCGCGCTGCTTTCCAGTTAAAATCTTCCGCATCGCGTTGTACTCAAGGCTGTGCCCTGGAGGCCATTCGATGTACAACCTTACCCAGAAGCTCACCGCGGAGTTTCTCGGCACCTTTGCCTTGATCTTTTTCGGTGCTGGAGCCGTGTGCGTGGATTTCCATCTCCGCAGCACCGGAGGAATCGGGCTTCTCGCGATTGCCCTGGCGCACGGCCTCACAATCGCCATCATGGTCTCCGCTCTCGGTCACATCTCCGGCGGCCACTTCAACCCTGCCATCACCATCGGCTTCTGGGTCACGAAGCGCCTCTCTACTCTCGACACCCTTGCTTATTGGGGAGCGCAACTCCTCGGTGCCATCGCGGCCGCGTTTCTCCTGAAGGTTGTCATACCCGAGGACATCTGGCGCAACGTCGCCCTAGGCACTCCGGAACTGATGCGCGACTTCCCCACCTGGGGCGGTCTCGCCCTGGAAGGTGTCACCACGTTCTTCCTGGTCCTCGTTGTGTTCGCCACGGCTGTGGATGAACGCGGCACGTTCCGCGCGATCGCAGGCTTCGGCATTGGCCTCACGATCACGATTGGCATCCTGGTCGCCGGACCGTTCACGGGTGGGGCGCTGAATCCCGCGCGCGCCTTTGGCCCTGCGCTCGCCGTGCATCATTGGCTTAATCAGGGTACTTATTGGGTTGGGCCTCTCGGGGGCGGCTTCCTGGCCGGTCTGCTCTACGACACGCTATTTCTGCGAAAAGCCGGCGACTAAGGCGTCTTTCCCTGTACCACGGCTCAGGTAACTACACCGCTACGCCTCAACCCGCCTTCCTTGTTGCCCCTCCCTGCAGGTGCTACTTTCGGACAGGAAAAGCGTTCCTGCGGGGTGTGTGCCCATGGCTCTAAGTATTGATGATTTGCTTCGTCGCGCCGTTGAAAACAAGTCTTCCGACTTGCACCTGAAGGTCGGCAACCATCCTTATCTTCGTGTGGACGGCCTGCTCACTGCGCTGACCGATGTGCCACGCATTACGCCCGAGGAGATGCTCTCCATGGCGTTCAGCATGATGACCAACCGGCAGAAGCAAAAGTTCAAGGAAACTGCGGAGCTCGACATGGCATATGGCGTCGCCGGCCTGGGCCGCTTCCGCGTGAACGTCTTCCAGCAGCGCGGCAACGTCGGAATGGTTCTCCGCGTCATTCCTACCAAGATTCGTACCGTCGAGGAGCTGAATCTTCCTCCGGTCATCGCCAAGATTTGTGAAGAGCAGCGCGGGCTGGTTCTCGTCACCGGGACGACTGGTTCTGGTAAGTCCACGACCCTCGCTGCCATGATTGACCGGATCAACGCGAATCGTTCCGATCACATCATCACCATTGAAGACCCGATTGAGTTTTTGCATCGCGACAAGCGCAGCTTCATCAACCAGCGGGAAGTTGAAGTGGATACCGCGAACTTCTCGACCGCTCTGCGCGCCGGCCTTCGTCAGGACCCGGATGTGATTCTGGTCGGCGAAATGCGCGACCTTGAAACCATTTCCACGGCGCTGCTTGCCGCCGAAACCGGACACTTGGTTTTCTCGACCTTGCACACGCTGGACGCTACGGAAACGATTCAGCGTATTATCGCTGTCTTCCCGCCGCCGGAGCAGAAACAGATTCGCTTGCAGATGGCGGCGACGTTGAAAGCCGTCGTCTCGCAGCGTCTCGTGCGGCGCGCCGACGACAAGGGCCGCGTGCCCGCCGTCGAAGTCATGATTGCCACTGCGTACATCAAGGATTGCATCATCAACGCGGACAAGACCCGCCTGATTCACGATGCCATCGCCGCCGGTACTTCGCAGTACGGCATGCAGACCTTCGACCAGTCGCTCTTCGATCTTTATAGCAAAGAACTCATCACCCTCGACGAAGCCCTCATTCGCGCCTCCAACGCCGACGAATTCAAGCTGCGCATTCAGGGTATTCGCTCTGCCGCCGACGCTGCGCGCGAGGAAATGGCCTCGCAAATGGCTGACTTCGAGCGCTTCGCCCGCAAGTAGCGAACCGACTAATCGGCTATGTAGATCTGCGCGGAAGCACTCGGAACTGCGCTCTCTTGCTTCCTTCTTAGCTTGCTCCTATGCTTCTCCTGTGTCCAAGCCCCGTCAACTCGAAACCGAAGCGCAGCTCTATGACGCCGCCATCAAGATTCTGATGCGCCGCGAGCATTCCGTGCACGAGATGAAGAAAGCGCTCGCGCGCCGCTGCGAAGATCCGAAACTCGTCAAATCCATCGTGGATCGCCTCAAGCGCGAAAACCTGGTTGACGATGCGCGCTATGCCAGGCAATTTACGAATCACCGCACGCAATCCCGCAAGCAGGGGCAATTCCGCATTGCCCGCGACTTGCGAGCCCGCGGCGTGCCTGACCGCCACATCGAAGCCGCGATCAAGGACGCCGCAACGGTCTCCGATCCCGCCTTGGTCATTCGTCAGCGCATCGAGCGCAAGCTCCGCCTGTTTCGCGGTGAAATTGATGACCGCAAGCTCGCCTCACTCTACCGTTCGCTAATTGGCGCTGGATTCCCGACTGACCTGATCCGGCACGAGCTCCACCGCATTACCCACGAAGAATTGCCTGAGACCGATCCTGCCTCTGCCGAGTAGATGCGCTCATGCCTGTCGCAAAGTGGCTGTCTGTGTCAGTTGTTCGTACTCCCGGCGGGAATTTTCTGGCGCCAGCACCCAGATAGTGTAAATCCCAAGAACGGTCCCAAGAGGGAACCGCACCAACGCCAGGATACCGAGGATGAGACCGAGGAATCGCGCCCAAGGTTGCCGCTCGAAGAGTCCCCAAGCCAAGACAAGGTGAGCCACGCCAAAGAGTCCAAGAATGAGAAGGATGGAATCCCAGGCTTGGCCATGCCACAGAGACCATGTCCACAGTCTCGCCGGACCGAAATTCGGCGGCACGAAATACCTGCCGGCACCATAGAGCCACAAGACCAACATGAGGCGGAGAACCCCGTTCACAACCCACAATGTGGCAAGACGATGGATGTGGCGGCGGACGCGATCCTCAGGCTGGGTCACGGTGGCGGGGCTTCGATAGGCAGCCGACGTCGGTGTTATGCGCTTTCCACAGGATGAGCAGAATTGACTGGCAGGGTTAAGAGAGGAACCGCAGCGGTCGCAATACATGACACACTCCTCACTCAGTAGATACGCTCCGGGGAAACGAAAGGTTCCCGCAAAGATGTAAGGATTGTAGCAAAACTCCGCGAGGAGGGGACGCGGGAGCGGTATTCGCGGCGAGTCCTGCCCAACCCCAATAAACCCTTTACAAGCGCCAGTTACCAGTCTGGAGATGGAAATACGAGGGAGGTCGCCCCCCAACGCCCCCGCAACAGGAATCACGAGCCATACCCATCGTCCAATTGCCGCTGGGTTGTCCCTCTGCCATAATCAGTCCTTCTTTGACACCCGATCCGAGGCGGACGTGACTGGCAACGAGATACGCGAGACGTTTCTTCAGTTCTTTGAGAGCAAGGGGCATCGACGCATCCGCTCGTCTTCGCTCGTGCCGCATGGCGATCCCACACTGCTTTTCACCAACGCAGGGATGAACCAGTTTAAGAATGTTTTCCTCGGACTCGAAAAGCGGGAATACACGCGTGCGACGACGGCGCAGAAGTGTGTGCGTGCCGGAGGCAAGCACAACGACTTGGAGAACGTCGGCTTCACCAAGCGGCACCACACGTTTTTCGAGATGCTCGGCAATTTTTCGCTTGGCGATTATTTCAAAAAGGATGCCATCGCATACGCTTGGGAGCTGATCACCTCGCCGGAGTGGTTTGCCATTCCCAAAGACAAACTGTACGTTACGGTCTTCGGTGGTGCGGAGGTTTCTTCCGGCAATTCGTTAGGGATGGATGAAGAAGCCAGCAAATACTGGTTGGAGCAGCCGGTTCCTGGCGATCGTATTTTTGCGATTCCCGGCCTCAAGGACAATTTCTGGGCCATGGGCGATACCGGCCCCTGCGGTCCCTGCAGCGAACTACATTACGACATGGGCCCAGCCGCCTCCGAGCAGGGACATCCCGACTGTAAGTTTCCTTGTGACTGTGGCCGCTACGTCGAGATCTGGAATCTCGTCTTCATGCAATTCAATCGCGATTCGAGCGGCGCTCTGACTCCGCTGCCGAAGCCTTGCGTGGACACAGGGATGGGGCTCGAACGGTTGGCGGCAGTGCTGCAAGGCGTCGTCTCCAACTACGACACCGATCTCTTTGTTCCGCTCATCGACCGCGCCGCAAAACTCACTGGCGTGAATGAAAAAAAAGAATTGGAAGCCGAAGAACACCACCGCTCTGCTGCTTCCCTGCGCGTGATCGCGGATCATGCCCGCGCCACGACCTTTCTCATCACCGATGGGGTCCTGCCCTCGAACGACGGACGCGGGTATGTGCTACGCAAGATTATTCGTCGCGCCATTCGCCATGGCCGCCTTCTCGGCGCCACTAAGTCTTTTCTCTCCAAAATGGTCATCGCAGTCCGTGAGCTGATGAGTGACGCCTACCCTGAGTTGCGCGAAGCGGCGGCCGCACGCGTACCCGACATCGTGCTTTCCGAAGAGAATCGCTTTGGTCACACCCTCGACATTGGCCTGAAGAAACTAGACGAGCTCCTGCAACGGAGCTTTCAAGCAGCGGCATCGGCAGCTGGCCCCACCTCTGAGGGGAAGTCTCGGTCTTTTGGTCAAACGGGAGCACCCGTAATATCCGGCGAAGCGGCGTTTGGTTTGTATGACACCTATGGCTTGCCGCGCGATTTCATAGAGGATGTTTGCCGGGATGCGGGAGTACATGTGGAATGGTCCGGATTCGAGAAGGCCATGCAGGAGCAGCGGACGCGGGCACGCGCTTCGTGGAAGGGCGCCCACAAGGAAGCGGCGAATCCGGCCTACGCGAAACTGGCGGAGACGTTTAAGACGGAGCCGGACTTCTATTTCGGGGCGCACACGAAGGACTGTCGGATCGAAGCGATCATAACGAACCAAGGTTCCGTGAGCGAACTCAAGCCGGGCGAAAGCGGCGAAGTGGTCCTCGATCGCACGGTGATCTACGCCGAATCGGGCGGACAGATGGCGGATACCGGAGCGTTCTACGACAATTCCGAATCGCTCCCTCTCGCCGAGGTTACCGGCGCGTTCTACCCGGTCGCCGGGCTCGTCGCGCACAAGATCAAGGCCAAGGAAACGCTGCGGGTTGGCGATCGCGTCGCGGTCATTGCCGACGCCGACCGCCGCGCGCGCATTATGCGCAATCACACTGGCACGCACCTGGTTCACGCGGCGTTGCGCGGTATTCTGGGCGCGCACGTCAAGCAGGCGGGCTCGCTCAACGCGCCGGAACGCCTGCGTTTCGACTTTTCGCATTTCGCGCCCGTCGATCCCGAGGAGCTGCGCGACATCGAGCAGCAGGTCAACGACGAAATCCGCCTGAACACCCAGCTCGAAACCGACATCATGTCCCTCGAAGAAGCCCTGCACTCTGGTGCGCTGGCTTTCTTTGGCGACAAATACCCGGAGAGCAATGTTCGCGTGGTCACCATTCCCGACCCGCGCGCGCCCCGAGGCTTTTATTCCAAGGAACTTTGTGGCGGCACGCATGTTCACCGCATTGGCGACATCGGCGTGCTGAAAATCGTTGGCGAAGAGTCCGTCGCCGCCGGCGTGCGTCGCATTGAGGCGGTCAGCGGCGTCGGCGCCCTCGAGCACTACCAGCGCCAGGCGTACGCCGTCCGCGAAATTGCCGGCCGGCTCAATGTCCGCGAGGATTCCCTTCTGCCCACGATTGAAAAACTGACGCACAGCGCCCGGCAACTGGAAAAAGAACTCGAAGCTCAGAAGCGCAAGGGCGCCCTGGGCCACCTGGATGTGCTATATAGCCAGGCAATCACGATTAAAGGAGTCGAGGTCATCTACGGCGAGGTCAATCACGTAGACCGGGTCGGCCTGCGCCAGTTGGTCGATACGCTGCGGCAGAAGATCGGAACTGGGGTCGTAGCCCTGGGTATGCCCGAGGACGACAAAGTCGCCCTCATCGTGGGAGTCACCAAGGACCTCACCGCTAAAGTCCATGCTGGCAAGCTGATACAAGCGCTGGCCAAGCAGGTGGGTGGTACCGGAGGCGGCAGGCCCGATTTGGCCGAGGCTGGCGGAAAAGACACAACTGCCCTAAAAAGTGCCCTCCAGAGCGTTCCCGGGCTCCTGGAACCACTGCTATAATCCAGATAGAGCGCCAGGAGCCCGCCTCGCAAGTGCAGCATTTTGCCCTACTTGTTTGCAGGCGGCGTTTCGCAAACTGAATTTGCCGCAACTGCTCGTTCGATCCAAAGCGGCTCGCGGCCCAAGACGAATTACTGTAGTCATGCCTTCCCCAAGGCCGATTCGCCGAAAACCGCATCCAATGATTACGCGAACCGCCATTGCGTTCTCTGTCGTCGCGCTGGGTTTCTTGGCCACGCCAGAACCCAGTCTTGCGCAGATTACGACCGTGACCAACAATGACGGGCGGCGCTTGTTTGTGAACGCGGACCCGCCAGCACTCGTTAAGCTGCCGCCGGTGGCAAAACGGCCGGCGACGATTTATTTGCCGGGAGAGATTTCGTTCATGGGAAAGAACCGCCGCGCGATGAATATTGACCGGGACGGTGTGGAAACCCTGGTGCGGGAAGCGGCGGAACGGCATCGCGTGGACCCAGCTCTCGTTCGCGCGGTGATTGAGACGGAGTCGAATTGGAATCCTGGAGCGAAGTCGCAGAAGGGCGCGATGGGCTTGATGCAATTGATTCCGGGAACAGCCATACGGTTCGGGGTAAACGATGCGTTCAACCCGAAGCAAAATGTGGACGCCGGGGTTCGGTACCTAAAGACGTTGCTGGAACGGTACAATGGCAACCTGGATTTGGCCCTGGCGGCGTACAATGCTGGAGAAGGGGCCGTGGATCGCGCCCACGGTATTCCCGCGTATCGCGAGACACGTAGCTACGTGCAGAAGGTCCAGAATGCGTATTTCCGGCCGGGCTCGGGGCGTCTTGATAATGCGTATGTGCGGGCCAACTCCATTCACCGGGACGTGGACTCCAGCGGGCGGATTATCTTTTCGAACGAATAACGGATTGTGGGCTTTGGGGCCTGATGGAAGCAAGGCGGGGATGAAGCGAGGCAAAAAAAATTTCCACAAGCTTTTCGCCAGCGCTTCGCTGGGTTTTGCCTTGGTTAGCCTCGCGGTTCCTGCTGCAACATTTGCCTCTTCTAACTCCGCCGTAAAGAGAGACGCCGCCAGCGCTCAGTTTTCCAAAGCCGAAGATCAACGCGCGGCACTGAACTACAAAGCAACGGACCGGCGCACGCTTGCGGAATACAAGCAAGTGGTCAACAGTTACCGCCGCGTCTACCTGATCACACCTCATGCAGTGCAGGCGCCAGAAGCCTTGCTCGCCGTTGCGGAACTCAATACAGAAATGGGCGACCGCTTTGGCCGCAGCTACTATCAAGCGGCGGTGGATTCTTACGAATTCCTCATCCGCGAATATCCCACTAGCAAATATGTGCAGGATGCCCGGTTGCGCGTGGCCAAGCTCCAGAAAGATCAATTGGGAGATCCGGCGGCGGCCGCAAAAAGCTTTCAGGACTTCCAGAATACGTATCCGCGTTCTCCGCACAAGCGCGAGGTGCAGGAAGCGCTCGCCGAGTTAGCTTTGCTAAGGAATGTGGAAACCGGGAAACTTGCCGCGAACAATCCGCCCCCCTCTGCCTCTGCCGCTCCCGCACCAGCTGCCGAAAAACTGGATATGCCGATTGTATCGGTCCACACGGCTGCGAGTGGCGGCGAGAGCGCGGAAGGTGGCGAAATCCCCAGGGTAGAAAATATCAAGACTCGGGTGACGGCTGATGGTACAGAAGTGGTCATCGAACTCGAGGACACCGTGCAATATGTTTCCGGCCGGATCATAAATCCGGATCGAATTTACTTTGATTTGCATGCGGCGCGCTTGAGCACTGCGATTGCTCGAGGCAATGTACAGGTCACTGGAGATTTGCTCACCCGTGTGCGCGTGGCGCAGAACCAATCCGGGGTCGTACGCGTTGTATTGGACGTAAACGGCGTCCAGGATTACGCGGCTTCCCTGCTGAGCAAGCCGGCAAGGCTGATAATTGAGCTCTATGCGACCAGCCACCTGGCGAGGCCCGAGCCCACGCAGACGGCCAAGGCCAATCTCCCCGCGAAACCGACCATGACCGAAGCAGCGGTTGTGAACTCGCCGGCGGGAAAACCTGTCAGCGAGGGGCAAGTTTCGCAGAACATTGTGCCAGCGAAGACGCTGGCAACCAGCGTACTGCCTATTGTAAATAGCGCACCGGCCTCGCCTTCTTCCACAACGCTCAAGCCTGCTCCGGCGCCGAGCAAGTCCACGCTTACAAGATCCAGCAAGTTGAAGCCGGATCTAGTCGTACCCGCTATAACGCCGCAGCCCACACGCGACGGGCAATCGACGCTCACCCGCGCTCTGGGTCTGAAGATCAGCCGCATCGTTATTGACGCCGGCCACGGCGGCCACGACACCGGAACCATCGGCCCCACCGGCATGATGGAAAAGGATCTTTGCCTGGACGTGGCGCTGCGCCTCGGGAAGCTGATCCAGCAGAAGCTCCCGGGCGCGGACATCGTCTACACGCGCTCCGATGACACCTTTATTCCGCTCGAAGAGCGCACGCACATCGCCAACGACGCGAAAGCGGACCTCTTCATTTCCATTCATGCTAATTCGAGCCCGGACCATGGCGCGCGCGGCGTGGAGACTTATTACCTGAACCTGAAAGGCTCCCCGGAAGCGATGGAAGTGGCGGCGCGCGAAAACGCGGCCTCCCAGGAAAACATCCATGAGCTGGAAGACCTGGTAAAGAAGATCACGCGCACCGAAAAAATCGATGAATCGAAAGAACTGGCGGTGGATGTACAGGAGTCCTTGTCCAAGCGCATCCAGAGGACGGCCAAGCCGGTAAAGAATCGCGGTGTGCGCAAGGCGCCCTTTGTGGTGCTGATTGGCGCGGACATGCCGTCGATCCTTACGGAAATCTCCTTCCTCAGCAATCCCTCAGATGAACAGCTACTGAAAAGGCCAGAGCACCGGCAACACGTGGCGGAAGGGCTCTTAGCGGGGGTAACCGCCTACCTGCAGAGTCTGAACAGCATGGCTGTGAATTCCTCAGGAAAGTCCAGCCGGCCGGTCATCGTCCCCGTAGAACAATCCAGGAACCAGAAGTAGCCTATGGGCATCTAATGAAGAGGTTGTCATGCAAAGGTTGACTTGCGTTTTCTCATTGGTGGCCTTGCTCTGCGCCACGGGGGTCGCGGCGCAGCCTTCCCTCCTGCCCGACCATTTCGGCCCCTGGCAGGCGGAAGGCCAGGCAAACTTGAAGTCCGGCCCGGACCTGTACGTTGGCTGGGGAGACATTCCGCTGGACGGTTTGAAGGAAGCAGGACTCGGCGGTATCGAGCAGCGTGGCTACAAGAACGGGAGCGAAGATCTCAAGCTTACCCTCTATAGGTTCAAAGATCCCAGCGGGGCTTATCAGTTCTATACACAGGGGCTTGTCCCAGAAATGAAAAGTGCTGGGCTTGGTGACGAGTCCGCGTTTGGACAGAATACTGGAGCCATCCTGGTCGGCAATCTGGTGGTGAGTGCCGGTCCTTCCTCGAATCTCAAGCCCGAAAGCCTCGTGGAACTGGTGACCGCGCTCAAAGCAAAAGCGGACGCGACGCCTTATCCGCCCCTTAGAGGTTACCTGCCAGCCAAATGGCGTGTATGGGGATCAGAAAAATACGCCTTGGGGCCGGAAGGATTTCGAACCGCCATGAACTCCCTCGGCTTGGGCGCCTATTCCGATTTGAGCAAGGAAGTTGGATTCCAGTCTGGAGCGGAGGCCATTGTGGCCAAGTACCAGGGTACCCATGGTAGCGGCACCTTGCTGTTGCTGGAATATCCGACGCCGCAACTCGCCGAGCGGCACCTGCACCATTTGGAAGAAGCCCTGCCGGCCTCGGCGAAACAAGCAGGTGTGACCGTCGAGCGGAAAGCTTCCCTGCTCTCCCTGGTGTTCGCTCCTTCCTCCTCTGTTCACGCGCAAGCGATCCGGGACGAGGTCAACTACGAAACCGAAGTAACCTGGAACGAGCCGCACCAGACGATGACGGACCCTCCCATCTTTTCGATGATGGCAAAGATTTTCATCTTTACCGGGCTATTCCTCTTGATCGCCACGGTACTGGGCATAGCCTTCGGCGGCGCACGCATCCTCACAAAGCGCCTGCTTCCCGGAAAAGTCTTTGACCGGCCGCAGGACATCGAAGTTTTGCAACTGGGGCTCTCCGGCAAGAAGATCGATCCCACCGACATGTACTGAAAATCCCCGCAACAAGAATAGGTCACGCGCGTCTAATGGGGGCGTGTGCTTTCCGGTACGGACCTGCCCCCAGTTATCGTAAAATAGCAAGCTCACAACCCTATGCGAACCGCGCCCTTACAACTTCCATCGGCCGCAAGTGGCAAGTGCCGCAAGAGACAGTGCTCCTTTATTGCCGCCGCGATTTTTGGCCCGTTAATGACTGGCTGCGGAACGAAATCCACGGCCAGCGGACCCGCCGGCCCGCCAGCGACCCCCGTGCAAGTTTTGGTTGTCCAGCCGGAACGTATCGCGGACACTTCGGAATACCTGGCGATCCTGAAATCGCGCCATTCGGCGACCATCAACCCCCAGGTGGAAGGACATATCACCAAGATCTATGTGAAGTCCGGCGACCATGTGAAAGCCGGCGACGCTCTGCTCCAGATTGACCCGATGAAGCAGGAAGCGACTGTAAGCAGCCAGGACGCGGCGCGGGCTTCTCAGGAAGCCAATGTCCGGCTGGCGAAGGTGAACCTCGATCGGGCGCAAAAACTATTCGATGCTGGAGTCATCAGCAAAGCTGATTTCGACAACGCGCAGACAAATTACGACGCGGCCGTGGCCCAACTAAAGTCACTGGAGCAGCAGGTCCAGCAGCAGCAGGTGGAATTACGCTACTACCGCGTGAGCGCGCCGATGGACGGCCTAGTGGGTGACATCCCGGTGCGGGTGGGCGATCGTGTAACGGTTTCCACCCTGTTGACAACCGTGGACGAGCCGGGAGCGCTGGAAGCGTATATCTACGTGCCAGCCTCGCGGGCCAAGGACTTAAAACTCGGCCTGCCCGTGAAGCTGCTGGATGAGAGTGGCGCGGTGCGGTCCAGCACCCAAGTGACCTTCGTTTCGCCGCAAGTGGATCCAGACACGCAAACCGTGCTGGCAAAGGCCGCGGTTCTGAACCCCAAGGACAGCTTGCGCATCGCGCAACAGGTGCGCGCCCAGATTACCTGGGGCAATCGTGAGGGACCCGTCCTGCCCGTGCTGGCCATGACGCGCATCAATGGCGAGTTCTTTGTATTCCTGGCTGTGAAAGAAGGCGACAAAACGATGGCGCGGCAGAAATTGGTGAAGCTGGGCGATATCTTTGGAAACAATTATGCCGTGACGGATGGGGTCAAGGCTGGTGACCACGTCATTGTCTCTGGGACGCAATTTCTGCAGGATGGAACGCCCATCGCGGAACAGCTTCAGGAGAGCGGCAAGAACGCGGCGGGCGATCCCAAAGCGGGCACGCCAACCCGGTAACCCAGAAGCATCAGGCGGGACAACGTAGCGTCATTCGCGTGAAAGGCGGAACTACGAATTGTTTGTCGATTTTTTCATCCGGCGGCCGGTGTTTGCGACGGTTTGCGCGCTACTGATTGTCCTAGGCGGAGCCATCGCTATCCCCAGCCTGCCGATCGCACAATTCCCCGAATTGGCTCCACCACAGGTGTCCGTGGTGAGCAGCTACATCGGCGCGAACGCGCAGGCCGTGGAATCGGGCGTGACAATTCCGCTCGAGCAAGCGATCAACGGCTCGCCCGGGATGAAGTACATTAGTTCTTCAAGCGGGAATGACGGGACCAGCCAAATCACGGTCACCTTTGACGTGACTCGCGATGTGGATCTGGCCTCCGTGGACGTTCAGAACCGCGTCAGCCAGGCGCTCGGGCGCTTGCCGAACGCGGTCAAGAATACCGGCATCATCATCACGAAACAGACTTCGGGATTTGTGTTCGGCGCGGGTGTGTATTCGGAGACCGGCCAGTACGACAGCCTGTTCCAGAGCAACTATCTGGACGTGTATGTCCGGGACGCTCTGAAGCGCGTGAAGGGCGTCGGCGACGTCTTCATTTTCGGTGAACGAAAATACGCCATGCGCTTGTGGCTGGACCCCGCGCGGATGGCGCAGCGCGGCTTGACCGCAACGACGGTCCTGAATGCACTCAACGAACAGAATGTGCAAGTCGCCGCGGGCCAGGTGGGCCAGCCTCCTTCGAATCAGGGTCAGGCGTATCAGATCAGCGTCCGCGCCATCGGCCGGTTGACCGAGCCAAAGGAATTCGAAGACATCATCTTGAAGACGGGCACGGACGGAACGCTCGTTAGGCTCAAGGATGTGGGAAGAGCGGAACTTGGGGCGGAGGATTACGGATCTATCCTTCGCTTTAACGGCCACGACGCGGTGGGCCTCGGCGTGACGCAGTTGCCCGGCGCAAATGCCCTGGACGTGGACCGCGCAGCGAAGGCGGAGCTGGAGCGGCTGGCGAAGAATTTCCCCCCAGGGTTGAAATATGCGGTGGCCTTCGACACGACGACCGTTATTGGCGAATCCATCCGCGATGTGCTGGTGACCTTGCTCGAAGCCATCCTTCTGGTCGTCCTCGTTATTTATGTTTTCTTGCAGGATTGGCGGAGCACCTTTATACCGGCTATTACCATTCCTGTCTCCCTGATCGGTACCTTCGTTTTCGTGAAACTCCTGGGATTCTCGATCAATACTCTGACGCTGTTTGGCATCACTCTGGCTACCGGTCTTGTGGTGGACGATGCCATCGTGGTCATCGAAAACGTCGAGCGGCACATTGTGGAAGGAATCACCGAGCCGCACAACGCCGCTTTTGTGGCCATGAAGGAAGTCGCGGGCGCGGTTATTGCAACGTCCCTTGTGCTGGTATCCGTGTTCGTTCCGGTGGCGTTATTCCCGGGAACGACGGGGATTCTTTTTCGCCAGTTCGCTCTGACCATTGCATTTTCTGTTTCGATCTCCGCCTTCAATGCCTTGACGCTTACGCCAGCTTTGTCCGCTATCTTCCTCGGCCACCACCGCGATCGCGCGCAGGGGCCATTTTTCCGGCTGTTTAACCGGACGTTTGAAACAGGCGCTGGCTTCTATAAGCGCGTTGTGCATGGCGTATTGAGGTGGAAATACGCGGGCTTGTTGGCCTTTGCTGGTGCACTAGGCCTGGCGGCCTTCTTGTACCTCAGAATCCCACAGGGCTTCATCCCCGAAGACGATCAGGGATACCTGATTATCGCCGTGCAAACGCCGCAGGGTGCCTCGTTGCAATTCACACAGGACGTCTGCAGCCAAGTCGAAGAAGTCATCTCCAAGGTTCCCGAGATTGACGGTGCCTTCACGATTGTGGGCTTTGGGTTCAGCGGGAGCGCGCCGAATCGTGGGATCATCTATCTGAGCCTGAGAAATTTCAAGGAACGGAAGGGCAAGGAGCATTCCGGTGCAGCGGTGCTGGAGCGGTTGCGGGGCCCGCTTCTCGGTATTCCTGGCGGACTCGTCGTGCCATTCAATCCGCCGGCAGTCCAGGGATTGGGCGAGTTTGGCGGATTTACTTTCCAACTGGAGGACCTCGGCCGGAATACTCTGCAAACGCTTGCGAGCACAGCCGATCATCTGGTGGCGGAAGGAAATCAGAGTGGCCAGGTCACCAGCCTCTTCACCGGCTTCACGGCAAACGACCCGCAATACGTCGTAAAAGTAGACCGGGAAAAAGCCAAGAGCCTGCAAATCCCGCTCAGTCAGGTGACGGATGCGCTCCAGGTATTCATGGGGTCGGTGTATGTGAATGACTTCGACTTCAACAACCGGGCGTATCGCGTGTACCTGCAGGCAGATCAAAAGTTCCGTTCGGAAGCGAAAGACATGCGGACGTATTACCTGAGATCCGACACCGGGAAGATGATCCCGTTGGACAACGTGGTGGAGATCCAGCAGACCGCCAATCCCCAGGTCATCACGCACTTTAATTTGTTTCGTGCTGCCGAGATTGATGGATCCGCCGCGCCCGGCCTGAGCAGCGGACAGGGAATGGCGGCTATGGAAGCGGTTGCCAAGAAAGTCCTGCCGCAAGGCATGACGTATGAATGGAGCGGCCTTTCGCTGGAAGAAATCGCGTCCGGAGGGAAATCGGCCATCCTGTTCGGCTTGGGGTTGATTTTCGTTTACCTGACGCTCGCGGCGCAGTATGAAAGCTTTGTCCTGCCTTCCATCGTGCTGCTGGGAGTGCCTGTGGCATTGTTGGGGGCATTGGGCGCGTTATGGATTCACGGCCTGAACAATGACGTCTACTGCCAGATCGGGCTCGTGATGTTGATCGGCCTTGCCAGTAAGAACGCGATTTTGATCGTGGAATTTGCGGAACAGTTGCAGGACCAAGGCCTATCCACCACAGAGGCCGCGGTGGAAGCAGCGCGCATACGTTTGCGGCCGATCCTTATGACCTCGATGGCGTTCATTCTGGGCGTCGTCCCCTTGATGTTGGCCAGCGGAGCGGGCGCGGCCGGACGCGTTTCCGTGGGAACCACGGTATTTGGCGGGATGATTGCCGCTACCTCGTTGAATCTGCTCTTTATCCCAATGTTGTACGTGGTCGTCCGTTTGATCGTGCCCCGCAAAGTGGCCACGCAAGCGCCAGCTGAAGTTTTACCGGGAACAACGGATTAGTAGGCGTCGTCGTGGTTACTCTCAATCAGACGGCCCTCCGAGAGTAAAAATCCGCGATCGCTTGCACAACGCGATCCTGTTGCGCGTCGGTCAGTTCGGGAAAGACCGGGAGCGAAAGCACTTCCCTGCTGGCCTCTTCCGCTACCGGAAAATCTCCCGCCTTGCAGGCGAGGTAGCAAAATGCCGGCTGGAGATGGAGGCACAGCGGATAGTAAATCTCGCTCGGTATTCTTGCGAGGCGAAGGGCTTCCCTCAATTCATCCCGAGACCGCGCGCGTAGCGTGAACTGGTTGTAGACATGGAGAAATTCCGCTGGCGGCACCGGCGGAGGAGTAAGGGAAGAGCCCAGCCGTTTCTCTTCAAAGAGCTTCCGATAGCGGTCCGCGCGATTCTGGCGGCCTGCGGCCCACGAATCAAGATGGCGCAGCTTCACCCGCAGCACCGCCGCTTGGAGCGCATCTAGCCGACTGTTGGTGCCGAGAATGTCGTGGAAATACCTCTTCTTGCTACCGTGCCCGCGCAGCATCTGAAGCCGTTCAGCCATCGCTGCGTCTTGCGTGGTAATAAGCCCGCCGTCGCCGGCTCCCCCAAGATTCTTCGAGGGAAAAAAACTGAAGCAACCGAAATCGCCGATTGTTCCGATGAAACGATTTTTGTAGCGGGAACCGATGGCCTGCGCTGCGTCTTCAATGACCACCAGTTTGTGGGAACGGGCAATCTCAATGATGGGATCCAGTTCGGCCGGCAAGCCGAACAAATGAACCGGCATGATGGCCCTAGTCTTCGGTGTGACCGCGGCCGCAACTCTGGAGGGATCGATATTGAAGGTTTGCGCATCGATGTCCACAAAAACAGGCTTGGCGCCGACGTGAGCAATCGATCCCGCCGTGGCGATGAAACTGAACGGAGAGGTGATGACTTCATCTCCGTTCCCAATGCCTGCGGCCATGAGCGAAAGGATAAGAGCGTCCGTCCCGGAAGCGCAGCCTACGGCAAATTTAGCGACGAGTTTCTTCGCCACCTCTTCTTCGAGCAGATTAACCTCTGGCCCAAGAATGAAATGCTGGCTCTCGAAAACCCTCGCGACGGCGGCCATGATTTCTTCACGAATAGAAGCAAATTGGGCCTGGAGATCAAGGAATTCAAAAGCCGCTTTGGCCGCGGGCAACGGTGCAGCGCTGGGCTTTTCTTTGCTCGAAGCAGATGGAGACATAGCGGTAGTGGGCTCCCAAGCTTAAGTGTAAATCGAAGAGAGGATCGTTGTCGCCCGGTCGCGGCCCAGTGGGGCGGATAGGATGATGCGCGAAGGGTCTCTACGTTGCGATTTTGAATCCCGTATAAACGACTGAAGAAAGCGCAAGCACTGCGTTCAACAGCAACCGTTTACTTCGCGGGGTAAGCCGAGAGGGCCTGTTGGATGCCCCCCTGCACTTCCTGGACGCTGCGCTGTACGTTACGGCTCATGGCTTCCGCAAGCGCGTTTACTGAATTCTCCGAAGTTGGTTCTTCGTGGTTGTAGGAGAATTTCCAGATGGTCTTCCCCGTCTTCTGGTCGCGCAGTTCGACGTCGTAGTTGAGTCGCGCAACGACGGGGCTCGCGTCCACCTCCCTGAATTCGTATAAATGTCCGGTCACCAGGAAATCGCCGCGTGAATCGCTTCGAAACGTCATCACGGCGCGAAAGTGGCCTGAGGACCGCAGCCCCCGGACCAGGGCATCGCGAAGCATCTCCGTCGGCGGGCCCGCCCATAGGTCGTTCTGGTAAGTGTTCATTTCCGGCCCTGGAGAGCCGTAAACGATGCGATTGTCGCGATAAAGATCGGAAGCGGCGAAGCGCTGGACCAGGAGGCTGGCTTCGGTCGGCTCCTGGGTTGTCGGTGTAATCGGTGGATAATTAATGTCGTAGTACTTGATCGGCTTCATTTTGCCACATCCTGCAAAGATGAGGGCGAGAACAGCCATGGCCAGCAGAAATCCCGAGTGTTTCGAGACTGCGCAGACAGTTCCGCCAATCGTGGCTCGTTTCGTTCTTCCAGGCTGGTAGGCTCTCATGGCTTTTCTCCGGGTACGTGCTGGCGTGGACTCTCGGAACGGATCAGGGTAGAAGGTTGCGTCTTGATGGTATTCGTGAACTCTCTCAAGTTCTCGGAAACCTGGCGAAGGTTGTCGAGAATCTCGTCGATATTGGGAGCATTGACTTCCAGGGTTTGATCGAGACGCTTGGTAAGGCTGGAAACCGTGTCCAGGGATTGGCGCAGCTTGATGACCGAAGCGCGGATATCCTCGCGGTTCTCGCCGATTAACCCATCCACGTGCTTCATCGTCTCATTGGCCTGGTCCAGTGTTTTATGCAGCTGGTCCAGCAGCGGCTGAATCTTTTCGCTCGCGGCATTCACGTTTTGCAAGGTGGATTTGATCTGCGGCCGGTTTTCCTTGAGTATGCCGTGGAGATCCGAGAGGCTCCCAGAAATATTCGCGCGGTTTTGATCGTTCAGCACGTCGTTCACACGGTCGAGTGTAATTTTCATTTGCGTGACCCGGTCGTTCAGATTCGCTATCAACTGCTGCGCCTGCGGGCTCAGCTTGTTGATTTGCTCGGTCAGGTCATTGAATCCAAGATAGGGCCGCGAGGGCAACAGCGACCCATTAGTAGCCAACGCCGCGGCTGGCGAGCCCGCAAGCACTTCCAGATGGTTTTCTCCCAAGGGGCTGATGCTCAGGATGGTGGCCTTGCTATCGGTTTTCACGGGAACGCTGTTTTCTACGCTGAAGGTGATATCAATCAGCGAGACATTATGCGGGTCAATCGTAAGTTTTTCGACGCGCCCCACCTTCGGCCCACCCGCATAGCGCACCGTTGCTCCGGGCTCGAGGCCAGCCGCATTCGGAAACTCCGCGTGAAACAGCTTGACGGAGCCCTGAAACGCGCCCGTAATTCCGAATACCGCGGCAATCAAGATTACCGCCGCGATGATGACAAAGAGCCCCACAAACGCTTGTTCCCGTTTTGATTCCATCTCTACCTGCCTCTTCCCCGGAGACTACCCGCCGTGTTTCGAATGTTGCTCCGTTAGCATCTGCAGATAATCGAGCTCTTGTGCGACCGCGGGCTCCGGCACGCGATCCAGGAACTGCCGCACCCTGGGGTGTTGGCTCTCCCGCATCTCCTTGACTGTGCCCATAGCAACGACTTCCCCTTTGTTAATTAGCACCATACGATCCGCGATCAGGAACGCGCTGGCCATTTCGTGTGTGACCACGATAATCGTCATGCGAAACGCCTTTTTCAAATCCAGAATCAATTGGTCGATCCCCGCGGCGATAATCGGATCCAACCCGGCCGACGGCTCGTCAAAAAAGAGAATCTCCGGATCCATGGCCAGCGCGCGAGCCACGGCTGCACGTTTCTTCATCCCGCCGCTCAATTGTGACGGCATGTAATCCTCAAATCCGGAGAGGCCCACCTGATCCAGCTTCAACCGCACCATGATTTCGATGGTGGAGTCTTCCAGCTTGGTGTGCTCCCGCAAGGGCATCGCCACATTTTCGCCGACCGTCATAGACCCAAACAGCGCGCCACCCTGGAACGACATCCCGATCTTCTTGCGGATTTCATCCTTCTCCGCATCCCGGATCGCAGAGAAATTCTTTCCGGCGATCCAGACTTCTCCCGAGCTCGGCTTTTCCAGGCCCACAAGCGTGCGCAGCAACGTGCTCTTTCCCGAACCCGATCCACCGAGAATCACCAGCGTCTCGCCCCTCTGCACGTCGAAACTGATACCGTGCAGAATCTCTCGCCCGGTATAGCTCACGCGCACATTCCGCAGGGAAATCATCGGGCCGTCGGTCTGTTCTTCCGTTCGAATTTGTCCGGCAACCTTGGGCATTTTCTCTATGGCCCTCCTAGGAAAAAGAACAGCGCCGTAAAGATGAGGTCGACCAGAATCACAAGGAAAATGGACACTACGACGGCGCGCGTCGTCGAGCGGCCGACCTGTTCCGCGCCTCCGCCGGTCGTCAGCCCTTCGTGACAACCTACCGCAGTAATGGTTATACCAAACATGAAGCTCTTGATCAGTCCGGTGACCACGTCTCGCAGGAATAGCGCTTCGATCGTGGCGCGAATGTACTCCGTAAACGTAAATCCAGCTTGCAGAATCCCGAAAAGCGAGCCACCGAGAATCCCCATGGTATTCGCCCAGATCGTGAGGCAAGGCAACATGACCACCATGGCGAGAAATTTGGGTGTCACGAGGAAGTGGATGGGGCTGATCGCCATCGTTTCCAGGGCATCAATCTCCTCAGTGACCTTCATGGTCCCGATCTCTGCGGCGAACGCCGATCCCGACCTGCCAATAACGATCACTGCAGTAATCAACGGCCCCAGTTCCCGCGTCATGGAAAGAGCCACGGCGGTGGCCACGTAATAGAGCGCGCCAAATCTCTTCAGCTCATAAGCGCTCTGCAAAGCCATGATCAAGCCGATGAAAAACGTAATCAGGGAAAGAATGGGCAGCGCTCGGACGCCCACCTCCATGGCCTGGGCGAAGGTGGAGGAAAGTCGCACCGTCTTCCCCTTAAAAGGGCCGATAAACGTGAAATAGGCGGCGCGGCCTCCTAGGGTGGCCAGCGAGCCGAGATACGCCAGAGCGTCAATGACAGTCCGGCCGATTTTCTGGGCCAGTTCCACGGGGCCAGGTTACCTTTTCGGGAGACGCGGATTCACGCGCTAGGAAGACAGCGCCTGTTCTTCGTCTTCATAGATCTCAAAAATCTTCTGTAGGCGCGACAATTGCATCACTTCCCTCACCGTCGTGTTCAGGCCAAAGAGAATCAGCCGCGAACCATGATCCCGCGACGCTTTCAGCCCTTCGACCAGCGAGGCGATCCCGGAACTGTCGATGTAGCGCACATTCTTGAGATTCAGATACAGCTTGGGAATCTTTTTTTCCTTGATCTCGACCATAAGCACCTTGCGCATTTCCGGCGAGTGCGACAAATCGATGTCGCCTGAAAGATCCAGGATGGTCCAACCTTGAAATTGACGAGCGGCAATCTGCACGTTCTATTCTCCTTCAGGCGAGACAGCAGGCGCGGCCGTGGCAAGATACTTCACCAAGCGTAGCTGATTCTTGCCTTTCTTACGGCTAAATTCAACCTTATCCATGCCCTGCCTCATGAAATGAAGCCCCAAACCACCGGGGCGAACGTCTTCGAGCGGGCGGCTTTTCAGTTTTGTCGGATCGAGCGGCGCTCCTGAATCCAGCATCACAATCTCAATCCCTTCGCGGTTGTCCTCGCGCCTTTCACCATGCAGTCGGCGGCACGTGACCTCAATCGTGCGCCCCTTCTCTCCCTTATAGGCATGGCGCATCACGTTAGCTAGCGCTTCATCCACCGATCGTACGATCGCTCGTGAATCCGCTTCCTGGAAATGCAGCACTTCCGTGGCGCGCTCTACAGCGGCACGCACCAGGCAAAGTGACTCGGGATTGCTCTCCATTTCCAGTTTCAGCAATAGATCTGAACGGAGCCTATTCGGGTTCGCGGTGGGACTGCCGCCAAGCTTAGTCTGCATCCGTCTGCCGTACGTCATGATCCCAATTCCCGTCAGGGGGCATTCCGCAACCCCATTCAGAACCGGGTCCCCTGGATGGGAGACGATGCCATTTTATTCGCCGCGTGACAACTCAAAAATTTCGGTGCAATGAACAGAAAAAATAGTGGAAATACTGGTAGGTTCGTCTTGGTGGGTGCCGGAGCCTGGGACATGGAAGCATCGCCCGTTGGCGCATGCGCAATTCTCCGGCCGAAAAAAAACGATCGCAACGGGCAGGCAGTTATTCGAACTAGGACGATTCCCCCACAGGCGCGGACTTCTCCTCCACGGTCACGATTTCGTCTGTGGATTCCTTTTCCGCGCGCTTGGCAAGCTTTCTTTGCGCGCGGCGTTCCGCCTTCTCCCGCTGCTTTTCCAGTCTCTTCATTTCTTTCTGGCGCTTTTGAAATGTGACGGTCATTTGATCTCCTTGATCTCACAATGCATGATGCTTCGCCGCACAGCGCGTGTAGGGAGCTACCAGCGAGGCTCGCGCGGCTGTCGCGCGGCTTCACGATAGTCCTCATTTGAGAATCCGCTTTTGCCGCCCCTGCTGTTCTCGCGGCTCCTGTTGGGTCCGAAGTGGTTATTCCGCGGGCCACTCTGTTCGGATTTCGGGCGCGCTTCGTTCACCTTCAGGTTTCGCCCGCCGACTTCTTTTCCGTCAAGAGCGGCAATCGCCTTGGCGGCCTCTTCGTCATTGGGCATTTCCACAAAGGCAAAACCGCGGGCTCGTCCGGTTTCCCGGTCCATAACGTTGCGGACGCGCGTAACCTGTCCAAACGGCTTGAAAAGTTCGGTCAGGTCGCTTTCCGTCGTTTGGAAACTCATGTTTCCCACAAAAAGACTTTTCATTTCTTCTTCTCCTTAAGTATGCACGGCGCCGGATCACGCAGGTTCGAGCATGGTCCGGTAATACATGTCTCCAATTTCAGAAAGAACCTTCGAGAAAGATCCGGAACCGGTGCGAGCGCGACGGGTGCCGGAGCTTTCGCAGCGCCTTGGCTTCAATCTGGCGAATGCGCTCGCGCGTCACGGCGAATGTTTGGCCCACTTCCTCGAGTGTATGCTCGTTGCCGTCATCCAAGCCAAAGCGCATCTTGATGATTCTTTCCTCGCGCGGGGTCAGCGTCTTCAATATGGACGAAATCTGATCCTTCAAATTGAGTTTGATCGCCGCGTCCGAAGGAGAAACCACCGTCTTGTCTTCAATGAAGTCGCCCAGGTGCGACTCTTCTTCTTCCCCGATAGGGGTTTCAAAGGAAACGGGGAGCTGCGCGATCTTCTTGGTCTTGCGCACCGCGTCAACGGAGATATCCATCCGCTTGGCGATTTCCTCAGAAGTAGGTTCGCGCCCGAGTTCTTGCACCAGTTGCCGGCTGGTGCGCACCTGCTTGTTGATCGTCTCGATCATGTGCACGGGAACGCGGATGGTGCGTGCCTGGTCGGCAATGGCGCGGGTAATCGCCTGGCGAATCCACCAAGTGGCATAGGTGGAGAACTTATACCCGCGGCGCCACTCAAACTTGTCCGTTCCTCTCATGAGGCCGAGATTGCCTTCCTGGATTAAGTCCAGAAACTGTAGTCCGCGGTTCGCGTATTTCTTGGCAATGGACACGACCAGCCTGAGATTCGCCTCCGTCAGTTCCCTCTTTGCTTGCTGCGCTTCCGCCTCGCCACGCTGGATCAGCACCATGGCACGCTTCAGGCTGTTCTTTCCGTACTCACTCTCCCCATCAATCTCTCTCATGCGCGCGCGGCATGAGCGTAGTTCCTTGCGCGCCTCCTCGGCAGCGTCACCTCGAGAAGCGTTGGCGCGCCGTTCCAGCCGGGCAGCCTCACGTTCCAGCGAGTGGAGCCGCTCGACCTTGTGCCGCAGGATATCGATCAAGCGCTTCTTCTCGCGCTCCTTGAACTCCACGGATCGCACGAGCACCGACATCTCTACTCGTGTCCGCGACAATTGATACTTGGCGCGCAGGTGCGCCCGCTTGTTGGATGCGGCTGTATTTTCCGGTTTGTTGGCCTGCTTGAGCGCCAGTTCGTGCAGCTTTTCGATCTTGTCGATGATTTTTAGCGTGTGCCGCGTCTTGCTCTCCACCTTGTCTTCGGTGAGCTCCTCTTCGTCGAACTGGATGATTTCCTTGATCGACCGGCCGCCCCCGCGAAGTTCCGCGCCGACGGCGATCAATTCCTTCAGCACGATGGGCGAGCGCGAGATCGTCTTCAGCACACGCAGATTTCCACGCTCCAGACGCTTGGCGATGGCTACTTCGCTCTCGCGCGTCAATAGGGGCACGACGCCCATCTCTCGCAGATACACGCGAACGGGATCGCTGGTTTTCTCGGCAACCAACGTGGAAGGGTCAATTTCAACTTCTTCGCCTCGCACAGCCTCGGGTTGCGCCAGAACGTCGGTGGGCTCGGCATCTTCCAGGGCAGCTTGTGCTGCCTTGGCGGCCGAAACATCTTCGTAAATTTCGATGCCTTCGCCCTCAAACGTAGCAAAGACCGTGTCGATCTCTTCCGGCGTGTGATCGTCGGCCGCGAGGCCATCGTTTACCTGTTCATAGAGCAGATAGCCTTGCCCTTTGCCTAGTTTGACGAGGTTGCGAACCTGTTCGTGTTTTTCCTGAATTTCCCGCGACAACGGCTTCTCCCCTTAACTCTCTAGGAATGACCCAATCTTTCTAGGCCGCACCCTCGCCCGGCAGGAACACCCGGCCCTTGCATGGGACGGCGAACATGGCGTACGGATTGCAACCTCTGCGACGCTTTAAGTTGCTTTCTGCGACAGGACTCCGGTTGTCCCGATGGCCTCGTAGACTGCCCTGAATGTGTTCGTGGAATGTGATCCTGACCAGTATACACTACCTTTCTCGCCCTGACGCTGATGGCCGACGTTGCCTGTTGTTGGAGTGGCACCGGCGCCGCTGGACGTTTGAGCCTGGCCGGATCCGGCGATACCAAGGCACGGTAAGAAGCATCGAAGGGAGGGGCTTGAATCGCCGAAACAACTGCACTTTGTTCATCTATTTCTGGGACAGCACGCGAGCAGGAAACTGTCGAAGGATTATTGCTCGGCGGCTGTGTGCGCCTTCCCCGAATTGATCCGAGAAGCCATCGCGTACTAGCTTGCTTTCGGTTAGCTACCGAACTGCGCGTAAACTGGTTAAGTGAATCGTCGCTACGTCAGCTGGATAACGCGGACAGTGTCAAATATTTCCTAACTGCGACCTCGAGGTTAAAATGCATCGATTCTCGCCCGAGAACCGCACCCAAAGATGATCTCTGGACCATTCGCAGTACTCCTGGGTTAAGCCCAACCAGCCAAAGCAACACCCCTCGATCACGGTGTCTTTTCTCGCCTTCACTGAGGGCTTTCAGCGCGGTGTACTCAAGGTCGGGTACACCGCTGAGGTCAATTACCACGACCTTCGGATTCACTTCATCGATCAACTGCCGCAGCTTATCTCCAAGGTGTTCAGCGTTGACAAAGAAAACGCGCCCTTCCAGACGCAATAGCAACAGGCCGGGAAAGGTTTCGTCCTCAGGATGTTCCTCCGAGCGTGGTCGGAAGATGTTGGTGCCGGGCTTGCGCCCCAGAACATAGACTGGTGGGTCGGCTACCTGATAAGCAAGCCCAACGAGAGAAAGCACGATGGCAACGATGATTCCTCTGAGTGTTCCAACTACCACGACGCCAGCGAAGGCGGCCAGGGCCCAAGTGAACTCGGTTCGCCGGATTTCGAGAATTGCCTGAAACTCTGCAGGACGAACTAATCCGATCGAGTAAACGATGACCACGGCCGCAAGCGTGGCTTGGGGCATGAGCGCGAAGAGCGGCGCAAGCAGGAGCAAACTGGCGAGGGTCACCACGGCGGTAACCAATTCTGCCAATTGGGTACGGGCTCCTGCTTGTCGATTCACGGCGGTCTGGCTGGTGCCACCACCGACCGGCATAGCGCCGAGAAAGGCACCGCCCGCATTCGCCAATCCTGTAGCCAGCAATTCCACGTTTGCCTTAGGAAGCGGTTCCTCACTCTTGGCGAACGCTCGACCAGCTGCGATCGTTTCAGTAAAGCTCATGAGCGCAATTCCCAACGCCCCCGGCCAGAGTCCTTCAGCAAGGGAGAATTCCGGAAACGTCAGAGAGGGTAAGCCTTGGGGGATCCGACCTACTAATTCTACCCCATGCATCTGTAGGCCCAGGAGCCGCACTCCTATGATGCCCGCAGCCACCGCAATCAGCGGTGCCGGCGCTCGCGGAAGAAATCGTTCAATCCCAACCAACAAGGTGATTATGGTTATTCCGACGGCGACTGTGGTCAGGGATGCCTCAGGGATCCCCTGGGCGAGCGCGAGGAGGTTGTGGAGAAATGTGCCTTTAGCAAAATGAATGCCGAGAATCTTTGGCACCTGATCCAGGACAATGACAAGGCCTATCCCTGCTTTGAAGCCCACCAACACTGGTTCAGAGATAAAGTTGGCGATAAAACCCAGTCTAAGCAGGGAAGCCAAAACGAGGATGCCGCCCACCAACAAGGCCAGCATTGCTGATGCTTTTAAGAGGGCCGTCGCATCACCGCTAGGAACAAGTTGTCCGAGTTCCGATGCCGTCAAAATGGCGAGAGTTGTAGTGGTGCTCACACTGAGGGGACGAGAAGTCCCGAGTACGGCGTAAATCATCATAGGAACAAAGGCCGTGTACAACCCAACCTGCACGGGCAGTCCTGCAATCGTGGCGTATGCCATCGCTTTGGGAATCACCACGGCGGCTGTTGTCAGGCCGGCAATTATGTCTGGCCGCAGCCACTCCCTCCGGTAGCGGAACAGCCAACCTGCAATTGGAAAGTAGCTGTGATTTTGACGGCCGGTTGACAAGTTGTTCTCTCCCCCACGGCCTCTACGACGTGCGCCAAATTCGCAACTCTGCACCTATCAGTCAGCTGTGATTTTGACCGGTGCTAATTTACGCAAGATCACTTTGCTTCTGATTACGGTTCAGACTCGGAATGTTAGCAAACCGAAATCGCTTACCACACCTAGGGATTTACCTAGTCGCGGTCCATTCTTGCTGACGGCAGGTACTACAAAGCCAACGAGGCTGCTGAAACAGGCCGTGAGTCTCGCAAGCGGGCGTTAAGAATCTAGTAAGGCCAGGTCCAGGCGGCAACAATTCAGCGCGTGAACTGCTACGCCCACGAACCTGAAGTTTGGGGACTCGATCAATAGCGTCAATTGCCAAGCTAAATCGATCGATTTCATTTTCGATGGCAAGCTCCAAAGGTGTATTGATAATCTCGTTTTTCTTTGTAGCCACGCAAGTGGAACCCCTCGAGGTTCTTCCTGCAATAGGCAAGCCGATGAATCAGCCAGGGATACCTACGGCGACCATCAGCGCGAACAGTGTGATGACCACCAGGAGATTGACGAATTTATCTGGCGACAAGAAGCACTTGACGCCGTTCTGCTTCGCACGCGCTTGACAACCTCGCCAAGCAAATTTTAGTGCTAGCCATTCCCTTTCCGCTGACGGGAGATGCCAATCCCCTGCCGATCTTCTGCCGACGCATCCAATTTGTCTTGCGTGTCGCGGAAAGAGCGGTCAATGGAGGACTGGAGCCGTTCTTGCCAATTCCTAAGGGCTGCATGCCGCTCTTCCGGCAAGACAGAAATCAGCTCGCTGATCAACGCCCTCATGCGCCGCATAACCTGCACACTTGTGGCGCCGTAGAAACGAATTTCGTCGAATGCCAAGCGAAGGAAATCCTCCCAGCTTGGAAAAGGAATCAGGACTCGGAGCTTCGCTTCACGGTCCCGGAAGCTACCGATCTCCAAGCGGCGACGGCCGAGGCGGAGCAACAGGTCTTCAATCTGGTCCAAAGCCTGGACAGCGGTCGTCGGGTCGTTAATGGCGGGCGATAACGCCTTGATGGCGATATCCACCAGCAAACGTATTGCGTATTTGGGATCCTGTTCGAAAGTGCGTTCAATTCCAAGTTCGATTCCATCTAGCAATTGATCGGTGGAAAGTGTCCGGCTGCACCCAAGAACTCGCAGAATCGGGGTGGAATCGAAGACGCCGTCTCCAACCGCAACCACAATTTCGATTACAGATCCCGCCTCGCTGGCTAGCTGCACCAGAGCGGTGATGTCCACGGCCTGAACGACCTGCGGGTCTCCGTGATGAAGAACGGTCTGAGTGCAGGGTAACGGGTCAATCTCGTTCGGGCTCGAAGTAGCGGGAACTTCAATCGGCGGATAAAGGCTGGCGATGATTTCACGACCCTGATTACCCGTAAATATCAACATCCGATTGACCTGGAGCGTCCCAATACGATGTACGAGACTGATGAACATGACGATGCTGGCTAGCATCAGCACCACTACCATCCACAAGCTAATTAGAGGAACACGGCCCGAATTGTTTCTGTCGACCCAAGCAAGCGCTGTTAAGGCGTAAAGAAATGTGGCAGTAAACATCCCAAGAGCATGCGACATCACAGGGTCGCGAGCGATCCACATAACCAGCCGCGGAGAGTATACGGTAGCGCTGAATTGAACCATCACGAAGGTAAGGGAAAATACGATCCCTGTCAGTGCGATCATGCCGGAAGCAATGGCCGAGTACATTCCGATCGCCGCGCCCACGCTCATGGTTGAGGTCAATTTCGGCAGAAGGATGCCGCTGAAACGCGGCACCGTGAAACCCGTCGCAACCGCCGATAGTGCGTACGCGAGTGGGATGAGCCATGGACGCATCTGCACAATCCGAAGCTTGTGTCCCAGTCCCCTGCTTCGCTGCGGGTGTACGAGAACGCCTCGCATGGGGCCATGCTCAATCGTTTCGGTACCCATCAGAACGAAATACGCTCCCTTCAGCACCTTACTTCGAAATCAGGCAGCCGCTGAACACATAGGCGCCGGTGGACGGGCTGCCGCGTCCGGAAGCCATCGAAGTGCAAAAACTGATATCGCTGACGAAACATAACACGGCCAAAGGAGAACTGTGTCAGTTTCCCGCAACTTGCTGGCGGGTCATGCGAGCCAAGAGATCAGCCCTGGAGGTCTCCAGCACAACGGCCGAGTCCAGGCGGGCAAATAGATCTAGAGATCGCGCGATCACTCCCGTCCATCCGGTCTGATGGCTGGCGCCGAGACCTGCTCCGTTGTCGCCGTGAAAATACTCGTAGAAAAGGATGTAGTCTTTCCAGTGCGGGTCGTCCTGGAACTTCTTTGTGCCTCCATAGACAGGACGCCGCCCGTTTGCATCGCGAAGGAAAATACTGCTGAGTCTTCGAGCAATCTCCTTCGCCACTTCGAACAGTGTCATTCGGTTACCCGAACCGGTCGGACATTCCACCTTGAAGTCATCCCCGTAGAACTGATAAAGGTTCAGCAGTCCGCGAATCAACAAAGCGTTCACCGGCATCCAAACCGGCCCGCGCCAGTTGGAATTGCCTCCAAACATTCCAGTGTTGGATTCGCCCGGCAGATATTGGACTTTGTATTCCTGACCGCCTACCTGGAAAACGAAGGGATGGTCGAGGTGGTAACGGGAAAGAGAGCGTAGGCCATAAGGGCCAAGGAATTCGTGCTCGTCGAGCATATAAGCCAGGATGGACTCGATTTTCTTTTTGTTGCAGATCGACAGAATCCTGCGTCCTTTGTATCCGATGAAAGTATTGTCCGCGGGAGCGATATGCTCGATTAGCTCCGGGTGGCGCTTCTTGAACAATGCAAGTAGCTCCAGAATTCGGGGATGTTTTGCCATCAATCCAGGTTCAAAGACTGAGGAAGCACACAATGGGAGCAACCCCACCATAGACCGGACTTTCAAACGCACCGCATCACCATTCGGGAAGTGGAGCAGATCATAGAAGAATCCATCTTCGGTGTCCCACATTTCGTCGTGGTTTACTCCGATCCTATCCATGGCGAAGGTGATCCAAACGAAATGCTCCAGGAAACGAAAGGCGATTTCCTCGTACAAAGGGTCGCTTTCCGTCAGAATCATGGCGATCTCCAACATATTTTGACAATAAAACGCCATCCAGGCAGTTCCGTCTGCTTGGTCCAGGTGTCCGCCCGTGGGAAGTTGAGCGCTACGATCAAACACCCCAATATTGTCAAGGCCGAGAAAGCCACCGGCGAAGACGTTGCGCCCATCAGGATCCTTGCGATTGACCCACCAGTTGAAATTCAGCATCAGGCCTTGGAATGAGCGCTCCAAAAAGCGCAAGTCGGCTCGGCCCAACTCTTTCTCAATGTTATACAGAAACAATGTGGCCCAGGCGTGTACCGGCGGATTTACGTCGCTGAAGTTCCACTCATAAGCGGGAATTTGGCCGTTTGGATGCGCGTACAAGTTTCTCAGCATCAGAAGCAGCTGATCCTTTGCAAAATCGAAATCCACCAGCGAGAGCGCTAGGGTGTGAAAGGCAAGGTCCCAAGCCGCATACCAGGGATATTCCCATTTATCCGGCATGGAGATGACGTCGCTGTTGAGCATGTGGAACCATTCCGCATTCCTTACGCTTCGATGACCAGCCCCCATCATCGGGTGAGCATCGTGCTCGTAGAGCCATTTATCCAAATCGAAGTAGTAATACTGCTTGGTCCAGAGCATACCGGCAAGTGCCTGCCGATGGAGGCGCCGTTCGTCTTCAGTCAGAGTGCCAGGCGAGATCCGGTCGTAGAATTCGTCCGCGTCCGCTAGGCGCGCCGCAATCGTCGCGTCAAACTTGTCGAACGGCTTAGCCACTGTTTTCGCGCTCAACCGCAAACGCACTTCCTTGAATCCCCGGGCGGGAACCTCAAGGATGTAATGGGCCGATGCTTTGGTCCCTGCCTGGGACGGGTTCACCGCCTCGCGGTTGCCTGCGACCACGTACTCGTGAAATGCGTCCTTCACATAGGGAGACGAGTTGGGTTGCCCCCAAAGACGGCGGGCATTGGATTCATTCTCCGTGAACAGTAGTTCCGGATCACCCTCGCAGTTCAGCGTGCGATTGCCAAGTACGGGATGCGCTGCTTGTATCGTGCCGGATGCAACTTCCCGAAGCAGTGGCGTAGGCGCGTCCGCTTCCCACGACCAGGTATTGCGGAACCATAATGTCGGGAGCACGTGCAATACTGCCGGCTCGGCTCCACGGTTATGCACGGTAATCCGAATCAACACGTCCTCCGGCTCGTCTTTTGCATACTCCACGAATACGTCGAAATACCGATTGTCATCGAACACCCCGGTATCCAGTAATTCGTACTCGAATTCCTCACGCGAGCGACGTCGGTTCGTTTCCACGAGATCCTGATAAGGGAATGCCTGCTGCGGGTACTTGTAGAGGGACTTCATGTAGGAATGCGTTGGTGTGCTGTCGATGTAGAAATAGCATTCTTTAACATCCTCTCCGTGGTTGCCTTCACTGTTCGTCAGCCCGAACAGTCGTTCCTTCAAAATACGATCGCGTCCGTTCCAGAGGGCAACGGCGAAACACAATTGCTGCTTGTCATCGGAGATTCCCGCAATCCCGTCCTCCCCCCAGCGGTAAGCTCTTGAACGAGCCTGGTCATGACTGAAATAGTCCCAAGCATTCCCGTCGTGGCTATAGTCCTCGCGGACCGTGCCCCACTGCCGTTCGCTCAGGTACGGTCCCCATTTCTTCCACGGAATGCCTCGATCGCGCGCCTCGTTCAAACGCTTTTGCTCTGTGCAATCCACGAAAGATGTAGATGTTAGCTTCTGTTCTGACGTTTTCATTGCCGACTCCTTCTGCCGCGGGCTAACGCAGGCAATGCTGAAAGACCCGATACTCTACGGCGGCTCCTGGCGCGCCTTTTTCCTACCACATTGTCCGGCGCAATGCCCTGATGACACGGCGCGGGCTCATTACTGCCGACTGCAAGAAAAGAAGTGGAAGCCCCAGGGGCCAAGTTCTACGCAAAGGCCAGACCCCGCCAATTCGTTCCCATCCCGCTCATATCGCTCGCCTGAGAAAGCGTCCGCGAGCAACCACGTCCCACCGTCAATGTCCGGCCATCCGGGAGAGACCTTCGCCTGAAGAGGTTGTTCGCTCCAATTGACGGCGATGAGGTAGCGCTCTCGACCGCTCTGCCAGGTCCAAGCCAAGAGTTTTTCGAAGCTCGCGTTGTCGGGCCAGCCTGCGCGCCCGCACAAACTCCACGAGCCGTGGCGAAACACCTGCCGCTTAATCGCATTCAGCAGTTTGGTGTAAAAGGTTCGGATTCCCTCCTCGGCACGCTCGGCAGGGCGCCTTCCAAGAAATACAGGCAACCTTACTCTACGCCCCTCAAACTGACCCTCGTGAAAGAGTCTGGCACCGGGAAGAGTCGAAGTAACGACCGCCGCAGCCAGTTCCCTTTCTTTGGAAAAGGCGGAGGCCGCGCGGGATTCATCGTGATTCTCTAGAAACCGAAGGAGCTTTTCCTGGTAGTTAAGCTCGGCATAGAGGTGAAGGCGAATGCTCTCTGCGTTCTCATGTTCCAAGCGGTCGTAGAGACGCTTGTCGTAGCAGAAATCGAAGCCCTGCTGCTGGAGTTCCCACTCCAGATCCCAGTAGGCCTCGGCGATAAAAAGGAAATCCGCATGAGAATTTTTCACCGCGGGAATGACTTCACGCCAGTAATCTGTTGAAGGCGGTTGCCCTGAGCGGCCGCCCCAGGTTCGATCGAACACGGAATTCAGAAGCAACATTGCCATGTCGCATCGCACACCGTCGCACTGGTTGGCGATGCTAGAAAGGGTCTCGGCCGCCGCTTTTCGAAGTCCGGGATCGAACACGTTTAACTGGACAACGTCAGGCCATGCCGGAAAATACGGATCGCGCCCGCAAGCGTATACAGTTTCCGACGCCTCCAGGTAGGCCCTCGGCTCATTTTTCAGGTCGTCCGCAGTTCCCCGTATAAAATATTCAGGATGTTCGCTAACCCATGGATGATCGGGAGCAACATGGTTGGGCACAAAATCCAGGACTAGTTTCATTCCGCGCCTGGCGAGTTCCTGGCGCGCACATGCCAACCCCTTTGTGCCTCCAAGGTGCGAATCAGCCTCATACCGGCGCACGCAATACGGAGAGCCAACGTTGTCCACGGGGCAAAAATCAGGCAGCGCTCGCCGAAAATCTCTCAACAATGGCTCATTCTGGTTTGCGATCCCGATACCGGCAGGGCTGCGCTTCCATACACCCATCAACCAAACAGCTTCGAAACCCAACTCACTGATTGCGTCCCACTCCTTCGCGGGCACCGTACTCAGGTCGATGTCCTTCCGAAACTTTGTAGCCAGCTCAGCGAGCCAGACCCATGTATTGATCTCGTAGAGACTGGGATAACGGGACCATTTGGACATTTAAAAGAAGCTCTTTTCGAACAAGTAGTACGGACACGCCAACAGTACTGTGTTTCTACGCCCGCGGAATCAAATCAGCAACTAGGGAAACCCCTAATCTCACGGCCTGAAACGGCACTGATTGTGACGGGTTCCATACGTGCTAGGCCGGCGGGGGACAAGCAGGGCGTACCGAAGGCCTTTATGATTGGGGTTGAGCGGGCTTCTTGGCGGCGTCTTCTTTGGCCCACTGTTTTTTCTTTGTTTCGATGGCTTTTGGGGAGGGTGGATAGCCTTTAAAGGCATTCTTGATATTGCTATCAGCGGTCTTCCAAATCTTGTCTGGGTCAGTGTGGATGATCTTCACACTGGCAAACATACGCCAGGCGAGATCGCGCGCTTTGACGTCAATGAGTTCAATCGAGAGAGTGCCCTGATGGGTGGTGGAGGCTTCCATGGAGTCGTAGAGATATCCCCAGTGGTAGCCGAGATACGGACCGTAGACGCCCCAGTTGGTACTGGCGGCCACATTCACGTCTTTCTGGCTATCGGCCCAGTAGCGCACCACTAAGTCCGGATTTTCTTGCGGTTGCACCTCGTGAAGTCCCTTGGCTGTCAACTCACGGGTGACGGCGCGGTGAATCTGGTTGTTGAGCTGGTCGGGGTTCAACTGCATTCTGACGAGCTGCTCAACGCCGCCAACAAAGGCAAAGGTTTTGAACTTTGAGAAATCGAGATTGGGATTGAAATCGATGGCCATCTTGGCTGCCACCGGCATGGCGAACAAGAACAGCAACAGCAACCCCGGAAGCAGAGGCAGAAACCTGCAACGATTGTTCTCGGACATTAGCCTGGCCAATTTCATGGAATTCCTTTCGGGCGAGAACCGGGAACGAGAAGTGTCAGTCAACCTCACGATTTCTTGCCAGATGCGCCTGGCCCTTGCCCGCTCAGTATTTCTCCGAAATGAATTTATGTCCCTTGAGGGAAGCTTGATCGTCGTAACCATGCTTTTCGGAACGCTTCGGCAATTTGACTTTCTCTCTGGGCGTCTTTTTATACGGAATCATATTGAGCAAGTGGGAGATGCAATTCAGGCGAGCTTTGCGTTTGTCGTTAGAGCGCACCAGGTGCCACGGAGCGTGCTTGGAGTCGGTGGCATCAAGCATCCTGTCTCGCGCGCGGGAATATTCGTACCAGCGGCGGAAAGATTCGAGATCCATGGGGCTGAGCTTCCATTGGCGAAGCGGATCTTTGATGCGCGCTTCGAAACGGCGCTGCTGCTCCTTCTTACCAACCTCCAGCCAATATTTGATAAGGATGATCCCAGCATCCACGATGTACTTTTCAACGGTCGGGCAGAGTTTGAGGAACTCGCGATACTGCTCCTCGGTGCAAAACCCCATGACGTGCTCAACGCCGGCACGGTTGTACCAACTGCGGTCGAAGATGACGATTTCACCCGCCGCGGGAAAATGCCGCATGTAGCGTTGGAGGTACATCTGAGTTTTTTCGCGATCGGACGGGGCTGGTAAGGCAACCAGGCGGAAGACCCGTGGACTAACCCGCTCAGTGAGGGCGCGAATCGTGCCACCCTTTCCCGCAGCGTCTCTTCCTTCAAAAATAACGATGACCCGCAAGCCTTTGTACTTCACCCAGTCCTGGAGTTTGCAGAGCTCGCCCTGGAGCTCGCGCATTTGCTTCTCGTAGTCCTTGCGCCGCAGAGGAGAATCGTCGCGTGAATTTTTCTTCTTTGCCATAAGACCCTCTCGCCGATCTAAGGTCGTTTCGTGAGCGAAGAACTTTGCCTGCCGATGGACAGACTCCGAAAGGAACTGACGGAGTGGGAGCCGGAGTAGTTACCGCTTCTTCACATAGGAGCCCTCGTTGTACAGGCGGGACAGCAGAAATCCATCAACCTTGGGACGGATCTCGGCATCCACATTGCCAAGCATGGTTCCAACCCATTCCTGGTGGATGGAAACATCCTTCTGTGTAACCGGTCCAACCGTAACGCCGGGCGGGGGAGGAGCCGGCTTTTCTGTCTTGGAGGAGCACCCGCACAAAGCGTTACGACGGCAGACATGACCCCGGACAGGAGGAATGGTGCCGCGTCGAGCCAGTAGCTTCTAGAATTGAGTATGGGCTCGAGTCTCCCAAGCACTGCTGAGTCATGTTCTATTTGCGTAGCGGTGCTGAAACCAGGACCTCTCATTATTCTCTTCCTTCCTAATGCTACCGCCGAGATGCAAGTAAGGTGTGGCAACTTTCCTTGGAGCGTGACTGCGAGTGGCTAACAGCACCTTCAATAAGTGCTTACGGTGCGGTTGCTGCAGATGCACTCTCCGCAGCTTCCGAAGGCCACATGTCATCGGTGCGCCGCCAGGTTGAATCCGGGTTATACAATTCCATTTCTTGGAAGATCTTTAACGTATCCGGTCCCAAATCCTTCTGGTACACGATGCCTTCATAGCTGACGATGAAGGTTTTCACACCTGTCACGCGATACTCTGCCGGCGCTGCTGCCAGTGCGAAGCCGCCAATCATCGCGCCTTCGACCACGAAGTCCATTCTGCCGAGCGGTGCCGCGGGGCCTTGCCCTTTCAGGATCTTGAAAAAATATCCGTGGTACGGCTTGGCCTTATCCGAATAGCCCTGTTGAATGGCATCAGCAATGTTCTCGGCAATGGGTCCGCCGAGAGTCCCATCTGCGTTTCGCCACACCAAACCATCATGCTTTCCGGGCGTACTGATCACTTTCTGGGCGTACTGGTTCAGCTGGGAGCCATCGTGTTTTTCCAGCGCGTATTCGTGCTGTGCCTCCACATAGCCTCTGCAAATCTGGATCGCGTCCAGTTCATTCGCACCGATGCGCCGGTAGAGCATCTCTCGCTTGCCGGCTGTGGTATCGAACAGCCACGCTCCATTCTTCCTGACGATCGGGATCGGCATCGGCCAGTTATCGTTTCCTACCACCAGGATCGCCCGGTCGGGATTTTTCGGATCAACCGAAACGGTAGTTTTCTCCTTCGCTTTCGCCGCAAATTCGGCCGCAATGTTCTTATCTCGGACAGGATCTTCCGAGGACACCAGATCTCCACCGTGTGGGCCCAAGATCTGATTCAGGGCTGCCACATCCCAGCTATCCGCCGTTTGCACAAAAGCATCCGCCGCTGCCTGTGCCGAAGGGAACGTTTTCTGGGTCGATTGCGCCGTGTCCGCCGTCTTCTGTGGTGGCGCGGAAGCCGGCGACTCATAGATCATTCCGCAAGCGCAAACCAAGAGCAGCAAGCTCAACAGAACTTTCCGTGGAATTGGATTATTCTTTGGTGAGGTCATTGGCGTTTCCTTGTTCATGGTTCTTATCTCCTTCGACCGCCACCGCCACCGCGCGAGCCCATACTGGACGAGCCTCGCGAGCTGCTGGCACGAGCCGAACTACCGCTCATTCCGCCGCCACTCATCCCGCGAGATCCCCCGGAACGCGAGGTGCTTTGGTTGCCGACGCGATCCCCGCCTCCGCCTCCACGGTTTCCACCGCGGTCACCTGCACCGCCGCCGCGATCTCCCCCGCGGTCACCTCGGTTGTCCCCCACTCCTCCTCTGTCGCCTCGGTTGTCGCCAACCCCGCCTCGGTTGTCGCCAACCCCGCCTCGGTTGTCGCCAACCCCGCCTCGGTTGTCTCCGACTCCACCTCGATTGTTCTGGCGTGCATTTGCCTGGCGGTCCGCCACCGACGACCCGCGCGTCGTGCCTCCAAACTTGTTTGCGGTTTGCCGGTCGGAGTAGGGAGCTCCGCCACGATGCTTGGGATTATGTTGCCAGTTGCCACCGCCGGCCCCGCCGCGATTCGGTTGTTGCGAAACGCGGTTACCACCTTGAATGTTGGAGTTGCGATTGAAATTATTATTGTTGTTTATGGTGACATTGTTGTTGCCGCCCCACCCGCAGTTGTAGCCCCAACCGCCAGACCACATCGCACCCATGGCCACTCCCACACCAAACGAAATGGCCATTCCTGCCGCGTAGTAGCCCGGCGGCGGATAGTAGACCGGAGGATACGGGTAGACGGGCGCCCCGTACACCACCGTGGGGTTATAAGAGGGCACATAAACGACTTCGGGATTGGCCTGCTCGATGACAATGACCTGCTTGGATTCCACGACCTTGGTCTCGACCTTTTGCTGTTCGTTGGATTTGAGATTGCCCTTTTCCTTGGCCTTCTCGCGCATCCGCTGTACCGCTTCCATCACGTCATTTTGCTGCGCCAGAAAGGCGTTCCCCAGTTCCGTGGTCCACTGGATATCGTCCGCGAGCCGCTTGACCACGTCCGGGAGCCCCGCCAATGCCTGCACGCTCGGGTCCCACGGCTGTTTCGCCACCGCGTCGGCCAGCGCCTTATCCTTCACATCTTTGTTTTTCGCTAGCCACTGTTGGAGTTGAATGATTTCCAACGGGTAGGTGGAGGCGGCGAGTACCTGGGCCAGCATGGGATCCGGATACAGCGCGATCGGCGCCACCAGTGAATCCAGTTGGTCCGCCGGGATTTTGACCGCCTGTTGCTCGCCCGTTGGTGCTGCTTGTTGTCCCTGCGAACTCGTGGCTAAAACGGTGTCACCAGGCGTCAGCAGCACCACGCACCAAAGGGCCATAATCGTTTGTATACTTGTCCAAAAACTTCTGAATTTAGCTTTGCTTGTCATGACTACTTCCTTCGGCAGCCAACTCTTGTCTTACTTTCCGAGCCGGAGCTGCCTTGTAGAGCATGGCACACTCTGGGGTTTTAGCAAGTGTCTGTCAGCCGCGCGCCTGTTCGCGTGATGATGAGCATGCTCCTCGACGAGCGATCCCGACGCGGCATGTCCCAGTCCACCCTAACTGATATCGACATCGGTCGCGGCAACCCACTGGAGCACGCGCAAACTCGGAGCGCATCTGGAGGTCAGCCACATGATGGTGGCACGGGTGTGGCGTAAGCACGGACTTCAGCCGCATCGCATAGAACGCTACCTGGCCTCGAACGATC
>Ga0306923_10000120_pt1 | contig 52426 bp, 47 predicted proteins | sample sta12Can44000108_FD_203841 | JGI IMG/M metagenome (GOLD analysis project Ga0306923, IMG submission 203841) | Lab enrichment of tropical soil microbial communities from Luquillo Experimental Forest, Puerto Rico - statanox.12C.anox.44.000.108 (v2)... | ecosystem: Environmental > Terrestrial >... | reverse complement strand
AATTCGCGGGAATATTGTTGTCGGGGCACCAGCATCGTTCTCCTCCGTTCAATGTAGCTGGCCCCTTAATTTCCTGGCTCACTTTTGGGGTGCAGTCCAGGTGTGCCCGCCATCTCCCGATTTGCCTGTCTCAGCGGAAACATGTATGAGGCGCCTCAAAAGAGATTCTGCGGTTTTCTAGATTCCTAATCGCTGATCAGGATGATTTGAGGGAAACCTTTTGCCTTCTCGTGCGGCGTGCGCGGTCTCTGGCAAAGAGTTCGTGCAGATCATAGCTGTAAGGCCCATAACCGCGAAAAGACTCGGGATCGAACAGTCGCTTGATGCCACACTCAGTACAGACTCGATAGGAATACTCGTCGTCGTATCGCGTCGGCCAGCTCATATGTCTGTGCCAGCAGCCGCGGAAGAGGACCACTGCGGCAGTACCTAATCCCGCTACGGCAATGCTAAACGGCCAAGCCCAGCGCCAAAATCTCCCTCGCGGCACATCTCACATCCTAGCATCTTCCTCTCACGCTCCCGACAGACTGGGTCCGCACTCCGAATGTCGAGGTCTCGCACGCGCCACCACCGGACCGTCAGTTATCGTGTTGTCGAGCCCTCTGGAAGCCAACTTACGGCTCCAGGAACGCCTAGTGCTGCGCCCTGACAAGTCCCAGCAGGGCCAAATTGTTTTGCAGACTCTAACTGTGAGTCCACCGGCAGATGAATCTCTCCAACGCCGTTGACCTCGTATTATGCCCGGTTCCGTTAGGAAGGACGCAAACAGCTGTCACGCTGTAACTGCGTCGGCCGGCGGCAGAGCACGCCGCCTGCCGCTAACAGCTTGATTTCTCGGCGTCCCTAACGGGATTTGAACCCCTGTTACCGCCGTGAAGGGCGGTAACCACCCAACGAGGGCAAAAGCGGCGCTCCTCAGGGACCCGGGGTAGGGGCATTCAAGCCTAACATTGCTATACTGATCGAGCGTATGGGAATCGTTAAGAACATTGCCGCCATCGCCAAAGGCATGAGCATCACCTTCAGCGAGATGTTCAAGCCGACCGAGGTGGAGAATTATCCTGACGGCCCCGGCCCGAACCGCGGAGCCATGTTTCAGGAGCGTTATCGCGGCATGCATGTGCTGCAGCGCGACGAGAACGGCCTGGAGAAGTGTGTAGCCTGTTTTCTCTGCGCAGCGGCATGCCCCTCGAACTGCATCTATATAGAAGCGGCCGAGAATACGGCGGAGAACCGGATCAGCGGAGCCGAGCGTTACGCGAAGGTCTATAACATCGACTACAACCGATGCATCTTTTGCGGCTACTGTGTCGAGGCCTGTCCGACGGACGCGATCACGCACGGTCACGGCTTCGAGTTGGCGACGTTTAATGTGAGCAACCTGGTGTACCGCAAGGAGCAGCTATTGGCGGGTGTACCTGCGCACATGGGATCGAACGCCATCTACAGCATGAATGGCCCGGAGGGGCGGTTGATGCCCAAGCCGCCACAACTTGCGTCAGGAGCGGACGTTCCGAAGGGAACCTAGTTTCAGCAAAGATTCATCGAAATGGCCGCGAAATTCGCGGCCTTTTTGATTTTGCGGTTCAACCTAAACCGAGAGATCGTCGATTAGTACTGGCGTCAGGGCGGCTGCAGCTGTGCCGCAAAGCACGTCGGCCATTGTGGTGCACCATCCGTCGGCGAAGTACTTCGTGGCCTAAGGACAGGCTGCTTCTGATGTCTTGGGCTCAGTACCAGCTATATCCCAAAGTAAACTGCAGGCCTACGGGAATTCCCGGGTTGAATGCTCCGAGGTAGGCGTTGGAGAGATGGAACACGCGTCCGGACACATCGATCGAGCGGCGGCGCCGGACGAATACGTGGGTACCGGCTTCAATGGCAGCCGTGAAGTTCATCTGGTAAGTATTGCCCGGCGGAAAATTCTCAGGACTAAATAAGAGCCCGCCTGCGACTCCGGCGAAGGGCACCACACGATGGCGGTTGCCGGTCAAGTTCCAGCGAAAGGCGACGGGCTCAAAGCCGCCTGCGTAGTGCGCGCCCAGGACCCAAAAGATTTCAACCGGGATGATATTGCAATCCCATTCGAAGGAGCCACGAAGTAGGCTTGGCCCACGCTCATGGGAAAGCACACGGGCCACGCGGAATGACAAAGCCAGGTTGCTGATGTTGCGGTTTGCGGTGAGGAAGTTGGAACTGGTGACCTGCACCACGGCGAAGCCGCCGGTGATTGCGCCGCCATAATTCCAGCCGGGACGGCGCAGGGGATCAGACAAAACTTCGTCTGTTGTCTGGGCCAACGCGGAAAATGGCAAGCTAGCGACGAAGAGACCAATTGCTATTGCAGCCGTAAAAACCGACATCAGGCTTGTCTGGACGCGCAGGGTTTGCATTCGGTTGAATCGCCTCTCTCGACGCGCGATGCTGAACGATCGGTTCGTTCCAGTCTGCACTCTAAAATCTCCAGGCCGCGCCGAAGCGGAACGTCCGCGGTGCTTCGACCGCCAGCGGAATGCGCGAAAGAAATTGCGGACCGGTTAGTGCGGATTCCTGCGTGTTGCTGTTCCAGTTCATGAGATTGAACACGTCGAGATACGCCGAAAGAGTGCCCTTCTCCAGTCGAAAATCGCGGGCGAGGCGCGCGTCAACGGTAGCGTTGAGTTGGGTCTGGAAACCGCCAGGATGCCCAACCGGTGTCGCCCGGACAAAAAATGGGCCCTGGTTGAAGCCAGTCACGAAGAGCAAGCGTCCAAAGGGCGCGCCATCGAAGTAGGTGGCGACGGCGGATAGGTAGAAGCCGTGCGGCGCGGCATAGTAGAGCGTGATCTTGCCCATGTAGCCGCGATCGAAATACGTCCTGCCCGGCGTCATGACCAGCGTGTTGGGATTGATGGCGAGTGTGTCGATGACGCCAGTGTCATTCTGGAAAGGCGAATTGCCCGGACTGGTGTGTGCCAGTGTCTGTCCGGCGGTGAAGTTGGCGGAGAACTGCCAGGACTCCTTGAGCCGCAACAGCACCGCGGCCTGAAAGCCCTTGTAGCTAGCGTTCAATCCGGGGTTGGTCAGGAGTAGAAAATCGTGTCCCAGGGCTGACAGATTTTGGTTGTACAGCGTCAGGACCTGATCGTCGGCGTTGCCAAAGATACCGTCGTTGCCCGGGTCGGGATATGGTACCGGCGTGTACTGCGAGAAAGGCACCCCTACATTCTGCAGGGCGATCAATCGATGATCGTCGCGCCGGAAGAAGCGGACGTAGGCTGTGATTCGGTTGGCAACGTTTTCCTGCACGCCGACACTGATTTCGTCGGTGTAGGGCCGCGAGAGACTGGCAGCGATGGCCGAGTAAGGTCCACCTCCAACGCGCAGCAGCGGCCCAATCTCGTGCGGCTGCGCCACACCATCGCCCTTCAAAGCTTGCCAGGCATAGACCTGTTGTCCGAGCGCGGCAGGATTTCCGTAATCCAGATAGCGTCCTTGTAGCAGTTGACCATAGCGCGACCAGCTGGCCTGCAGGACCATTCCCAGAGGCCACACCGGTATCACGAACCCGATGCGGGGTTGTATTGTCGTCCAACTGATGTGATTGCTCGCGCCCCTGGCTTGCCCGGTGGAGGTATCAATGCGAAGGCCGATGGGCAGGCTCAGCCACTTCCACGGCTGCCAGGCATCCTGCACGAACTCGGCGACATTCTGCAGGTATTGCTGCGACTGCGTGGGAGTATTCCAACGTATGTATTCGCTACCCACGCGGTTCACTAGGATTTGCTGAGCGTTGCCCATTGCGTACCACCGCTGGGTGATGTTGCTCCCGCTCCAGTCGAAACCGGCGCTGATGCTGTGGCTGCCCCATGGTTCGTTCCTCATGAACCGGATTATGCTTTGGGCTTCGTAGCGCGTGCGAAGACCGGAGGTTGCGAGGGGTGCTGGCCCGGTGAAGGTGAGGAGCGGCAAATCGACCGTGCTGATACCTTGCGCTCCACTCTGAAAGCTGGACGAGACGATGGCGTTCACGGCGCCAAAACTTGCGGTGAGCAAGCTGGTCGAATTCAGCGAACGGCTCCACAGTGCCTGAAACTGATTGAAATTATCGTTGCCCCGTGTGGTGGACTCAGGCGAAACCGTCGGCATGGCGCCTTGCGCGGAATTAAATACGTGCTGCCCACTGTAGAAAACGTCGAGGCGTTGGGAGCGGGTGGACCAGGGAGTGAAGTCCAGCAAAATGCGATCGACTCCGGTATCGATGGGCGCAGCAAAGCCGCCTAGAGTCTGTGCCACCTGTTGTGTTGACACAGAAAGGAACCAGGGCAATCGATACTGGGCGACGGGAAACAGCCCTCCCAACTGAAGGCTGCCATCCAGTAGGGAGTTGAGTTGCTCGGGCCCGGGGAAGTCGAAGTTCCGTAAGCGCGAGTCCATGTTGTTGCTTTGCAGCGCGCTTCCTGACAGATACATTTGTGCAGCCCCGTGCCAACCCTTGCCTGATGCCGTCGGAGACAGCGCCAGCGATTCCCCCGAGCCTTGCGATGGGGCGGGCTTCGAGGCGGTGATCACCTGGAATTCGGAGAGCGCGTCGATACCGGGATTGATGTCCGGCAACCCAGGTTGATATGGGTCCGTTACGTCAAGACCATTCCATCGGTATTGGTTCTCTGTCCAGGAGGCGCCAAAGGCGGAGAAGAGTGCGGGCACGGCCGTCTCCGTCCCTGCGATATCGAAACGATTGGTGACGGTGGAGGGCTCCTGTGTTTGCAGCAGCGACCAAATATTGCGACCGTTGGGAAGTTGCTGAAGGTTGAAATTCGCGAAGTTTGTGCCGAACCAGATGTCTTCCTCCATCACCTGGCTCCGCGGCTGAGGCTGGTCGTTCGATGCAGGCGAAAGCTCGGCACTCACGTCGAGCGTGCTGCTGGGCCGAAGCTCGATGGAGAAACTTCGTTTCTGCCAGCCGTCAGCCGAGAATTCCAGATCGTACGCCCCCCAACGGAGTCCGAAGAGGTGGAAGCGCCCGTCCGCCCTCGTCACGGTCTTACGAATCGGTTGCGTGCCGTTCCGCTCAAAGAGACGGACATCCACGGAGCCAAGGGGGGTTCCCGAGGTGGAGACTACTCCCCGTAGATTGCTGGGACTATCTTGCGCCAAGGCCGACACCGATGCGGCGAGAAGCAGGACAGATGTCCAACATGCGATCCTGCGAACCCGCTGAAACGAAATGAACGCCTCGCCCATCATGGTGCATCAGGCACTGTCTGCTGTCGTGGCGCGGCGTAAACACCAAACTATTGGATGGTCACATGATCAAGAATGGCGCCGGGCAGTTGCGCCACTTTGTTGTTGGAATGCGGATGTCGTTGCGGGTGCTTGTCTTTATTAGCCACGTACCTGCCAACCAGGTAACCCATAGCCGACCCAAAAAATACGTCCGAAGGAAAGTGCTGGCCACCGGTAACGCGGGTGGTGGCGACAGCCGTCGCCGCCCCGTACATCGCCAATTCGACCGGCCATTTTGGATACTCATGCGCTATGACCGAAGCGAGCGTCCAGGTAAACGCGGCGTGGCCGGAGGGGAACGAGCCGCTGCTGAAGTTCCCGGCGAAGAACTTGCCATCGCCGTTGCCCATATAGGGTCGGTCACGATTGAAGATGAGCTTCAGGCCGCCGTAAAACAGGGCACTGTCAATTGCGGCTTCGGCAGAGAGCACGCCCGTGCGTTTGGCATGTTCATCGTGAGTGAATAAGCCTGCCAGATAAATACCGCCGGCAGTCGCCGCCGTACCGTAGGTTAGGCCATTGGAGATGTTGGTACTTGTCGTTTGCCAGGCTGGGTTGACCTGGCGGGCGATCGATTCATCGTTCGCGATCAGGATTCCCGTGCCGGTGAGCACTGCGGCATTCCAATAGAGGGTCTTGTTGCGGAAGGGTGTGCCCGTCTCGAAGCCCAAGCCCTCGGTCTGGAGCGGGGCCTTGATCATGGTCCATTCGTCTTCGCCGATGGTCTTGACGATCGCGCCAACCGTGTGCCCGAACGACGCTGATTGTTTCTGTTTGCTGGTGGACGGAGCATCGGGAACTTGCTGCACCGCCGGCTGCGAACCTAGCGGCGTCTCCTGCGCAAACGCACTGCCGACCAGCAGAAGGGAAAGCAGTAGGGCAGGACAGATCACGATCGCTCTATGGTGCGTGGTTGCAGCTATGCGCGTATCATGGCTCGCGAATGCGAAATCTCTGGATTCCATTGTTCCCTGCGCTTCGAGAGTTTGTTGCATCTTAACCCAAGCGACAGGGAGTCCACTCGTTTCCGCTTGAGGAAGATTGGAATCACTCTCAGAGACAAAATCGAATGAGTAATTTTGGTGGCCCTAGAAGTTATTGTGATAGTGACGCTACCGGCCACCACAGTCTTACTCAACCGTATAATCAGCGCGGCGCTTCCTGAAACCGTGCTCGACCGTCTTCAAATTTTACGCGAAATCAAGCGACTTGCGCGCGAAGCAGGCTTTGACCTAGTTGGCATCGCAAGCGCCGCTGATACCACCGAGCACGAATTCTTTCTTGCATGGATAGCCTCGGGACAAGCGGGTGAGATGGGCTATCTCAAATCTCGCAACGATGCCGGCGAGCTAAAGCGCAGCTCTCTGCGTCAGGCAGCGCCCTGGGCACGCTCGATCGTCGTCTGCGCGATAGATTACAACACCGATCAGCCTTATTCCACGCATGCCGGTTCGACCACCCAAGGCTGGATCTCGCGCTACGCATGGATGCGCGACTACCACGATGTGCTGCTCCCCCGGCTGCGCAAGCTGGAGGCCGATTTCGTTGCAATGTGCGTACAGAGTGACCTCGGCGCTCCTCGCACCTGGTGTTATGTCGACACGGGCCCGGTCATCGAACGCATCTTTGCTAAGTATGCCGGAGTTGGCTGGATCGGCAAGAATACCTGCATCCTGAACCAGGAGCTCGGCTCGTGGCTGTTCTTAGGCGTAATGCTGTCGTCGGTCGAACTTTCGCCCGATACACCGCCCCCTGATCGTTGTGGCTCCTGCACGCGCTGCCTGGATGCCTGTCCCACGAATGCTTTCCCTGCACCTTACCAGCTCGATTCAACGAAGTGCATTTCCTACCTGACAATCGAAAAGCGCGGCAGGATACCTCAGGAACTTCGCCCCGGCATTGGACGGCAGGTGTTCGGTTGCGACATCTGCCAGGACGTCTGTCCATGGAACCGGCGCGCGCCGATTACCAGCATTCCTGAATTTGAGGCCCTGGGGACACTTGTGAATCCTGAGCTGGAGTGGCTGGCCAGTCTCGACCTAGAGCAGTTTCGTGAAACCTTTCGTGGCACACCGGTCAAACGCGCGAGACTTATCGGGCTTCTTCGCAACGTCGCCATCGCCATGGGCAACAGTGGGGAAGAGCGGTTCATTACAGTTTTGCAAGAACTGGCCCAGCATCCAGATGCAGATGTTGCCGAATCCGCAGAATGGGCGATTCACAATTTACATTCTCGGACGGAACGGCCATCTTCTAGCAATAGCACCTCAACCCCGAATGACTAAGTGTGACAACAAACCGGTTTCTGGCTATAACTGAAATGGAATGCCCGAAGCGCTCAGCCGCCGATTAAAGCAGGCCCGCTTCGCCAGCCCCCAGCAGGAAGCGCTGCTCAGCCTGGCGGTTGCAGCCGGCACGGTCAGCGATCTCATGGATGAGGTCTGCGAACATCACGACCTCACTCGGCAACAGTACAACGTGTTACGGATTCTGCGTGGTGTGTATCCCGAAGGCCACCCTCGCTGTGCTATAGCCGAACGCATGATTGAGCGCGCTCCCGACGTGACCCGGCTTGTGGACCGTCTCCAGGCGCGAGGACTGGTACGCCGGCAGCGTGGCGGGCACGACCACCGACAAGCCATCACTCGCATTACCCCAAAGGGCTTAAAGCTGCTTGAGACTATCCAGCCAGAGCTCGACGGTCGAACTGCAACCCACCTTCGCAAACTCAGCCAAGACGAGTGCCGCGAACTCAGCCGGTTATGTGGGCTTCTCTTTGACGGCGATACGGAAACCCGCTGTCCGCATTAGCGTTGTTTGGCATTACGTTTTCCACCCGCATGGTAGAGCCGAGCTTCACTTCGGCATCCCGGTGCCTTTTCAAGGTCTGAGTTGAGTTCGGGTCGCGGCATAATCCTTCCCAGAGACGGCGAAACCCTCCCTTAGGGGAGGGTTTGGTGGTTATGGTCGCTAGCGGTAATGCGGTCTACTGAAATGGCGCGGAAAGCCGGGCAGTTCGCATGCGGAGACTGGTTACACCCGCGCGACGTTAGCGGCCTGGAGACCTTTGGGGCCTTTGTTCACTTCAAACTCAACGGTTTCTCCCTCGTTCAGACTGCGATATCCCGACTCCTGAATCGCCGAGAAATGTACGAAGACGTCTTCACCGGTTGAACGCTGAATGAAACCGTAGCCCTTGGCTCCGTTAAACCACTTGACTGTGCCTTTTTCTCTCACAACCTACTCCTTTCGAATGTTCGTCCTGAGATAACCCCTGCTTTGTGGAAGTTCCGGACGCAACCTACATATGTCTGGCGACGTCTCCACGTTGCCGGGAAACGGGGTTGCGGCTCAGTTCGCAGCTTTTACCGCAAAGAAAAAAAAGCCGTGCCACTGCGTTGTCGCACTAGTAGTAGTACGTTCGACAGAGTGCATGACTTCGTGCGATGCGTGAATTCTGACTGCAGACAGAAACATCAACCCAAATCGCCCATTCGGCAACCGCCGAAATGCTCCGACTCTGACCTTCGAGAGGGAGAAAGAATCATTGCAGGAACTCTGGAATTTCGCAAGTGTTTTAATCACAGTAGCTTGGGAAGTCTTTCGAGGTTGCCAAAATATAGCCCGAAAGTGACCCTCCTAAATGGGCGCCACCGCTCTGTTACGATTCGAAAGAGATGGCGATTGGACCCGGTTCCGGCTCAAAAATGCCTGAAAATGCGGGGCAGGGGCGAGAATCGAATGCGGAAGCTCATCCTTCCTTAGCGCCTAAGTCCAAATCTGACATCATCTTAGAGTCACACCCGTTACAGACCGGCTCAGCCGCCAAGCGCCTGCAAAGCCAGGATGACGCGCAGCACATGTTCCAGTACGAGTCGGAATCGCTCGGCCTGTTGGGGCGGCTACGGCGCTATGGGTGGTCGACACTTAGATACCTTACCCAAACTGAAGTCCATACTTACGCGTTTTCGGTCGCGGCGAATTCCCTGCTTTCGCTGTGTCCGCTAATTGTGTTGCTGCTCACGGTGATTCGCCGCGTGTTTCACTCGCCGCAGATGTACAACGTGGTCTTGCAACTCCTGCACGATTTCCTGCCAAGCAATCAGGACTTCGTGATCCGCAATTTGCAGTATCTGGCCAGCGTCAAAGGGCGCGGACAGATACTGTCGCTGATCATGCTGCTGATCACTTCCACAGGCATCTTCCTTCCGCTGGAAGTTGCGCTCAACAGCATCTGGGGCTTCACCAAGAACCGCTCTTACATCATGAACGCGCTGGTGTCAGTGTTGCTGGCAATTGCCTGCGGATCGCTCGCGCTGCTGTCGATTTATCTCACAGCGCAAAACCTGAAGATGCTGGGGATGGCAATCGGCAACGGGAGCGTTGTCTATCGGGGCGTGGCCTTCGTGGTGATGAAGGCCTTCGCCATCATGACCACGATCGCGATTTACTTCCTCATCTACTGGGTCCTGCCTCACGGTCGAGTGCCAGTGCGCGCCGTTTTGCCGGCTGCTATCACCACCGGGCTGCTCTCGGAAGCGGCCAAGTACCTCTACATCTTTCTGCTGCCCTGGCTGAACTTCCAAGAGGTGTACGGATCGTTTGCCGTCTCGGTTACGCTAATCTTCTGGTCGTTCTGGAGCGGCATGCTGCTGCTGGGTGGGGCTTACCTGTCAGCCGCTGCCCATACCGACCGGGTAGAAGCGCAGCGCGAAACGGCCGCCGCCCGATAGTTGGATCTGTATCTATAGCTGGTCGCATGGGTAGAGCCCAGCTTCAGCTCCGTTCCGTATTTTGGGTAGTGCCGACCTTCAGCTCGGCGTTCCAGCGGTCTTTTCACCAGCCCGAGCCGGCTTCAGCCGGCTACACCCGCACCTATGAATCCAGTAGGACTTAATTCGACCGCTTCGACAACCATCCGTACATCCCATTGACGCATGCGCGAATCCACTTCTGCGGGGCAACGCCATGATCCGCAAACTCAAGTCCGGCGACTACCGGCTCTATTCGCGCAAGAAGGATCCGAAGACCGGCAAGCGAAGAAATCTTGGAACGTTCAGCACAATGGAGAAAGCCAAACAGCACGAAAAGGCCGTGCAGTATTTCAAGCGAGCCGGGTAAAGGCGTAGCTGCGTCATGTACGCCGACTAAAGACTAAATTCCGCTCAAGCTTCGCCGACGATGCTTTTCGCGAACCCGGCATTCGGCAGTCGTGAAGGGACGCACGGGGAAGCGGCGGGCACCAATAACATGAGGTTGAGGAAAATTCTCGATCTCACCGAGTCCTCCGTTCCTTCTATCCACTAGCCGTTATTTGCTGGTCACTTCGCCGACTTCGTCCACTCATCCACCCACCCATTCACGGTCTGGTACCACAAGCGGCTGTTCTGTGGCTTCAGCACCCAGTGGCCTTCATCCGGGAAGTACAACATCTTCGACGGAATCTTCAGCCGCTGCAAGGTGGTGAAGAGTTGAAATCCTTCCGAGACGTCGAGACGGTAATCGAGCTGTCCGTGAACGACTAGCAGCGGAGTCTTGAAGCTAGTGGCGAAAAGGTGGGGCGACCACTTGCGATACATCTCACGGTTGGTCCAGGGTGTCCCCTTAAATTCCCATTCGTTGAACCACAGCTCCTCGGTAGTGCCGAAGGCCGACTCCGTGTTGAACATGCCGTCGTGCGAAACCAAGCACTTGAAGTGGTCGGTGTGGCCTTGGATCCAGTTGATCATGTAGCCGCCGTAGCTCGCTCCAAGGGCGCACTCGCGGCTCTTGTCGATGAACGGATAGTTTTTTTCTGCGTACGCGACGCCGAGCATGACATCGTCGAACGGTGCACCGCCCCAGTTTCCGTTAATGGCGTCGATGAACTTCTGGCCATAGCCGGTTGAGCCGTGGAAGTTGACCATGGCAACTACGTAGCCGTTGGCGGCGAAGAGTTGGGGGTTCCAGCGATACGACCAGTCATCACCCCAAGCGCCCTGCGGACCGCCGTGGATAAGGTACTTCAGCGGATACGTCTTGCTTTTGTCGAAGTTGGGCGGGCGGATGATGAAGCCCTGCACCTTCTCCTTGGCCGCGCCGGTATACCAGAAGGTTTCCATCGGCTGCATGTCCACCTTTGACAGCACCTCTTCGTTGAGATGGGTGAGTGGCTTGGCCTTCGTCATCAGGCAGTCTGGGACGGTGTAGGCGTTCGGCGGAAACGCCATACGGCACTGCGGAAATTCGAGCGGCGCGACGTAGACCTCGATGGGCGCGGAGATCGACATCTGGCCGAACACGAGTGCTTTGCCATCGGGCGTGGGCGTGGGGCTGTCGTTGTAGCCGTCCACCAACTCCTCGGGCCAGGGATTGGTCTGCGCCACGTGCAGAGCATAGATGGGATTCTCGCCCTCGTTGCCCGCAGTCAAATAGATGGTCTTCGAGTCGGGCGACCAGCCGATGGCATCGACCCAGCGGTCGAAGTTCGGGGTCAGGTCGGTTATCTTGCCGGTCGTGCGTTCGTAAAGCATGAGGCGGAAGCGGTCGCTCTCGTAGCCTCCGCGCAGTTGCGAGCGATACGCAATGTACTTTCCATCGGGCGAATAGATAGGCGTTCCGTCGCTGCCGGGGTTGATGGTGATCTTCTTCGCCGGCCCTCCGGTGACCGGAACGAGAAACAAGTCGCTGTTGGTGCTGGTAGCCTGCACCTCGTCGATGTTTGAGGTGTACACGATTTCTTTGCCGTCGGGTGAGAATTGATACTGGTCCTGGCCTCCCAAGCTGAAAGGCGGGACATCGTGCTCGCCTGGCGTGAGGTCGCGCGCTGCTCCGCCCTCGATGGGCACGATGAACAGGTGGCTGCGCTTGCCATCGTCGAAATGTGACCAATGCCGGTACATAAGCGCGCTGAAGGTCATGGCCTTGACCTTTGATTTCTCACGTGCCTCGTCGCGCTGCTTGTTGCAGGCGTCGTCTTTACAATCGGGATAGACCGAAGAAACGAACAGCACGCTCTTGCCGTCGGGCGACCAGATGCCGCCGGAGGCTTCGGTGGAGATGTTTGTGACCAGCATGGCTTCGCCGGTCAGCATGCCGGCAATGGTGTCGAAGTCCTGTACGTAAATCTGCGTGCTGCCTGCGTTGCGCGGAGACTCGAAAATCACGCGCTTGCCGTCAGGCGAAAAACGACAGCGGTCTTCCCCGGCACCGTTGGCAGGCGTAAGCCGCTTGGCTTCGCCGCCGGCTAGCGGAACAACCCACAGGTGCGGCGTCTTGGTGTTCTCATCGAGGTTGACCTCAATGGCGGCGAACGCAACCCACTTGCTGTCGGGAGAGACGGTGGTCTCACCGATGCGCTTGAGCTGCATCATGTCTTCGAAAGTGAAGGGGTGCCTGGCCTGGGCGTTAGCGAGAAACGAGAAGGCAAGCAGGAATAGGGCAAGGCGACGCAACATAAGGCCTCCGATGAAACAGAGAAGGGCAAGAATGGTTTGCAAAACCCTTTAGTGTAAATCAGGGGATTTCAAAATCCACCACAGAGGCACAGAGACACTGAGGAGTCAAAAGAGAACAATCCTGGTGCCTGGCGCCGGTGAAACGTTTCAACGTCATGCGCGCTTCCCCCTTCCGCTCGTCGCCTAGTGGCGTAAGCTCGTCTAGGATGTTCCTCGGAGATGAGGGAAAACGGTCAGACGACAATCGGAAGATGGTGGAGAACTCCGCTGTCCACTGGTGCAGCCGCGCTACAGCAGCACGAGGAGCAAGTATTTCTGGTCCTGACGCTGGTGATCGGGGCGTTGACGGGCCTAGCCGTTGTCGCTTTCATCCTGTTGACGGAACGAGCGGGTCTTCGGCTCTATCCGCCGGGCAGTGCTATATGGCGACGTTTGTTGATCCCGGTTGTGGGCTCACTGGGCATGGGCTACCTGCTGTTTCGCTATTTTCCCAACGCACGAGGCAGCGGAGTTCCACAAACCAAGGCGGCACTGTTCGCCCAGGAAGGTCGCATTACTCTGCGCACCGTGCTGGGGAAGTTCTTCTGCACGTCGGCCACGCTGGCCAGTGGCATCCCGCTGGGGCGCGAGGGGCCTTCGGTTCAAGTAGGTGCCGGCATTGCTTCCGTACTCGGACGCCGTTTGGGAATGCGCCCCGAAAGAGTGAAAGCCCTGATACCGGTCGGCGCTGCGGCAGCCATAGCCGCCGCATTTAATACGCCTCTGGCGGCAATCCTGTTTTCGCTGGAGGAGATTATGGGCGATCTCAACGCGCCAGTCCTTGGCTCGGTGGTTCTGGCCTCCGCGACCTCATGGTTGGTGCTTCGCCTTTTGCTCGGCAATCACCCGCTCTTCCAGGTTCCTCAATATCAGTTGGTACATCCTCTGGAGTTTGCTATCTATGCGGCGCTCGGAGTAGCTGGTGGTCTGGTTTCCGTCGTGTTCACAAAGCTCCTCCTCGGTATACGCGAGCGATTCCTTCAACTTCCCCAGAAGACCGTCTGGCTGCAACCCGTAGCGGGCGGATTGTTGGTCGGCTTGATGGGGTGCTTTGTGCCGCAAGTTATGGGAGTCGGTTATGGCTACGTCGGCGATGTCCTGAATGGACGAATGGGGCTCAATCTTATGGTTGTGCTGCTGGTGCTGAAACTCTTGGCCGTGACCACCAGCTATGCTTCGGGTAACGCGGGTGGTATTTTCGGCCCTTCTCTGTTCCTTGGCGCCATGTTGGGAGGTGCCATGGGCGCCGTGGCCCATCATTTGATGCCTGTCCACACGGCCACTCCCGGCGCTTATGCACTCGTGGGGATGGGAGCCGTCTTCGCAGGCATCGTGCGTGCCCCCATGACCTCGGTAGTCATGATTTTCGAGATGACGCAGGATTATGCGGTCATCGTTCCACTGATGATTTCCAATCTGGTAAGCCTCTTCATTGCCTCAGGGCTGCAGCGGCAACCGATTTACGAAGCCTTGGCAGTGCAGGATGGCATACATCTGCCTACGATAGCCACTCGACAACGGCCTAGCCGCCATCAGGTAAGGCAAATCATGCGCACCGCAACCGATCTGCTGCCCGGAGAGATAACGGTGGCTGAGGCGCTGCAACGGGTGGAGACAAGTCAATTGCGAAGCTGGCTGGTGATGGACGGGCGAGGGGTAATTGGTGTGGTCAATCTTCCGAGGCTCCAACAAGAGGGAGCGGGTGATACTGCGAAGCGTCTCGATGAACTTGTGGAGGGAAGAGGTTTCCCGCACGTCCATCCCGACCATGAGCTTGATCTAGCCTTGGAGCGAATGGGCGCAAACCAGATTGAAATCCTGCCAGTAGTGAGCCGAGCGGACATACACAAACTGGAAGGCATTGTGAGCTTGCGTGATGTCCTGTATTCGTACGGTATTGGCTCCTCGGATCAGGCTTAGAGTGAGCCCGCCGTATGGCGAACCGGTTACGACCTTGCTCGCTGATACATGTCCGAAAAGACTTTCGCGGATTAAACCGAACTACAAAGGGTATGTTTCACTGGCGCGTGGGCCGCGATTGCTCCACTTTGTGGCGGGCGCCAGGCAACTCAGCGCCAGGCAACTCAAGGAGGATTGACTCCAGCCCAGCACGGTCGTTTTCTTTGCCTTTCTTCTCACCGCAACACTCCCACTTAAGTGGGTTTCTATCGAATACAATGAAGACAGGTACTTCGATGAGGGTTCCACGGATTTCTGCCTGCCTCTTTTTGCTTGCTGTTTTTTCCCTTTTCCTGATCGCGTCCGCTGCCGCGCAGCGCGGCGAGGGCGAGCTTGATTCTTCGCCGCCGCAGGGCATCACCGAGCAGGAGATCATCCAGAAGTTCGCTGCGCGCGAGAAAGAGTTCAAGATCGCCCGCGAGAACTACGCCTACCGGCAGTCGCTCACGGTGCAAACGCTCGAAGGCGATTCGGTGAACGGCGAGTTCAAAGAAGTCGAAGACGTGCTGTTCGATGACAAAGGCAAGCGTATTGAGCACGTGGTGTTCGCGCCACAATCGACGCTGGTCGGCATCACTATGACCAAGGAAGATTACGACGACATTCGCAACCGTATGCCGTTCGTGCTGACGAGCGATGAGATTCCCGAGTACCAGATTCTCTACGTCGGCAAGCAGCGTATTGACGAGATTGGCACATACGTTTTCGACATTGCGCCCAAACAGATCCAAAAGGATAAGCGCTATTTTCAAGGACGCATCTGGGTGGACGATCGGGACTTTCAGATCGTGAAGACCTACGGCAAGAACGTACCCGACCTCGGAGTGAAGAAGCGCGGCCAGGAAAACCTGTTCCCAAACTTCACAACGTGGCGCGACCGCGTAGATGGCAAATACTGGTTCCCGGTGTATACCAAGGTCGATGACGTGCTGCACTTCTCAAGCGGCGACATTCACATCAAGCAGATTGTGAAGTACACCGATTACAAGCGCTTCGGCTCGAATGTGAAGATCACCTATGACGGGCAGGACATCTCGACGGCGAAGGATAACCAGAAGCAGCCGCAGAGCGGGCAGCAGCCCGCTGCCGGCCAACAGCCCCCGAAGCAGTAGCAATTCGCAGTTAGCGATTAGATTTAGCTTCGATTTGGCCGATACTATAGTTGGTTCGACGGACGCCAGCCCCGGCGTGATGAACCGGGGCTTTTGCTTTGGTTCAGTGATGGCTCAGAAGAACAGGTACTTCTGCCACTTCGAGTCGGAGCGGCCCATCAGCCGCATGATGTGTCGGCTAGTGTGCAGATTGAACGCTCGCGGCTCGCGGGTGAGCCGCATGTTGGCCTCGTGCGGCAGCATGTTCCCTTTCTTGCGATTGCAGTTGTGGCAGCACGCGACGAGGTTCTCCCAGGTAGAGGCTCCGCCACGCGAGCGCGGCACAACGTGGTCGAGCGTCAGCTCACCGGCAGCGAGAATCTTTCCGCAGTATTGGCAGGTGTTGCGGTCGCGCAGCAGGATGTTCTTGCGCGACAGCGCCCGCGTCTGGTGCGGAATGCGGCGGTACTCCAGCAGACGAATCACCGACGGCACCTTAATCGCAATACGCGCAGCGTGCAGATGATGCCCGTTGGCCTCTTCCATCATGGCCACCCCCTTGAGCACCAGCACGATGGCTCGGCGGGCCGCGCACACGTTGATGGGCTCGTAGGAGGCGTTGAGGACCAGCACCGGCTGGTGCATGGGAGAGCGCTGCAAGCGCTCCTCCGAATCTACCCGGGCCTGATGCATGCAACCTGCCAGTGACTTTCCGTAGCGGGACGCCGTGGTTTGTGCTGCCGTGAACATATCCGCTTAAACCGAAACAGCCTCGACTGTTTCGCCTACCTCCTCCTGGGATTGAGCAGTCTCAGGAAGCTGCGCGCCTTTCAAGGTGTGAGCCACCGTAGCTGCAAAAACTCGTTCGGCACCGGCCTTCTTGAACCCGCGGGCACATTCGGAAACCGCAGCGCCTGCGGTCATCGCCTCATCAACGACGATGACGGTCCTTCCCTTCACGCGCGCGGGATCGGTGACGCCGAATACGTCGCCCATGTTGCCGATGCGCTCATCGCGTGTAAGGCCCGCCTGGGGATGCGCCGCTCGCTGCCGCTTCAACCCGTGTGCAATCTCGACGCGATGGGCCAATTGCTTGGCTGCGGAGCTGGCGATAGGTTCGGACTGGTTGAATCCGCGCTCGCGACGCTTTGAGGAGCGCAAGGGCACAGCCACCAGCAGGGCATTGCAGTCTTCTGTGAAATCGAGATGCCGCACCCCGCCGGCCGGTAATCGCCCGAGCACCGGAGCGGTCGGCATAACGCTGTCATATCTCAGCAGGTGAATCACCCCGCGGACGGATCCCGCATATTCGCCGTACGGGACGGCGCGGTCAACGTCAGGCTGGAACTTGTGGCATCCATGGCAGCGACGGTCGCCGACAAGCAGTTGCGCCGGCATCAGGCGTTCACCGCACTGAGCATACTGCGGCGCACGGATGGGTTGCAGAGAAGCGAGACACTTTTCGCACACGGGAAGACGCGAAATGTTGACGAGGGGGAGACCACAAAGACGGCAATCGGAGGGGAATAAGACGCTGAAAACGAAGCGTGCTAGGGCAACCACTGGCGCGACGAGGGTTGTACGCTGCTCGGCGCGCTGCGTTCGTCGCTTTCGCATTAGAGTCGCATGACTGCTGAAGACGACCCTCCGCCTCAGGAGAGAAACTTACACATCAGTATAGTGACTCTGCCGTAATGCTGCAATGATGGTGCAGGTTCCTGCCACGCCTATTCATTGAGATTTCAGGCTGATAAGCTACTGCTGGACCGATCCGAGGCTCAGCCGGGAGGCACACTTGTGGCAAGTGCTTCCGACATGCTAAGTTGCGCGGTCGCAGGTATTTGCCAAAACGAAGGCACCACAGCTGTTCACCCCGAGGATAAATATGAGCACGCAAACCGTAAATGCACCCAGTGAACGCCGAGTCCACAAGCCTTACGTCCCGGACTCGCACGAGATGAGCGAGTTCACGTTACGGGCGCTGATTATCGGCCTGATCATGACCGGAATTCTTGGCGCCGCGAACGCCTACCTCGGACTGAAGGCGGGCATGACAATCGCCGCGACCTATCCGGCAGCCGTCATTGGTATGGCTGTTCTTCGCCTGATGAAGGGCTCGCTACTGGAAGAGAACCTGGCACGAACCGTTGGCTCCATTGGCGAATCGGTGGCTGCCGGCGCGGTTTTCACAATTCCGGCGTTCGTCATGGCGGGCCTGTGGCCCGGGCTGACCCGCGAAAAGTACTGGAATTCGGTCGTGCTCATGGCGCTGGGTGGCACCTTGGGCATCTTGCTGGTTACGTTGTTGCGGCGCGTGATGGTGGAAGACCCCGAGCTTCCCTACCCGGAGTCGGTTGCCGCATCGGAAATTCACAAAGCCGGACAGCAGGGATCGAAAGCGGCGAAGATTTTGTTCAGCAACATGGGATTTGGCGGGTTCATCTACCTGCTGGGGGCGATCAACGTTTTCCAGGCCAACAATACGTTCAACGTGAACATCAGCGAGTTGGGTAAGAAGTTGCTGCTGCGCACCAGCACGAATCCAAACGTCGCGACAACGGTCACCGGCGGAGCGACGCTGATGACGGCTCCGGACGTGAGTCCGGCGTACCTTGGCGTGGGCTACATTATCGGTCCGCGGCTGGCGGCCTTGAACTTTGCCGGAGGCGTGCTGGCATGGGGCTTGTTGGTGCCGCTACTCACGTTTACGGTTGGACCTTATATTCAGGTGAGCCAGCCGAATGGTCAGACGCTGGCGTGGCCGCTGCTGGCACAGGCGATTTATTACTCCATAGTGCGGCCGATTGCGGTGGGAGGCATGCTGGTCGGCGCGTCTTACACGCTGTTTAAGATGCGCAAGCAGTTGGCGATTGGCATGGGCCGCGCCGTGTCTGACCTGAAGAAGTCGGCGGCAGCGCATGCGGCCAGCAATCGCACGGAGCGCGACCTGCCAGCCAAAGTGATCTTCGCTGGCGTCGGCGCGGTGTTCATTGCGATGATCGCGCTTTATTACTACTTCATTTCGGGCGCTGGCAATCTGCCAGGCTCCAAAGTTATCGCCGGTGCGCTGGTCGCGGCAGGTGTGATGATCGTGCTCGGCTTCTTCTTTGCGGCAGTGTCCGGCAATCTCGTCGGACTGATCGGCTCGTCAAACAACCCTGTTTCCGGACTCACTCTGTGTACTTTGGTTATCGCGGCGTTGCTGATGGTGGCGCTGGGAGTGTCGGGTCCAGGAGGCGTGGCTGCGGTACTAGGAGTGGCTGCAGTAATTTGCGTGTCATCCGCGGTTGCAGGCGAGATGCTGCAGGACTTAAAAGTAGGACACATTCTGGGCGGCACACCATCGAAAATGGAAATCGGCGATCTGCTGGGTGTGGTTATGGCTTCGCTCGTGCTGTTCTTCCCCTTGGCGGTCCTCGACAAAGCGTATCATTTTGGCAGTTCGGCGCTGCCTGCACCGCAAGCCGGACTGATGGCGATGTTGGCGAAGGGCATTGTGGGCGGCGAAATGGCATGGCCGCTGGTCGTCGTCGGCATCCTCATGGGCCTGGCGATGATCATGATCGAGGTGCGGAGCGTGATGCTCTTCGCGGTCGGAATGTATCTGCCGCTAGGTACGACGTTCGCAATCTTCGTCGGCGGTCTGATTCGCTGGGTCACCGATACGCTGCGCGATCGCCGTGGGTTCAATGATGCTCAGAAGGCCCGCGTGGACAATGCAGGCGTGCTGACCGCCTCGGGTCTGATTGCTGGCGAGGCGCTGTGTGGGTTAGTGATTGCCAGCCTGGTCGGCGCTGGAAAAGATGTTGCGCTGCTGAAGTGGCATGCGCCGTTCATCGCTGCGCTGATTGCCTTGGCCGTACTGGTTGTCGCAATGATTCGCGTGCCGCTGGCGAATGCCGGGCGCCCGGATGAGCCGGCGCCACCGACAGCGATTATGTAGACAACTACCATTCAAGAAGATGGCCGCCATGGTGGGCGGCCCTTTTTGTGGGAGTTGGGCGTCTTAGATTGAAGGTCGCGCCGATGGCATTTGCATGGCCGAGGAAACTGGGTGGAGCACCGTTTCAGCCCTGTATTGAAGCTGTTCCTTTTTGACTAAGGCTTTAGCCGCTGAGGTAAGGAGAACCAATTACCTCAGGCGCTAAAGCGCGCAAAAGTGCGACCCCTCATGCACGCCTGAAGGCGTGCTCTAACCTCACCGGCAACAGCGACGCCATCGATACGCACGGAAAAATTGCAGAGGCCGAGATCATCCCCGCCTTTGTTTTAGACTGAGATTTCGTGAGTATTTCTGAACAGTTGGTTTTGATTCGCGAGCACATTCTCGCGGCCGCACGCCGCGCCGGGCGCAACCCTGACCAGATTTCGCTGATGGCAGTAAGCAAAGCCTTTCCAGCCGAAACGATTCTTGAAGCCTACGCCGCTGGCCAACGGCTGTTCGGCGAAAATCGCGTGCAGGAGTTTGCTGAGAAGCTCCCACAGCTGACAGGGTTGCAAGGCGCACGCTTCCACATGATCGGCCATCTGCAATCGAACAAAGCAGCGAAAGCGGTGGAGATATTCGACGCGGTCGATTCGGTTGCCTCCGCTAAACTCGCGCAAGGTCTCAACCAAGCCGCCAAGAAGCTGGACAAAACGCTCGAGGTGCTGATTGAGATCAATGTCGGCGGCGAACCGGCCAAGAGCGGACTGCCGCCAGACGCACCTGAAATCGAAGCTATCCTCAGCCAATCGCCTCAATGGCCTCAATTGCAAATTCGTGGGCTCATGACTGTTCCGCCCTACACTGACGATCCCGAGGGAGCACGACAGTACTTCCGGACGCTACGGCAGTTGCGCGATCGGCTTGCCTTGCGCAAGTTTGCCAACGTTAGCCTCGATACGCTCTCGATGGGCATGTCGCACGACTTCGAGGTTGCCATCGAAGAGGGCTCCACATGCGTGCGCATCGGCTCAGCGATCTTCGGAGACCGTCCGAAGCCGTGATCCCGATTCACGATACGCCGGCCGGCGCGGCATTCCGGGTCAAGTTGCATCCGCGCGCGCGAAAAAATGCGATCACCGGAGTTGTCGGCAACGCGCTCAAGCTGGCATTGACGGCTCCTCCCGTGGGAGGCAAGGCCAATGAAGCATGTATCGAGTTTTTCGCTGAGTTTTTGAATGTTCCGCGCCCGTCGGTTACGATAGCCGCCGGAGCATCCAGCCGTAACAAAGTCATTGTTGTACGTGGCCTTTCGGCCAATCAGGTGGAATCGAGGCTGAAGATAGTTGTCACTGGCTAGTTGTCGGTTGTCAGTAAGCGGCATGGAAATGACAACTGAGAACTGACAACCGACAACTGACGACTACTATGACCTTCACCCAGCGCTGGCAGGACATTCGCACTGGTTTCGAGCGGCCGTTCTGGGTCGCCAACATCAGCGAGCTGTTCGAACGCCTCTCGTATTACGCCGCCTTTGCCTCCATGACGCGCTACCTGCACGAGGCGCTGCAATTCCCCTCCCAGCAAGCCAGCGCGTTCAGCGGCTTTTTCGGCGGGCTGGTTTGGTTCCTGCCGATATTCGGCGGTACGCTGGCCGACCGCATGGGTTTCCGCAGAGCCCTGGCGCTCGCCTATCTCATTCTGGCATGGGCATATTTCCTGCTCGGCTCGCTGGGTGCGCCGTGGATGGTACCAGTGCGGCAGACCGTGCCACTGGGAGTGCTGGTAGTGCTCGTGCTGGCCTTGCCGGCTTTCGGCGTAGCCCTGGTGAAGCCTACGGTGGTCGGCGTGACCGCGCACTCGTCAAAGGAGAACGTTCGCTCCTTCGGCTACTCGATCTACTACACCCTGGTAAACATCGGCGGAGCGTTGGGGCCGTATGTAGCATCTTACGTTCACCACCGCATGAGCGTGGAAAACGTGTTCCGCGTGGCGTCGCTGAGCGTGTTTCTTATGTTCCTGGGCGTGCTGGCGTTCTTCCGTGAGCCGAACCGCGCGCTGGATACTCAGCCAGCATCCATGGCAGAAGCCGGACGAAATTTTCTGACAGTGCTGACCAACCCACGCTTCATGCTGTTTCTGCTGATCTTCACTGGGTATTGGATTGTGTACTGGCAGGAGTTTCTCACGCTGCCGCTGTACCTACACAATTACGTAAATCCCAATCTCGACACGGAACTGCTGCTATCGACTGGTCCGGTTGTGGTGATTGCGCTCACCATGGTGATCACGCTGCTCACGCAGAAGGTCCCGGCGCTCGCGGCCATCACGGCAGGCACGCTAATCAGTGCCGTGGGGTGGGTGTTCCTGATTCTGCTGCCATCAGGCCTGGGCGCGGTGTTGACTCTGATTACAGTGGCGCTTGGGGAGATCACCATGTCTCCACGGTATTACGACTACGTGTCGCGACTGGCGCCCGAGGGGCAGCAGGGAACGTATATGGGCTTCGCCTTCATGCCGCTGGGAATAGGGTCGCTAATCGGCGGGGCCTTCGGCGGTTTCCTGATTCACTATTTCGGCGAGACAAAGCACCAGCCCGCAGGCATGTGGTGGGTGATCATCGCCGTAGGTGTAATGACGGCCGTGCTGCTGTGGTTGTATGACAAGCTAATGCTGCCGAAGGGTGCCTAGGCTTTTCGCTTTTCGCTGATTGCTTTCGTTCTCGTTTGTTCTCGGTATTTCGCTAATTGCCAGAACTGATCTCATCAATGCCTCGCTCAGGGCCTGCTGCCCCCTGATAATTAAACGGCTAAGCTCTGAGGAAATCGATTCTGGCATTTGGTATTAATGAGACGACTGCTGGTTGCTCTAGCTGCTAGCTGCGGCTTCATGGGTAGAATGTCACACAAACCGCCCTCCTACATTGCCGCCCACATCCGTCGTGTGCTTATCGATGGCGGCTCGGCCCCGCATACAATCGAAGTTCAGCGGTTCTTCAAGCACGAAGTTAAGTCGCGCGGCTGGCGTACGCCCGAATTGCGTGAGCTGGCGAAACGCTTCCGCCGTACGATTCTCGTGGAAGGCGGATTGTCCTACCTCATCCAGGTGGCTGACCAACTCTTTGCCGGGGAGGTAGTGGAAGAGAAGGCGTTCGCGGTGCTGCTGCTGGAGGGCATGACTCCGCAATTCGGTCCCCAGGAATTCAAGCTCTTCGAAAGTTGGCTCGATCGCATCACATCTTGGGCTGATCACGATGGCCTGGTGCACTATCTGATCGGCCCGATGGTCGTCTCGAACGACCGCTATCTATCTCGGCTTCCAGTCTGGGCAAAAGGGAAGAGTGTATGGCACCGGCGCGCGGCTGCTGTCGCTCTCATTCACAGCACGCGCCAACACAAGAATTTCGAGCACGTCCGGGCGATGACAGAACTCTTGCTGGAGAGCAGCGACGACATGGTGCAGAAAGGACTGGGCTGGCTACTGCGTGAAGCCGCAAAGGCGAATCCGGAGCAGACGGTCGCCTATCTGATGACGATTCGCGATCGTACACCGCGATTCGTGCTGCGAACAGCGTGCGAGACACTCGACTCAGCGACTCGCCAACGAGTGCTTGAAGGGCCACGAAGCAGAACAATCGTCAAAAACTCCTGACGGTTACCTCGGGCAAGCTTCCACGCTCTGCTTGATGCCCAGCAGCTGCTTGCATTGCAAGACACCATGGACAAAGGAAGCAAGCCTTTGCTCCGATCGAGGAAGGGAGTCCGTAGGGACGTTAATTCGGCCCGGCACGGGCGCGGACCGGGAGGCGGGTCCGTCCTGGCGCCGGTTCCTGCAGTACGAAAGCCCAGGTCGTGAAATATTCCCCGCTGGGAGATTGCCAGGACAGCCAATGGTGATGGCGTGCGTAACCGATCCGATAGCATTGGGAATAAGATCGTCGCCGGGCAACCTGACGGCCTTTGCTCTTCGGAGCCAGCAAGCATGGAATAACCGCAGTACCACATCCAGCCAAAACCAGAAAATTCCAAGCACGACGAGCAAAAAAGTATTTCTTCATGAAATTGGTAATGTTAACGCGAATCTGAGGCCCTCCCCCGTGATCGCCATCACGGTCGAGGTGGCGGGTCATTTACAATAGATTTCGCATGAATCTTTCCGAAATTCAGGCTGCCCTGCGCAGCGGCGGCCACGAAGCCTGGCTATTCTACGATCATCATCACCGCGATCCCATTGCTTACCGTGTTCTCGGGCTGCCGACAGACCGCCTCACTAGCCGGCGCTGGTTCTATGTGATTCCCGCACAGGGTGAGCCCAAGAAGCTGGTACATCGTATCGAGAGTCATCATCTCGACTCGCTGCCGGGCAGCAAACTCGAGTATTCGGCCTGGGAGGAACTGTGGTCGAACCTCGAAGCAATGATCAAACCGTATAGCAAGCTGGTGATGCAGTATTCGCCGAATAACCAGATTCCCTATATCTCTTTGGTGGATGCTGGGATGCTGGAGTTGATCCGTAGCTTCGGCAAGGAGATCGTGACGTCCGCCAATCTGGTCGCTTACTTCGAGGCTACACTCACCGAGAAGCAGATTGCATCGCACTACAAAGCTCAAGGGAAGATCGATCAGATTACGGCCGGCACGTTTCAGGAGATCGGCCGGCGCGTGCGCAATGGCGGCACGCACGAGTATGAAATCCAGCAGTGGATCATGGAGGCGTTCAGGCGCGAAGATCTTGTGACTTGCGATCCGCCGAACGTAAGCGTGAACGCCCACAGCGGCGACCCGCATTATGAGCCGTCGTCGACGTCTTCAGCTCCGATTCGCCAGGGCGACTTCGTGCTGCTCGACATCTGGGCAAAAACGAACGAGCCTGACGCCGTGTTTTACGACATCACCTGGACGGGCGTGATCGGCACGCCGAGCGACCAGCAGCGCGAAGTGTTTACGGTGGTACGCGACGCGCGGAATGTCGGTATTGGCAGGGTGCAGGAGGCGTTTGAGGCAGGTAAGCGCATCTGCGGATGGGAAATTGATCAGGCGGTGCGCGAGCATATTATCGCCAAGGGATACGGCGCAAACATCTTTCACCGTACCGGGCACTCCATTACCTCCGACATTCACGGCAATGGAGCGAATCTCGACAATCTGGAGACCAAGGACGACCGCCTGATTCTGCCGAACACGTGTTTCTCGGTCGAGCCTGGCATTTATCTGCCGGACTTCGGCGTGCGCAGCGAAGTGGACATGATGATCCGCAACGGCAAGGCCGAAGTCACAGGGCAAATTCAGGACGAGTTGGTACTGATCTGATGGCGAACCTACAACAAACGGCGGCAAAAGGCGGCGAAGTATCGGCAAGTTCGATGGCAATCATCGCACCATTTGCCGGATGGCTGCTGCCCGGGCTTGGACACTTCATTCAGCGGAAATGGATTCGCGGGCTCCTGCTCATGCTGGCGGTGTTCATCATGTTCTTTGCCGGAATCGGCATGCAGGGCAAGGTATACGGATTCAACACAGGAGACCTGCTCGATATCTTAGGATTTGTTGGAGATGTCGGCTCGGGCATGCTGTACTTTATCGCGCGTACGATGGATTGGGGTGGCGGCAATATTCAACGCGCCGTAGCGGACTACGGAACCAAGTACATCGTGGTAGCGGGCTTGCTGAACATCATCGCCGCGGTGGACGCGCACCAGATCGCGATCGGCAAGAAATCATGACCTTCGAACTCTCTCACTTTACGGCGGCTGTCATCTTCGCCGCCTGTGCCTCCACCGTGTTCGGCATTACCCAGCGCAACACGCCGCGCGATATGGTGCGCTACGGCGCCTACTGCTTTGCGCTGTTTGTTGGCGGAGTGATTGTCGCGGCGTGGGTTATGTGGGCGATTAAACACTAGTTGACAGTTGTTGGTTGTCAGTTCTCCGTTGCTAAGTCGTCGAGATTTTCTGACAACTGACAGCTGCTCACTGACAACTGTTTCACCCTTCCCACACAAACGCATCGAATACGCGCCTCGTTTCGAATCCCAGCTTGCGGTAGAGCTCAACGGCGCGCCGATTGGCCTCGGTGACAGTCAGCGTCAACAGCTTGAATTTTCGGCTGCGCAGCGCCTCGCAGGTTTGCGCTAGCAGATTTTCCCCGATTCCCTGCCCGCGGTATTCCGGCAGTAGGCATACCTGTGTGACATGCCCTACATCGTCGCGCACGCGTGAGCAGAGTATGAGGCCGATCAGAGAATTCGACGGCGGGTGAAGGGCGACAAACGAGGCTTCGGGATCGAAGACTCCACAACCCGGGAACCGCACGATGTTGTTCAGGAAACGCATCGAACCTCCGGCCGTGCGGTACTGGTCGTTGATCTCGGAATCAATGTGGGAACGATATGAAGCAGTGATAATTCCCGCTGACGGCTGGTAGTCCGCGTCCGTCCAGCGACGAATCTGGACGCCATCGACGGATTGCGGCTTGGGAGTCGGGTGCGTCGCAAGATCGAGGCACAAGAACAGTCGCCGATAGCGATGAAACCCATTCGCGGTAAAGGGCTCGGCCAGCTCGCCGGTGTTCTGCGCCAGTAACTGCGCCTCCACGCGTTGCACTCCGGGTGACTGTTGCAGTGTCTCGACGACATGCTCGATAAGATTCGTTTGGACGGCGCGTGCATCTCCGCGGCTGGGCGACACAAACAGATCGCCGATCACTCCCTTGCTTCCTTCGTATACGAAGAACGAGTAGCCGACGATGCTGCCCCGCTCCAGGGCGGCGTAGCCCGGCAGAATTTTGGCATCGATGTAGCGCAGGATCATCTCCGAGGAGCTGCGATAATCCCAAGCCAGCTTTTCGCCCCAGCGCTGGACTTCCTGATCGAGCAGGGATCGCAGGTCCGCTGAAGAGAAGTGCCTGAGGTCAAGGACTTCCACGCCCATCGCCGGCCGAATTGGATTGCGTACTGCCATGCGTCGCGAATCGCTTTTGCGGTAACCCGCAAAAGAATAGCATTGTGACTCAGTCTAGAGCGGCTACGGTGCTAGAGGCAAACTTAAGAACACGGGCTGTCACCGTGAAGTTGTCGTCTGCGCCCCCGGCGCCGACACCAGATAGAAGTCGAGCTTTTGCGGGGAGAAGCCGCCTATCCAGGTTACGCGACGGCCCTTGGCTCGGAACTCCAGCTCTTTCTGCGACCCTGCGGCAGCCACGACCACATGCTCGACATCTGGAATGTCGTTCCGCTCGTAGCTGGCGATCTTGTGATTGCGGTAGAAGCCAAGTCCGTATTCGACACCGCGCGGCACGTCGTAGACGGCAACGGATGGAACTTCGTTCAAGGTGGCATTCGCCAGACGTAATTGCACGGGCCTGGCCGACTGCAGGACATCGATCATCGGTGCGGTTCCGCGCAACAACAGTGCAAAGGTGATCAGCACCGGGACCAGTGTGGCAAAGCGAAGAATGCGGTAGCCTTGCGAACGGAGGCTCAGCCAGATCGTCAGAATACCAATGACGGAGAGCGCTGCGGCCACAATCCAGGCCGGCTTGGTGACCTCCTGGTGCACCAGCCGGAAAGGGACAATCAAGGCAGCAACCATTATTCCAGCGCATAGCAGGGCCTGCGAAGTGGTTAGCCATATCGGCGGCCTGTCTCCGTCCTGCTCGCGGCGAAGAATGAAGTCTGCAAGCAAAATAGTAGCCGCTGGAATCGACGGCAGAATGTATCCCGGCAGCTTCGATAGCGAAGGCGAAAAGAACAGAATAGGCAACAGGAACCAGATCGCCAGAAAGAGGCGGAGGTCTTCTTGTCCTCGCTCTTCAGTGGCGGAATAGCGCCAGTCTCGAATGGCATCGACCAACGCCGTCACAGCAAAGATCGTCCACGGCAGCAGGCCGATCAGTGCAACGGGAATGAAGTACCAGAAGGGCTGTTTGTGGCGGTACATGTCAGTCGCGTAACGGGTCAGGTTTTGTTCCAGGATGAACACGCGGAAAAACTGTGGATTGGCATGCTGGACCGCGATGAACCACGGCAGCACAACCACAACAAACAAAGCAATGCCGGGCTGCCAAAGCATCTGCCGCACGAGTCCCCAGTCATGACGCAAGCCAACGAACACTAGCAGGACGACCACGGCTAGAAAGATGGCAACCGGCCCCTTAGCCAGTGTGGCCAGGGCGAGGCATAGATAGAATGGCAGCAGCCAGCCGTGATTTTTTGACTCGTACCATCCCCACCAGCTGAGCATGGCGATGGTGAAGGTGGCGGTCAGCGGCATGTCGGTGCTGGCGCCGCGGCCAAAGCCAATGACCATCAAGGACGCAGCCGTAATCAGCGCGGCATCAAGCTGCATGCCCCGGCGAAATCGACGTGCCCACACGTGGATGAAGAACACCATCACCGTGGCAAGCATACTTGAAGGCAAACGCGCTGCCCAGTCGCTCACGCCGCCGGTACACTGGTAGGCCAGCATCGCTCCCCAGTAGTACAGCGGAGGCTTCTCCAGCCAGGGCTGTCCCCACAATGTGGGAGTTACCCAGTCGTGCCGCTGCAACATCTCCCGCGCCACCTGGGCGTAGCGCGGCTCATCCGCCCCCACCAGCCCAATGATCTGTAGTCCCGCATAGAAGAGAAACGCGCAGAAGGCAATCAGCGCGACCATGTCGGTCGAGCGCCGCATGCGGTCGGACGAAGGCCTCTTGTCGTTTTTGTTATCGATGGTGAGTGCGATAACTATTGCACCTTGTCCGCGGGAGTGCGGTTCTGGAATCCACGGATCTTCAACTGCGCAATCATACGCTCGGTGGCGACCGAGAGCGGACCCTCAATAGCGCATCCGCTGGCGCAGGTATGACCGCCTCCGCCGAACGTCTCAGCGACCTTGGCTACGTTGATCGCGCCTTTGCTCCGCAAGCTTACACGGAAACGCCCGTCCGCCTGCTCCCGGAAAAACAGAGCCACTTCGATCCCCTGAATGGCCAGTGCATAGTTGACCAGGCCTTCGCAGTCTTCTTCTTGTGACTGGAATAGCTCCATGGCGCGATGAGTGACGTGCATCCAGGCCAGGCTTCCATCGCGGTGCAGCGAGCTGAGCGCCGCGCCCAGCAGCCGCATCTTCGAAAGCTGGGTAGAGAAATAGACATTGTGCGCAATCTTTACAGGATCGGCGCCGCAACGTACCAACTCCTGTGCCAATGCAAACGTGCTTTCGTTAGTGCCGGTGAAACAGAACGAGCCTGTATCAGTCAGCACGGCGGTGTAGAGGCAGGTAGCGACTTCCGGCGAGATCTTCACCCCGGCCTGACCTGCCAGCCGGAAAATCATTTCCGCGGTTGCGCAGGCGTTGGGATCGATCCAGTTCACGTCGGCGAAAGGCCGAGCCGTATCGTGATGATCGATGTTGATGAGGTAGTGATTCTCAAGCCCGCTCAGCCTGGTACGGGCAATGCCGTCGCACTCCAGAATGATGGCAGCTTCGGCTTCGGGAGCCTGCTCCAGTTCCAGCAGCACGGAATCCGCATACGGAAGCGGGCGATAGATTCCCGGAACTCCATCGCGGAGGACTACCTCGGCCTGCTTACCCATGCTGCGAAGAATCTGCGCGCAAGCCAAGGCTGAGCCGACGGCATCACCGTCCGGCCGCGCGTGCGAAGTAAGGATGAACTTCTGGCGTCTTTCGATCTGGTTCAACACTTCGTCGAGCATTTCCCCCAGGCCCCGGCTCAATTTTGGCGCTTGCGTTTCTCAATGCGCCTTAGCAACTCCTCCACACGGCTGCCATACTTCTCTGACTGGTCAAGCACAAACACCAGCTCGGGAGCATGTCGCAGTCCCAGATTGGTCACCAGCGCATGGCGAATGAAGCTCCGCGATGTGTTCAGGCCCTCCAGGCTCTCCGCGATTTCTTCGTCGCTGCCTTCAATTGCGACAAAGACTCGTGCCACCTTGCCTTCCGGCGCAAGTTGCACTTCGTTCACGGACACCAGGCCAATGCGAGGATCTTCGAGCTCCCCCTCGACCAGCGAGGTAATCTCTTCTCGCAAGGCTTCGCTGCGCCGCTCGCGATGATATCTTTGACTACGGTTTTCCATCTTTCCTGCACGGCCCAGCGAAAAAGCCGAACGTAAGAGAATACGCTAAAACGTCAAGCGGGGTGTGATAACCATCACGATTCCTCCGGTATTTGCTCGCCAAACTCCCTTTCTTCCAGGAAATCGAGGAACGAATCCGTTACTTCGCCGCCGCTGTTGTTAGCGGCACGAGCGGCGAACCGCTCCACGCTGCGCATGAGTCCATGCAGGTATTCGCGTGACGACGAGATACTGACCACGCCCAGGGTGGCTCGTTGCCAGGCATCGCTAGGATCAACTTCCGCTACCGAAACATTGAACCGCGTGCGCAGGCCATCTTTTACGCTTCGCACCACCTGCCGCTTATCTTTCAGCGAGTGCGCTCCCTCAATGCGGATTTCCAGCATGAGATAGGCGATCATAGGCTTATCCGGTTACACGAAGTCCCGGAAATTGTGCCCCGCTCCGCGAGGAACACCTTCCGGGACTCACTGCTGTTGCTTCTTGTCGTTACGCGAACGCTTCGGCGGCCACCTTCTCGGTCACGAACGCCTCGATGACATCACCCTGCTTGATATCACCGTACCCGGCGATCCCGATACCGCACTCCATGCCATTGCGCACTTCGCTGGCATCGTCTTTGAAGCGCCGCAGCGATCCAACCTTGCCCTTGAAGATGACGACGTTATCGCGCAGCAGACGCACTTCGGAATCGCGCTTAATGACACCGTCTATCACCTGGCAGCCAGCAATCGTTCCGACCTTGGGAATACGGAAGGTCTCGCGGACCTCGGCGCGTCCCTGGTAGGTCTCCTTGATGACCGGTTCCAACAGGCCCGACATCGCTTTCTTCATCTCGTCCTGCAATTCGTAGATGATCGAGTGCAGGCGCACGTCGACCTTCTCCTGCTCGGCCAGTTCCTGCGCCTTGCGCTCGGGACGAACGTTGAAGCCAATGATGACGGCGTTCGACGCCGAGGCTAGCAGCACGTCGGATTCGGTGATTGCCCCCACGCCTTGGCGGACGATGTTGAGCTTCACCTTCTCGTTGGACATCTTGCTGAGCAGGTCGGAAAGCACTTCCACCGAACCACCCACGTCGCCTTTGAGAATGATGGATAGTTCCTTTTGTCCGCTGCTCTTCAGCTGCTCGGCCAGGCCTTCGAGCGACACGCGTGAGCTCTTCGCCAGTGCGGCCTCGCGCGCCTTGGCCTCGCGATATTCAGAGATGTCGCGTGCTATCTCGCGGTCGGCCACGGCCACGAGCGGATCGCCTGCTTGCGGCAGTCCTTCCAGGCCTAGCACTTCGACCGGTGTAGCCGGCGGCGCAGCTTCCACCACAACTCCGCGATCATTGAACATCGCACGGACTTTGCCGAAGACGTTGCCTACGACAAAGTTGTCGCCGGCGTGCAAGGTACCGTTCTGCACCAGCACGGTTGCCACGGGGCCGCGTCCGCGGTCCAGCTTGGCTTCGAGAACGGTGCCAGTCGCCGGACGCTCCGGAACAGCTTTCAGGTCCTGCAGATCGGCCACTAGGCAGATCATTTCCAGCAGCAGGTTGAGGTTCGTCTTCTGCTTAGCGGAAACGTCCACAAACACGGTGTTGCCGCCCCAGTCCTCGGGCATCAGGCCGCGGTCGGCCAGTTGCTTCTTCACCCGGTCGGGCATGGCGTCGGGTTTGTCGATCTTGTTCACTGCCACGATGATCGGCACGTTCGCAGCTTTAGCATGATCGATCGCTTCCAGCGTCTGCGGCATCACGCCATCGTCAGCGGCCACAACGAGCACGACGATGTCCGTGACCTTCGATCCGCGTGCACGCATACGCGTAAACGCTTCGTGACCCGGGGTGTCGAGGAAGACGATCTCGCGGCCATAGGCAGGCGAATTTGTATCCGTAATCGCCACCTTGTAGGCGCCAATATGCTGCGTGATACCTCCGGCTTCGCCTTCAGCCACGCTGGTCGAGCGGATCGCGTCGAGCAGACTGGTTTTGCCGTGATCGACGTGGCCCATGATCGTCACTACCGGCGGACGTGTGACGGCCGCAGAAGTAGCTTCCTCGCCGGCGCCTTCTGCTGGGGCTGTGTCCTTCGCCAACTGCTCTTCGAAAGTGATGACGTCCGTGGTGGCTCCGAAGTGGCGTGCCATCTCGGTGGCCAGCTCGTGATCGAGCGTCTGGTTCACGGTGGCAAACACACCGCGTGCCAGCAGACGCGCGATCAGGTCCTTGGCGCGAATTTCCAGTTTCTCTGCCAGGTCCTTTACGCTGATCCCTTCCGGAATCGTGATGTTGCGCGTAATAGGCAGGGGCTCGGTCGACAGCGACAAGCGCGGCGGCGGCACAAAGCCCTTCATCGGGCCTTCCTTCACGCCACGCGGAACGTACCGCGCTCCCGGACGTGCAGGACGTCCCGCCGGACGCTGACCCGTAGGCGGAGGCGGAGGCGGAAGTCCCGGACCGACACCGAACGGACGCGTGCCTGGAGCTCCGGAGCGCGTTGGATGCGGACCACGGCGCTCGCCCGGACGTATCGGTGGACGCCCAGTAGGGGGAGCACCCGCACCACCTTGGCTTTGCGCCGGAAACTGCGGGCGCGGGCGCTGAAAGATAGGTTTGCCACGTTCCGGCATTCCTGTGCGCGGCGTCGTAGTTGTCGACGCGGCTGGGCGCACAGGCGCCGAGTAAACGGGGCGCGGTCCTGTCTGCGGAACGATCAGCCTTCTCGGCGGAGGCGCCGCCGGCTTATGTAATACGGTTACAGGCTTTGCTGGCGCGGCAAGCGTTTGCGCAGGGGGCACTTCGCTGGCTGGCTTCTCGGCCTCAGACTCAACAGGAGCAGGCGGCGCTTCCGCGACTTCTGCCTGTGCTTCCGCAGGCTTACTCTCCACCGGCGCCGGCGGCCTCGTCTCAACGGTCTCGATCGCCTCCGCGGCTTCAACGATCGCGGGCGACGTCGGTGTTTCAGCGACTGGAGGCGGAGGCGTAACCGGCGGCTTGGGAGGAATCACCACCGTAGCGGCAGGACGAGCGATCGTTTGCGGAGTGATGAGGCGTGGAGCGGGCTTCGGCGGTTCAACCGGCGCAGCCGGAGCCGCATTGGCGGTTACTGCTGGTGGCTTCGGAGCCACGCTCGGCGGACGCGATGGCACGGCTGCAGCGGGAGTAACGCTGGTGCGCGGCGGACCTTGCGGAGCAACAAGACGCGACGGTGTGGCAGGCTGGGCGGCCTTTTGGGTAATCGCCTTCAACACGTCGCCGGGTTTGGAGATATGCGAAAGGTCGATCTTCGGCTTGAATTCTTCCCTGGCCGGATGGATTCCTTTGGCGGGAGCACCGCCCCCCTCCCCGTGCTCGGAGTAATACTTCCGTACGCGCTCCGCTTCGTCCACTTCGATGGAGCTGGAGTGGGTCTTCTTTTCCGTGACTCCGACTTTCAGTAATAGATCAAGAATCACTTTGCTTTTGACCTCGAGTTCCCTCGCCAAGTCGTTAATTCGAACCTTTTGCTGCATTCCGCCCTGTTTCCTCCGTGATATCCCATAGCCTACGCGTTCATAGCATCCTCACGTCTTCTTTGTTCTTCTCGCGGTTTGGCCGGGTTCCCGTCTGCTATGAGAGCGCCAAGGGGTGTAAGGCACCGCGATTCTTTAGTGTCCACTACCTTCGTTCGCCAGGCTCTTCTTCGTCTGGCACGTTCTCGCCCTCGACTTCGGGTCGCTCGTGCGTAGTCACTTCCCCCTCATCAGCAGGGGGAGCATTCTCCACTCCATCCACCACCTCGGCCTCGAAATACTGGCCTTCATCGACCAGCTCTTCCACCGACTCATTGGAAGCCTCGGGCACTTCGGAGAGCTCCGACAAATCGCCGGAATCAACTGTCTCGGCAGTCACCTCAGCTTCACCTTCAGCAACGATCTCAGCTTCTTCCGGCATCAGCGAAGACTCCTCGTCACCCTGCTCGTCGAAGGCGCCTTCCAACAAAGCCTCCTCACGCTCCGGAGTTTCCGAAGCTTGGGCGGTCCCCAACACGGATTCGTCGCTGTCTACACCTTCGGCTCCAGCTTCCGTTGCGCCCTCGAGGCTGGAGAAGTAGTTGTTCACTGCGATACTGATCTTCTCCACGGTCTTCGGTCCGACACCCGGAATCTCTTCCAACTGCTCCGGCGTCATGTCGGCAACCTGCTCGACGGTAGTGATGCCGGCCGCTACCAGCTTCTCGATGATGCCTTCTTCCAGGTCCGGCACGTTCTCCAATGGCGTCGAAGTCTGTGTCATGACCTGCGACATCTGCGCCTCCACTTCCTGGCGCTTCTCTTCCTCGCTCTTGATGTCGATCTTCCACCCCAGCAGCTTGGCGGCGAGCCGTACGTTCTGGCCTTTCTTGCCAATCGCCAGGGAAAGCTGGCTGTCATCCACGATGACCTCCAGGTGTTTATCCTGACCCTCGAGAACTGTGACGCGGCTTACCTTCGCTGGCTGCAACGCCTTCTCGGCAAACGTCACCGGATCTTCGTGATACTCGATAATGTCGATCTTTTCGCCACGCAGTTCGCGGATGATTGACTGCACGCGCATGCCTTTCATGCCGACGCACGCGCCCACCGGATCGACGTCCTTGTCCTTCGACATCACCGCAATCTTGGTGCGCTCACCGGCTTCGCGGGCGATGGCGCGGATGACCACAGTGTTGTCGTAAATCTCAGGCACTTCCGTCTGGAACAAGTGCGTCACCAACTCCGGCACCGCACGCGAAGCAATGACCTGCTGGCCCTTCGCCGCTTTTTCAACTCGCGCGATGACCACGCGAACACGCTCGCCCGGCGAGAAAGACTCCAGCCGGGACTGCTCCTTCTTCGGCATGCGCGCCTCGGCTTTGCCGAGATCCACAATCACGTCCTGACCCTCAACGCGCTTCACCGTGGCATTAATAATTTCGCCGACGCGGCCAATGTACTCGTTGTAAACGGTGTCGCGCTCGGCCTCGCGCACCTTCTGGAAAATCACTTGTTTCGCCAGTTGCGCGGCGATGCGGCCCAGAACCTCGGTCGGCTTCTCCGTACGCAGTTCGCCTCCCACTTCTGCCGCAGGATCGATGCGCTTTGCGTCATCCAGCGAAATCTGCGCATTCGGATCCTCCACCAGGCCGGAGTTCTCGACGATGGTCCGCACCGCAAAAGCGCGAATCTGTCCGGTTTCTTTGTCCAGTTCAGCGCGCAGGTTCTCCTGCGTCTTGTAATACTTTCGGGTGGCTACAACGATGGCATCTTCCACCGCGCTCACGACAATCTCCGGATTGATGCCCTTCTCCCTACTGAGGGCGTCGATCACGTTGTACAGTTCACTTGCCATAAGACTCCTGCCACCTTACTTCCGGACATGCGCCGGCTGTTTGCCCCGCCGAACTAAAACTCGGGCACGAGATTGGCTTTTTCCACATTGGCCAACTCGATTTCAACTTTCGCTCCTGCTTCTACCGCTTCTTGCTTCTTGCTCTTCTTCCGGCCCGCTAACTCCAGGCCAATCCTTCCCTCGCCCAGCCACTCCAATCGGCCTTCGAAGTGCCGGTTGCCATTGATCGGATTCCGCGTCATCAGCTTCACCAAACTACCGCTGAAGCGCTCAAATTCGGTGGGCTTTGTCAACTTCCGATCCAGTCCCGGCGACGAAACCTCCAAGGTGTACGACCCGCCCGGCACCGCATCTTCGACGTCAAAGATCGTTCCGATTTCGCGGCTGAAGTTCGAGCAGTCGTCGTGGGTCACGCCGCCCGGCTTGTCAATGAAGATCCGCACCATGCGGGCCTTACCGCCGCCCCAAAGCTCTACGTCGACTACTTCCAACCCGCTGGACACCGCCACCCGATCGACGATCTCCTGAATCCTGTCCAACCCAGCCGTCATTTCCGTCTCAACCAGTTCCGGCATCTAAGCACAGCCCACCCCTCAGGCACCGATTGCCGCCTGGACTCGCCAAAGACCCAGCGGATTGAAGGGGTGGAATAATAAAGTGGGCTCTCGCCCACCGGTGTGCTTCGTCAAGTATGCCGAGGTTTCCGCCACGCTGCCGGGGGTGGCCGGAACCGCTGTCACACAGCAATACCTCCTTGATCATACGCCCGCTCTGACCGGAATTCAATTGGGCGTCCAGGGCCGTCCCGGACCCGTTCCGCCCTTCCCAGCCAAGCTGATTTCCGCCATGCTAGATAGCAAGAGACGACACAAGGAGATTCTGCATGAGTGAGGTTGTTTGCGCCTGGACCACTTCAATCCGCCAGCATCCCGAACGCGCCGTTCCCGAGCGCTGGCAGGAGTTTCTCGAGCCAGGGCCGCGTGGCCCACATCGGCTTCCAGCACGAGGGCATGCCGTACGTCATCCCTACGCTGTACCACTACTCTGCTGAAGAGCCGGACCGCATCTACCTTCACGGTGGCCTCAGCAGCCGCATGCTGAAGGAGTTGGCCACGGGTATTTCCGTCTGCGTCACGGTTACCGAGCTCGATGGCTTGGTGTACTCGCGCGACGCGAAGTACCACTCTGCCAACTACCGCTGCGTCATGTGTTTCGGACGCGGTCGCATTCTCGAAGACGAAGATGTTAAGCGCACTATGTTTCAGGCCATGACGTTGCGCTACTTCCCCGGTCGCACCGCCGGCCGCGATTACACCCCTGCGCCATCAGGCCACCTGAGGGGAACAGCCGTCGTCGAGGTCATCATTGACCAGACCAGCGCAAAAATGAGGGAAGGTGGTCCCAAAGGACCGCACGATGCAAACCCCGATGCTCCCGGAAGTTGTGGTGTGACAGAGGTTTAGATCTTCTGAGACCGCGGACCGTGGCTTATCGCTTCCATCTCGTCGTGGTGTAGTCAATCGCTTCTTGCACATTAAGCTCGCGCGTACTCACGCCGGTTCGTAAGTATAGCTTGGGCGTTTCTCCTTCTCGCAGATACACGGGGCGGTGGGCTTGGTTGACAATCGTCCGGCAGATGTCGTGATTATCGATTGAGTGAAACACCGCCTGCACCCACTGGCAGGCATCGGCACCGAGCTTACCGGCGATTGAGGTCATCAGCACCTGCTCGAAGCCATCGCGGTCGGGTTTCTTCAGCGCAGAGTAGTCATGCTCCAAGCCGACAATGCTGCCGTCGTCGGCAACGCCAATCAGCAGCGTGCCGCCCTGCGCATTCATGTAACCGGCCAAGGTCTTCAGCACTACGGTCTCCAGCGAGCGGTTCACGCGGTTCTCACGAAGATCCCAACGGAAAGTCGACTTGAACTCCAGGGTTGCGCTTTCGCCGTGGGCAATCTGCTGGCGAACATCGTCTCCCAGCGCCTCGCTCAGTTGGCGGATCCTCTCTGTTCGCTGTGCCATTGAGGCATAGACGGCTGCTCCGCCTAAGCTAAGCACAACTCCAACCAGCGCGTAAAACGTCGCCTTCCGCGGCATCTTTCTATGCAATATCTGGTTGAGCTGATTGGCAGCAAATGACACCGCAGGTCGCCCCGGTTCGTAGAACTCGGAGTAGTGCACGAACTCGTTCACCGGAAGCAGCACGAATACGCCCACCACCGCGCCCAACAAAATCGAGACCGCAAAAATACGCAACCGCGTCCGAATTTTCCAGGAAAGTTGCATGAGTCTGTTAGAAGGTTGCCCCACTCAAGCCGGTTTTGCTGGAGTGGGTGTTTTAGAGAATCCAACACTGACAAGAGCAGTCAATTTCACGCATTTTTCTTAACAAACTACAAATCACCAATTACCAGTGGCCAACGATCGACTAGCCACCAAGCACCGTTCGCTATTCAATCCTCTCGCACCTATACTCCGCCTCAGTCAGCGCATCCAGAATCTGCTGGATATGTTCCTGCCCGCGCGTCTCCATCGAAAGATCGATCGCCGTATCACCCAGGTTCACGCCGTAATAGGTACGGTCATACTGCGTCTCCACGATGTTGGCCCGCAGGTCAGCGATGATCTTGGTCAACTGATGCAGCGCGCCGGGGCGGTCGGTCAGGTGAATTCGCAGCCGCAAGCGTCGCCCATCTTTCGCCAAGCCTCGCTCGATAATCTTCGCCAGCAAACTAACATCGATGTTGCCGCCACATACCAGCGCCGCCGTCTTTTTTCTTCGCAACGAAGTTTTATGCTGCAGCAATGCTGCCATCGCAACGGCGCCTGCACCTTCCGCCAGCGTCTTCTCCTTCTCCAGCAGAACGAGAATTGCGTTGGCAATTTCTTCCTCATCGACGGTCACGATCTCGTCCACGTAGCGCTGTACAAGCGGCAACGTCAGGTCGCCCACACGCCTTACTGCAATGCCATCGGCCACCGTCGCCGATGCCGGAATAGTCACCGGATGTCCAGCCTCCGTTGCGCGCAGCATCGACGGCAACCGCTCCGTCTGCACACCCACCACGCGCACATGCGGCTTGCTTTCTTTGATCGCGCACGCTACACCGCTGATCAATCCTCCGCCGCCAATCGGCACCACCACGGCCTCAAGGTCCCCCACTTGCTCCAGCAATTCCAACCCAATGCTTCCCTGCCCATTGATGACCTCGGGATCATCAAACGGATGCAGAAACGTCATGCCCTGTGCTGCACAACTCTCCAGCGCAAACGTGTATGCCTCGTCATAATTTGCGCCATGCAACACGACCTCGGCTCCGAAGGCCTTGGTCGCCGCCGCTTTCACCAGCGGCGTCATCAGCGGCATAACAATCTGTGCGCGAATGCCACGCGCGCATGCGTGATACGCCACCGCCTGCGCATGGTTGCCGGCACTCGCGGCAATCACACCACGCAGTTTCTCATCGTCACTGAGCGAAAGAACCTTGTTGAGTGCTCCGCGCTCTTTGAACGCGCCCGTGCGCTGCACGTTGTCGAGCTTGAGATAAATCTCCTCGCCCGTCATTTCCGACAGCTCAACCGAATGGCGGCAGGGCGAGTTGTAGATGAATCCATTGATGCGCTCGCGCGCCTGCTGCACGCTGGCAAGCGTTACCGCAGCGGTGGTGGAAGTAGAAGCGCTTGTCATGCGCCGCTCCTCCCTGCGCCTTGATACACCAATCGCAACGACATTCCTGACCGGCCTTGTGGCATGGGATTTCTGACTAGTATTTCACACTGGTAAGGAATTGTCGGCGGCGCAGCGAAGAGTCAAGAGCTCGGTCTTGGCCATTCGTTAGACCTGAATTTCAGTCGAGTTGGACCGAATCGTCCCCGGCTGTTCAACAGGTCAGGTGAAGAATCGCGTTTGTATTGCGCGGATTTTCGTTAAGAAACTCGATAGCCTTTGCGGTTGGCAACGAAACAAGCTCGACATCGCGGCGCTTGGCCTCGGCTTTCACCTCTCGCATCACCGGTAACCCCCCGTAAGTTCCTGTGCCGATTACCAGACGGCGGCACTTCCAAGGGATTTTCTCTTCCGTTGAGACAGGAGTGTGTCCGAACTTGTCACGAAATTGTTTTGAGAGTTTCTTGATTCGCTTGCGAATGGTTCCCCGGTCGATTACCACATCGTGTTCGTAGGTGGCACCATCGACGCGCAAGGAGCCAAAGGAGAAATCTGTGAACTTCATGAGCTGCTCCTCTCGGAAAATTAGAGCACAAAAACCGGCGCGACAGAATCACCCACCCGGGCCTGTCCCGTCTACTCCTCATACGCCCGCTTCAAGTCGGCAATGATGAGCTTATTCATCTTCATCAGCTCCTGCATCATGCGACCCGATCTCACCGGATCGCCCTTGCTCATCAGCTCGCCTAGTATGGCGGGCACAATCTGCCACGATAAGCCGAATTTGTCTTCCAGCCACCCACATTGCACCGGCCTGCCGCCGTCAGCGGTGAGCTTCTCCCAGAAGTAATCGATCTCTTCCTGAGTCTCGCACTTTACCATCAGCGAAAACGCGGGACTCAACTTGTAATGCGGCCCACCGTTCAGGACCATGAATTCCTGGCTATCGAGATAAAACGTACCGACGAGAAATGTACCTTTCGGCATGGGCGCACCCTCGCCATAGCGCGATATCTGGGCAATCCGCGAGTTTGGAAAGATAGACGTGTAGAAGTTCATCGCCTCTTCGGCGTTATTGTCGAACCAAAGGAATGGAGTGATTTTCTGCATTGCACACTGCTCCTGTTGATTGAATCGATTCGAGGCTCATGACATGGTAATGGTTTCGGCAAAGGATGGCGCCGGGTATAGCTGAGCTCGCGTGGCCTCTTCTGCTCTCGACTAGCCCGATTTACGCGTCTCTGCGATCACCAGCGCGGCGCCCACGACACACAGAACCGCTCCCGCTGCCCAAGGCAGTTTCTTGTGGGTGTGAGTAGTAATCGCGATTGTGGTATCGCCTATTTTTGCCTGGTGCGTTTCGCTCTGGGGAAGAGGTACTAGGAGGGCGAGCAGCCCCGGGACCAGTATGACAGCTCCCATCAAAAGCAATGGCCGCATATCTCCTCCACGATTCGTAAGACGGCGGCGCGGCAGATGGCCAGAACTCGCGTCGGGACAGTCGTGCGAGATTGGGGCGCGAGCCGCTTTGTTGTTTTCACTGTATCCGAGAACGGATGGGGTTTGGCGCCCCTTAACGCGTTCTACGGTCGCTTCTGGGTAGAACTAGAGTGAATACCGGAGCGAAGTTCGGAGCAGGGAGTTTCCCTGCCTGGTGCATGCTTGGGCTGCGCTATTTGGTGCTGACCGCCGGGTGCCTCGCCTACCCTTACCTCCCTGGCTTTGGGCGATAGGGTGGAACCAAATCCTATTTGGTGCTGACCGCCTCTACCGCGCTCTCGACCGGTAGCCCTGCCGCGATCCAAGCATCAAACCCACCGGCCACATCTAGCACATTGTGGTACCCAGCACGCCTCAGCACGCTCACGGCAATCAAGCTGCGGTACCCGCTCTTACAGTGCACCGCGACCGGCGTGTCTTTGCTAATGCCGGGCAGGGCCGCCTTGAACCGGTCCAGCGGATGCCAATCTACGTCCTCGATGTGGCCCGCCTGGAACTCGCCCTCACGCCGCACATCGAGCACTTCGATACCCCCGCGCTCCCGACGCGATGCCAACTCCTGCACCGTGATCTGCGACACCGACTCAACCGGCAAGCCCGCCTTGCGCCAGGCTCCCACTCCCCCTTCCAGAAATCCGCCAATATCTTCGATTCCCACACGCGCCAAACGCACGCGCGCCTCGCTGACCTGGTCTGAGCTCGCCGCAATCAGCACCGGCTTGGCCAACAAGCCCAGTACTGCCCCCGCCCACGAGGCAAACTGGCCGGACAGCGGAATGCTTACCGAACTTGGCAGGTGGGCCGCAACGAACTCATTTCCTGGACGCACATCGAGGGCAATCGCGCCCTTGTCGAGCATCACCTTCAACTCGGCCGGCGTAATCCCCTTTAGCGCCGGCAACTCCGACAGAGCCGGCGCTCCCATGCGATTGATGGCCGCGTCTTCCAGGAAGTAGTCCGGCCTCGCCGGAAGGTTGCTCGTCATCTGCCGCACGAATTCATCACGACTCCTAATTTGCAGCGCATAATTCGTCAGCCGCTCGGTTCCGATAGTCGAGAACCGCTCCGCACGCATGTTACGCCCGCACAACGAGCCCGCTCCGTGCGCCGGATACACCAGCACGCTGTCAGGCAATGTCATCAGCTTGTTGTGCAGCGAGTCGTACATCATTCCCGCCAATTGCACGGGCGTGTGCGTTGGCGAAAGGTCCGGACGTCCGACATCCCCGATAAATAAAGTGTCGCCCGTCAGCACCGCCCAGGGCTGCTCACCCTTCTCGTAATCCGTCACCAGAAGGCTGATGCTCTCCGGCGTATGCCCAGGCGTCGCCAGCACGTCGATCTCGAGGTTGCCGACTTGTAGAGTAGTGCCGTTGTCGACGTCAACGTGCGGAAATGTCGCCCCCGCCGCACACGACAGGCAAATCTGCGCGCCGGTCCGTGCCGCCAGCTCGCGATGCCCGGAGACAAAATCCGCATGCAGGTGCGTCTCAAAGATGTATCGGATCGCTAGTTCCTGCTTCTGCGCGGCCTCAATGTAGATGTCTACGTCACGTTGCGGATCGATGACGACTGCCTCGCCCTCCGACCCCAGCAAATACGACGCATGCGCCAGACAACCCAGGTAAAACTGCTCGAAGTACATGAGATTATCCCCTGGAATTCGATGACCGCGAGAGGTGACCTGAAGAAGATACCCGCAATTGGGTCAGGAAGTCTACTCGGAACCCGCGCAATGCGGCTCTTCTATTCCATTGTCTTTCCAATCAGCCATATGTGTCCGAACGGATCGACAATCGCTCCCTGCAGCATGCGTTTAATCGGCCCCGGGCCAGTCATTGCAAACTGTTCTTCCGTCACCGGACTATGCTCCCTCACACCGGCCGCCAGAGCGCGCCGCTGCACTGCGATGGGGTCGTCCACGAACAGCTCGATTCTCACCGTGGTGAAACCAACAACCGAAGGCCCGCGCGTTCCATACGCAGGCGCTTCGTGGGCCAGGAAGAACTTCGCGCCACCGATCGATAACCCGGCGACAATCTCACCTTCCCCAAGCTCCCAGAGCAACTCTGCACCAAACGCTTTCCTGTAGAAGTTAATCGCGGCATTTCCATCGCTCACAGCCAGCATGGGAGCGATCTGCGTCTCCATCGTGTCCACCTCATATCCAGACTGTATCAACTCACGGACGATAGAATTGCCCATGCATCCTTTTTATGTGCGGGCACTGCTGATCCCTGTTCTTGTGGGTACGATATTCGTGACATCGTCCTTCCAACCGAAGTCGGCGGCGACAACTGACGATGATCGTACCGCCCTTCTCAGGACGAGCGTCGATATTCGCGCAGCTTTCGCTCGGGGTGACGTCGAGGCCATTCTGTCGTATCACCATCCCGATGTCGTTAAAGCGTTGGCCTTTAACAAGCTCATCAGTGGCCGCCAGGCTCTACGGGTCGACCTGATCGACACGTTGGGACGCTACAAACTGGAATGGCAGGAGAACAACATGGAGAGTCTGCAGATTCTAGGCAACACGGCCATCGAGCAGACGGTCTTCGTCATCAAGGGGACTCCGAAGAACGGTGGCGCACCCTTCTTGGCCAAGGGCCGCTCCCAGATTGTTTACGTCCGCTACGACCAAAGTCCGACCGGCTGGGCCACGATTCGCGAAATCATCCAGCCAGCCCCCTGAGCCGTGCGCCCCAGAGCCAGCCTTGAGCCTGTCGAAGGGTTCGCGGCCTTCCGCCTGAAGGAGCCAATTGCTAGTTGCTAACTACCGCTAACTACCAATCACCAGGTACCAGTGACCCGACTGCCAGCTCGCCCGCCACCATGTTATGTTGAAGAATTCAGGCTCACAGCCATGATCCGCTCCTACAAAGGCATCTGGCCCACCATCCCCGACTCCTGCTACGTGGACGACTCCGCTCAGGTGATTGGCGACGTAGTGCTGGGCGAAAATGCCAGCGTCTGGATGAATGCCGTCGTGCGCGGTGACGTGCACTACATTCGCATCGGCGCCAACAGCAATATCCAGGACAACTCTGTCATGCATGGCATGCTGAACCAGTGGCCCGTAGTGGTCGGCGACTGGGTCACCGTCGGCCATAGTGTCACACTGCACGGCTGCATCGTAGAAGACCGCTGTCTCATCGGTATGGGGGTCATCATTCTGAACGGAGCTCGCGTCGGCGCAGGCTCTATCGTTGCTGCTGGCACACTGATTCCAGAAGAAACAGTGATTCCGCCGGCCTCGCTTGTGATGGGCGTTCCCGGTAAAGTACGCAAGCATCTCGGCGACGAGGAACAGCAAACGATCCTGCGGTATGCGAAAAACTATTTGGGATACAAAGACATTTACCTTGCAGAGAGGAAGAGCAGTTAATTGCCCAAGGCAAGGGGAAGGTGCCAACGGCTAATTGCTAGTTGCTATGATCAAGTCCATCCGCGGAACCCGTGACCTTCTCCCGCCCGACACCGATCTCTGGAACCGGGTCGAGGCCAAGGTGCGCGATGTCTTCGCCCGCTACAACTTCCGCGAGATCCGGACGCCTGTCTTCGAAGACACTAGCCTGTTCGCGCGCGGTGTCGGCGAAGACACCGACATCGTCACCAAAGAAATGTTCACCTGGGAGGACAAGGGCCGCGTCGCCAGCGAGAAATCGCAGTCAGTTACTCTGCGACCCGAGGCCACCGCTGGTATCGTGCGCGCTTACATCGAGCACGGACTCGATAAGCGCGGCGCACTGCAGAAGCTCTACCTTATAGGCCCGATGTTCCGCCGTGAGCGTCCACAGAAAGGCCGCTATCGCCAGTTCTACCAGATCAATGCCGAGATCATCGGGCCGCCCAGCGCGGGCAGCGAGTCGCCTGCGCGCGACGCCGAAGTCCTGGAGATGGTCGCCACCATGCTCGATGAAATTGGCCTGCGCGCATGGACACTGCAACTCAACTCCGTCGGCTGCGCTGCCGATCGCGCGCGGTACAACCAGGCGTTGCGCGAAGCGCTCAAGCCTGTCGTTCACCTGATGTGCGCAGACTGCCAACGCCGCGCCGAAACCAATCCGCTCCGCGTACTCGACTGCAAGGTCCCGGAGGACCAGCCCATCATCGAGAAGCTGCCGCGCATCAGCGCTTATCTCGACGACGCCTGCCGCGAAAACTTCGCCCAAGTCCGCGCCATGCTCGACGCGGTGGGGATCCCCTACACCATCAACGAGCGCATGGTGCGCGGCCTCGACTACTACACCCGCACCACGTTCGAGTTCACCCACGGTGATCTCGGCGCCCAGAGCGCCGTCCTCGGCGGTGGACGCTACGACGGCCTCTCCGAATCGCTCGACGGCCCCAAGGCTCCCGGTATCGGATTTGCTATTGGCGAAGACCGGCTGATCCTCGCCTTACACGCCGAAGGGGTGAAAGCCGACGAGTCACTCGACGCCTACATCGCCCCGCTCGGCGCGGGCATGAACCCGCACGCATTGAAGCTCGCTCGCGAACTCCGCCGTGCCGGCGTCCGTTGCGACCTCGGTGACGAAACCTTCCGCCTGAAAAAGTCCTTCGAGGCCGCCGAGAAAGCCGGCGCGCGCTACATCGTCATCGTTGGCGAGAACGAAGCGAAGTCCGGCGAATTCACGGTGAAGAATTTGTCCGAGGGAACGCAAGTGTCCGTCTTCCGCGGCAAGCTTGCCCAGCACTTGCAACACGCCCAATAACTCGTCATCGTGAGCGAGGACGGCGATAGCAAACACCGCCCGAGTCCAACAACCTGCTGTTCGCGACCAGCGCACACCTAAGCCCATCCGGTAAAATTGTCTTTTTCCCTCAACACTCAAGGACCTTCATGCTCGACTTCCTCGGCAATTTGCAGCGCACTCATATGTGTGGCGAGCTCCGCGCGTCCGATGCGGGCCGCAACGTCATCCTCATGGGATGGATCAACCGCCGCCGCGACCTCGGCAACCTTATCTTTCTCGACCTCCGCGACCGCACCGGAATCTCCCAGGTCGTCATCACCGCCGACGCCGGCGCCGAGCTCCACAAGAAGGCCGAATCCTTGCGCTCCGAGTACGTCGTCGCCGTTATCGGACACGTCAAGCTCCGCGACCCAAACACGATCAACCCCAACATCCCCACCGGCGAAATCGAAGTTGTCGCCGACGCGCTCCGCCTGCTCAACGACAGCAAGCCGCTACCCTTCTCGCCCGCCGACAACGAAATCGCCAACGAAGAGGTGCGCCTCAAATATCGCTACCTCGACCTGCGCCGCCCCGAGATGCACGAGAACATTGCGCTGCGTCACCGCGTGACGCTGGCCATCCGCGAATACCTCAACTCGCAGGGCTTCTACGAAATCGAAACCCCCATGATGACGCGCTCCACGCCGGAAGGCGCACGCGACTACCTCGTCCCCAGCCGCGTCCATACCGGTGAGTTCTACGCCCTGCCGCAATCGCCGCAGCAGTTCAAGCAGATTCTCATGATCTCGGGCTTCGACAAATATTTCCAGATCGCGCGCTGCTTCCGCGACGAGGATCTGCGCGCTGACCGCCAGCCCGAGTTCACGCAAATCGACCTCGAGATGACCTTCGCGCGGCCCGACACGGTCTTCGCCATCGTCGAAGGCTTCCTAACCGCCGTCTGGCGCACCATCGGCGTCGACATTCAGACACCCTTCCCCCGCATGACCTATGACGAGGCCGTCCGCCTCTACGGCATCGACAAGCCCGACCTGCGCCTGCCCGCCATGTCCGACGTGGGCTGCGCCTTCACACCCGAGCAGCTCGCCACACTCAGCATCGACGCAGAGCTTCCGACCATCGCGATCGTCATTCCGAAGATAGGCGAGCTTTCGCGCAAAGAGCGCGACGACCTCAAGCTCCTCTTCGGCGACCGCAGGGAAGCCAAGGTTTTTGAGGACATAAAGCGCTTGGAGAAGTCTTTTCCCGACGCCGTTTCAAAGATTCGCGAAATTGCCAAACCGAATGACGGCGACCTACTCGTACTGGTCGCTGGCAACGCAACCGTGAAGACTGGCGACGGCGCCGAAGGAAAGCAACCAGGCGAGAACCGTGAACTCGCGGCAGCTAATCGTAGCGGAGGCGGATCCGCCGGAAGGGTTGGCCCCGGCAGCGTGAGCCCCGCAAATCGCACTAGGCTTTCCAACCGTGAGCGCCAGCTCTTCGAAATCGCCGGACAATTCCGTCTCACCCTGGGCCAGAAGTTCGCCGCCAAGCACGGAGCCTTCGCCCAGCGCGACTTCCGTTTCCTCTGGGTGACTGACTTCCCCATGTTCGAGTGGGACGAAACCGAAGGCCGCTGGAACGCCGCCCATCACCCCTTTACCTCGCCACACGAAGAAGACATGCCCATCCTCGAGAGCGACCCAGGGTCGGCGCGGTCGCTCGCCTACGACGTGGTGCTCAACGGCACGGAGCTGGGCTCGGGGTCCATTCGTATTCACCGGCAAGACATCCAGAGCATTATCTTCAAGGCTCTGGGCATGTCGCCCGCCGAGCAGGAGGCTCGCTTCGGCTATTTCCTCGAGGCGCTGCAATACGGCACGCCGCCGCACGGAGGCATTGCCCTCGGCCTCGACCGCATCGTGATGATCCTCGCCGGGGGCAGCAGCCTGCGCGAAGTCATCCCCTTCCCCAAAACGGCAAAGGCTATCGATCTGATGATGGACGCGCCGACGCCTGTGAGCGAGAAGCAACTGAAGGAACTGGGGATCGCTGTAGTTCCAAAACGAAACCTGTGACTACTTCTTGCATCACTCTACCCACGAAGCGCAAATCGCCGCTTGGCGGGGACCCGGGTGGCTAAGCGGGAGTGATTTATTCAAAATAAGAACACCGTTGGCGGACGCGAGAGTTGGCATCAGCCCCACATTTGCCAAAGGCAGGCAAATGTAAGCCACCACCCAGGTGCTTCAGCTCATGCCGAAACTCTGGTTGCTGTCGCCTCGGCAACGCTATGCACCGATGCCGCGGACGAGAACAACGGTATAAGCCCCTCCCCTAATGTGGGATGAGTCAGAATGGCATCGCGCAGCGCGGTATAGGGCAAGCCTGCAATCATGGCAACTTGGACGGCGGCCATAATCTCGCCCGCACCGACACCGAAGACCGTGAAGCCGAGGATGCGATGGCCGTCTGCCTCTACAAGCGCCTTCGTAAATCCGCGGGTTTCGGAGAGCGTCTGAGCACGAAGATTCACCTCCATGGGGATCTTGAACAGCCGGTAGGCGACGCCTTGCGCTGCCGCTTCCTGCTCGCTGAGGCCGATGCGGGCGAGCTCGGGATCAGTAAACAGGCAGTACGGAACCTGTCGCCCCGTCGTGACGCGCTTGCCGCGAGTGATATTGGCATGCACCACACGAAAATCGTCAACGCTGATGTGTGTGAACTGCGGGCTTCCTGCAACCTCGCCGATCGCCCAAACGCCGGGCGCCGTTGTCTGTAGTCGCTCGTTGACCTTGATGTATCCTCGGTTCGTAAGCTCGACTCCGGCCAACTCCAGCCCGAGTCGCTCAGTGTTCGGAGTGCGGCCTGTCGCGATGAGCAGGTGACTGCCCGTCAGGATTTTCTCGATTCCTTCTTGGTCGATGGCAATGCCCACCGACTTGCCCGATTGTCCCGACACTCGCATGATATCCGCATTCAGAATAATCTCGATGCCTCCTCCTCAAGCAGGTCGCGAAGAGCCTCGCATACATCGTGATCTTCTCTGGACATCAGGCGCTTATTGCGATCGATAACGGTTACTTTGCTGCCGAAGCGGCGCATCGCCTGGGATAGCTCTACTCCGATGTAGCCGCCACCGATCACAAGTAAATGTTCGGGAACCTGATCGAGTTCGAGTGCCTCGATATGGGTGAGTGGTTGTGCTTCGGCAAGACCAGGAATTGCTTCCAGCGCGGCCCGCGTACCCGTACTGATGATAACGTTCGTGCCGCGCAGTTGACGTGTAGTTCCGTCTGGGAGAGCAGCCTCCACCGTTCTTGGGGCTATGAATCGACCGGTTCCCCCTAAAATCAACACCGCGCCCGTGTTCCTGTAGTTTTCCAGGTACATTCCGTTTATGCCCGCTACCATCTTGCGTTTGCGGTCACGTACACCGGACATGTCAATCGTGAAGCCCTCGTGGGTGATGCCAAATTCCCTGCTTCGGCGAAAGTAGGATGCGACCTTTGCACTATGGATGACGTTCTTGCTTGGCAGGCAGGCGATGTTCGGACACGATCCACCAATGTATTTGCGATCGACAACAGCGACGCGCTTTCCTTCTCCGGCAAATGTCCAGGCGGCAATGGTCGATCCAGTGCCGCCGCCGAGAATCACAAGATCAAACTCTTCCGGCTGGGTCTTCGTAAATACCTTAGCGGATGAACTATTACTCGTGCTTTGCATGCCGATTCTTCTTTTCCTCCTTCTGAGGATGAATGATTTTTCTCGGGGAATAGAACTTCCTGTTGCGCGTGGTGAAAGATGCAGCGAGCGTTGTTGGCGTGGTGGAGTTTGGCACAGTAAGGAGCGGCGGCGCAGCGAACGCGCAGGAAAATCTCAGCGCCGTCCAACATGCCCAATGCCGGAGCAATGATATAGATCCACAGCGGCCTTGCTCGAACCATAGAGGCTCATGCCGGCCGCCCCGTAATCAGCGACAAATGGTGGACAGATTTACGATTGCCCCCTTCCCTCTCTGAGCCATCAGCGGAGCAAGTTTCCGCTACAAGGAAAATGTGGCGCCTTCACATTTAATGAAAAGACGCGGTCAAACGGTTCTTCCGCCATGGTCATCTGCAATTCCTCAATGTGAGCTACGTTGATTCGACTCACACGAACCAATCGGGGTTGCAAGAAGCCACTAAACTTCAACAGCGGTCCGTGGGAAGGGGCCGATAATGCTCCGCTTTGCGCATTACCGGCGAACCCGATGATTTCGTGTCTCACTGCGGAGACTCAAGACGTAGACTTGGCCGATGTCAGCAGCTCACATGGTATGGCCGACTCTGATTGCGAAGGGCGTCTTGCTGCTTGCGATCCTGTTGTACTTCAACGTGATCAGCATGAAGGGACCCGCGCCATCCCGTAGGCCCTCGGGTCTACCGCTTTAGCCGGCGCGGCGAAGGCAATTGCATGTCGTTGATAAGCGCGGCCACTGCACAGCTAGCTCAGCCGTATGGCTTCAAGGATCCCTCGTGCCGAGTTCGCCATGTGCATCAAGTCGGTTCCGACCGCTACGATTCTGGCCCCCTTCTTGATCGCGGCTGAAGCTTGTTCGGCTATAGCGGAGAAGATCCCGAACGGCATCTTCGAGGCAGCGCACGCCGCTCGAACCTTCTCGATTGCCTCTAACACTCTCGCATCCGACACCTGACCCAGAATGCCCATGCTGCCCGAGAGATCGTAGGGGCCGACGAAGACTGCATCGACGCCTGGTACTGCCAGTATCTTGTGCACATTGGCGACGGCGTCTTGGTGCTCGACCTGAACAATTACGGCAATTCGCTCGTTGGCCGACGAAATATAATCGCCGAAGGTCAGGCCATAGCCTTGGGCCCTGCCCAGTCCGACACTCCGCTCGCCCAGCGGAGGATACTTTGATAGCGCAACAATTCTGCGGGCTTCCTCCGCAGAGTTTACGTGCGGCGCGATGATACCGTCGCAGCCTATATCAAGAACGCGCTTGACGTTCTCGGCGGTTCCATCGGCGACCCGAACAACCGTGTAGCACCCTCCGGCGACCGCCTGGATTGCCCTTTGCGCGTCCTGAACCGACAGGCTCCCGTGCTCCAGATCGATGAACAGCCAGTCAAATCCTGCGAGCGCCAGCACTTCAGCGACCTCGGGCGAGGCTATCGTGACCAGCGTTCCAACGAGGGATTTCGATTCTCTGAGCGCATCCTTGAGTGAATTGGGCATGCTGAGACGCTATCATCCTGCCTTCCTCAGTGCAGCTCTTTTCATCGATTTGCGTCGCTGGTTTCAGTGCGTCAGAGTTTTCCTTCGCCTTTCGTTAGAAACTGACGGAGCCCATGACGAGTTCCCGCAAGCTGTACCGTTCAGCCTCATTCTCCTGCTCACGCTGGCTGCCTCGGCGAGCGACTATTACCGGCACCCGTTCTTCGACAACAGCATCACTACCCGACTCTTACTTCTATAGCTCGGCGAGCGCTTCCGCTCCGAGCGCGATCGAAGAGAAGAACGGCAAGTTGCCGGTCGAGACGCGAATCTCGATCACGCCGCCAAATGCCTTACGCATAACCTGGCAATCGCGCGCGCGTGGTGCTTGGAAGGCGGAATTGAAGCTGGTGGACTTCGGCAACCGCGTTCCCGGCCTTTGCGGCAACACACTATCGCTCTGGCGCTACGCGCCCGAAGCAATTGCCGCCGCCGATCTGTCGCTCATCATCTCGTCCAACGCCCGACAAGGGTTGCAGCTGGCAGAGTTCCCGGGCAGCTTCTCCGACGCGATTCCGCTTGGCAAGTTCACCGGAGATCTGCCCGCAGGCAAATGGGTGCGTGTGCAAATCCGCGACGCGGCAATGCTGGAGAAGCTGGATGCGGTCACAAAGCAGTGACCGCAGTTCATTTCCCTGATCAGGCGGTCGGCTTTGGCGGCTGTTGCTTCGTCCGTTGATTGGCGACGGTGTTCTTTCCCCGAGTTTGTTTGTGCACGGTGGACTTGGCAGCCTGTTTGGGAGCCGGCCTTGAGGCGACGGGTTGATCAAAATGGTCGGGATCGACCTCTTGCTGGGCGACGCTGGGCTGCGCGCCCAGGCCAACTGCGGTGATAGTTAAGAGCAGGAACATTCCTCTCAGGAACTTCATGGTTGTGCCTCCGATGTAATCGAACAGCTTTTGCAGAAGCACGATGGCTGCCAATCGGTCGGAGAGGGTCAGGCACCTCTGACATTTGGTTCACATTCCTACGAAGTCTCACTGGCAGTACGGTTTAGGACGAGCTCGAACGAGCGCGCGGCGGCGTGAATGTTACACCCAGATCACCCTTGGGCCCGCAACCTATCCGATCGGATAGAGTATGCAGCTATCCAAAAGGATAGCCGATATCTTTGATACGATCGGGGCAGCAGGAGTAGGTTTGGCCAAATGTCGATCCCTGCCTTGGCATCGGTCATATTTGCGGCCATCGGTGTTTTGTTGGTACTCGCCGCGCTTGTCTACTTGATTTCATAACAGCGTCGGCTCCGTCGACCTGAGTAAACTTGGTGGATGCAAGAACCAACCGAGGCATCGGCATCGACTGGTACAGATGCGCACCCGCATCATGAACCAGTTGCAAGCAGTGGCGATGAACGAAGGAGTACGACGTAAGCAGGGATTGTGGAGCAATGCAGGACGAGCGCAACTGGAGTCGTTTTCTCTGGCTCCTTGGGCCGCGCAACGCCGACAAGATCTGCTCGAGCTGATGGATCGATTGAACCCCACGATCGAGGAGTTAACCACAGCGGTAAAGAAAGAGGCCGAGAAAATGCCCGAGGTGCTGCGGTTGATGACCCATCCTGGAGTGGGCGAGCTTACTGCGCTGGCGTTCGTGCTCATCATTGGGACTCCGCGGCGTTTCCAGTGCGGCAAACAGATTGCCAGTTATCTGGGATTGATTCCTTGCGAGGACTCTAGCGCAGGCCATCAGCGCTTAGGGCACATCACCAAGCAAGGCAACTCCCTGTTGCGTTTCTTACTGGTAGAAGCCGCACAAGCTGCTGCCCGTTCCAATCCCGACTGGCGACGTCGATTCATGCACCTGGCAATGCGACGGGAACGTCGAATCGCCAAGGTGGCGATGGCGCGCAAACTCGCCGTTTGCTTGTTCTGGATGTGGCGTAAGGAATGGAATTACGAGCAATTGAAAAAGTTCGGTTCGTACGCGGGGGAGTCCGACCACGTCCATGGTGTGCAGTAAATCACCGCCCACTTGTAGGGTCGAGGACTGGCGCCAGGCGCCGTAGACTCAGCCTATCTGTTGCTCCCCGTTTCCTCTGGGGTTGGGATAGAGCTCCGGCGCGCCTGCTGTAGGTGGAGGGTTACCAGTCTCGCTCTTTCGATTGCGAGGTGGGATCTCATTTCCACCATGGCCACGGTTCCGGAGGCCCCCC
>Ga0306923_10000118_pt1 | contig 52524 bp, 42 predicted proteins | sample sta12Can44000108_FD_203841 | JGI IMG/M metagenome (GOLD analysis project Ga0306923, IMG submission 203841) | Lab enrichment of tropical soil microbial communities from Luquillo Experimental Forest, Puerto Rico - statanox.12C.anox.44.000.108 (v2)... | ecosystem: Environmental > Terrestrial >... | reverse complement strand
CTCACCACTGGCTTTGATGATCTGGCTCTTCACCATTATCCCGGACGGGGCGGGTTGCTCGCCAGTCACCTCGAGCCTTTGTCCAGCGTAGTTGTCGAAGCGATCGGCATAGATCGCCGAGAGGTAGCGCCCAAAGCTGTCGGTCACCTGCTGGCGCTGCACGTCGCTTAGCCCAGCCCAAGAGGGGCCGACCGACAACCGCGCCATCGAGGCGATGTCGAAGCTGCGGCGAATAACCGGCTCCAGTTGCGTGAACCGACCGCTCTGGCCCAGCGTCCGGCCGTTCTTCATCGTGCTGAGCAGCGTGTCGTAGAGCCCCCGCACAATATCGCCGCCGCTCGCCAGCGCGGCATGGACCGGATAGGAAAGCGCGCTGAGGCCGAGTCCAGCGACAAAAGCTGCAGCTTTCCACAATGGTATTTTTGGTGCGCGCAGTTGATAAATGGCGTGATTAGGCATCATTGAGATAGAGCGTATCATCACGTTTCCTTCCCTTTCCCATGGCTGAGCTACTCCAGTCCCACCAGGACGCAGGGCGCTCGGCGTGAACAGGATCAAAGCGGCGGCCGGAGCGATCTCGGGACACACCAACCGTGTGGTGGTCGTCGAGAAATCCGTTGGGAAACCAACCTTTGACGTGATCGGTGCCCTCGTCGCGTCGTGTGCGGACAAGGGCTCGAGGCGATGGTCGAGCGAACTGCTACAGTGAACCGGTAGCCGCGGCCGAACTCAGTGCGGATAAAGTCGCGGTCGTCGCCAAGAGCCCTGCGCAACGCAAAGATCTGAACCTTCAGGTTCTCCTCCGCGACAACGATGCCGGGCCACACACGACGCATCAGCTGGTCTTTGGTGACGAGCGATCCGTCGGCCTCCAGCAACGCCAGGAGGAGATCGAGGGCGCGCGTCCCCAGTTCGACGGGCACGCCGTCGGCAATCAATCGCCGCTGGCGCAGCAGCATTCGGAAACGGCCAAATTCGAGCGTCGCGTCAGCAGCGGCCCGAGCCGGCCGGTCTGCGCCATGCGGCGATAGGTTTTCGCGGTAGAGGACGGGCTCGGCGTACGCACTCGTCGTCATCGTGGGCCCTCCGTATGGTTTATGGCCTTAATCTGGCGCAGCCCCATCCGCTGGTCGCGTTAATGATTGTGAAATTGTGCAAGAACCGCCTTTGCAGCGATTTGCGGCACCGGGATCGCGGGCCGAACGCCTGAGCCAGCGTGCCGTCGCGTTGCGAAGATTTTCCGCGGTCTGTATGAATCGGAAGCTCGTTAAGGACGATTTCCCGGTGGATGAAGAGGCCTTCGCCTTCGGATCGTTCCGCCTGATCCCTGCTCAGCGCGTGCTGCTCGAGGATGGGAAACCGCTGCGTCTCGGCAGCCGGGCTTTGGACATACTCGTCACGCTTATCGAAAGCGCCGGCGAGACGATCCACAAAGACGAACTCATCTCGCGCACGTGGCCCGATACCGTGGTCGACGAGGGTGCGCTCCGGGTTCATGTCGCCGCACTCCGCAAGGCGCTCGGCGACGGGCGCGCGGGCAAGCGCTATATCGCCAACATCCCCGGCCGAGGCTACGGCTTCATTGCGCCTGTGATGCGTGAGCGCAGGCAGCCGGTGATCTCTCCGCCGGACGGAGCCGCGGCCGACGGCAAACTGCCAGCGCCGCTCATGCGCATCATCGGCCGAGACGACGTCATCGCGGCATTGACGATGCAGCTGGCCCAGCGCCGTTTTCTGACCATCGTCGGTCCGGGGGGGATCGGCAAAACGACGGTCGCGATCGCAGTCGCCGAGGCGGCTCTCGCGTCCCATAGGGATGGCGTCTGGTTCGTCGGCCTCGCCTCACTGGCCGATCCCGGCCTGTGGCCAAGCGCCGTTAGCGCCGTTCTGGGGATCACTTTGCCGGACGCTAATCCCGTATCTGGGCTGACCGCATGGTTCCGGGATAAGCACGCCTTGATCGTGCTCGATAGCTGTGAGCACGTTATCGACGTCGCGGCATCGATCGCTGAAGCGGTGCTGAAGGCAGCACCGCATGTCCGCGTTCTCGCCACCAGCCGCGAACCGCTGCGGGCGGAAGGCGAATGGCTACACCGCCTGGCCTCGCTGGAACTCCCGCCACAAGCTGCCTCTTCCACCGCCGACGAAGCGATGCGGTATTCGGCAGTCGAACTGTTCAACGAACGCGCTGTCGCGACGATGGACGGGTTTGTCCTCGAGGATGCCGATGTTCCGGCGGCGCTAGAGATTTGTCGCAGGCTCGATGGAGTGCCGCTGGCGCTGGAACTGGCGGCAGCCCGCGTCGATGCATTTGGCGTCAAGGGCCTCGCCGCGCGGCTCGATGATCGCTTCGCCGTGCTGACGAAAGGTCGCCGCACTGCGCTGCCAAGGCACCAAACCCTGCGCGCAGCGATGGATTGGAGTTACGAGCTTCTACCCGAAATCGAGCAGGTGGTATTTCGGCGCCTTGCCGTCTTTCGCGGCAGCTTTACGCTGGAGGACGCCTCCGCCATTGCAGTAGACGAGCGGATCAATGCCGCCGAAGTGATCGAAGGTGTCGCAAATCTGGCTGGGAAGTCGCTCGTTACGACGGATATCAGCGGCGACATCACCTATCACCGACTCCTCGACACGACCCGATTTTACGCCCTGGAGAAATTGACTGAGGGCGGCGAGCTTGCTGCGGCTGCCCGCCGCCATGCCGAGCACCACCGCGATCTGTTCAGCCAAGCACGGCGCCAATGGGAAAGCCAGACGACGGTCGCATGGCTCGCAGAGTACGGTCACCGCCTCGACGATCTACGTACGGCGCTCGACTGGGCGTTTTCGCCGAGCGGCGACGCGGAACTCGGGGTAGCGCTAACGGTCGACGCCGTGCCGCTATGGCTGCAGTTCTCGCTGATGAATGAGTGCCGCCGGCGTGTTGCGCTGGCGCTGGCTCGTACCGGGGCCGAGACCGACCAGAACGCACGAATTCGCATGCGACTCTCAACCGCTCTCAGTTTGTCCCGGATGTATTCACGGGATCCACTCACCGAGGTTCATAAGGCCTGGTCGACGACCCTGACACTGGCCGAACGGGTCGGCGATACCGATTATCAGTTACGCGCTATCTGGGGGTTGTTCGCAGAGAGCATCAATAGCGGCGCCTTCCGGGTCGCACTGGATCTCGGCAAGCGGTTCCGCGATCTGGCGACGGACGTGACCGATCGGCTAATCGGCGAGCGTCTCATTGGGACGGCACTGCATTTCCTCGGCGATCAGAATACGGCACGCCGGCACATCGAGCATATGCTCGCGGGTTATACGGCACCGGCCAACAGCGCGCACATCATACGCTTTCAGAACGACCAGACCGTCGCCGCGCGCCGGGTGCTCGCCCCGATCTTGTGGCTGCAAGGGTTTCCGGATCAGGCCATGCGCCTCGTTGAGGAGGCGATCGCCGACGCGGTAGCGGTAGACCACGCGCTGACCTTGTGCAACTTGCTCGCGCAATCGGCTTGCCCGCTCGCCTTGTTGACAAACGACCTCGGCGCTGCCGAGCGTTTCACACGGATGCTGAACGAATATGCAATCCAGCATTCGCTCGACGTCTGGCACGCCTATGGCCGCTGCTTCGAGGGCATTCTGCTGATACGGCGAGGCGACTTCGAGCACGGCCTCGCACGTTTGCGGAGCGGTGGCAACGAACTTCACCAGGCCGGCTTTACCCAGTACTACACGCCGTATCTCTCCGCCCTGGCCGAAGGTCTGGGTCGCTCCGGCCAGATCGCGGCTGGCCTCCTCGCGATCGACAAGGGCCTCGCGCGAGCCGAGGATATCGAAGAGCGCTGGTGCCTCGCTGAATTGCTGCGCATCAAGGGTGAGCTAGTCAACTCGCAGAATGTCGACGGTGCTGCTGCAACGGCCGAAGGGTATTTCCAGCAGGCGCTCGACTGGGCTCAGCGACAGCAAGCGCTGTCTTGGGAACTGCGAACGGCCACGAGTCTCGCGCGGTTGTGGAAAGATCAGGACCGCGTCGTAGAGGCAAGAGAACTGCTGAGCCCGGTTTACGGCCGCTTCACGGAAGGTTTCACGACGGCCGATCTGCGGGAGGCAAAGAGGCTGTTGCAGGAATTGGCGTAAGCCGCGCCAAATCTCTTGATATTCGGCACTACCGTTTCTCGTGAGCGGACGATTGCGTGAGGGAGTCCGCCGTCGATCCCAATCGCATTGCCAAATGTTCGGCATCCTGGGTTAATCGGCGGGTACTTCAGGACGTTCTCCGGTGGATGGCGAGACCTTTGTCTTCGGATCATTCCGGCTGATCCCCGCGCAGCGCATGCTGCTCGACGATGGGAAGCCGCTGCGCCTCGGCAGCCGCGCGCTGGATAATCTAATTGCGCTGATCGAACGCGCCGGCGAGACGGTCCGCAACGACGAACTCATCGCCCGCACCTGGCCCGATACGGTCGTCGACGAAGGCGCTCTGCGGGTGCATGTCGCCGCGCTGCGCAAGGCGTTGGGCGACGGCCGTGCGGGAAAGCGCTACATCATCAACAACCCCGGTCGGGGTTACACCTTTGTCGCACCGTTGACGCGCGAGAATGTGCACCCGGGACCTGCCGCGGCCGAGGGAACGACTGCGGCCGGCAATCTGCCCGTGCCGCTCAGCCGCATCGTCGGCCGCAACGACCTCGTCGCCGCTCTGGCGACGCAGCTGGCGCAGCGCCGTTTCCTGAGCATCGTCGGTCCAGGCGGCATCGGCAAGACGACGGTGGCGGTTGCGGTCGCCGAGGCCGTCAGCGCGTCCTATGCAGACGGCGTATGGTTCGTCGAACTCGCCTCGTTGCCTGATCCCGATCTGGTGCCGAGCGCCCTCGGCACCGTGCTGGGAATATCTCCGTCAGGCGCCAACCCGATATCCGGGCTGACCGCTTGGCTGCGCGACAAGCAAATGTTGATCGTGCTTGACAACTGCGAGCATGTCATCGGCGCGGTAGCGCCCTTGGCTGAGGCAGTCCTGAAAGCCGCACCGCAAATGCGCATTCTGGTCACCAGCCGCGAGCCGTTGCGGGCGGAAGGTGAGCGGCTGCACCGGCTGGCCTCGCTGGAACTCCCGCCCGGCTCGGTGGATCTCCCGGCCGCCGAGGCGCTTCGGTATTCCGCCGTTCAGCTATTCAACGAGCGCGCCATGGCGGCCGTGGACGGCTTCACCTTAGACGATGCCAACGTGGCCGCAGTTTTGGAGATTTGCCGCCGGCTCGACGGCGTGCCGCTGGCACTCGAGCTGGCGGCGGCGCGCATCGATGTCTTCGGCGTGCGGGAGCTTGCGGCTCACCTCAGCGATCGTTTTCGGGTTCTGACGAGCGGCCGGCGCACCGCCTTACCCCGACATCAAACGCTCGGTGCGACACTCGACTGGAGTTATCAGCTGCTCTCGGGGGCGGAGCGCACGGTGTTGCGTCGCCTCGCCGTATTCGCGGGCGATTTCCGGCTGGACGCTGCAGTCGCTGTCGCAGCCGATATTGCTCCATCCGAGGTCGTCGATCACATTGGTAACCTCGTTGCCAAATCACTGGTCGTTGCCGATCTCAGCAGCGAGCTTCCACGCTACCGTCTGCTCGATACCACGCGACTATACTGTCGCGACAGGCTGAAGAGCTCGGGTGAATTTCAGGAAGTCGCCCGCCGCCACGCCGAGTATTATCGAACCTTCTTCGCACCTGCCGAAGCCGAGAGCGAGACACGGCCGCAGGCAGAATGGCTGGCCATCTACAGCCGGCATCTCGACAATGTGCGCGCCGGCCTCGACTGGGCATTTTCTCCGGAGGGTGACCCGCAGATCGGCGTGGCGTTGACCATCGCGGCGGTGTCGCTTTGGGTACAGCTATCGCTGCTGGGCGAGTGCCGCGAGCGGGTCGAGCGGGCGCTGGCCGCGCTGGAAGGGGACGAGGCGGTGACGGCACGGCCACGCATGCAGCTTTCCTGGGCGCTCGGCTGGTCGCTGATGTACGGCGTCGGCCGCGCCCGCGAGGCCGGCCCCGCTTGGGCAACCACCCTCGATCTCGCGGAACAGCTTGACGACCGAGGTTACCAACTGCGCGCTCTCTGGAGCTCGTGCATCGATCAATTCAACAATGGCGATCTTCGCGCCGCGCTCGATTTCGCTCGGCGCTTCGCCGGTTTGGCGGCAGAGACCAGCGATGCGATCGATCTGATGATGGCCGATCGTCTCCTCGCCACGGCCCAGCACTACTTTGGGGATCAAGGAGAGGCGCGCCGTCATATCGACTGCGCGTTGGCGCAGCTTGCGGCCTTGGCGCAGCAACCGCAGATCGTCCGTGTGCGGTTCGAGATGCGAGTGTCGACGCACTATTTCCAGGCTCGCATCCTATGGCTGCAAGGTTTTGCCCAGCAGGCGCTTCGCGTGGTCGCGCACAATATCGAGGAAGGGAACACCGTCGGGCACGCCTTGTCCTTTTGCAGCGTCCTCGGCCAGGGAGCATGCCCGATCGCTTTTTGGGCGGGCGATCTCGATGCCGCCGCGCGCTACGGCGAGATGTTGCTCGATCATACCGAGCGCCACCCAATCCGCCTGTGGAACATATGGGCGCGCTGCTTCATCGGTCTGGTGACCGCCAAGCGCGGCGATATCGACGGCGGGCTGCGGGCGTTACGTGGCGGGCTCGAACAGGCAGGCGACGCGAGGTTTCTGCCGCGCTTCCTGCTGCTGCTTGGCGAAATGGCGGCTTGCCTCGGCAAGGCCGGTGAGATCGGGCTGGGGCTGGAAACCGTCGAGGAGGCGCTCGCCCGCTGCGAGGCTCGCGACGAACGCTGGTACGTCGCCGAGCTACTCCGAATCAGGGGCGAACTCGTGATATTGGAGGGTGCGTCCGACGCCGCTGCTGCTGCCGAAGGATACTTCCTGCGGGCGCTCGATTGGGCTGGCCGACAGCAGGCGCTTTCCTGGGAGTTGCGAACCGCCACCAGTTTGGCGCGGCTATGGAGAGATCAACATCGAGTTGCGCAAGGGCTAGAGTTGCTGAGTTCGGTTTACGGCCGCTTCACCGAAGGTTTTCAGACGGCAGACCTGCAAGAGGCGAGAAGCCTGCTGCGGAAATTAGGATAGCCCGCAAATCGGGCGGCCCGCGACCTACGCCTTGACCAGCGCGGCAATCACCGCATCGGTCGTCAGAATGGCGTGCGCGAAGGTCGGCCCATTGATTTCGTGCGCCGCCCGCATTGCCTCGGAGCTGAACGCGGCGGTCGCGTCCTGCACCAATGTCACGTGATAGCCGAGCTCTGCGCCGCAGCGGGCGGTCGCCTCGATGCAGGTGTTCGCCACCATTCCTACCACAATGATCTTGTCGATGCCGCGTTGTTTGAGCTGGAAGTCGAGGTCGGTATTGGCAAATCCGTTGTGGCCCCAATGCTGCTGGATCACAACGTCGCCCGGCCTGGGCACGAGCTCCGGATGCCAGTCGCCACCCCACATGCTCTCCCCGAAAATCGATTCGCGATCGGTCAAGCTCTGCCACGGGCCAGGATGGCGCCATCCGTCATAATCGCCCTCGCGCCACCGCCGGTGCGGGACGTAGAACACCACGACGGCCGCGCGACGCGCCGCCTCGACGAGCGCGCGCAGATGGGTCAGTAGGCCGACGGCCTCTGCGACCGCCTTGGCTTGAGGCCACAGCTTGCCTCCATCGCTAAGCAGGTCGTTGTAAGGATCGACGAGCAGCAGTCCCGTCCGATTCGCGGCATAATCATCCAGCGCCAAGACTTTCTCCCAAAGTGAGGACGTATGAGGGCCGGAGCCCCCCTCTAGTTTCTGGACGGCAAAACGGGGAACTCAGGTCCTAAGGAAGTCCTGCAGATCGCCGGTGAAGTCGGTCTCCGACGAAGCCTTGATCTAATCGAAGACGTTCTTGAGCCGGCTTTCATGCCCTGGAACCCCAATCCTAGTAATAGATTTGCGTACCGCCTTTGGTTGTAATGGTGATCATGAGATGCTCCCGTCTCGGTTCGGTCCGGTACCGGGATAATGCGGCGGGTCCCGCCGTCACAGGAATTAAGAGATGTGAATTTCTGTAACGCGCGTTGCACACCGATCCGACGGGCTCAGTCGAGCCGTGGGCTCCTAACGCTCGGCGCCGAGAGCGAGTTGAACCGGTGCGATCGGCATTTCGCCGGAGGATCAGGGGGTGAGCGATTTGCTGTGCGTCATGCGAGCGCGGGTTTTGGGGGAGCCAGCTCGATTGCGTCGACCTGGCGTGTGCCAAGTCCTGACGCCTGCGGTCAACCGCCTTCTCGGGTCGATCTTACCGGGATGCACGTGGCCTAATGTCCGCCGCTGGCACCGAGCGGGCCGACGGACGATCGTTCGATAGGTCTGCTGTTTGAGGCTGACCGGACCAAGCCCGTGCATCAACGGGCGAGAGAACTCTTCGGCGGACCTCGGACTTATCGTCGCCTGCTCCAGATGCTCGCTTTCTTCGACGCGCGGCGTCGTTTCGCTTGCTATAACCCGCGTAGGGGAGACGCGAGCCGTCTGGATCGATGTGAGCCCAATCATAGACCGCCAGTGAAAACCGTTACCGGCTTCGGTTTGCAGACTGGAGCCGAGTATTTCCTGCCGGTCGACGCGTAGCGTCGAATCGCACGCTCGGCCGTTGTGATCCAGAGAGCCATTGAGGCTCTATGCGACAACCTCCTTAAGGCGGTAAGGTGTAGTGTTGATGGCTGTCGTCCCGCGTTTACTCGCCGTCGCGACCGCGGTTCCGCCGTACCCGCTCGACCAGAGCGACGTGATCGAACGCGTCAAACTGTTGTTCGGGCGCTCGCCGGAGCTCGATCGCCTGTTACCGGTGTTCCTGAACACGGGAATACACAGGCGATACTCCTGCGTGCCGATCGAATGGTATGACCGCGCACACGGCTGGCCGGAGCGCAATCGCATCTATCTCGATTCGGCGATCGATCTCCTCGAGGCAGCAACGCAACAGGTGCTCAATCGCACCGGACGCCACAAGGACGACATCGACAGCATCGTCGTCGTTTCAACGACGGGCATCGCCACGCCGAGCCTCGATGCGCTGCTGATCGAACGGATGGGTCTGCGCAGCACGGTGCAGCGGTCACCAATCTTCGGGCTCGGTTGCGCCGGCGGGGTCCTCGGCCTTACCCGCGCTACCAGCCAGGCGGCCGTCGCTCCTGGCGAGACGGTGCTTTTCCTCGTCGTTGAGTTGTGCGCGCTGTCCTTCCGCCGCGACGATTGGTCGAAGAGCAATATTGTGGCAACGGCTCTGTTCGGCGATGGCGCCGCAGCCGCGCTGCTGTCGACCGACGGAGAGGGCCCGGCCCTGGTCGCCGCCGGCGAACATACCTGGCCGGGCAGCCTCGATGTGATGGGCTGGGACGTCGCCGATGACGGTCTCAGAGCAATATTTTCCCGCGATATTCCGAACATTGTGACCACGCGGCTCCTGGATGCCGCGTCGGAGTTCCTCGCTCGTTACGGACTTGCAATCGGCGACATGGACCGTTTCGTCTGCCATCCCGGGGGGGCCAAGGTGCTCGAAGCGATCGAGCACGCCTTCGGCCTGGGGCAAGGCGCCCTGGTTGAAGCGCGGGCAGTGTTACGCGACTACGGCAACATGTCGGCCGCGACCGTAATGTTTGTGCTCGAGCGGATCCTGGCACAGGCGCGGGCGACCGGGGCCCGTTGGGAGCGCGCGCTGATGAATGCCCTCGGCCCGGGCTTCACCGCAGGCTTTCTTGTCCTCGACAATCGGTGACCGTAGTCTACTGGACGCTCGCTCTGGTTGCATTGCAGCGTCTCATCGAGCTTGCCCACGCTCGCAGCAATACCGCCCGGCTGCGTCGGCTGGGCGCCGTGGAGGCGGATGCTGGCGGCTACCCGCTCTACGTCCTGTTGCATGCCGGCTGGCTTGCGAGCCTTGCCGTCTTCGTGCCGGCGGCGACCCCCCCCTACTGGTCGCTAATCAGCGTGTTCGCCCTGCTGCAGCTAGGCCGGATCTGGGTTATCGTGAGCCTGGGCCGATATTGGACGACGCGCATCATCACTTTGCCTGACGCCCCTCTCGTGCGAACCGGCCCGTTCCAGTACTTACGACACCCAAATTACTTGCTGGTGGTCGCGGAAATTGCCGTTCTCCCCCTCGCCTTTGGCGCTGTCGCGATCGCGGCGACGTTCTCTGCGCTCAATCTGATGCTGATCGCCCGACGCATACGGATCGAGGAGCGTGTTCTCGCGCCGCGTCGGGGCGTGTGAACCGCGGCGCGAAGACCCCGATCGTGACTTTGATCCTAACAGCGCGCCGCTCGATCAGGGTCAAGGCCTGGGTCGGCTTCACCGCCATGAGCATTGGCATGTTCATGGCGATCCTCGATATCCAGATCGTCGCGAGCTCGCTACCCGAAATTCAAGCCGGCCTCGACATTGCACTGAACCAGTTGAGCTGGGTGCAGACGGCGTATCTGATAGCAGAGGTCGTCGCGATCCCGCTGACCGGCTGGCTGACACGCTTGATGTCGACGCGCGGCGCTTTTCTCGCCTGCATTTGCGGCTTTACCGCCGCCAGCCTGGCTTGCGCCGCGTCCAACAGTTTCTGGTCACTGATCCCGGCGCGTGTGCTGCAGGGTTTCTGCGGCGGCGCTCTGATTCCACTCGTTTTCTCGGCGATTTTTCTCATGTTCGAGGGGCTCGGGCGTACCCGGGCAACTCTCGTCGCCGGCTTGTTGGCAATGCTGGCGCCGACCCTCGGACCAGCCGTCGGCGGATTCATCACGGACCGCTATTCGTGGCATTGGCTGTTCCTGATCAATGTGCCGCCGGGGATCGTTGTCGCGTTGTTGGTTGCCTGGGCCGTCGACATCGATCGTTCGGATTGGCGATGCTTGCGCTCCGTCGATCTTCTGGCTCTGCCGCTGCTGGCAATCTTTCTCGGCAGTTTGCAACTGCTTCTCAAGGAAGCCCCTCACCGCGGTTGGGGCAGCACCGAAGCGCTACTGCTGGCGGGTGTTTGCGTTGTCTGCGGCAGTGGCGTCATCCGGCGCTCTTTGTGCCATCCGGCACCGCTGATCGATCTTTGCGGATGCAGCGATCGCAATTTCGTGGTCGGGTGCTGCTTCAGCTTCGCCCTCGGTATCGGCCTCTATGGGGCAACATTTCTGTTGCCGGTGTACCTTGGTGTCGTGCGCGATTACGGGGCGCTGGCGATCGGCGAAATCATGATGGTGACCGGTGCTGCTCAGCTCGTGATGGCGCCGGTTGCAACCTTCCTTGCACGGCGCGTCGATGCCCGGCTGCTGATCGCCGCCGGTTATGCATTGCTTGCGGTCGGCCTGGTCGGCAACGGCTTTATGACCTTCGAGACCGATTTCTGGGGATTGTTCTGGCAGCAGCTCGTGCGCGGTGCCGCCGTAATGTTGTGTCTGTTGCCGAGCACGGCGCTGGCCTTGAGCGGTTTCGACTCCGCCCAGATCCCAAATGCGAGCGGCTTGTTCAACTTGATGCGCAATCTCGGCGGGGCGATCGGTTTGGCGCTGATCGACACCGTGCTCGAACAGCGCACTCCCACCCATATCGCGTCCCTCGTCGCGCGCCTCCAGGCCGGCGATGCGTCGGCGGCTCGTTTGGTCGGCCTGCCGACCGAGCGTTTCACCGGTGTGCCGATCGGCGACGTCGACGAGGCGACGCGCGCCCTCGTCGCGCCATTGGTCGAGCGCGCCGGGCTGGTCGCCGCCTTCAATGATGGCTGGCTGCTGATCGGTGGGCTGGTGGCCCTTTCGCTCTTGATATTGCTGCTGCGGTCGCCGTCGCGAACTTAGAAATGCAAGATCGTCGGGAATGCGATGTTCTTGTAGTCGGCGGGGGCCCTGCCGGGTCGACCATCGCCGCACTGCTGGCGCAAAAGGGTCGGCACGTCGTCGTACTTGAAAAAGACCGGTTCCCGCGCTTCCACATCGGAGAATCGCTGCTCCCCCTCAATCTGCCGCTGTTTCAACGCCTGGGTATCGCAGATGAGGTCGAGCGCATCGGCGTGTACAAGCCCGGTGCGGAGGTTGTCTCGGATGAACACGCTCAGGAGACGATATTCCGCTTTGATCACAACCCGTATCTGATCATCGATCACAGTTATCACGTCAGGCGCGCGGATTTCGACAAGCTGCTGCTCGACAACAGCCGCCGGCTCGGCGCAACCGTGCTCGAAGGCGCGCAAGTGACCGAGGTCGAGCTTGGGTCCGAGGAGCGCCCCAAAGTAACCGCGGTCGGGCCCGACGGGGCGTCTTCGCCCTGGTTCCCCCGCCTTCTTGTCGATGCCTCGGGCCGAGACACCTTGCTCCTCGGGCGCCTCGGGCTCAAGCGCGTAGACAAGCGCAACAACACGGCTGCCGTGTTCGGACATTTTCGCAATGTGCCCCGCCGGAATGGTACCGCGGCGGGCATGATCACCATGCACCTGTTCAAGCACGGTTGGTTTTGGATGATTCCGCTGCCCGATGACATCACGAGTGTCGGTTTGGTCGGCACTCGATCCTTTTTCAGGACGAGAACCGAGGATCTTGGCGCGTTCTTTGCGCGTGCAGTCGCGGCGAGCCCCAGCGTTGCGGAGCGAATGACGAATGCCGAGCGGATCAGCCCGTTGGTCGCCACCGCAAACTACTCTTATGACGCGCGGCGCTTCACCGGCGACGGCTATATTTTGATCGGTGATGCCGCCGCCTTCATCGATCCGCTATTTTCCAGCGGCGTTATGATGGCAATGAGCAGTGCCGCGTTTGGCGCCGAAGTGGTCGATGCTTGGCTCGCTGATCGGAAATTGGGCGAACGGCTGATGCGCCACTATGAACGCCGCGTGCGGCGCGGACTGAATTCTCTGTCGTGGCTGATTTACCGGATCAATACACCCGTGCTCCGCGACATCTTCATGGCGTCGTTCGACTTATTCAACACTCGCAATAGTCTGCTTGCGATTCTTGCGGGCGATTTTTACGAAAAACCGAGCCTGCTGTCGCCGCTGCGGCGCCTGCAGCTTGCTTACGGCTGTCTGTGCCTTCTCTCCAAGCTAGGCATGTGCCTTCGAGGGGAGGGACTGAGGTGGCAGCCTCGGCGTGGTCGGGCGAATTGAGTCCGCTGATGTGCAGGTTTTCGGACTGGGCCGGCCGTGAATAAGAGCGGGTTTTGGCTCTAAGCTGTATCACCTGTGCTGCCGGCGGTTCAGGAGTTCAGGATCTAACTTTCCTCCTGCAGTGACAGGAGGCTTGCATTGCCGCCGGCGGCGGTGGTGTCGATCGAGAGGGTGCGCTCGGTGGCAAAGCGGTGGAGGTAGCGCGGGCCGCCGGCTTTGGGGCCGGTACCGGAGAGGCCCTCGCCGCCGAAGGGTTGCACGCCGACGACGGCGCCGATCATGCTGCGGTTGACATAGTTGTTGCCAATGTGCAGCCGCCCGAGGATATGGTGCACGGTCTCGTCGATGCGGCTGTGGATGCCGAGGGTCAGGCCGTAGCCGGTTGCGGTGATCTCGTCGAGCACCGCGTCGAGCTGGTCGGCGTGCCAGCGCACGATGTGGAGGATCGGACCGAACACCTCGCCAGAAAGCCGCTTCGCGCTGTCGATCTCAAAGGCTTGCGGCGGGAAGAAGGTGCCGTGTTCGGTGTCGGCCGGCAGAACGCAGCGGTAGATGAGCCGGCACTCGCGCTCCATCCCTGCCGCGTGCGCCTCCAGCGCTTCTCTCGCCGCGGCATCGATGACCGGGCCGATATCGATCGCAATCATCGCCGGGTCGCCGATCGCCAGTTCCTCCATCGCGCCCGCCAGCATCGCCAACAAATGGTTGGCGATGTCCGCCTGGACATAGAGCAGGCGCGTCGCGGAGCAGCGTTGCCCGGCGCTGTCGAAGGCGGAGGTGAGGACGTCGGAAACCACCTGTTCGGCGAGCGCCGAAGAATCGACGATCATTGCGTTCTGTCCGCCGGTTTCGGCGATAAACGGTACGATCGGGCCGGCGCGGCGGGCGAGTTCGAGGTTGATCCGTCGCGCCGTGTCGGTCGAGCCGGTAAAGGCGATCCCGGCAATGCGCGGGTCGGCGACGAGCGGCGCGCCAACCGCCTCGCCGGTTCCCGGCAGCAGATGCAGAACATCGCTGGGGATGCCCGCTTCGAGGAGGAGCCGCACCGCGGCTGTGGCAATGAGCGGGGTCTGCTCGGCAGGCTTGGCGACGACCGCATTGCCGCCGGCGAGCGCTGCCGCGATCTGGCCGGTGAAGATCGCGAGCGGAAAATTCCACGGCGAGATGCAGGCAAAGACGCCGCGCCCGTGCAGCACGATTTCGTTGCGTTCGCCCGCGGGGCCCGGCAAGCGTTCAGGGCTCGCAAAATCCGCCCGCGCCCGTACCGCGTAATAGCGCAGGTAATCGACCGCCTCACGGATTTCGGAGAGTGCCGCCGGGATCGTGCGCCCGCCCTCGCGGATGATGAGCGCCATCAGCTCGGCCTTGTGATTCTCGCAAAGCTCGGCCGCATGTTCGAGAATGGCGGCGCGTTCGCCCGCAGGCGTGCGATCCCAGCACGAGGCGCTGCGCACTGCGCGGGCGAGCACCCGATCGATGTCGGCGGGCCCCGCAGCGACAACCTCGCCGACCCGGCGGCGCCGGTCGCTCGGATCGAGGACCGGTTCGGGGCGCCTGTTTGCTCCACACCGGCGATGATCGGCGCCGCCCGCCAGGGGCGGCGCTGGGCCTCCGTCAGCGCGCTGCTCAGCGCTGCGAGTGTGCCGGGATCATTGAGGTCGAGCCCGCGCGAATTCAGCCGCTCCGGCTGATAGAGATCGCGGGGCAGCGGGATGAGGGGATGCGGCTTGACCGGCAGCTGGACGAGGCGCGCGATCGGATCGGCGATGATATGGTCAATCGGCTGTTTGTCATCGACGATGCGGTTGACGAATGAAGTATTGGCGCCGTTTTCGAGCAGCCGCCGCACCAGATAAGGAAGCAGATCCTCATGGCTACCGACCGGAGCATAGATCCGGCATGGCCGATCGAGATGCTCCGGCCCGGCGATCTGTTCATAGAGCGCCTCGCCCATGCCATGGAGCCGCTGGAACTCGTAATCGCGACGGTCACCCGCCATCTCGAGGACGGAAGCGACGGTGTGCGCGTTGTGGGTCGCGAATTGCGGATAGAAGGCGGTGCCGTAATCCAGCAGCCGGCGCGCGCAGGCGAGGTAGGAGACGTCGGTCGCGACCTTGCGGGTGTAAACAGGATAACCGTCGAGCCCGCGCTCCTGCGTGTGTTTGATCTCGCTGTCCCAGTAGGCGCCTTTGACGAGGCGAACCATCAGCTTGCGGCGGCCGCGCTGCGCCAGCTCGGCGAGCCAATCGATCAGCGGCAACGCCCGCTTCTGGTAGGCTTGGACAGCGAGGCCGAGCCCGTCCCACCCCGCCAGCTCCGGTGCGAGCGCCAAGGGCTCGAACAGATCGAGCGAGAGGTCGAGGCGGTCGGCTTCTTCGGCATCGATCGTAAAGCCGATCCCGGCCTGCCGGGCGCGCCGCGCGAGTTCCAGCAAGAGCGGCGGGAGCTTGGAGACCACCCGGCGGCGTTGCGCCATCTCGTAGCGCGGGTGCAAGGCCGATACTTTGATCGAGATACCCGGAGCTTCGGTCACCTTGCGCCCCGCTACTGACCGGCCGATCGCTGCGATTGCCTCGTCGTAGGCGGTGAAATAGCGCGCGGCGTCGCGTGCGGTGCGCGCCGCCTCGCCGAGCATGTCGTAGGAATACCGGTAGCCGTGCCGCTCGGGCTCCCGTGCCCGCTCCAGCGCCTCTTCGATCGTGCGCCCCATGACGAATTGACGGCCGAGGATGCGCATCGCCGCCGTCACCGCCTGACGCACAACCGGCTCACCAGAGCGCGCGACGAACCGGCGCAAAGCATCCCGCCAGTCGTTCTCTGCCCGTTCGGTGTGCAGCAGGCGGCCGGTCAGCATCAATGCCCACGTCGAGGCGTTGACAAAGATCGACTCCGACCGCCCTAGATGGTTCTCCCAATGGGCTTCGCCGATCTTGTCGCGGATCAGCCGATCGACCGTCTCGGCGTCGGGCACCCGCAACAGTGCTTCCGCCAGGCACAACAGCGCGACCCCCTCGGGCGAGGACAACGCATATTCATGGAGGAAGGCGTCAATGCCGCCTTTGCCGATGCGTTCGCGGCGGACATTGGCGACAAAGATGCGTGCCCTCTCGGCGATTCGATCCCGCATCTCCGGCGGGATGTCGGCCGCGGTGATAATGCGGCCAACCGCCTCGGTTTCATCGATCCGGCAGCTGTCGCGAATGGCGGCGCGTAATGACGAGGCTGGCGGAGGGGGTGTCGGCAGAACAAAACCCATGCGGAAGATATTGGCACCGCGGCTGGGGAATGCTCTTTTGTTTACCAGTTTCGTCATGTCCATAATCCGCACGGGATAGAGAACCGAGAGAGGGTTGATGTCGTCCGTCGGCGCCGAACTCGTGGTCGATGCGATCGATCTGGAGCAGGTGGAGGAGGGGAGGGCGGTATCCGTATGGCGCCTACTCGATCGCCTCGAGAAGACGGCGATCGGCAAGCGCCGAGCCGATTGGATCACGACGGTCCGCCGCTGGGAACCGGCGGGCTGCTTGCTTTACGGACCCTATTGGCAGCTGCCGGCCGGTGCCTATCGTCTGAATTTTCGCTGCCACAGTGGCAGGCCCCGCCTGCCCGGACAGCCGGTGCTCGGCATCGAAGTCATCGCCATGAACCGGGTTCAGCTGGTATGGCTGGATCTGACCGCCGAAGAGCTGGCGTCCGAAAAGGGTTCGCTCGATTTTTTGGTGCCCCCGCAGCTGGGTCTCGGTGCGGGCGACGAAGCACGGCTCGAATTCCGCTTTTTTCATCTCGGCAATGCGGATCTTGCGATCACCACAGTCGATTTGCTTGGCCTGAAAGCGGAGGCTGTGCGGCCTTCTCCGGTAAGGCGATGGCGGATGCTCGGCCGTCTCGAAAGGACTGCATTCGGGAAATGTACCCGCGACGGCATCGCTGTTCGTCGGGCGAAGCGTGCAGGCTGCGTGCTCGACGGCGGGCGGCCTTTCCTCCAACTTCCCAGAGGCTGCTACCGGCTCTGCTTCAAATGCGTTGCCGACATCCCGCGTATGGCATCACAGCCGGTATTGCGCGTGGAGGTCGTCGCCAGGCGGCGATGGCAGGAGGGCCGGTCGTGGGGTTGGCGTTCGCTGCTCGGCCTTCCGGTCGGAGGTGGTCTCCAGCAGGCGTCGCGTGATTTTACGGCAACACAGCTGAGCTCCGGATCAGGATCGGTCGATTTTGCGGTGCCTGCGGAGCTGAGCCTCGAAGGCGGGCAAGAAGTTCTCTTCGGCTTCCGCTTCCTATATCTGGGTAATGCCGGCCTCACAATCACCGCTGTCGACCTCCACCGGATCGCAGACGAGGTTCGAGACGATTTCGGTGCGGCCGCGCTTCGATCGCCGGCTGTCGTCACCGGCAAGACAAATGTCGTCGTCATCGGAAATTGCCAGGCGCTGACGGTCTACGAGGCCCTGGTCCGCACGCGGGCGTTCAACGCGCGACTGGACGCCAAATATCATTTTGTCAATCTACAGCAGCATTTGCGTGAGCTCGGCAAGAGCGATCTCAAAAGCTGCGATATTCTGTTCGTTCAGGACATCAGAGATTGGGAGAATTACCCGCTTCGGTCGGAGATTCCGGAAGAGTTGCCGATCGTCAAATTCCCGCTCTTGCATTTCGCATCGTTGTGGCCCTTCGACCATTATAACGGGCCGAGCGATCACGAAGCCTATGAGCGCGAATCACCGAATCTGACGTTTCTTTATTTGGATGGTCTGCTCGCCCGGTTGCGCAAAGAAATTCCCGATCGCGAGCAGCGCCTGCTCGCTTACCGCTCGCTATCGATCGCCGGTGTAGTCAACTACGTCAGACTGCATGATTTTGAAAAGCGCCGCCTTACCGCGATGGATAAGCAGTTTGGATTTGATATCGGTCAGTACATCTTAGACAATTTTCAGAGAAAGAGATTATTTTATACGACGAACCACCCAAATGGACAGATCCTGGCGATGTTATTGCAACATCTATTAACACGCGTGGGTATCGCTTCGGTCTATCGATCGATTACCAGCCTCGACCACTTAAGGAGGTTGCAGGTGCCAGTGCACCCGAAGGTGGCAAAGGCCCTTGGCGTCAAATGGGCGAGCGAAGACACAAAATATCTCTATGGTGGCGAACGGATTACCTGGGAGACCTATGTCCGGCGCTACATCGAGCATTATGGATGATCCCCGCCGGAGGCGCGTCAATAGCTTAGGCCGCCGCTTGCGGCTGGGTCAGCTCCAATGCCCGTTGCGCGACTGCGGCGGTGGAGGCCTCGCCCTCGCCGGCGACCTGCACGGTCGGGAAGGCGAATTTGATGCCATTCTCGTCGAAGGCCTTTTTGATCATCGCATAAGCCTGTCGCCGGATGACGAATTGCTCTCCCGGCAGGGTCATCATCTTGGCCCGGATCTGGACCGCGAAATCGCCGAGCTGGTCGACCCCTTGCATTTTCAACGGCTCGAGGATCAGCGGCGCGAATTCGGGGTCCTTGGCCAGTTCCAGCCCGATCTGCTTGATCAGCTTCTTGGCAAGGACGAGGTCGCTGTCGTAGGTGATACCGACCGCGATCTTGTCGATGACCCAGTCGCGGCTCTGATTCTGCACGGCGCCCAAGAGGCTGAACGGCACCGTGTAGACCGGGCCGCGGTGGTGTCGCAATCTGACCGAGCGAATGCTGAAGCTTTCGACGGTACCCTTGTAATTGCCGGCCTGGATGTACTCGCCGACGCGGAACGCATCATCGAGCAGGTAGAACATACCAGCGATAACATCGCGAACGAAAGTTTGCGCGCCAAAGCCCACCGCTACGCCGAGAACGCCCGCGCCGGCGATTAGCGGCCCGATCTGAACCCCCAGGGCCGCCAGAGCCATCATCGCCGCCACAACGATGACGAGCACAAACAGAATGTTGCGGAAGATCGGCAACAACGTGCGCAGTCGGGCCTGTCGCCGTGCCTCGTCGGTGTTCGGCAGGCCGAGATCGGCGGCCTCGGCGAGCTTGCGGTCGATCGCCGTCTTCGCGGCTTGCCATATGAGGTCGGCAATCAGCAGGATGACGACGACGCTCAGTACGGCATCAGCGAAGCGGCCGAGGTACGTGTCTTCCCTACCGAGGCCGGTGAGATCGATACCCCAGCCCCAAGCCAATAAAGCAACCGCGCCGATGATCAGGGCCGCCCGGATGCCGCGCTCGATGCACACCGCGAGCACGCTCGGCGTGCCTTCGGTGAGCTGTGGCGAGCCCGGGGGACGCAGGAGATTCTCGACCGCACGCTTGCTGACGGCAATCGCGAGCGGCAGCGTGATGATAACCAGAACGAGCCAGAAGCAGGTCATGGCGTGGGCGACCCACGACACCCAGATCAGCACGATGCCGACCGTCAGCATCGCGTTGCGTGGACCACGGCCAAAGCGATGCCCTGCGAGCGAGGAAGGTTCTGTACCCTCGTCGAGCGGCACCGGCCGGCGCCACACCGCTTCCAGCGCGATAGCGAGCAGGCCGAAGCCGAGCGCGTAAGCAACGAGCTGGCGTCCTTGCAACGACCATCCGAGCGTGCTGAGCAAACCGACAATCACCCAACCGAACGAGAACCAGCCAACAAAAGCGGCGAGCCGCCGGAACCAGAAACGCGCGGCCACCGTATCCATCGGGATGATCCGGAACTGCTCGTGACGCGGTGCCAGCAGCAGGTGGCCGACGACAATTGCGATGCGGACGACGAGAAAGGCGATCAGAAAACCGAATACCATCTCGCGCAGCAGCGGCGGCCAATCGAATGCGAGGAAGGGGCCAATGCTGCCGAGGCCAAAGGCCGCCACGAGACCGAACGCAAAGGCGAAGCGAAGGGCGACAAGATGCAGGCGGCCTCTCACGGTTTCCAAAGGGAGCGCGTCGAGGTGGCCGCGGATCCTCTCAGTGGCCTTGCGGAACAGCCATTCGACGACGGTTCCCAAACCGACAAAGAGGGCGAGGAGCAGCAGGACCTCAACCCGCCCGCGGTTACCGAGATCCGCGCTGATGAGGGCGTGGCCGCGCTCGAATTGGCTCGGCACATCCGGGATCGTGCGGGCGAGGGCAAGGATGTGCTCGCGGATCGCACCGAGATGGGTATCGAGGACGTGCGACACCGACTGCTCTACGATATCCCCTCCCGATCCGGCAGCGGACTTTGCCTCGTTCTGCTTGAGCCATGCCTCGACCTTGGGATCGGCCAGCAAGTGCAACAGCTGCTGGATTTGCGGTGGGGTCGCGCCGTCGTCGGCGGCAGCCGACCGGTTCGCAGCCGCAGCCGCTCCGGACGCGAGGGCGGCAAGCAGGACCATCGCAGCAAGTGAGCTCCGTAAAGTTCGCTCCACCCTTACTCCGCAGACAAACCGCGAAAGCCATAACAATATACGAGAATTTGGCATGGCTTCGGCCTCATCAGATCAAACTTAATTTTAGCAGAACCTGCAGATCAACACCAGGAAGCGTCGCTTCAACCCGAGCCGGCTTTTGGATTTTTAGCTGCTTTTGTAAAATTCGGCACGTCGATCGGGTCGTCGGCTGACCGCTCTGCCTCGTCGCATGGCGAAACGGCGACCTCGTAGTTTCGGCCGTGCCAGGTGCTGCTCTCCTGCCATTGCCAGGTAAACTCGACGCGCTCGCCAGGGGCGCGACGAGCGACATCGAGGGTGGCAGCATGGAAGCCGAGACCGCTGTCCCGGGTCGGCATCCCAAACCTGTTCCGGCAACATGCCGTCGGGGTTCGGCATTCTCGTCATCGCCTCTAGGAAAGGTAGCGGGTCGCAGCCCGCGGCGAGCTCGTAGTGCCCGTGCTCGCCGGTCAAGAGCGGCCATCCTCGCCCGCGACCGATGCCGTTGTATGGGCTGCCCGTCATCGTGCTCGCCATAACCATCGGCATTGTACCGGTGCCACACCGGACCGCAGGGCGTGTCGGTCTTGAGCAGTGCGTCGGCCACCTTGATCGAGTCGAGAATCAGCGGATCATCGGCACAGCCGGGACACCCGGCGCCAACAGCCGGATGCGGTAATGGGCGACTCGCTTGACCTCCGCCCAGAATCCTTCGCTATCCGCAATGATGCAGCCGAGATCGCGGATTTGCGGGATGTCGACCCGCGGGTAATAGACCTCGTTGACGATGCCGAAGCCGAGCGTGAACCATAGCCGCGCTATGCCGAGCGCACACCCCACCATGTCCTTGGCGCGGCTGGTCCAGGTCGGCGGAATCCCGGGTGCGCCGGGAGCGTGTTCGATCATCGCAACCGGAGTATCGCAGACGGCGGCTGATGGCGGCGCGACCGCCGTAGCGCGAGCTTGTCATCTCCCGCATCTTCGATGCGCCGCGTTGGCGCTCAAAGGATGGACGGAGCCGGACCGGGCAGCGCTCTGGTCGGGGCCAAAGGGATCCGACGGCGACTGGCGCCCCTGCGTACGCTCACCCGAGGGCAAGTGCATGGATGCAGGCATGGTGCCGAGCCCGATGCAGGTTACGCTAGCCAGCGACCCAGCCGAGATAATCCTTGGAGATGGCGCCAACAGCGGCCTCGTAGAGCCGTCGGCCCGCTTCCGGGGTGGCGAGACCGGGGTTGGACCCGATCCGTCCGTCCGGGAATTTGCGGCGGTAATCGGCGGCGTCGGCAAAGTCGCCGCGCGGCGCAACCGGCGGGTCGAGGGTGGCGGATTTGATCGCATCGGGACAGGCGAACTGGGTTAGTGCGACCTCGCTCGGGGTCGCATGGCTGCCCTCGGCCTCGCCGTAAAGCTCCTTGGCTATTTCATGCACTTCGTGGTTCTGCCACCAATTCTTGAGGCGGCACCTGATCGGCGGGGTGTTTGCCGCCGCGGTCAGGCTGCGGGCCGCATAAATCTCCGAAAAGGCGGCGCTCACCGTGGCGATGTTGCCGCCATGCCCATTGAGGAAATAGAACCGCTCGAAGCCGTGCTTCACCAAAGATTCGACCATGTCCCGCAGGACAGCGATCAAAGTGCTAGGCCGCAATGTCATCGAGCCGGAGAAGCCGAGATGGTGCTGCGCCATGCCCACCGCGATGGTCGGCGCGACGAGCGCCCCGGTTGCCTCGCCGACGCCGCGGGCGATCACCTCGGCACAGATGGCATCGGTGCCGATGAGGCCGATCGGCCCATGTTGCTCGGTCGAACCAATCGGCAAGATGATTCCCCGGTTGTTCTGAAGATAAGCCTCGACTTCCTGCCAAGTCTGCAACTGCAGCTGCATTCGCCATCCTTTCGCGGGGGTTTGACGTCGCCTAGCGAGGGACAGCCGACCCTAGCATGGTTACGTTGCAAGGTCCCCAGGATTGGTGTTGGTTTTGGAATACACACTGCGGCGTGCTAGGTTTGTCGCGGTGGTTGAGAGCTGCCTGCATTCATGAAGCCTGCCGTCCTATTTGCCTGTCTCGTCACGGGGTTGATTGGTGGGTGCTCGTGGTTCCCCAGCGCAGGACCTTCGACGAATGAGGTTCTCGAGCAGGGGCGGGCTGGAGGCGACATCCTTTTCGACGTCGTCGAGGTCGATGACCGGGTCGTTTCCACCTTGCTCGCTCAACCGAAGGAGAGCTTAGCGTTTCGCTTCAATAAAGATGCCCAGCCTCCGGAGGTAAGAATCGCTGTCGGGGACACGATCGCGGTCCTGATATGGGAAAGTGCGGCGGGCGGGCTCTTCAGCGAGGCGCCGCCGGTGATCCAGCCCGGCGCGCGGGGAGGAGTCGAGCCACTCGCGCCGGAGGCGGGGCCGCCCACCGGCGAGAGACGCGGCGAGTTCGGTGCTCCGAGCCCGCCTGTCCGCCAGCCTCCCAGGGAAACCAACCGGCGCGAGGGTCAACCGCCGCCCGGTACACCACCCAGCCAATTGCCCTTGACCGAGACTGCCGCGACGAGTGGCCGCCGGGCCGCGGTGATCCCCGAACAAGAGGTCGGATCTGATGGTGCGATCAGCGTCCCTTATGCCGGGCGCATCACGGCCGCCGGTCGCGTGCCGGATGAAGTGCAGCACACGATCGAGGCGCGGCTGGCCGAAAAGGCGCTCGAGCCGCAGGCGCTGGTGATCGTCAGGAAAAGCGCAGCCAATGCCGTGACGGTGACCGGTGAGGTTGTTGCCGGCGCCAGGGTCTCCTTATCGCCCGGCGGCGACAGACTCCTCGAGGTGATTGCCGCGGCCGGTGGTGCAAAATCCCCGGTTCACGACACCTTCGTAAGGTTGTCGCGCAACGGGGTCAGCGCAACGATCCCGTTGCAGCAGCTGGTTTCTGACCCTGCAGAGAATATCTATGCGCAGCCGGGAGACGTGCTGACCCTCGTTCGAGTGCCGCAAACCTTCAGCGTCTTTGGGGCGACCGGCAGGAACGCCGAGATCCCCTTCGATGCCGAAAAGATCAACTTGGGCGAAGCGCTCGGAAAATCACAAGGATTGAACGACGATCTGGCGAAACCCGAGGGTGTGTTTCTATTTCGTTACGAGCCGAATTCCGTCATTCGCGCCCTCGATCAGCCGATCGCGACTACTGCGCGGGGAGAAGTCTCGCCGGTCGTCTACCGATTCAAATTCAGGGACGGCAATACCTATCTGCTCGCACAACAGTTTCCGGTCCACGACAAAGACGTGATCTTTGTCGCCGACGCTCCGGCTGCACAGATCTACAAATTCTTCACTGCGCTCAACAATGTCACCGGGCCATTTATCACCGGCATTGTCACTTGTCATTACGCGAAATGCTGAGCGGCAGGCGCGCGGCTAGCGCTCGAGCCCGCCGATCCTGTCGGCATCGAAGCGGGCGATATCCTCGGGACCGAGATAATTGATGTCTCCGGGGGTGGCGAGCCCGATTGCTGCGCAAAACCCGCCGAGGCGGATCGCCAAATCGAAATCCCCGTTGAGCAGGCCATGAATAAGCCCGCCGACCAAGGAATCGCCGGCGCCGATACGGTCGATGACCTGAACGGGATAACGCGGGGCGTAATGAAACCCGCTGCGGGAGAGGAGTAGGGTGCCGGGCTCGGCATCGGGCGGGCGGGTCAGCGCGACGAGCGGCATGCCGTAGCGGGCGGCAATTGCTTTGGCGAGCTCTTCGCCGGCCTCGGTGAAACCCAACACATTCTGCGCGTCACGCTCCGCGAGGACGAGCAGATGCAGATGCGGCGCAGCCCCCTCGAGCACAGCGCGCGCCTCTGGCGGGGTAGTCAGAGTAGCTCGATAATTGAGATCGTATGACACCGGTTTTCCGGCGGCTGCCGCCAGTGCCGCGAGGTGCAGGACCAGCGCCCGGCAGCTCGGGCCGAGCGCCGGGGTGATGCCGGAAAGATGCAGCCAGCCGCTCGCCTGAACCAGCGTGTCCCATGGCGCATCCTCGAACCCGAGTTCAGAAGCCGCCGAATGCTTGCGGTCATAAACCACCCGGCTGGTCCGCGGCTCGGGTCCGGGTTCGTAGAACATCAGCCCCAGTCGGGCGTTGTCGATCCAGCGCACCCAGCGCGTGTCGACGCCGTGCCGCCGCGCTTCGCCGTCGACGATGCGGCCGAGCGGCCCGGCAGGCAGCCGCGACACCCAGGCGACACGGCGGCCGAGACGAGAGAGGAGACACCCGACATTGAGCTCACTCCCGCCGACACCGATGTCGAAACTTCGCGCCTGCTCCAGCCTCTGCTGGTTGGGCGGCGATAGCCTCAGCAATGTCTCCCCGAGCGTCAGCAGGTCATAGGCGCCTTCGCGCAGCGCGCTCATTTACGCGAGCCCCTGGCTGTCGGCGCGGGACGTCTGACTGAATGCTCTATCACCGGGTCCTCTCCCGTTCCTTGGGGAGCAGCCTGTCCGAGGAACGGGGCCCGCGCAACCGCTTCTTCCAGGAAGAGCTAACACTTTTTTAACGAACACACTCCATGGTTCTCGGGCTCGCGAGCACGACGTCTCATCAACCCAGGAGATTTAGATGGCCCTTGTTGTCATGCTCGAGCGCACCACGCTCCAGAATGTCGATGACGCAGCCGGACGGTGGCAGTTTGAAGGGGGCAGCGTAGTGGAGGACACCCGGCAAGTCGGCCACTACGCCAGCACCAAGCGCGTGATTTTCGGGGCAACTGACGCACAGAACACCGCGATGCTTACGATCGAGGTCTTCTTCACCCCACAATTGCCGCCGCAAAATATTGTTCTCCAAGGGTCTCACGATTTCAACTCGGGCCGGGAAGTCGGTAGCGTTAGCGCCGCCTCGTCCCAGTTCGCAGCGCATATCGGCAAGCAATTCACGCGCGTCGGCAATACCCTGACGATCGAGTAGGCAGCCAGGCGGTCGCATTGCGAAGTGGGCTACGTGCGACCGAGGAGGAGCTGCGGCGCGCTGGCGCCGCAGCCCATTTCGCCACTGAATACCCTATAGGAATTGGGCAGTAGAGAACGACGAACGTAGTCTAAGCCAAGCTCTTCGACACCATCTCGTAGGTGTTCTTGCTGAGGTTGGGGATGGCGAGAACGCGTTCGAGTTCGCGCCGCATCAGCGCCTGATGGGCTGGATCGTGTCGGCGCCACGAGCCGAGCGGCTGCACGAGGCGCGCCGCCGTCGTCGGGTTGAGCGGGTCGAGGGTGATGACCTCGTCGGCGAGAAAAGCGTAGCCGGCGCCGCTCCCTTCATGGAAGCGCAGTTGGTTGGCTTGGGAGAAGGTGCCGATGAGCGCGCGCACTCGGTTCGGGTTCTTGCGCGTGAAGGCCGGATGCCGAGTCAGCTCGCGGACGCACTCGGGGGTTTGCGGCAATGACGAGCGGGCCTGTAGAGCAAACCATTTGTCGGTGACGAGCTCGTCCTGCGACCAGAGCTCATAAAAGCGCGCGAGTGCTGCAATGCGTTCGGGCCGATCGAGGTCCCCGAGTATTGTCAGCGCCGCTAGCACATCGGTCATGTTGCGCGCGGCGTCGAACTGGGCGAAGGCGAGTACCGCACCTTTCTCGGGATCACCCGCTGCGAGATAGGCGAGGGTCGCGTTTCGTAACGCGCGTCGGCCGATCGACCTGCCATCGATATTGTAGGGTCCTGCCTCAGCGAGCCCGTGATAGGTCGAGACGAACTCGGCCTCCAGTGCCTCGCCGAGCGCCGCACGGACGGCTTCCCGGGCCGCGTGAATGGCGTCGACATCGACCACCGCGAGCTGGTCGGCGAGAAATGCTTCGCTTGGTAAAGCCAGCGCCTCGGCGGCGAAGGCAGGGTCACGGTCGGCATCGGCGAGAGTGCGCCGCATTGCCGCGACAAGGTCGGTGTCGAGCGGCGCAGGAGTCTCGCCGCGCTGATGGCCGGCGATCCGCTCAAGCAATAACTTGGTCGCGACCTGCTGGCCGGCCTCCCAGCGGGCGAACGGCTCGGCATCGTGCACGGCAAGGAATTTCAGCCGGTCAAGTGACACGCCCCTCAGTTTGACCGGCGCCGAGAAACTGCGCAGCAGCGAAGGTGCCGGCGGCGCGGTTACATCGACAAAACGAAAACTCTGTCGCGCCTGGGCAAGCGGAATGACACGGGTGCCTGTGTGGCTCGCCGCCTCGCCCTTCAGCCGAGTCGGCAGTTCGGCGCCGTCTGGCCCGATCAAACCCATCGCCAGCGGGATCAGCATCGGCAGTTTCTCCGGCTGGCCCGGTGTCGGCGGCACTTTCTGAGCGGCTGTTAGCTCGTAGCTGGCGCTTGCCTCGTCCCAGCGGTCTTCGACCGTGATTTCGGGCGTCCCCGCCTGCTCGTACCAGCGCTTGAATTGGCCAAGGTCGACGCCGTTTGCGTCCTGCATCGCCGCGACAAAATCTTCAATTGTCGCGGCGTGATTGTCATGCCTGCCGATGTAGAGATCCATGCCGCGGCGAAACCCTTCCTTGCCGACGAGCGTCTGGATCATGCGCACCAGCTCGGCACCCTTGTTATAGACCGTCGGCGTATAGAAATTGTCGATCCTGATGTAGCTGTCCGGCCGCACCGGGTGGGCGAGGGGCCCGTCATCCTCGGGGAATTGGATCGCGCGCAAGGCGCGCACCTCGGCAATGCGCCGAACCGCGCGGCTGCCCTGGTCGGCCGAGAATTCCTGGTCGCGAAAGACGGTCAACCCCTCCTTCAGGGACAGCTGGAACCAGTCGCGGCAGGTCACCCGGTTGCCGGTCCAGTTGTGGAAATATTCGTGTGCAATCACCGCTTCGATGTTCTGGTAATCGGTGTCGGCCGCCGTCTCGGGTTTCGCCAACACGTATCGCGTGTTGAAGATGTTGAGGCCTTTGTTCTCCATCGCCCCCATGTTGAAGTCGCTGACCGCGACGATGTTGAAGACGTCGAGATCGTATTCGAGGCCAAAGACCTCTTCGTCCCATCGCATCGCCTTTTTCAGCGAGGCCATCGCGTGGCCGCATTTGTCCTCGTCGCCGTCGCGGACCCAGATGGCGAGCCCGACCTCCTTGCCAGAGCGGGTCTTGAAGTTGTCACGCACCGCGACCAGATCGCCGGCGACGAGCGCGAAGAGATAGGACGGCTTCGGGTGCGGGTCGACCCATTTCGCCCAGTGCCGGCCGTCGCCCGCCTCGCCGCGCTCGACCGGATTGCCGTTCGACAGCAGCACCGGAAAGCGCGCCTTCTCAGCGATGATCGTTGTCGTGTACCGGGCCATGACATCAGGCCGATCGGTGAAATAGGTGATCCGGCGAAAGCCTTCCGGCTCGCACTGAGTGCAGAAATTTCCGCCCGACATGTAGAGCCCCGAGAGGGCGGTGTTACTTTCGGGTGAGATGCGGGTTTCGATATCAAGAGTGAAGGTGTCCGGCACATCATCGAGGCTCAAGCCGCCCTCGGATGGGAGCCGGTAGCGATTGGCCCCGAGCGCCTCGCCGTCCAGCGCCAACGAGAGAAGCGCGAGCTCCTCGCCGTCGAGTCGCAGCGACGCTGTAGCGTCGGAAGCCTGCGGATTGCGCCGGACCTGGAGACGCGATTTGACCCGCGTCTCGGCTGCACCGAGCTCGAAAACGAGGTCGACGGCGTCGATCAGGAAGGCAGGCGGCTGGTAATCGGCGAGCCGTACCGGTTGAGGCGGGGCGATATCAGGCGAAACATCGAGCATGGACGAGGCCACAGACAGACAATATGGGGGGCGACGAGCCTATCCTTTCGCCCCGTCCGTGGAAATCCCCCGGGACAGCGGATACGGTTTCAAGGCGACGCAAGCGAGGGAAGGTTCTCGTGTCGGAAGTTGAAGAGGTAGGCGCCCAGCAGATCGCGCCGATAGGGCTACCGGCGATCTTTGCCGGGTTTTTCTGGCTCGGGATAACGAGCTTTGGCGGCGGCACGGCGGGCTGGCTCTATCGCGAGATCGTCGAGCGCCGAGGTTGGATCAATGACGCAGAGTTTCTGACCGGCGCGGCGCTTGGGCGGATGATGCCCGGTTCGGGAGGGGTCAACCTCACCGTCCAGGTCGGCCAACGGCTGCGTGGCGGCGCGGGTGCGGTGGTGGCTGTGCTCGGGCTCTTGACGGGCCCGCTGGTGATCGTTCTGGCGCTAGCCGTGGGTTACACACGGATCAATCAAAGCTCGGCGGTTCACGCCGTCTTCAATGGCGTTGCAGCTGCCGCCATTGGGCTCACCTTCGCTACTGGGCTGAAGCTCGTGCAGTTCCGAGTCGCGAGCGCCGGGCCTCTCGCAGTCACCCTTGCGACCGTGCTCGGCGTCGGCGTGTTGCGCTGGCCGATGATGCCCGTCGTTCTTTTTCTGGCACCGGTCAGCATCGGACTGGCGCTCATTACCAGGCGCCGCCCCAATGCCTGACGATCCACGGACATTGCTGGCGCTGGCTCTGGTCTTCGCCCCACTGTCGCTGCTGTCGATCGGCGGCGGCGCCTCGCTTCTCGCCGAAATCGAGCACCAGACGATCACGGTCCATGGCTGGACCACGCAGCGTGAATTCGCCGACCTCTTCGCGATATCGCGCGCCGCTCCGGGGCCCGGGACGATGCTCTCGACATTGATCGGCTGGAAGGTGGCGGGCTTGGCGGGCGCCTTGACCGCGACTGTCGCGCTCTACCTGCCGTCGTCGCTGCTCGTCTATGGCGCGGCCCGGCTTTGGGGACGATGGCGCGGCTCGGTGTGGCACGCAGTGGTTGAGCGCGGCCTCGCCCCGATTGCCGCCGGCCTCATCCTTGCAGGCGGGATCGCCGTATTGCGAGTGTCGCCGGGCGGAGCTGCGGTCTGGGTCGCAGCAATCGCTTCGACAGCGCTGATTTTGCGCTGGCCGGGCCTCCATCCCCTGTTGCTGTTCGTGATCGGCGGGGTGGTGTTCGGCCTCGCTGAGGCGACCGGCATGTGGTAATATTCGCAGTGGACGATCTGGAGGTTGTGCTATGCCCAAATACCTGATCTCCGCTTCCTATAGCGCCGAGGGGCTCAAGGGCCTGCAGAAGGATAAGGCGTCCGGCCGGAGGAGGGCGGTCGCCGAAGCGATCGAGGCGGTCGGCGGCAAGCTCGAAGCCTATTACTTTGCCCTCGGTCAAGACGACGTGTACGCGATCGTCGACCTCCCGGACAACGTTACAGCGGCGGCGCTCGGCGTGGCCGTGTCCGCCGGAGGGCTGGTCCGCACACGCACGACAGCGCTGCTCACAGTCGACGAGACTGACCGCGCTCTCGAAAAAAGCGTCAGCTATCGCGGTCCCGGCCGCTGAGGCCCGGGCGCGGCGCTCAGAACGTCGCGCCCGATTGCAGCCAGTGCCGCACGATCTCTTCGCCGGTGGCGAACCAGACCAGGTCGTGCGAGCGGATGTACTGCAGCGCCGCGTCGAGGCCAGCGATGCGGTGCGGGACACCGATCAGATAGGGGTGCAGGCAGATCGCCATGACCCGGCCGGACTGCGCGCCCTCCGCGTAGAGCGTATCGAACTGCCGCCGGATCATTTGTTCGAACTCTCCGATCGTGCCGTTACGGTTCTGAAAGTGCGGCGAGTCGTTGATCTCGTATGAATAGGGGATCGAGACCAGCCGCTTGCCGCCGATATCCATGAAATAGGGCTGGTCGTCATTGACCCAATCGGCGACGTAGAGGCAGCCCTCCTCGGCGAGATCGTCGAGCGTGTGCCAGGTCTCGGCAAGACCAGCACCGAGCCAGCCAACCGGCTTTCTGCCGGTCATTTCGGCAATGCGCGAGAGCGTCTGCGCGATTGTCCGACGCTCTTCTTCGGGCGCCAGTGCGTCGAGCCACACGCTGTTGGTCTGGTTGTGCCCGAGGATCTCCCAGCCGAGTTGCACGGCCGCTCGGACGATCTGCGGATGATGGTCGCAAATGTCGCTGTTCAATGTCGGGCTGGCGCGGATGCCGTGCTTGCTCAGCACATCCATCAGCCGCCAAATGCCGACCCTGTTGCCATAGTCGCGCTGCGCCCAGGCGCGCACCGAAGGCGGATTGCCCACCGGCGCGCCGGGGTGGGGGGCAATGCCGCGAGTAAGCGGAAAAAATTCGATATTTGGGATCACCCAGACTGCGACGCGGGCGCCACCGAGCCACTCCAGTTTTGGGCGGTCGTTGATCGGGGTATAAGGAAACGGGCCGTAATCGCGAGGCTGCATGGCACTCCCCTCCTCGAGCAAGCAATTTTGACTGCGACCAGGATGCCGCGGATCACGACGGAATGGCAGCGTTTTGAAGCGCTGACGGCGGGTGAGCTCTACGAACTGCTGCGTTTCCGGCAGAACATCTTTGTCGTCGAGCAGCGCTCGCCCTATCCCGACCTCGACGGTCTCGACGCGAACGCGTGGCATTTGGTGGCTCGGACAAAGAGGGAGCTGGCCGGCTATCTCCGCCTGATCCCGATGACCGGCCCCCCGCCCACGCTCAGGATCGGCCGCGTCGCGGTGTCGCCGTTGCTGAGACGGTGCGGCCTTGGCCGAATGCTAATGGAGAAAGCGTTGGCTTTCTATCGCAAGCATTATCCATTGCGATCGATCGCTCTCGGCGCCCAGCTCCCTCTTGTGCCTTTCTATGAAAGCTTTGGCTTTGCCGCGATCTCCGAACCCTATGACGATTTCGGAGTCGCACATGTCGAGATGGTGCTGCGGCTACAGCGCTAGGCCGGAACCTCTTCCGCCAGCGGCACGCGCATGACCTTGTGGGCCTGCAATACCGGGAGCACGTCGCTGGCAAAGCGGCGGATCTGCTCCATGAACATCTCGTGCGGCAGGACGCCGCGATTGAGGCTGATCTGGATGTTGTCGGCGCCGGCGCTTTCGGCCGCCTCGATGATCCGCTGGGTCACTTCCGTCGCAGTGCCCCACGGCGTCTGCTCGGCTTGGCGTTCGAGATCGGCCATTGTCAGACCACGGAAATCCTCGCGGGCGAATTGCGCGGCGCGGCGGTTTTCCAGGCTTACATAATCAGTCGAGGCAGAGGTCGAATAGCCTGTCTGGCGCTGCAGTTCGGTCTCGGTGAAATTGCCGTGGCTGAACAGGGTTTGATTGAAATAGAGGTGGTAGGGTCCCATCTCGCGCACCGCCTCAGCCTTGCTGTCGGCGACGTAGACGCTTATGCCGAGGGATAGGTGGTCCGGGGTGATCCGGTGGCCGGCTTGCATGAGGCAGCGCGCATAATAGCGGATGATGTCGTCCCGCAATCCGCGTGAGCGGCCGAGACCGGGGGTAATCGGCAGATTGTGCCGCCCGGCGAACTCGATCGACTCTTTGCTGCCGACAATCGGCATCCAGATCGGAGGGCGTGGCTGCTGCAATGGCCGTGGCCACATCGCGACATCCTTGTAGGACCAGAATTCACCATCGTAGGAGAAGACATCTTCCGTCCACGCTTTAGTGATAATATCGAACGCCTCTTCGAAGCGGGCGCGCGACTGCGCCAATGGCACGTTGTGGACTTGATATTCGCGAGGAATGCCGCGGGCAAAGCCCGAAATCAACCGCCCATTGGACATGCAGTCGAGCATCGCGAGCTCTTCAGCAAGCCGCAAAGGCTCGTGCAATGGCAAGAGGTTGCCGTAGATCAGCAGCTTCAAATTTTTGGTGCGTTGCGCCGCGGCTGCTGCCAATAGGTTGGGTGAGTTCATCAGCCCATAGGGTGAGCAGTGATGCTCGTTGAACCCGACGCCGTCATAGCCCAGCCGATCGAGCTCCTCCCAGGCTTCGAGATGTTCGGCGTAAGTCCGCGCCGCGACCTCCGCTTTGAAATATTTCTTCTCCAGAGGGTAGGGCAGCTCGCTCCCGACCTTCAGGTGCTCAAGTTGTTCACCGTAAGCCAGGAGATCGAATACAAAAACCTTCATTATTTTGGCGCCTCACCCTCCCGCCTCGCGGGCCCCCCGGTGAGGGGCTCTTCGCGAGAGACACGTTAGGAGCGCAGGAAAGGCGTTTCAATCAAAATCCGGACTGCTCTATCGTGTCAGGCGACAATTAGGAGGAGTGACGGGTGATGGATGGATCAGGTGTAGCGCCGAACTGCCTCGAAGGTGTCCGGGTTCTTGACCTCTCGCAATTCGAGGCCGGTCCCTCTTGCACCGAGGCGCTCGCCTGGCTTGGCGCCGAGGTCGTCAAGGTGGAAAACCCCAAAGGGGGCGAACCCGGCCGGGTGCTCGGCAGCGGGCCGGCGCCTGGCGCCGACGCCTATTACTTCATGATCTACAACGCCAATAAAAAATCGGTCACGGTCAACCTCAAATCCGAGCGCGGCCTCTCCCTCGTCAAGGAGATGGCCAGCCGGGCCGATGTCTTTGTCGAGAATTTTGCGCCTGGAGCGATCGAGCGGCTGGGGCTCGGCTGGGGGGTGCTGCGCCCGCTGAATCCGCGGCTCGTCTATGCGCAAGTGAAGGGGTTCGGCGAAGGCAGCCCGTATGAAAACAACCTCGCCTTCGACATGATTGCGCAGGCCTGCGGCGGCACGATGGCGATCACCGGCGAGCGCGATGGCCGGCCGTGCAAGCCGGGACCCACCCTCGGCGACACCGGCACTGGAATGCTGTTGGCGATCGGCATCCTGGGCGCGCTCTTTCAGCGCCATACGACCGGCAAAGGGCGGCGGCTGCAGATCGCAATGCAGGATGCGCAACTGCAATACACCCGCGGCGCCTTTGTACAGCATGCGCGCAGCGGCGAACCAGCAATGCGCAATGGGGCGAAGCCACTGGCTGGCGGCATGGCGCCGTCCGGCATCTACCCCTGCAAGCCCGGCGGTCCCAACGACTATGTCTACGTCTTCACCAGTCATGCCAATCCGGAGCACTGGCGGCGGCTGCTCACCGTTATCGGCCACGGGGAGCTGATCGAGGATCCGCGCTTTGCGACGCGCGAGGCACGTGGTCAGCACGAATCCGAGATCGACCAGATGATCACAGACTGGACGCAGCGGCATGACAAGCACGAAGCGATGCGCCTGATCGGCGGTGCCGGCGTCCCGGCCGGCGCCGTGCTCGACACCGGCGACCTGCTGGGCGAACCGAGCTTCGAGAAGCGCGGCATTATCCAGACGATGCAGCACCCGAAAGGGACGCTGCGCATGCCGGCCTTCGCGGTGCGCTTCGACGGCGCCCCGGCGCCAGTCAAACCAGCCCCGCTGCTGGGCGAGCACACCGCCGAAGTCTTCGGCGAATGGCTCGGCTTGAATGCGGCGGATGTCGAGGGACTGCGCAGAGAAGGGGCCGTTTGACCTAGCCCCTTAAGTCGCCTGTCAGCTCTCAAAGGCGTCTTGGAGCACAGCTGATCGAGATCTTCGACGCCCTTGGTCTTGCTGCCTTTATCGTCGTCGGAGTTGTTGTCGTGCTCGACACGTCTGCAGAGCCACTCTGGCTCTAGGGGCCAATCTCTGCGGGGATTACCAGCTCGTTTGGTAGTCTGATGCGTGACCTCTTCCGCCGTGACCAGGACACCGCCAGCCTCAGAGGCGAACTTTATCCGGAGATAGCGGTCCTCTGGGGGCTGGCTCTGTCGCTGTTTTTGGGGTGGGAAGCCGACCGGCTGCAGGCCGATGAAATCTGGCTTGCAGTTGTCGTCACGATCGCCGGGGCTTTCCTTAGCCGCATGCTGGCGATCGTGTATGGCGTGAAGGCTGGTCGTACGCGTAAGGTCTCCGGTTGAACAGCGACGCGGGCGATTTGACACAGATCGGGGATCTCCGACGCGGGTAGATTCCGATGCACGCTCGAAGACCCGCCGCCGGCGCTGTGCGGCTTGCTCCGCTGCGGCACGCGCCCATCTATCCATCAGCATGGATAACCGGCTGCCGGTCTGACGGACGGCAGCGATGTGGGCCACTTAGCGGGACACGAGGTTTCGGTCATGGAATTCGAGAAATACACCGATCGCGCAAAGGGATTTCTGCAATCCGCGCAAACCCTGGCGTTACGGCGCGGGCATCAGCGGCTGACGCCGGAACACCTGCTGAAGGTGCTGCTGGAGGATACCGAAGGGCTGTGCGCCAATCTTATCCGCGCCGCCGGCGGTGACCCGAAGGCGGCGTTGCAGGCGGTCGATGCCGAGCTCGAAAAGCTGCCGAAGGTCGAGGGATCTGGGGCAGGGCAAGTCTACATGTCGCCGGAATTGGCGCGGGTCTTCGAACAGGCCGAGCAATTGGCGCAGCGCGCCGGCGACAGTTTTGTGACCGTCGAACGGTTGCTGCTGGCGCTCGCCGCGGCAGCCGGCACCGGGGCGGCCAAGGCACTGGCGGCGGCGCGGGTCGATGCGCAGAGCCTCAACCGCGCGATCGAAGACGTGCGCAAGGGCCGCAAGGCCGACAGCGCCTCGGCCGAGGAAGGCTATGACGCGCTCAAGAAATACACCCGCGACCTGACCGAAGCGGCGCGAGAAGGCAAGCTCGACCCGGTCATCGGCCGCGACGAGGAGATCCGCCGCACGATCCAGGTTCTCTCGCGCCGCACCAAGAACAACCCCGTCCTGATCGGCGAGCCGGGGGTCGGCAAGACCGCGATCGTCGAGGGGCTGGCGCAGCGCATCGTCAATGGCGACGTGCCGGAGAGCCTCAAGAACAAGAAGCTCTTGGCGCTCGATCTCGGCGCCTTGCTCGCCGGGTCCAAATATCGCGGCGAGTTCGAAGAGCGCCTCAAATCGGTATTGCAGGAAGTGACCTCGGGCGCCGAGGGGATCATCCTCTTCATCGACGAACTGCACACCTTGGTCGGTGCCGGCAAGGCGGAAGGCGCGATGGACGCCTCCAACATGCTGAAGCCGGCCCTGGCGCGCGGCGAGTTGCATTGCGTCGGCGCGACCACGCTCGATGAATACCGCAAGAACATCGAGAAGGACGCCGCGCTCGAGCGCCGTTTCCAACCGATCTATGTCGGCGAGCCGTCGGTCGAGGACACCATCTCGATCCTGCGCGGCATCAAGGAGAAATACGAACTGCACCACGGCGTGCGCATTACTGACGGCGCGATCGTCGCCGCCGCGACCTTGGCCAACCGCTACATCACCGACCGTTTTCTGCCCGATAAGGCGATCGATCTGATGGATGAAGCCTCGGCTCGGCTCCGCATGACGATCGACTCGAAGCCCGAGGAATTGGACGAGCTCGACCGGCGCATCGTGCAGTTGAAAATCGAGCGCGAGGCGCTGAAGAAGGAGACCGACCCCGCCTCGCGCGAGCGGTTGCAGCGGCTGGAGCAGGAGCTAGCGCAGCTCGAGCAGCAATCGGCCGAGTTGACCGCGCAGTGGCAGGCCGAGAAACAGAAGCTTGCGAGCGCCCAGAAGCTCAAAGAGCAATTGGATCAGGCCCGCATCGAATTGGAACAGGTGCAGCGCCGCGGCGATTGGACGCGTGCCGGCGAACTCGCCTACGGCATCATCCCCGACCTCGAAAAGCGGCTCGCTGAGGCCGAAACCAAAGAAGGCCGTGGCATGATGGGAGAGGAGGCGGTCACCGATCAGCAGATCGCCGCTGTCGTGTCGCGCTGGACCGGTGTGCCGGTCGAGAAGATGCTCGAAGGCGAGCGCGGCAAGCTGTTGCACATGGAGGACGCCCTCAAAGCCCGCATCGTCGGTCAGGACGAGGCGATCGCCGCGGTCTCGCAAGCGGTGCGGCGCGCGCGCGCCGGTTTGCAGGACCCGAACCGGCCGATGGGCTCGTTCCTGTTTCTGGGGCCTACCGGGGTCGGCAAGACCGAGCTCACCAAGGCATTGGCCGCCTTTCTGTTCGATGACGAGCGCGCGATGGTGCGCATCGACATGTCGGAGTACATGGAGAAGCACTCGGTCGCGCGCCTCATCGGCGCGCCGCCCGGCTATGTCGGGTATGAGGAAGGCGGCAGCCTCACCGAGGCGGTGCGCCGGCGGCCCTACCAGGTGATCCTCTTCGACGAGGTCGAGAAGGCCCATCCGGACGTGTTCAACGTCTTGCTGCAGGTGCTCGACGACGGGCGATTGACAGACGGGCAGGGCCGCACTGTCGATTTCCGCAACACGCTCATTGTGCTGACCTCGAACCTTGGCAGCGAGTATCTGGCGAGCCTGCCCGAGGGCCAGGCGGTCGATGCGGTGCGCGGCCAGGTCATGGAGGCGGTGCGCGCCGCCTTCCGGCCCGAATTCCTCAACCGTCTCGACGAGATCCTGCTGTTCCGCCGGCTGTCGCGCGAGGACATGGTCGGCATCGTCGACATCCAGCTGGGCCAATTGCAGAAACTGCTCGAGGATCGCAAAGTCACACTGGAGATCGACCCCGAGGTCAAGAAATGGCTCGCCGAGACGGGGTATGACCCGGTTTATGGCGCCCGGCCGCTGAAGCGGGTCATCCAGCGCGAATTGCAGAACCCGCTCGCCGAGAAGATTCTCGCCGGCGAAATTCGCGACGGCGAAACCGTCCGCGTCACCGCCAGCCCCCTCGGCCTCTTGCTGCAGCCAGCGCACCACAAGGAAGATCTCGAAGCCCACCGCCACGCCGCGCAATAAGCGTTGCCCTCACCCACCCAGGCCCAGGCGGGCTGGGTCCCCCCTCTGCCCGCTTCTCGCGGGGCGAGGGTATGCTGTAGCGTGCCCCCTCACCCCGCTTGCGGGGAGTGGGTTGAGGGCAATGGAGGGAGTCCGATGCCGTTCGAGATCCTGTCGTTAAACGGGAGCTTTGGTCGCGAGGTGATCGGGTTGCGGCTGTGGGAGCGGCTCGATGATCGCACGGTAGACCAGCTACGCGAGCTATGGGCGCACCAGCCCGTGCTGGTATTTCGCCGGCAAGCCCTTTCCGAACATGAACTGGCGAATTCAGCGCGCTCTTCGGCCCGCTTGAACGCGTTGTTCGCACCGAGTGGGCATCGCCGGTCGTTCCCGAAGTCGGTCTAATTTCGAATCTGAAGGATGGGGGGGCTCGACCGATCGGCGGGCTTGGCGACGGTGAGCTCCAATGGCATTCGGACCAGTCTTATATGGCGAAGCCAGCGACCGGGGCGATGCTCTACGCGGTCGAGTTGCCGGCCGAGGGCGGCACGACATCTTGGGTCGACCTCGCCGCCGCTTATGCCGGTTTGCCCGACCGTCTAGCCGGCCTGATCGAGGGCAAGCACGCCGTCTTCAGCTATGTCAAGCGGCTGGCTGGCTATCAGGGGGTCGACCGAGTGATCTCGGAGGAGACCAAGCGCAAGACTCCGCCCGTTCTGCATCCACTGGTTCATACGCACCCGGTGACGGGCAGAAAAGCGCTCTATCTCGATTCCACGACGACAATTGGGATTGACGGAATGGACGATGCCGCGGGCTCGGCGCTGCTCGATGAAATTTACGCGTTCGCGACGCAGCCCCGGTTCGTCTATCGCCATGATTGGCAGGTCGGCGACGTCGTGATGTGGGACAACGGCTTGACGATGCACCGCCGTGAACCGTTCGACCCGGTGGCGCGCCGCCTGATGAAACGGACAACGATTTTCCTCTCCCACGAGCGCCACATCGTCCCCGAGGGCGCTCTCGCAATCGAGGAGGCGATATCGTGAGCGGCGCTGAGGCGGAGACGGACGTCGGGCTGGGCTTTGTCGAAAAGGCAAAACGCGTCTTGCCCGGCGGCAGCTTTGGCAATTTCCCGGGTGAGATCGTCATTCGCGAAGGCCGAGGCGGGCGGGTGTGGGACGAGAGCGGCAAGGAATATGTCGACTTCCTGCTCGGCTCCGGCCCGATGCTGGTCGGTCACGCCCATCCCGAGGTCACCGTCGCGGCTCAGGCACGCATCGCCCAGGGCACAACCTTTTTCGCCAACAGCCGCTACGGAATCGAACTCGCCGAGGAGATCGTCGCGGCAGTGCCTTGCGCCGACCAGGTTCGGTTCGTCAGTACCGGGTCCGAGGCCGACCTCTATGCTATGCGTGCTGCCCGAGCGTTCACCAAGCGCGACAAGATCCTCAAATTCGAGGGCGGCTATCATGGCATGAGCGATTATTCGCTGATGAGCCTTGCCCCGAAACGGCCCGGCAATTTTCCGCAACCGGTCCCCGACTCCGTCGGCATTCCGAGGAGCCTGCGCGACGAAATCCTGGTCGCGCCGTTCAACGACCTCGATGTGGTCACGGGTCTGGTGCGCGAGCATAAGAGCGAATTGGCCTGCGTGATCGTCGAGCCGATGCAGCGTATCCTCCCGCACGCGCCCGGCTTTCTCGAAGGGCTGCGCAAGGTGACCGCGGAAAACGGCGTTCTCTTGATCTTCGACGAGGTAGTGACCGGCTTCCGTTTGGCCTTTGGCGGCGCGCAGGAATATTACGGCGTCGTTCCGGACCTCTGCACCCTCGGCAAGGTGATCGGCGGCGGCTTCCCGCTCGCCGCGATCGCCGGGCGGGCCGACATCATGGCCCATTTCGACCGCGGCGCCGTCGGCGACGACGGTTTTTTGATGCAGGTCGGAACGTTGTCCGGCAACCCGGTCGCCGCCGCGGCCGGGCTCGCGACACTGGAAATCCTGAAGCGTCCCGGGGCCTACGACCGGCTCTTCGCGACCGGCCGTGAACTCAAGGGCGCGCTCACCGAGCTGCTGAAGCGCAACGGCCTGACCGCCCAAGTCACCGGCGAGCCGCCGCTGTTCGACGCGGTATTCACCGGTGAACCGGTGCGCGATTATCGCGGAACCTTGCGCGGCGACGCCGAAATGCTGCGCCGGCTTAATGCGCTGTTGCGCGAACGCGGCATCCTGAAGGGCGAGTCCAAATACTACGTCTCCCTCGCCCACACCCCGGAGGACATCCGGCAGACCTGCGAGGCGTGGACATCGGCTGTCGAGGTACTGGCCGCCCGCTAATCACCAGGCCCGCTAGTCACCAGGATAGCGCGGAAGTCGTTCACGTTTGTCAAGGTCGGGCCGGTGATCACCTGATCCCCCAGCACCTCGAAGAAGCTGTGCCCGTCATTGTCGGCGAGCCGCTCCTTGGCGCTGACGCCTAGGCTGTCGGCCCGCGCCAGTGTGTCCGGGGTAACGATTGCGCCCGCGACCTCCTCGGCGCCGTCGATTCCATCGGTGTCGGCCGCCAGTGCAAAGACCCCGGGCAGGCCATCGAGCTCGATCGCGAGCGCGAGCTGGAATTCGACATTTCGCCCGCCGCGGCCATCGCCGCGCACCGTCACGGTCGTCTCTCCACCAGAGAGCAGCACCACGGGCGGCGCCGCCGGCTGCCCATACAACGCAACCTGGCGGGCAATGCCCGCCATCACGCGCCCGACCTCGCGAGCTTCGCCTTCGATGGCGTTGCCGAGAATCAGTGGTGCGACCTTGGCTTGGCGCGCCACCGCCGCCGCCGTTTCGAGCGACATTTGCGGCGTTGCGATCATCACCGTTCGCGCCTGAGCCAAGCGCGGATCACCAGGTTTTGGCGTCTCATCCTCGGCTCGTTCGAGATGGTGCAGCACACTCGCTGGCTCTGCGATGCCGTATTTGGCGAGAACCGCCCGCGCGTCCGCAAAAGTGGTCGGATCCGGCACCGTCGGACCGGAGGCGATCACCGACGGGTCGTCCGCCGGCACATCGGAGATCACGAAGGTCACAATCGGTGCGGGATAGGCCGCCACGGCGAGCCGCCCACCCTTGACCGCGGAGAGATGCTTGCGCACGCAGTTCATCTCCCCGATATGCGCTCCCGAGCGCAGCAGCGCCTGGTTGACCGCCTGCTTGTCCGCGAGGGTGAGGCCAGGGGCCGGCAGGCTCAGCAGCGCCGAGCCGCCCCCCGAGATCAGCGCAATCACCAGATCGTCCTCTGTCAAACCCTGTACAATGGCGAGGATACGAGCTGCGGCCTGCCGGCCCTTCTCGTCGGGCACGGGATGGGCCGCCTCGACGATCTCGATGCGCGCGCAGCGGGCCCCATGGCCGTAGCGTGTGACCACCAGCCCAGCGAGCGGCCCAGGCCAGTGCGCTTCCAGCACCTGCGCCATCGCGGCGGACGCCTTGCCGGCGCCGACTATGATGGTGCGCCCCTTGGGAGCCGGAGGCAGGTGGGCGGGCAGGCATTTCTCGGGCAGTGCCGCCGCCACAGCGGCGTCGAACATGGAGCGAAGCAATCTTCGCGGTGCAATCATCACACCCTGCTCCGCGCCAGCTCTCGGTCCCGGGCCCGCCTGGGTCTCTCTGGTGATCACGTTGCCGCTGATGCCGATAACTAGCGGGCAATCGTGCGGCGCCGCGGCGCAGCACGAGATTTTGCTGCCGCCGCCGTCGTCTCCTGCGTCCCTTTGCAAGCCGAGGCGAGTTCGCGCAGCCGAGTGGCGGTCGCCGAGTGGGCTTCGGCCTCGATGGCGCGATAGTGGTCGATCAATCTCGTGCCGAACGGCGTCACGGCGGCGCCGCCGCCATGGGTGCCGCCCGCTTGGGTGGCGACAACCGGCTCGCGGAAGCAGTTGTTCATGTCGTCGACCAGGAGCCAGGCCCGGCGATAGGACATGCCGAGCGCGATGCCGGCCTTGGTGATCGATCCGGTGTCGCGGATCGCCTCCAGTAACCGGATCTTGCCAGGGCCGACCGCCCGATCCTTGCCGAGATCGACGCGCAAAGTCAGCCGCGCCGCTGCCACGTTGGTGGCTCCCATCCCGCCTCGTCCGACAACGCCCATTGAGACCGCAATTTCGACGTTCGTCAAATCCGACCGTCACGCGCCAGCCGGACATCGCGCGCACAGCGCGACCGGACGCGACGGTAATCTTTTAGCAGCAGCATTGATCGCTAGGTGGTCAGCAGAGCGCTCGCAGATCGGCGCGCAGGCGATCGGGGTCGACGTCGGTCAGCAGATCTTCGATCGCGGCGTGCTCGTTTTCCCATACCGGTAAGGCCGCGACGAGCAAGGCGCGGCCGGCCGGCGTCAACATCAGGCGGCGGCTACGTTTATCGGCATCGTCGACCGATACCATGACGAGACCGCGACGCTGGAGGGGTTTCAGATTCGCGGTCAGCGTTGTGCGATCCATCGCGAGCAAAGCCGATATGTCGCCGATACTCGCGGCCCTGGGGCGGTTGAGAGACATCATCAGCGAGAATTGGCCATTGGTGAGCCCGAGCGGCCGCAACGCTGCATCAAAACGCCGCCCCACTGCGCGCGCTGCTTGCTGAAGGTGCAGGCACAGGCAGGTTTCGTGAACCCGGTGCGTTACATCGAAAGAGAGCTCGTCACATCCTGTTGACATGACGGAAGATTAGTTCAATCGCAGCATCGCTGATGCTGGCGCTGGCCACCACCGTTCAGCCAGCGACGGGGACTCAGGAGAAAGTTCGCCGCCTTACTCAGTGCAGCAGGAGTGAGCATTCTTGAAGTCGTCGTATTCACATGGCGCCGCACCCAATCGATAAGGTTGCCGCGCGGACCGGTCTCATTGCGCCCCTTCGGGGTCATGTCGAGCACCATGTGTTTTACACACCTATTCCAGTTACGCGCGTGGTGCCGAGGAGTTACTGACGACTTACGATGAGTTCTGCAGGTTTGTCCAAGGCGCGCCTCGCTCGCTTGCACGACGTGATGGCCGGCTATGTCGAGCGTGGCGAGGTGCCTGGCCTCGTTGCGCTGGTCAGCCGGCGCGGCGAAACGCATGTCGAAGCGCTCTGCATGAAAACGCTCGGCGGCAGCGATCCGGTCGAGGAGCTACTGCCCGAGCTCGCCGATCGCCGAGTATCGAAACGACTCGACGGGCAGCTCAACGACACCGAGCCGGCAAAGCGGCCCATCACCTTGCGCGATCTCTTAACCTTCCGGATGGGTTTCGGCATCGTCATGGCGCCGCCCGGCACCTACCCGATCCAAACCGCAGTCGACGATCTGCGGCTCGGCCAGGGAATACCTCAGCCATCTATGCTGCCGGAACCCGACGAGTGGATTCGACGCTTCGGCAATTGCCGCTGATGCACCAACCCGGCGAGAAATGGATGTACCACACCGGCTCCGACGTATTGGGTGTGTTGATCGCGCGTGCCTCAGGTCAACCCTTCGAGACATTCCTGCATGAACGCATCTTCGAGCCGCTCGGCATGAAGGACACTGCGTTCAGCGAGCCGGCATCAAAGCTCGACCGGCTCGCGACTTCGTATTTGACCAACTCCCAAAACGGAACGCTCGAGCTTTATGACCCGGCCGGGGGCGGTCACTGGAGCCGCCCGCCCGCGTTCCCATCGGGCGGCGGCGCGCTGGTCTCGACGGTCGACGACTATCTCGCCTTCGGCCGGATGATGCTAAACCAAGGCCGACACGGCAGCGGACGTCTCCTGTCGCGGACGTCTCCTGTCGCGGACGTCTCCTGTCGCGGACGTCTCCTGTCGCGGACGTCTCCTGTCGCGGACGTCTCCTGTCGCGGACGTCTCCTGTCGCGGACGTCTGTCGAGACGATGACGACGGATCACCTGACCGCGGCGCAAAAAGCCGTATCGGGCCTGCTTCCCGGCGATTTCGACAACATTGGGCGGGGGTTCGGCGCGGCCGTCGTCACCCGGCGCCAAGACGTCTCGGCGCCGGTCGGTAGCTACGGCTGGGACGGCGGCTTGGGCACCTCGTGGCGCTCGGATCCCAGCGAAGACATGGCCACGATCTTCTTGACCCAAGCTTCCTGGACTTCGCCGGTGCCAACGCGCGTCACCCGCGATTTCAGGACCACGGCCTACCAGGCAATCGACGACTGAAGTTCTCAACCGACGGGATCGAAAAAGCGAGGTGATGATACGCGTCAAGGACAGACCCGACCTCAACATGATCCGGCCAGGCAGCTAGCACAAAATCATGCGCCGCGCTTCGGCGTGGCGGCCGACCGTTTCGGGGTGACCTGGATGGTGCTCGTCGAGTCCTGAGATCAACTCCTTTTGATCGCGACGGCGATCCGAGAGCCGCCGCAACCGATTTCCACCTCCGCCTCGAACCAATCTCGGGCCCAGCCTTGTAGCGTGCGGTGGTGGCCGGTGACACAATCTGCGTCGACGCCGGTTACCACATCTTTGGCTGAGGGGCGCAGTCCTTATGAACGCAACAGCGACAGAGCCGCTGATCGGTGTAATCAATGCCGGTTCGTCCTCCCTTAAATTTAGCTTCTACGAGGGCGAGCGGCGAATTCTCACTGGTCAGGTGGATGGAATCGGCACACATCCTTCGGCAAAAGCCGCCGGACCCAAAGGCGAGGCCATCGCGCCCCCGGATCTGGGTACCAAACCGCCGACTGCACCGAGTGACGTGCTTCCGGCGATAATGCCATGGGCCAGAGAAAGGCTCGGCGACCAGCGGCTTGCTGCGCTCGGCCATCGTGTCGTCCATGGCGGTCTGCGTCACTCCCGCCCCGCCCGCGTCACGGCGGGGCTGCTGGCCGAGTTGGAAGCGCTGGTGCCGCTCGCGCCGCTGCATGAGCCACATAACCTCGCGCCCATCAAAATGGCGATGACCCTCAATTCCGACTTGCCTCAGGTGGCGTGCTTCGACACAGCCTTTCATCGGACTGCGCCGGAAGTTGAGCAGGCTTTCGCCTTGCCCTACTCCTATTACGAGGACGGCATACGGCGCTACGGCTTCCACGGCTTATCTTACGAATACATCGCCTCGGTATTGCCGGATCGGGCGCCGAAAATCGCCACTGGACGCGTCGTCGTCGCGCATCTTGGCAATGGCTGCTCGGCTTGCGCTATGCTCAACCGGGTTTCGATCGCCACGACGATGGGGTTCACCGCACTTGACGGATTGCCAATGGGCACCCGTTGCGGCGAGCTCGATGCCGGCGTCGTGCTGCATCTCATTCAGCAAAAAGGGATGTCGGCGGAAGAGTTGGTTAACCTGCTCTATCGTCGCTCGGGTATGCTCGGGCTCTCCGGTGTTTCTTCGGATTTCCGCGAGCTGTTGGCCAGCGACCAACCGCATGCGCGCTTTGCCGTCGAGGTGTTTTGCTATCGTGTTGCCGGCCATATCGCCTCGCTCGCGGCCGGCCTCGGCGGCCTCGACGGAATTGTGTTCACGGCCGGTGTCGGCGAAAATGCAGCTCCGGTGCGGAGCGCCATCTGTCAGGCCTGCAGCTGGCTCGGGCTGGAACTGGACGAGGCGGCCAATCAAGAACACAAGGAGTGCATCAGCGCCTCGGGGAGCCGCGTCGCCGCTTATGTGATAAAAACCGACGAGAACCTGATGATCGCCCGACACGCGCGAGCGCTGCTAGGGAGCTGAACGGTTAGGAAGGGAGAGAGATTATGTCCGAACATCGCAGTTCGACACACCCGGCGGGGACAGGCGCTTTTTCCGCCGCTGATATCAAGCGCAAAATGGCCGAGCGCGAGGCCGCAAAAGCCGCCGAGGAAATGCGCCACGCGAAGGAGCAGGAAGAAAAACAAAAGGCGGTGCTGGAGGAACTTCACAAACCGCCCGAGCGGACGGCCGAGCAACTGATGCAGGTAGTGATGCAGCTGGTCAGCCATGCGGCCGAGCATGGACAAAACGAAGTGCAGGTCTATCGTTTTCCAAACGCGATGTGCAGCGATCGCGGCCGAAGGATCAACAACTCGGAGCCCGACTGGGAAACGAGCTTGGAGGGCCGCCCCAAATTCGCCTACGAATTCTGGCACGATCACCTCAGGCCGCTCGGCTTCCACCTGAAGGCTGAAGTGCTCGAATATCCGGGGGGCATGCCCGGCGATATCGGCCTAATTCTCAGCTGGAAGTAAGACAGATTTATGGCAATTCTTCGGAGACTGCCGAATATGACGGCAGATGCGGAGAGAGGGATCCGATGCCTGATGCCAAGAATGAAGAGCCCGAAGCCCACGGCAAGCTGAAACGGAAGGAATACGAGCAGCAGCTGGCCCGGCTGCATGTCGAGTTCGTCAAGCTCCAGCAATGGGTGGTGCACAAAGGCCTGAAAGTCTGCATCCTCTTCGAGGGGCGCGATGGGGCCGGCAAGGGCGGGACGATCAAAGCCATGACCGAGCGGGTGAGTCCGCGCGTCTTCCGAGTAGTCGCGCTTCCCGCGCCGACCGAGCGCGAGAAGTCGCAGATGTATGCCCAGCGCTACATTCCACATCTGCCCGCAGCCGGCGAGGTTATGATCTTCGACCGCAGCTGGTACAACCGGGCCGGCGTCGAGCGGGTGATGGGGTTTTGCACCGAGGAGGAGGCCAAACACTTTTTGCAAATGATCCCCGGGGTCGAGAAAGCTATCGTCGACTCGGGGATCATTCTCCTAAAATATTGGCTGGAGGTGAGTCCGGAAGAACAGACAAGACGGCTGGAGGGGCGCATCGATGATGGGCGCAAGACTTGGAAGCTGTCCGACATGGATCTCAAATCCTATTCTCGCTGGTACGACTACTCGCGGGCACGGGACGAGATGTTCCTCGCCACCGACACCTCATGGGCGCCGTGGTACGTGGTCCATTCCGACAATAAGAGGCGGGCGCGGCTGAACGCCCTCACTCACATCCTGAGCAAGATCCCCTACGAGGAGCTGCCTCGCGCCACGATCGAGCTACCGAAAAGGCAGCACCGCGGCGACTACAAGGACACCGACTATCCTTTCAGGGTGATTCCGGAGGTCTTCTGAATCTCGTGAAGCGCAAGGGGGCGTCTCTGTGGAGGAGGCCCGTCGCCACGCATGACCATCGGCGCTATCCGGTTATCGCTGATAACACGCGGAGATCGATCCATGCGCGGGAGGATCGCATCGGAGATCCAAGCCTGACGGCCCTGCTGATCGTTGAGCTATGCGCGGTCTTTTTCGCAGCGCTACTGGCGGCGAAGGGTCTGCCTTATAGCGTTGACGGTCGCTGATACGCGGTCCTACCAGCTCGATGAACGCTCATGAAGGCTCATTGCTTGTGAATAGCTAGGGGGACCTGCGCTGGGCGGGATCTTCGGTAACGCCGGGTCAGATCGCGCTAATCCAGGAGAAACCGGCCATGCCCGTCGCGGCTCGCTTTGCCTCGATTTCACACCGGCTGCTGCCTGTCCTCGGTTGGCTTCCAGCATATCGGCGTGACTGGTTGTTGCCGGATGTCCTCGCCGGCCTCGCCGTCTGGGCGGTCATGGTACCGGAGGGCATGGCGTATGCCGGCATCGTGGGAGTGCCGCCGATCATGGGGCTCTATACGCTTGTCCCACCACTGATTGCCTACGCGCTGCTTGGTACCTCACGCGTGCTAGTGGTCGGCCCGGACACCGCGACAGGCCTGATCTCCGCACTAACCGTGGGCGCCATCGCGGTACAGGGATCTGCAGACTTCAATGCACTCACGTCCACCCTCGCAATCTTGATCGGAGCCTTCTTCCTGCTCTTTGGCGCGCTGCGCATGGGCTGGGTGGCTGCGTTCATTCCCACACCGGTGATGCGAGGGTTCATCGAAGGCCTCGTATGCGTCACCATCATTGGCCAGGTGCCGCACTTGCTTGGCATCGACGGCACCTCTGGCAATTTCTTCACCAAACTCTGGGTCGTGCTGCGGCATCTACCGAACGCCTCGCTCGCCCCGATGCTCACCGGCTTGCTCAGCCTCACCGCGATGCTGTTGCTGCGCCATCTAGCACCCCGCGTGCCCGCAGCCCTGGTCGTTGCGGTCGTGGCCACGATCCTCGTTGGCCTGTTGGACGGTGAAGCCACCGGTGTAAGCGTGGTCGGCGACCTCCCGTCCGGCATGCCCCATCTCACGCTGCCCGTCATCGACTCTGCAAAGCTGTGGGACCTCGCGCCCGGCGCACTTGCCATCGTTCTGGTCGGGTATGCCGAGGCGCTCGGCGGAGCAAAGGCCACGGCGATGCAAGGCGGCGGCGACATCGATCCGAACCAGGAGCTTGTCGCACACGGGCCTGCCAATATTCTGAGCGGCCTTTTCGGCGGGTTCCTCGTCGTCGGCAGCCTGTCCAAGACCTCCGTCGCCATGGCCGCCGGCGCCCGCACCCAACTCTCGAACCTCGTCGCTGCGGTCTTTTGCGTTCTCACGCTGATCTTGTTGACGCCGTTATTCCGCGGCATGCCGCACCCGGCGCTTGCCGCAATCGTCATCGCAGCAATGCTTCACCTCTCCAAGCCGGGCTACTTGCGCGACTTGCTCGACCGTGACCGTTCGGAGTTTACCGTTGCCGCAATCGTCGTCGCCGGAGAGCTGACATTGGGCGTTCTGCAGGGCGTCGCCCTCGGCGTGGCACTGGCGCTGCTGATGTTGACCTATCGAACGAGCCACCCGCAGGGCGCGGTGCTCGGCCAGCTACCGGGCACGGAGGCCTATCGCGACGTCCGACTACACCCAGAGGCTCTCACTTTCCCCGCGTTGCTGATTTGGCGCGCGGGCGGCGATTTGTTCTTTGCGAGTATCGGTCGCTTCGACGAGGGGCTGAAGGCAGCGCTGGCCGCGAACCACCCGCCGGCGAAACAGGTGCTGCTAGACGCAGATTCGGTGAACTTCATCGACACCAGCGCCTGCGATACGCTGTTGAACTCGATCAAACAGTTGCAAAGCCAAGGTATTGCCTTCGCCTTTGCCCGTGTGCGCGATGAAGTACGCGAGCGGATGCGGCTGGGGGGCATCGAGGCTGTCGTCGGGTCGGCTAGCTTCCACGAACGTGTGACCGATGGAGTGCGCGCCTGGCAACAGCAAGAACAGCTCGACGGGGTGTCCGTGGGACCGCGTCGGTAATGAACGACGGTTATGCAACGCGAGGCTTTGTCACAGCGGAGCCATGCCGCCACCCTTGCCTACAAGCCGTCCTCGCGCAATCCGGTTAGCGTGACAAAGCAGCCGGCGGGCTAGTCCCGGAAGACCACGAAAGGCGCGGAAGTCGCCGGGTGGCGCACCCCACACTCCAAATGGGGCGAACGAGTAGTACGATCGCGGCCCAAGCGAACACTGTCAGCTATGCGGCGGCAGCTCCGGCCCAAAGCCGTCGGCCCAGTCCCTCACGCGACGTAGCATTTCGGGCCAGTTGATCATCCGAGGCTCCATATAAACTGGAATACATCGGCTTACGACGGTCGGAGGAACGCCGGGCACGGCGCCGCGTTATCCGGAGGGTCACGACGTGCCGCAGGAAGCAGGTCGATGTCCATCGATCTGGGAAAATAGTTGCTAGATCCATCCAGGCTGCAAGCAGAAATCGGCATCAGCGCTAACAGGGCACCACCTCAGAAGAACCTGAACCTGAACCGGAAAATGACGATCGCGACCAAGGCGAAGACCGCCGCTATCAGCCCGCCGACCACCCAAAAACCGTTCGGGTTGCCGCTGAACGGAATGCCCCCAACGTTCATGCCCCAAATGCCGGCGATCAGCGTTGCCGGCAGGAATATCACCGAGAACATCGTCAGTATGTAAAGGTTTCGGTTGGTCTCTTCCTCGACCTGCGCCCGCAGCTCTTCGAGCAAGAACTGACAATGCTCCGCGTACTCCTGCGCATCCTCAACCAGAGCCGCATAGCGATGGATCTGGCGGTTGAAGCGGTCGAATTCTTCGGCAGGAAACAGCACCGGACGCTCGCGCGCCAGTTCGAGCATGGCCGTGCGCTTGTAGGCCATGTCGCGGGCGACGCGGATTGAATCGCGTCGCATCTCCAGGATGTCCTCGCGGTGACCGGCGCCGTCACGTTTCAGCACCTTCGATTCCATTGCACCAAGGCGTTCACTGGCCTCCTGTAACAGACCCTCGCCGATGTCATTCAGGGCTCTAAAGAATTCCGTGATCAGCTCGCACGGGCTCGCCAGTAGGACCGTATGGGCTTCCACCCGACGTAGGACATCCCTGACTGAGAGTAGCGGGATGCGTCGACCGGTGACGAGCAGCGTCCGGGAAGCGACAACGCAGAGCGAGCCAGCTTGCAGGGTGCCGGCACCGGGCTCGTCGCGGAAGTCGCGCAAATGGCCATAGACCAGATCCGGCGTGATGAAAAGCCTACCGCGCTGGATCGGAGCGGCTACCGTCTCGACGACGTCGGGTGGCCAGGGGCGATGGCATAGCCAAGCTTGCGCCGAGGCATCGCGAAGGTCGAGATGCACCCAGACAAAATCCGCGTTGCCCGCCGCGACGTCAGCCTCCGCAAGATCGTGCAGCGGCTGTCCTAGCCCGCCGCGGAATACGAAGGCGAACGATGGACCACCGTCACTCATGCTTTGCGCGGTACTTATGATAGGAGGCAACATTGATGATATCGACGCCTCCGACCGATCGCGGCAGACGGGTGGGCGGGCTGGTGTTCGCGTTTGGTCGCCGCGCCGCGGGCGCTGACGGCTGGAGGCGTATTGTCACCCTCAGGCTCAGGCATCAGAGTAAGTTGCATAGACAAGGTAATACCTCGCGGGCTTGCGAACCGGGTTAGCCATTGGTTTCCCGCGACGGTTGTTTAGCGTGACAACACCGGTCTGAGGAGCGTTCATGATCGACTGGGGTTGTCCATCAGCACGGTTGACATACCCCGCGCCAGAATAGCCAAGACCGGACCAATACGTTGGATTCTATCTACTACAGCGTCAGGAGAGATCCGCAACTTCGCTTCCGGAAAGGGATGATGGTCGGCCGTTATTTCTTGTTCATCCGGTCCAGCCTAAGACGTTGGGACAATGGACCATCGCGGCGGCAAGGTTTGTTTAACCTCGCCGAGCATCCAATATCGGTAAAGCTCGTCGATGGTGCCATCGCTCTCGGCATTGAAGAGCCAAGTGTTAAAATATAGCAGCAGCTTACTGTCGCCGCGGGCAACCGCATAACCAAAAGGGAAGAGAAGCGTCGGCGACGGCGTCACCAAATGGAATTGGGGACGCAAAATCGTCCACGCAGCCCCTTCCTCGGCCGCCATCAGGATTGCATCCGCATCGGGCAAGCCCGATGCAAGCATATGATCAACCTCCTTCTTGTCTTTATCCACGACGGCTCTTCCTTTCAGCAATTTCCGTGCCAGGAAGCTTAGCTCGGCCGGCGTGTCCGAAACGGCGATACGGATCCCATTCATCTTGCGAATATCGGCCCACGTCTGAAACTGCTCCCGAAGATGATCCGGGACAACCATTCCCACGGCGGATTTCAATACCGGTGACGTCATTGCTATTCGTTCGGTCAGCTCCGGCGTGATCGGCAGCAAGGACATGAACACATCGCAGTAGCTGGTGTTGATCCGTTGCCCGCCCTCGGTGATCGAAACGGACGGGCAGGAATTCCAACTTGAGGTCGAGCTCTCGCGCGAACTGATGGGTCATCTCCACATCGAAGCCGACCAACTCCCCATTGCGGTTGAAAAACGCGATGGACAATCGTCCATCATGTAGCACGCCCTCAGGACGCCGCGCTGCTTGATGATGGTAAGGCTCAATGGAGTGCCGCTTTCATCGAGAATTTCCTCGGGAGACTCGCGGTAGACGGTGTGCGGTTGCGGATTCTTGATCAGGTGAAAGACTGGCTAGCAGTTCGTCCTTGGTGTAGGGCTCAACATAGACGTAGGTGTAGAACGTACGGATTCCGATCAATGCGGCGGCCATGAGGGAAACCGAGATCGCCCCAAAGCGGAGCAGCGGCGCGAGGCGGAGCTTGACTGCTCCCTGCATGGCGTAGGTACCGATCAGGGCGATGGCGACGATGTGCATGGCCGCAAGCAACGTGCCGAAGCGGCTGCCGATCACATCGACGGTGATGAACACCTGAAACGCCTCGGAGGGGAGTCGGAGCAGATCGAACAGGAACGGTAGCGCTAAGACTGTGCCGCCGAACAGGCTGGCAAGGCCGGCGATGGAGAGAGTGGGATACTGGGCGACCGAGACCGTCGATCCGACGTACCTCCCGCCAAACACAACGAATATCAGTGCGAGGAGGACACCGAGTGAGGGAAAGGGAAACGCCGCCGGAATCAGGATGTCGACCAAAGACTCCCTCTTTTCTGTCGCCTCAGCGCTATTTCCCCCCGACTGGGCGAAGAGTTCCTTGCTGTCGGCAGCGAGAAGCGGTAAGACAATGAGCACGTTTCCGGTGGCGAATGCTGTGATGAGCGGCCCGCGAAACGCGAGAAGGATGGCACCGAATTTGAGCGGCGTCAGCGTCGCGATCAATCCGGGTATGAGCCAAAGGCTCAGGATCAGCGCCATCACCACGTAGACAACGATGTAGACTTGCAAGCGGCCAAGATCGGCGATGTCGATCGTCCGGGCGGCGCTAGCGGTGATCGCGAACGCACCATAGGGCGCAATCTTGCCGACGTAGCCGGTAATCTCCATCAAGCCGTCTCCAACCGTCGACAACAAGTCTAGGACCCTCTCTTTGTTCCTTACGTTGATCAAAGCGGGGCCAAACAGGATGCTGAAGACGACAAATCGCCGGAACGACTGCGTTGGATAGGGAGGAAAAAACGTTTGCCGGGATATAAAGCTTGAGAAAGTCGACCGGCTTTGCCGCTTCGATCTCACTGACGCTGAAAAACGAGCGGAGGGCCAGTCGGGAAAAGCGAGCGGGCTCAAGAGGACGACGACGAGGCCCACGGCCCACAGCACGAGAAGGATGCTTCCTCCCTGAAGGCCGAGCGCTTTGGCGTCTGCCAAGGTCAGCCGTCCGAGAGAGGTGATCAAGGCAACCATCACGTAGGGGATCACTGTGATCTGCAGCAGCGCGATGAAAGCGTCGCCGCCGATCTTCAGGAAGGACACGTCTTCGCCGAAGAAGATGCCGACGAGAAGGCCCAGGCCCAGGCCGATGAAAACCTGTGTCGCGATGCCGATCTTGCGCCTTTTTGGCGGTCTCTGCGCGCGCATGGCCCCTCCTTGTTCTTTACACGGGGAGGTCGATTTAGTCTTACACCATCTCCTACTTCGAGATGGTGATCGGAATCCCGACATTCTCAATCCGGCCATAGTCGTCTGGAATAAGACGCTAAGAAGCAGGAAGGTTGTTCGAGGTGCCGTCCGGAATGTGGTTGGAATTGACGATGGCATAGTCTCCGGGTGGTGAAACCCAAGACATCCCGGCGTTGGTGCGCCGGTGGAGACTACGC
>Ga0306923_10000117_pt1 | contig 52636 bp, 49 predicted proteins | sample sta12Can44000108_FD_203841 | JGI IMG/M metagenome (GOLD analysis project Ga0306923, IMG submission 203841) | Lab enrichment of tropical soil microbial communities from Luquillo Experimental Forest, Puerto Rico - statanox.12C.anox.44.000.108 (v2)... | ecosystem: Environmental > Terrestrial >... | reverse complement strand
CGCGCTCGGGCTCTTTCTCTTCCGCGCGAACCCGCGCGAGGTGACGCTCGTGTACGGGCTCGCCGGCCGCGGCGCGCGCGCGGTGGAGGTGGAGATCTCGCGCGGGGGCGAGGTGATGCGCCGGGCCGAGCTGCGCGTCGGGGTCGATGGCCAGGCGAGCCACCGGGTGCGGCTCCCCGACGGCGATTACGTGGTGCGCGTCCGCGTCCTCGAGGACGGGCGGCCCCGGCTGGTGGAGCGCACCTTCGCCGTGAGCGAGAGCGGGACGATCGTCATCCCGGTGGGGTCGTGACGGCCGGCTCCCTCGCCGCGGCCGCCGGCGGCGCGCCGGGCGGCGCTCCCGCCGCCGGCAGCGAGAAGCGGAAGCGGGTCCCGCGCCCCACCCTCGAGCTCACGCCGATGCTGCCGCCGTGGGCCTCGACGATCGCCTTCACGATCGCGAGGCCGAGGCCGAGCCCGTCGCCGCGGTCGCGCGGCCGCACGGCGTCGCCCACCTGGTAGAGCCGGTCGAAGATCCGCTGGAGGTGCTCGGGCGGGATGCCCTGCCCGTCGTCGACGACGGAGGCGGCCACCTCGCCGCGGGCGCCGCCGGCGACCGCGACGCGCACGCAGCCGCCCGGCGCGACGTACCGCGCCGCGTTCAGGAGGAGGTTCGTCAGGACCTGCAGCACGCGGTCGCGATCGGCGAGGACGAGCGGCGTGCGGGGGCCGGTGCGGACCCGCAACTTCGCGCCGCGCTCCTCGAAGCGAGGTGCCACCGAGAGCGCCGCCTGCCGCGCGAGCTCCCCCAGGTCGGCGGGGGCGCGCGCGAGGCGGTCGCGGGTGAGCTCCCAGCGCGACAGCTCGAGCAGTTCGTCGATGAAGCTCCGGAGCCGCTTGCCGCTCGAGGCCACCACCCGCAGGATCTCGCGCTGCTGCGCCGGGAGCGGCCCCAGCTTCTCGGAGAGGAGAAGATCGGTGTAGCCGAGCACGGTCACGAGTGGAGTGCGCAGCTCGTGAGAGACGTTGGCGAGGAAGTTGTCCTTTCGCCGATCGAGCTCCTGCAGCGCCGCCACCGCCCGGGTCAGCTCGCGGGTGCGCCGCTCCACCTCCGACTCGAGCCGAGCCTGGTGCAGCCGCAGCTCCGAGAAGAGCCGCGCCTTCTCGAGGGCGATGGACGCCTGCAGGGCGAAGGCGTCGATCGCCGCGGGATCGCTGCGGTGGACCCGCTCGCGCGCCACGACCAGCACGCCCGCCACCCGCCCCTGGCAGCGCAAGGGGGCGAGCACCACGTGGCGGAACGCGAGCAGCCACGCCAGCTTGCGCAGCTGCGCCGCCTCCAGCCCGCCGAAGAGCTGCCGCGCCGCCGCCCGCGCCTGTCCGCTGTGGACGGTGCGCCCTTCGCGCAGCACCCGCGCCACGAGCGGCGCCGCGCGTGGGTCGACGCGGAGGGAGGAGAGCGGCACGCAGAGGACCCGCTCCACCGCCGCCTGGAGCGGAGGGCTGAAGGTGCTCACCGCCCAGCGGAACCGGGGGCGCGGCTCGTCCATCCCTTCCTCGCGGGCCAGCACCGCCGCGTGGAAGCCGATGCGGAGCAGCTCGCGGCAGATGACCGCGTGGATCGCCTGCGCCTCCGTCTCGACCATGAGGTGCATGCCGGCCAGGTTGAGCGCCGCCAGCGTGTCCTTCGCCCGCGAGGCCGTGGCGAGGGCGCGCTTCTCGCGGTCCACGTCGCGCGCCGTTACCCGGTGGCGCGCCGCCAGCTCCCGGCGGAGCGCCTCCGCCTCGAGCCGGCCCGAGATCTGACGCGCGAGCGCGCGGTAGGTGGCGAGCGCGGCGCGGGTGGGCCGCCCGTCACGTACCACCCGCAGCCATCCCAGCACCGACCGCTCGCCGCCGACCGGGAGGAACACCTGCTGCAGCCCGTTCTCCCCGAGGAGGCGCGCCAGCGCTGGCTCGCAGGGGGCCAGGCGATGCCCGGCGCGGCGCCGGGGCTCGGGCAGGTCGGCGACCGCCGGTGAGCGGGCCAGCTCGCGCGCGAGCTCGTTCCGGCGGGTGCGCGCGAGCCGCGGGGCGGAGAAGGCGGCGCTCTCCCAGCGCGCGCCGCCCTCGCCCTGGCGCGCCACGAGCAGCTCCACCAGCGCCACCCCGGCGATGCCCGCGGCGTCGCGCACGACCGCGTCGAACGCCCGATCGAGCGTCGAGCGCCCGCGTCGCGCGGCGTCCCACCGCTGGCCCATCTCCATGATGTTCCCACTGCCGTGCTGCGTTGACAAGCCCGCGGGACACTCATACAGGTGGAGCACGGGAGGCGCACGCATGGTGATCGAGCGGATGGCCGTCGTCGGCGCCGGCCAGATGGGGGCCGGCATCGCGCAGGTGGCGGCGCAAGCGGGCATCGAGGTGGTGCTGGCGGACGCGACCCCGGAGCTCGCGCAGAAGGGCCTGACGCGCATGGCCGGCTCGCTCGAGAGGCTCGTCGAGAAGGGGAAGATGAGCGCCGGCGATCGGACCGCGCTCCTGGCGCGGGTGAGGCCCGCCGAGCGGTTCGAGGACTGCGCGCGCGCTCAGCTGCTCATCGAGGCCATCGTCGAGAACGAGGGCGTGAAGAAGGAGCTCTTCCGCCGCGCCGACGCGCTCCTGCCCGCGGAGGCCATCCTCGCCTCCAACACCTCCAGCGTCTCCATCACGGCGCTCGCGGCGTCCACCCGGCGCGCCGAGCGCTTCATCGGCATGCACTTCATGAATCCGCCGCCGGTGATGCAGCTCATCGAGATCGTCCGCGGGCTTCAGACGAGCGACCCGACCTACAAGGCCGTGCTCGAGCTGGCGAAGCGCTTCGGGAAGACCACCGTCACCTCGAAGGACCGGCCGGGCTTCGTGGTGAACCGGATCCTCATCCCGCTCCTCAACGAGGCTTGCTTCGCGCTGGAGGAGGGGCTCGCCACCGCTGAGGACATCGACACGGGCGTGAAGCTCGGGCTCAACCATCCGATGGGCCCGCTCACCCTCGCCGACTTCATCGGCCTCGACACCTGCCTCTACATCGCCGAGGTCCTGCACCGCGAGCTGGGGGACGACAAGTACCGGCCCGCGCCCATCCTCCGGCAGTACGTGGCGGCGGGATGGCTGGGCCGCAAGACCGGGCGCGGCTTCTACACGTACCCCTGAGAGCGGCGGCCGCCGCGAGGGAGCGATCATGGAGCTCCACAACATCCGCTGGCACGTCGAGGACGGCGTCGGGCTCGCCACCTTCGATCGGCCCAAGGTGCTCAACGCCCTCGACGCGCGGACGATCGAGGAGCTGTCGCAGGTGGTCGCCGAGGTCGAGGCCGGGGCGGCGCGCGCGCTCGTCCTCACCGGCGCGGGCGAGAAGGCGTTCGTGGCGGGCGCCGACATCGGCGCCATGTCGCAGATGACGCCGGCGGCGGCGCGGCGGTTCGCGGAGCGCGCGCACGGCGTGCTGGCGAGGCTCGAGCAGCTGCCCGTGCCGACGCTCGCGGCCGTGAACGGGTTCGCGCTCGGCGGCGGGTGCGAGGTGGCGCTCGCCTGCGATCTCGTCTACGCGAGCGATCGCGCGCGCTTCGGGCAGCCCGAGGTGAACCTCGGCATCATCCCGGGCTTCGGCGGAACGCAGCGGCTCGCGCGCCGGGTCGGGGCGATGCGCGCCCTCGAGATGATCATGACGGGCGACCACTACGACGCCGCTCGCGCGAAGGAGATGGGGCTCGTGCTGGAGGTCCTCCCGCCCGACCGGCTGCTCGCGTTCGTGACGGAGCAGGCGCGCAAGATCGCCGGCAAGGGACCGCTCGCGGTGGCGCAGGCGAAGCGCGCGGTGGTGGCGGGCGCCGACGTCGCGCTGCCCGTCGCGAACGAGCTGGAGCGCCAGGCGTTCTCGGCCGCCTTCGCCACCGATGACGCACGAGAGGGCATGGGGGCGTTCATCGAGAAGCGCGCAGCGAACTTCAAGGGCACCTAGGGGTCGCACCATGGACATCGAGCTGAGCGAGGAGCAGCGGCAGGTCCGGGACCTGTGCCGCGAGTTCGCGGACGCGGAGCTGAAGCCGCACGCGCGCCGCTGGGACGCGGAGCACGCCTTCCCGCGCCAGGCGGTGCAGAAGCTGGGCGAGATGGGGCTGCTCGGGGTGGCGGTGCCGGCGGAGTGGGGCGGCGCCGGCATGGACTCGGTCAGCTACGCGGTCGCGATGGAGGAGATCTCGCGTGGCTGCGCCGGGACCGGCGTCATCATGAGCGTCAACAACTCGCTCTACTGCGACCCGGTCCTGAAGTACGGCACGGACGAGCAGAAGCGCGAGTTCCTGCAGCCGTTCGCGCGCGGCGAGAAGCTGGGAGCGTTCGCGCTCACCGAGCCGATGAGCGGCTCGGACGCCGCCGAGATGAGGACCACGGCCGCCCTGCGCGGCGAGGACTACGTCCTCTCCGGCTCGAAGAACTACATCACGAACGGCCCGCAGGCGGACGTGATCCTGGTCTTCGCCATGACCGACCCCGCCAAGGCGCACAAGGGGATCAGCGCCTTCCTCGTCCCGTCCGACGCGAAGGGCTTCACCCGTGGCAAACCCGACGAGAAGGTTGGGATCCGCGCCTCGGGATCGTGCACGGTCTTCTTCGAGGACTGCGTGGTGCCGCGGCGGTTCCGGCTCGGGCAGGAGGGGGACGGCTTCAAGATTGCCATGTCGACCCTGGATGGCGGCCGCATCGGCATCGCCGCCCAGGCGCTCGGCATCGCGCGCGCCGCCCACGAGGAGGCGGTCGCCTACGCGAAGGATCGCAAGGCGTTCGGGAAGCCCATCGCCAGCTTCCAGGCCATCCAGTTCATGCTGGCCGACATGGCGACCGAGATCGACGCCGCGCGCCTGCTCGTCTGGCGGGCGGCGACGCTCAAGGACAGGGGCGTGCGCTTCAGCGCCGAGGCCGCCATGGCGAAGGTGTTCGCCTCCGAGATGTCGGAGCGCGTCACCTCCAAGGCGATCCAGGTCCACGGAGGGCTCGGTTACATGAAGGAGTGCGACGCCGAGCGCCACTGGCGCGACAGCCGCATCACCCAGATCTACGAGGGGACGAGCGAGATCCAGCGCATCGTCATCTCGAGCGCGTTGCTCAAGTAGCTGGCGGCAGGGCGGGGCTCGCCCCCCGCCGTTGGGGACGCTCCGATGGACTTCGACCTCTCCGACACCCAGGCGGCCGTGGTCGCCACCGCGCGCGCGGTCGCTCGCGACGTGGTCGCGCCGCGCGCGCGGGAGGGCGACCGCACCGGCCGCTTCCCTTCCGACATCATCCGCGAGCTCGGGAAGGTCGGTCTGCTCGCGGTGAACGTGCCCGAGGAGCTGGGCGGCGCGGCCGCGGGACCGGTCGCCTACGTCCTGGCCATGATGGAGATCGCCGCCGCCGATTGCGCGGTGGCGGTCACGATGGCCGTCACCAACATGGTGGGCGAGGTGATCGCCCGCTTCGGCACGCCCGAGCAGGCCCAGCGCTGCTGCCCGCGGCTCGCCTCGGCCGAGTGGCTGGCGGGCAGCTTCGCGCTCTCGGAGCCGCAGGCGGGCTCCGACGCGACGGCCCTCGCCACGCGCGCCGAGCGCCGCGGGGATCGGTGGGTCCTGAACGGCGAGAAGCAGTGGATCACGAGCGGCGACCAGGCGGGGGTGATCGTGGTGTGGGCCCGCAGCGCGCCCGGTCCCGGCGCGCAGGGCATCACGGCCTTCCTGGTCGAGGCGGGGACGCCCGGCCTGCACGTCGGCCGGCACGAGCAGAAGATGGGGATCCGCGCCTCCTCGACCGTGTCCCTGGCGTTCGAGGACTGCGCGATACCCGACTCGGCGGTGCTGGGGCAGGTCGGGGAGGGCTTCAAGATCGCGATGGCCGCCCTCGACGGCGGCCGGACCGGGATCGCCTCCCAGGCGACGGGCACGATCCGCGCCGCCCTCGACGCCGCCACCCAATACGCGCGCGACCGCCGCGCCTTCGGCCAGCCCATCGCCGAGTTCCAGGCGATCCGCTTCATGCTGGCCGACATGCGGACCGACCACGACGCGGCGCGCCTCATGACCCTCCGGGCGGCGGCGCTCAAGGAGGCGGGGCGGCCGTTCACGCGCGAGGCCTCCATGGCGAAGCTCTTCGCGAGCGAGGCGTCCCAGCGCGCCGTGTCGAAGGCGGTCCAGGTCCACGGCGGGTACGGGTACGTCGACGAGTTCTCCGTCGAGCGGCTCTTCCGCGACGCGCGGGTGCAGACGCTGTACGAGGGGACGAGCGAGATCCAACGGCTCGTCATCGCCCGGGAGCTGCTGCGGTGATGACGGCGGCGGGGGACCACCCACCGGCGCGCGCGGATGGGAGCGCGCCGGCGGGTACCCGCCCGCCCTACGTCATCCGGCCTTCTTGGAGGGCAGCTCGCCCTCGATCTCGATGAGGTGCCCGGTCTGGGCGCGCTTCGTCTCGAGGTACTCGATGTTGTGGGGGTTGGCCGGCGAGGGCAGCGCCACGCGGCGCCGGACCGCAATGCCGGCCGCGGCGAGGGCCTGGAGCTTGTCGGGGTTGTTCGTCACGAGGTCCACCGACCGGACGCCGAGCTGCCGGAGCACCTCGGCCGCGACGTCGTACCGGCGCAGGTCGTCGGGGAAGCCGAGGCGGCGGTTCGCCTCGTAGGTGTCGAGTCCCTTCGCCTGGAGGGCGTAGGCGCGGATCTTGTTGCCGAGCCCGATGCCGCGCCCCTCCTGGCGCAGGTACACGAGCACGCCCCGCCCGCGGCGGGCGATCAGGTCCAGCGCACGGTCGAGCTGGGCACGGCAGTCGCACTTGAGCGAGCCGAGGACCTCGCTCGTGAGGCACTCGGAATGGAGGCGAGCCAGGACCCCGTCGCCCGCGACGTCCCCCAGCACCATCGCGACGTGCTCGGCTCCGCTGCCTCGTTCCCTGAAGACGACCGCCCGGAAAAGCCCGCGCCCGGTGGGGAGCGGTGCCTCCGCATAGCGCACGACCGCCCGCCCGGTCCGCTTCGCCGCCGCCCTCTCGCTCATCGCCACCTCGCTGCTCTCCTGATGCTCGATCCCCGCGTAGGGTTACCGCCGAGCGGGCGTCCGCGCCACCGGGACTGCGTCGAAACCCCTGGAAAAGCCGGGACTCTCTGCGCGTTGACACGCGGTCGTCGACTCGTTAGGTCCCGGCCGGAAAGGGCAGGGCGAGCTCGTGGACGGGGCGGAGTTTTCGTCGGGCGACCTGGCGCGGGCAACCGGCAACACGGTCCGGACCATCCGGTTTTACGAGGAGCAGGGCCTGCTCCGGCCGACCGTGGTGAGCGAGGGTGGGCACCGCCGGTACACGGTCCACGACCTGGAGAAGCTCCGGCTCATCGCCGACCTTCGGGAGCTCGGGATCCCGCTCTCCGAGATCCGGTCGGTGCTCGACCTGCGGGCGGGCTGCACGACGGCAGCCGAGTTCGCGGCCCGGTTCGAGCAGGTGCTCGTGTCGCACATCGAGCAGGCGCAGCGCCGGCTGGATCGGTTGCGGCGCGTGAAGCGAGAGCTGACGGAGGCGCTCAACGCGATCCAGAGCAGGCTCGCGTGCCACGACACCGAGCGCTGCCCGTGCGCCGTCGGGGACAGTCTCGGCTCGATGCGCATCGTGAAGGTGCTCGCGAGCAACGGCCTGTGCCACCACGACGCGAAGGGCACGTCCAAGACGTGAGCTGGACGACGAGTCGTCCCCGATGCGGGGATCGACGCGCTGCGATCGAGAGATGAGGGTGCAGGACGGGCGCGCCTCGCCCGCGGGCGCGCTCCCGGCTAGTTGACATAATCTCCATTATCGGACTCACGGTAGGCAGGGTGCGGCCACGTTCGTGGCCGTGCCACGCAGGAACCGGTAACTCCGGAGCCAGCGATGCCCCGCTTCGTCCAGGTCGCCAAGCTGTTCGGACTGGGAGCTTTCATCGGCACGGCGGCCGACCAGATCCACGTGCGCTCCGGCGTCCTGTCGTATCCACGTCCGAGCGCGCTCCTCCCTGGCCAGCCGCTCTGGGTGCCGCTGCTGTTCGGCGCCGCCGGCGTCGCGCTCCCGCTCGCGAATGCGGCGATGCTGCGCGCTACGCGGGAGCGCCCGCCGCGCTCGACCGTTCGCGGCCTGGCCGCGGCGGTGCTGTGGTTCTTCGCCGCTTACGCCTCGACGGCGCTGTTCCAGGCGGAGTCCCGCGCGCTGGCGATCGCGCTGGTGTCCGTCTGGGCTGCCCGCGTCGCGCTCAGGCCGACCCCGGACGAGCTGCTGGCGGGCCCCTTGTTCGCCCTGGGTGGAGCGCTCTTCGAGGCGGGCCTGTCCTCCACCGGAGCGTTCCAGTATCGAGCTCCCGACTTCTTGCTCGTCCCGGCGTGGTTGCCGGCGCTCTATCTCCACGTGTCCCTCATGACGCGGGAGGCCTGTCTCGCATTCCTGGGGCGCGGGCGCGATGGAGGACGGCGAGCAGATCCTCCAGCTCGAACGGCTTTCGGATGACGGCGAACGCTCCCAGGGCGTGGCAGGTCCGCACTTCCGCCGACGCCACGTAGCCGGAGACGATGATCACCGGGAGCCGAGGCGCCGTCTTCTTCAGCTCCGACAGGGTCTCCAGGCCTCCCATCCCCGGCATCCGAAAGTCCAGGGTCACGACGTCGAACGGCGCCGTTCGGACCGTGCGCACGGCCGTGGCGCCATCGCGCACGGCGGTCACGCTGTAACCCTCCGTCCGGAGAGCAATCGCCACCATCTCGCGCACGTCTTCCTCGTCGTCGACGACCAGGGCGCGCGGGACGTCGCGGTCGGCCGTCATGTGTCTTGGGCCTCGGTGGCTCGAGCAGCGTCGCGCGTCGGCAGCCAGATGTGGGCCACGGTTCCTTCGCCGGGCCGGCTCTCGAGCGTCAGCTCTCCCCCGTGGGCCTCGACGAACCGCCGCGACAGCGGCAAGCCCAGCCCGGTGCCCTGCCCGACCGGCTTCGTGGTGAAGAAAGGATCGAAGATCCGCGAGAGTAGCTCGCGATCGATCCCGGTCCCGCGATCGCTCACCCGGAGCTCCACCCCGGGACGGGAGTTGCGAGGGCCGGCGACCGCCTCGATCCGGACGACCCCGCCGGGCGGCGACGCGTCGGCGGCGTTGTCGAGGACGTTCAGGAGGGCGGACTCGATCTCCGTGAGCGACACGTGCACCAGGCATTCGCCGGCCGGCGGGAGGTCCAGATCCAGCTTCACGTCGTGGCGTCGCAACTTCAACGCGGCCAGGGTGACGACCCTGCGCACCAGGACCTCCACCGGGATGTCCTCCCTCTCGGCGGGGCGCTTGCGCGAGAAGTCGAGCAGCGTCGTCACCAGGTCGGCACAGCGCCGAGCCTGCCGCTCGATGGCAGCCATCGCCGGCCGCGCCGGATCCTCGGACGACATGGCGCGAAGCTGCATCTGCGCGTGCCCGAGGATGACCCCGAGTGGATTGTTGATCTCGTGGGACAGCCCGGCGACGAGCGTCCCGACCGCCGCCATCTTGGCCGCCTGGGTGAGCTGGTCCTGCGCCTCGCGTAGCCGGTGCAGGCTCGTGTCGAGCTCGAAGTTCGTCGCGCGGAGCTCGGCGGTGCGCGCCTCGACTCGCTGCTCCAGCGTGTGCGACAGGGACTGGAGCGCGGCGAAGGCGTCCGCCTTCTCGAGCGATGCGCCGGCCAGGGTCGCGAGGTAGCGCGCGAGCCGCTGCTCGTCGTCCTGGAAGAGATCGCCGACGTGCGCGTGGGCGACGTAGAGGCACGCGGCCGGGCGCCGGTTGACGTAGATGGGGGCGCACAGGGCGGAGCGCACGTCCGCGAGCACGAGGCTGTCCGCGGCTCCCTCGAGCGGCTCGCCCAGCACGATCGGCCCTCCCTCCCGGAGTGCCCGGTCGACCCACGATCGGCTGATCTCGACTGCGCGGCCGCGCTGCGCAAGCAGGCGCGCCTCGCCGCCGTCCACCGCGAGCACGATGCTCGATTCTCCCCTTAGCAGCGCGGAGGCGCCGTCGCAGAGCGCTGCGTAGACGTCGTCGCGCGTCAGCGCCGAGGCGATCCGCCGCCCATGGTCGACGATGCTCGCGAAGCGATCGGCGAGGGAGAGCGTCACGGGCGTGGACCCCTGATCCCGACGCGACGTGCGCAGCGAGCGATCCGCGAGCTCCGCGCCCACGCTCTCCAGCGCCCTTCGCGCCTCGACCACCTCCGCCTCGGCTCTCGGCCACCCGAGGAGACGCCCGATCTCGCCCCGCGCGAGGCGCGTCAGCGCCGCCTCGAAGCGCATCCCGTGGCGCTCGGCCTCGGCGAGGCTCGCGTCGAGATCGCGGCGCGCGGCTCGATCTCGCCCGGCCATCGCCCGCTGGTACGCCCGCTCCCGCAGCGCCATGGGCATGTTCCCGCGATGGCGTCGAGCCGCGCGCAGCCCGCGGTGCAGCGCCGCCTTCACGTCTGGCATCGACGGGCGCCACAGGACCCCGGTGTCGGCGACCGCCTGCGCCGCCGACAGTCGCCGCGCATGTGCGAGCCATACCGGGATGTAGGACACGTACTCGCTCTTCAGGTGGACCGAGCGCGCGACGTGCTCGGCGGCGGCGAAGGCGGCCGACGCCTCGCGCGGGCGCCCCTCCGCGATCAGGCACACGCCTTCGGTCTGCAGGACCGATTCACGAGTCTGCGCGTCGCCGTCGGATCCGTGGCGCGCCTCCTCCAGGAGCTCGGGCGGAACGGCGCCGCCGCTGGCCTTCGCCCAGACCTCGAGGGCGAGCGCCATCGCGTGGCGATCCCCGATCTCGGCGCCGTCGCGGTGGACGCGGCGGGACGCGGCGACCGCCTCCCTGAGCGCGCCCAGCCGGTAATGGCAGAAGGCGATGTGGACGCCCGCCATGTTGGCCTCCCATCGATCCCCCGTGCGGCGGAGCACGCGGAGGGCTTCGCCGAACTTCCCGAGCGCCTCGGCGTAATGGCCGAAGGCATAGAGCAAGATGCCGTGGAAGTTGAGCGATTGCCCCTGTCCCCAGACGTCGCCGAGGGCTGCCCGGATCGCGAGTCCCCGCTCGGCGTAGCGAACGCCCCGCGCGAACAGCAGGTGTGGCAGTCCCGTGACGCTGATCGAGTGTTCCGAGTACGCTTGCGCCAGCTCCCGCGTCGGTGGGTAGCGCTCGGCGAGGTTCATCCCGCTCAGGTGCGCCCAGAACGTCGCGACCTGACCGCGGTGAAACCAGTAGGCGTAGGCGAGCCGGCTGAAGATGCGCGCCGCGAGCAGGTCCACCTCGCCGTCTTCCAGCGCGCGTCGCGCGAGCAGGAGCCGAGGCGCGAGCGTGTGCGCCACCTGGACGACGACCTGCGCCAGCGTCGCGAAGACGAGCCTCAGCGGCGTCTTCGGAGCGCGCCGGCCGAGCAGCACCAACGCGCGCTCGAGCGCCGTGGACGCGGCCGCCACCTCCCCGCGCTTGAACGCGAGCTCGCCGATCTTCCCCTCGATCCGCGCCCGCGCCAGCGCGGATCCCGCCAGGGCGCGGGCCCGCGCGAAGCAGGCGTCAGCCTCCTCGTAGCTGCCGCGCATGAGGAGCACGTCCCCGAGGCCTTCCGCCACGGTCTCGCTCGTCTGGTCCCCGGCGCGCGCCTCCTCGATCCCGCGAGCGGCGATCCGATAGCAACGCTCGGCCATCTCGAGCGCGTGATGGGCGCGCGCGTGAGAGGCCGCCGAGAGCGCGTGAGGGAGCGCTCGCGCGTGATCTCCCGCCGCGTCGTAGTGGTATGCGAGGTGGAACTGGAGCTCCGCCCCAGGGTGCTCGCTCCGTTCCAGCGTGGAAGCCGCCAGCGCGTGCAGGCGCCGCTTGTCCGCCGGCGTGAGGCGCTCGAGGATGGCGTCGCGCAGCCGGTCGTGGACGAAGGTGCAGCGGCTGCCGACCGAATCCAGCCACACGAGGTGCCGGCGGCGCGCGTCCGCCACGGCGGTGATCGCCTGCGGCGCGGCCTGCCCCGCGAGGTCCGCGGCGAGCTTCAGCTCGAACGACTTGCCGAGGACCGCCCCGGCCGACAAGAGGTGAAGAACCGGCGCCGGCAACGCGTCGAGGCGGCGCGACAGCAGCACGGCGACGCGCCGGGACGATTGCGCCTCCGCGAGGGCCCCGGAATCGACCCGCCACCCGGAGGGCGTGTCGACGAGGGCGCCTCCCTCGACGAGCCCATCGACGACCGCTCCCGCGATGAACGGGTTGCCCTCCGAGAGGCGCTGCACGACGTCGAGCGCCTCCGGGGGGAGCACGCCCGCGATGGACTCCGCGAGCTGCCGCACCTCGCCTGCGTCCAGCGGCCGCAGCACGATCGGCGACGTGAGCGCGAGGCCGCGGAGGCGCGAGTCGTCCGCCACCTCCTCGCCGCGGTACGCCGCCACGATCATGACCCAGGACCGCCGCCGCTGGCGATGCCAGCGGGAGACGAGCTTGAGCGAGAGATCGTCGAGCCACTGGCCGTCGTCGAGGAGGATCACCGCCGGTCGCGCGGCGGAGCCGAGGGCGTCGATCAGCGCGACCAGCGCAGTCAGCGTGCGCTCCTCTCCGAAGGCTTCCGGACCGAGCGACCGAGGCGCAGCCGGAGCGAGGAGGCCGGTCAGCTGCGGAAGCGCCCGGTCCAGCTCCTCGAGGTGCTCGCCGAGCCGGCTCCGGAGCTCGGCGAGGAAACCCGCGTCTCCGCGCGCCGCCGCCACGACCTGATCGGCGATGCCCTGGAGGGCCTCCAGGGGTGGCCGAACCGGGCGATCGGTGCACTGCCCTCGGAGCACCCACGCCCCGCGCTGCGACGCGAGCGCCGCGACCTCGTCGAGCAGGCGCGTCTTGCCGAGGCCCGACTCGCCCTCGAGCAGCACGACGCGCGATCGCCCGGTCGCAAGGCTGGTGAGCGCACCCTCGAGCGCGCTGATCTCGGTCTGTCGGCCGACGAAGGCAGGCTCGGTCGCGGCGCCGCGCCTGTCGCGGGTGCCCACCACCACGGCCGGCTCGCGGACGCCTTGCTCCAGCGCGGCGGCGATGTCCTCCAGATCGGTCAGGACGGCGGCGGCCGACTGGTATCGGTGGCGCGGATCCTTCGCGAGGAGCCGCCGCACGAGGTCGTCGAGGGCGCGAGGTACGCTCACGCCGGCCCTGCGAAGGGCTGGTGGCGGGGCGACCAGGTGCTGCCGCAGGACCTCGGCCACCGTCGACCCCTCGAATGGTGGCCGTCCGGCGAGGCACTCGAAGAGCAGGATGCCGGTGGAGTACAGATCCGAGCGTTCGCCGACCTCGGCGTGGATCAGGCCGGCCTGCTCCGGCGAGACGTACGTGACGGTCCCCACCGGCAGATCGCGTACGGACGCGTCGAGCACGCTGCTCCGTGCGAGGCCGAAGTCGATGAGCCTGACGTGCTCCCCGCGCGCGTCCTCCTCCACGACGACGTTCTCGGGCTTCACGTCGCGGTGGACGACGCCACGCGCGTGCGCGGCTTCGAGCGCCCGCAACACGCCGCGGCCGATCGCCAGCACACGCGACACCGGCAGCCGCCCACGCGCGATGACCTCGGCCAGCGTGACGCCGGGCACGAACGGCATCACGACGTACAGCACCTGCCCCTCCCGGCCGACGTCGAGCAGCGGCGCGATCCAGGGAGAGTCCAGATCGCGGAGGACGTGCGCCTCGTGCTCGAGCCGCAGCTGCGCACCTGCCGGGACGTCGGTCGCCGCGGTCTGCTTGATCACGACCGCAGCGCCGGTCCGGAGATCTTTCCCGCGCAGCGTCTCGATTCCCAGGCCGGTCTTCAGGAGACCGGTCACCACGTATCGATCGCCGAGCACCTTCGCCGTGATCGCGGGCGTGTGGCTCACGCTAGCTTGTCGTTACCGGTCGCGCCTGCGGCACGCCACAGCATTTCCCGTCCCAAACGTCGCACCGGACGCGGGAGCGCCTGGCAGCAAGCTGGCGCGCGGGATGGTGAGGCACGACTCGCGTCGTGCCGCGCGCGTCCATCCACCCACCGTGCTAGGCTGGAGGAAATCCGCTCCAGGCGCGCTCCGCGGGGCGTGGCGTGCGTGACCGGGAGGTGATCGTGGATCGCGAGCAACCGGCCGTCCTCGGGCGCCCCGAGTCACCTCGCGAGCTGTTCGTCGCGTTCACGCTCCTGGCGCTGCAAGGCTTCGGGGGCGTGATCGTCGTCGCGCAGCGCGTGCTCTGCGAGGACAAGCGCTGGCTGACGCGGGCCGAGTTCGTCGAGATGCTGTCGATCGGCCAGGTCGTCCCCGGGCCCAACGTCTGCAACGTCGCCCTCATGCTCGGCGACCGCCTCTTCGGGTGGCGCGGAGCGATCGCGGCGCTCGGGGGGCTCCTCGCGGTTCCGTTCGCGATCGTCCTCGCGCTCGTGGCCGCGTATGCGAGCTGGGCCGCGAACCCGGCGGTCGCCGGGGCGCTGCGCGGGATGGGGGCGGTCTCGGCGGGCCTCATCGCCGGTACGGCCCTGAAGCTGGCGCGATCGGTGCGAGGAAACCCGCTCGGGATCCCGGTGTGCGCGTCGCTCGGCGGCGCGGCCTTCGTGCTGGTGGGGCTGCTACGCATCCCGCTCGCATGGGCGTTGCTCGCGGTCGGTCCGGCCGCCTGCGTCCTCGCGTGGCGCCGCATCGGCGGAGGCTCGCCATGAACGCCCTCGCCTGGGCGGTGTTGCTCAGCCAGCTGCTCCTCCTCTCCCTGCTCCAGGTCGGTGGTGCGCTCGCGATCGCGCCTGACCTGCACCGGCTCGTCGTCGAGCGGCTTCATCTCCTGACCGACGCGCAGTTCGCGGCGTCCGTCGCGATCGCGCAGGCGTCCCCGGGCCCGAACACCCTCTACGTCGCCGTCATCGGATTCCAGGCCGCCGGGCTCGCCGGCGCGGTCGCGATGCAGGCCGCGGCGCTGGTACCGTCGTCGATGGTCGCGATCGCGGTCGGCCGGTGGGGGCACGCCCGCTCCGAGCGCCGAGGCGTCATCGCCTTCAAGGCGGGGATGGCGCCGATCACCATCGGGCTCCTCGCGGCGACGAGCTGGATCATCATCGCCGAGGCGCCCGGGTGGCGCCACGTCGTCCTCGCGGCCGCGGCGGCCGGCGCGATCTGGCGTACGCGTATCCATATTCTGTATTTGATGGCAGCCGGAGCGATCGCCGGCGCGCTCGGGTGGATCTAATGCGGCCGGCGTGGCGTGGGATGGAGGCGACGTGACTCAGCCTGGAGACGAGGTCGCCGCGGTGGACACCCCCGCGCTCGTCATCGACGTCGATGCGATGGAGCGCAACCTCGAGCGGATGGCGTCCTTTGCCCGTTCGGCGGGCGTGCGGCTGCGTCCACACGCGAAGATGCACAAGAGCGCGGAGCTGGCGCGCATGCAGATCGCGGCCGGCGCCGTCGGCGTGTGCGTCCAGAAGCCGTCGGAGGCGGAGCGGCTCGCGGACGCCGGAGTACTCGACATCTACATCTCCAACGAGGTCGTCTCACCTGAGAAGCTCACGCGCGTCGCGGCGCTCGCCAGGACGCTCGCGTCGCGGGGCGGGCGGCTCGCCATCGCCGTGGATGGGCCGGTCGGGATCGGTCGGCTCGCGGCCGCGGTCGCGGTCGCGGCCCGGAGCGCGGAGATCGACGTGTTCGTCGAGATCGACGTCGGGCAGGGGCGCTGCGGCGTCCCGGGTGCCGATCGCGATCCGTCCGCGGCGATCGCGCTCGCGCGCGAGGTGGCGAGCGCACCGGGGCTTCGGTTCGCGGGCCTGCAGGCCTACCACGGCAAGGCGCAGCACATACGGTCGGTGGAAGGTCGGCGTGCCGCCGTCGCCGCGAGCGCCGCGTCGGTTCGTGCCACGCGTCACGCGCTGGAGCGGTCGGGAATACCGGCTCCGCTCGTGACGGGAGCGGGCACGGGCACGTTCGTGCTCGAGGCCGCGAGCGGGGCGTGCGATGAGCTGCAACCGGGGAGCTACCTCTTCATGGATCGCGACTACGCCGACAACGAGCGCGACCCCACGGCCCCGCAGTTCGAGCACGCGCTCTTCGTGAAGGCGCAGGTCATGAGCGTCGGGGCGCGGCACGCGGTCGTGGACGCGGGGCTCAAGAGCCACGCCGTGGACTCGGGACCTCCTCGCGTCCACGACCCGAGCGGAAGACATGCCCTCGTCTTCGAGAACGCCAGCGATGAGCACGGCGTCCTGCGGCCCGTGGAGGGAAGCCAGCTTCCGGCGGTCGGCGACACCGTGTGGCTCGTGCCAGGCCACTGCGATCCGACGGTGAACCTGTACGATCAGTACGTCGCGGTCCGAGGCGGCCTCGTTCACGGACACGTCGATCGCTTCGTCCGGGTCGACGCGCGCGGAGCGATCACGTAGCTGGCAGGGGCCAAGCGACCGCACGCGTCCGGCGCAGCACCTCGACCCTCGCGCGCCCCGCGCTCGTTCGAACCACCTCCCTTGCCCTCACCCGGCTCCGGGCTGTATACCTGCGCGGCCGCCCCGGCCCCGGGGCGCGCAGGCCCGCGCCGGAAGCGGCGGCGTGAGCTGAAGCCCTGGCGCTCGCCGCGCGAGCCGTGCGAGCGCCGCGGCCCGAGACGAATCCCGCCACCCCAGCCACCGCCCCGCGCCGGATCGTCCCGCGCCGGCTCGCAGGAGTCTTCCCAGTTGAAGCCCACGTCGTTCGCAGCGCTGAAGCTCTCTCCCCAGTCCCTCCACGCCCTCGATCGCGCCGGGTTCGAGCACCCCACGCCGATCCAGGCCGGCGCCATCCCCCCCGCGCTGGAGGGCCGCGACGTCATCGGCACCGCCGCCACCGGCACCGGCAAGACCGCCGCGTTCCTGCTCCCGATCATCGAGCGCGTGGCCGGCAAGCCCGGAACGCGCGCGCTCGTGCTGGCGCCGACCCGCGAGCTGGCGCTCCAGATCGGCGAGGAGCTGGAGCGGTTCGGGCGCGCCCGCCACGTCCGGGGCGCGGTCGTCATCGGTGGCGTCGGCCTCGGGAACCAGACCGCGGCGCTGAAGGAAGGCCGCAGCGTCGTCATCGCGACGCCGGGGCGACTCGTCGACCACCTGCAGCAGGGCAGCGCGCGCCTCGACGGTGTCGAGGTGCTCGTCCTCGACGAAGCCGACCGCATGCTCGACATGGGCTTCAAGCCGCAGCTCGATCGGGTCCTGGCGCGCCTGCCGCGCCAGCGCCAGACCCTGCTCTTCTCCGCCACCATGGCCGGCGAGGTGGCCGACTTCGCGCGGGCGCACCTGCGCGATCCGGTGCGCGTCGAGGTGGCCCGCAGCGGCACCACCGCCGCGCGCGCCGAGCAAAAGGTGTTCCTCGCGGCGCAGCAGGAGAAGCTCGCGCTCCTCCTGGCGCTGCTCGAGCGCGACGAGGTGTCCACGCTCGTGTTCACCCGCACCAAGCGTCGCGCCGATCGCGTCGCGAAGGGCCTCGACCGAGCCGGCCACAAGGTCGCGCGCATCCACGCCGATCGCTCGCAGGCGCAGCGCCGCACCGCGCTCGACGGCTTCAAGGACGGCTCCTTCCGCGTCCTCGTCGCCACCGACATCGCGGCGCGCGGTATCGACGTCGCGGAGATCGGGCACGTCGTGAACTTCGATCTGCCGAACGTCCCGGAGGACTACGTCCACCGCATCGGCCGGACCGCCCGCGCCGCCGCGAGCGGACGCGCCTCCAGCTTCACCTCGCCCGAGGAGCAGGACCTGCTGCACGCCATCGAGCGGCTCACCCGGTCGACCATCCCGCGCGCGGAGGTGCCGCGCGATCACGCCACCTTCAAGGCGGAGGTCGAGCGGACGGCGCACGCCGACCGTCCGGCCGTCGCGGCGCGCCCGCCCGGGCGACGTGGACCGGCGGCCCGCCGGCCCGGTGGCGGCCGGAGCCAGGGGGGCAGCCCCGCCTCCGTGGCCCGCCACCCGGTCGCCGCCGCGGGCGGGGACGGGGCGGGTGCGAAGCCGCGGCTCGTGGGCTCGTGGCGGCCGAAGCGGCGCCGCTAAGTGCCGCTCCGCAGAAGTGAAGAGCCACTTCACTGTAGGTCTGCTCCGCGGCACTTCGCGGGGAAGGCTCCGGGGCTTGCAGGAAAGCCGCAAGCCCCGAGCCCTCCCCGCGGGCCCTACCGGGGGAGGCGGAGCGCCGCCTCCCCCGAACCCCCACCCGCGTGGCGCGCGCCCGGTGGGCTCACTTCTTCCGACGCGCGCCGCTAGGCGAGTCCGTATTTCACGCGCACGCCGCTGCGGCCCAGGGCGTCGAAGCCGTTCCTTCGGCGGCGGCGGCGACCGCCTCCGCGCCCTCCGCGACGTCGAGGGCGGCGTCGGCGCCGAGCCAGCGCAGCTGGGCGCAGCGCGCCGCGTCGAGCTCGCGCCCGACCACCACGATGCGCAGGTCGCGCTCGCCGCCGGCGGAGCGGATGAGCCGGAGGAGGGACCAGCCGTCGCGGATGGGCAGGTCGGCGTCGATCACCAGCACGTCCAGGTCGAGCAGCTCGTCGAGGAGCGCCGTGAGCCCGCGCTCGCCATCCTCCGCCGTGACCACCTCGAAGCCGTGGGTGGCGAGGGTGCGCCGCAACACCCGGCGCGCGAGGCCGTCGCCGTGCAGGAGGAGCGCCTTGCGTGTCGTCGCGGTCATGTGCCACCGACGGACTGGAGCCGGCGCATATTCATGCGAGCGGCACCGTGCTAGCGTGCCCCCGTGAATCGCATCCTTGCGCCAGCGCTGGTGGCGGCCGTGCTCGCCTGCGACAGGTCGGTCGCGCCGGTTTCGACGCCGCCGGACGCAGCAGCCGCGACGCCGCCAGCCGAGGTCGCGGACGCCGCGGTGTCGGCGGTGCCTCCGCCTGCGAGCCCCGCGACCTCCGCGACCCCCGCCGCCTCGGCGGCGGACGGGGGGACACCCTCCCCTGCCGTCCCGGTTGCGGCAGCTCCGGCCCCGGAGCCCACCCGCGTCACGGCGGCGGTCGCGCGGGTCGGGACGCAGGAGGCGCCGCTCCAGCGCGGCGGCGTCACCACCATCGATCCGGTCGCGGCGTTCGAGCTCACGGTCCCGGTCCACCTCGCCGATGGGCGGCTCGCGCTCCACGACGAGGCGGACGCGATGGTGGCCTCGACCGGGACGACGGAGCTGGGCGAGAACACGAGCCGTTATCGACTCGTGCCGGACGAGCCGCTCCGGCCCGGATCGCGCTACGCGCTCCGCCTCGACGGCGCGGTGACGCGCGAGCCGCACGGGCTCGACGGCCGCGCTTACGCACCGGTGGTGCTTCAGCTCCAGACGAGCGGCGAGCGTCCGGCGGCGGCGTCGCGAAAGAAGCGCGGCCCGCGCCGGTGACGTCGGCGGTCCGTTCGTGCCGTCGCCCTTCGACTTCGGCCGCTTCGCGGCCTACGCTCAGGGCGAACGGTCGAAGGACGAACGTTTGCTCATCGGTGTGGTGCGCCGGGGACGAGCTCGCGCCCGGCCGAGCGCATCGCCTGGCAGCGCTCCTCGAACTCGCGCCGGTCGGCCAGCATCGCCGCCGCGCGAGAACCCGCGCTGGCGCTGCTGGTCGGCAGCGCCGGCGGAGGACGCGCCATCGCGCCTGCGGTGTCGGTCATGAAGCTGTCGTTGAGCGAGCTGGCCTGAGCCTCGCCGCGATCGACCTGGGCCGCCGTCGAGAGCGCCGCGTCGTCGAGCCAGGCGGGGAGCGCTCCATGACGGCACGCGTCCGCCTCGGCGCGGCGCCGCTCGCCCCGGTCCGAGGGCGGCGTCGGGACGCGCAGCGGCGCCACGCAGGCCGCCAGCGCCGCGCAGACGAGCGTGAGGGCGGGCCTCCTCATGCCTGTTCCAGCAGCGGCAGGACGGGCACGTCCGCCTCGCAGAACGGATGGCCCGCGAGGGTCCCCTCTTCGGCCCAGAGGAGCGCCGACACCCCCAGCTCGCGCGGCTCGGCGCCAGCCGGGAGCGCGCAGGCGTAGAACGCGAGCTCCACCTCGAGGTCCGGGTAACGGTGGCGGTGGCGGAGGATCAGCTCTCCGACCGCGACCTCACAGCCGAGCTCCTCGCCGATCTCGCGCCGGAGCGCGTCCGGCTCCGCCTCCCCGGTCTCCACCTTGCCGCCGGGAAACTCCCACAGCCCGCCGCGTTCGGCGTCGTCGCGCCGGCGCGTGATGAGGATGTGGCGACCGCGCCGGATCACGGCCGCCACCACCCGCGCCTGCTTCACGAGAGATCCAGCGCGAGGAGGTTGCCGCCGTTCGACAGCACGTACAGGCGCGAGCCTGACCAGCCTGGCGCGGCCGAGACGCCGGTGCCGGGATTGAAGACGCGCAGCACGCGCCCCTGTCGCGTGTCGATCCAGAGCAGGCCTTCGCCGTTCGGCACCGCGGCGCGCCCGTTCGCCACGACCGGCTCGCCGGCCGGCGCGCCCTCGAGCGGCACCGTCCAGCGCACCGCGCCGTCCTGTGGCGAGATCCCCAGCACCTGCGTGTTGGTGACCGCGACGAGGAGGCCGCCACCCAGCGCGAGGCGGCTCGGGTTGGGAGTCTTCAGCTCCCACTGCTGGAGACCCGTCTTGGCGTCGAGCGCGTAGACCGCTCCCGAGAAGGCGGCGGCGAACAGCCGCCCGCCCTGGACCTGCAGCGCATCGACGTCCACGAAGTCGCTGGCGGGCGCGACCTTGCGCTCCCACTGCACGGTCCCCGTGAGGAGGTCGAGCGCGGCCACGTTCCCGTCGGAGTAGGCGCCGAACGCCACCGCCCCCGAGACGACGGGCGAGGCGGCCCCGCGGATGGTGAAGCCCTCCCGCGGCTCGCGCCGGTGGTGCCATTTCCAGGTCCCGCTCTTCGCGTCGACGGCGAAGAGCGTGTCCTGGAGCGTCATGACGAGGACGAGCCCACCCGCGACCGCCGGCGTGGTCCCCACCTCCTCCTGCGCGTCGTACTTCCAGCGGAGCTGTCCGGAGCCGAGGTCGACCGCGTACAGGAAGCCGTCGCTCGAGCCGGCGTAGACGGTGTTGCCGTCGATGCGGGGCGACGCCTCGAAGCGGCCGCTGGCCTGCAGCTCCCACGCGAGCGCCCCGTCGGGCGAGTAGGCGCGCAGCCAGCCATCGCGCGTGCCGACCACGACGCGGCCGGTGGTGCCGTCGACGGCGGGACCACCGCTTTCGCGCGCCTTCCACTCCAGCGCCACCGGCGCCACGAGCTGCTTCTGCCACCGGATGGTCCAGAGCCGGACCGGCGCGGGTGGCAGCTGCGTCGCGACGCCTGCCTGCGCCGCCAGGACCAGCGCGAGCAGGCTCATCTACTTGCCCTGCCGCGCCAGCCGCTCCTGCGCCTCGACCGAGAGCGGGGACTCCTTGGAGATGCCCTCGAGCACCTTCTGCGCCTCGTCCTTCTTCCCGGCCTTGGCGAGGACGCGCGCCCGCTCCAGTGTCGCCCGGTCCTTGTAGAAGTCGACCTGGGCGGCCCGCTCCCAGCTGGCCGCGGCCGCCGCGAGGTCGCCCTTCCCCTCCTGCGCGCGCGCCAGCCCATCCAGGCCAGCGAAGCGCAGGCTGTCGTCGGACGGCGCCTTCTCGAGGAAGCTCTGGTAGGCGGCGATGGCCTTGTCCCACTCGCCCAGCGAGACGTGGGCGTCGCCCTCGAGCAGCGCCGCCGTGGCCGCCGCGCGGCTCCCGCCGTGGCGCTCGCGGACCTTGCCGGCCGCCTCGAGCACCGCCCGCTGCTTCTCCTCGTTCGTCTTGAAGGTCGTGTCCACGCCGGGCAGCGGAATGGAGGAGACCTCGCCGCTCGCCGCGCCGATGGCGCGGAACAGCAGGCTACCGGCGACCGTGCGCTGGCTCTCGAGGTACGCCGAGAGCCCGAGCATGGCGGCGAGCACCGCGAACGCCGCGATGCCGGCGAGGAGGATCTGGCGCCGCCGCTGGCGGGCCCAGGTCGCGGCCTCGGTGGCGGCGACCTGGAACTTGTCCGGACCCTTCATCTCCTTGCGGGTGAGCTCGTGGTGGGCGGTCTTGGACATGGGGCCTCTCGGCAGGAAAACCTTGGAAAACCGGCGCAATGTAGGCGGTCGCGGAGCGCCCGGTCAAGCCTTCTTCGCCCCGGGGGGCGGCCGGCTGCGCCGCTGCCGCTGCTTGTAGACGATGCGCAGCGGCACCTCGAGGCCGAACGCTTCACGGAACCGGTTCTCGACGAAGCGCCGGTAGTGCTCGGTCACCGACTCCGGCCGGTTGCACTGGATGACGAAGGTGGGCGGCGCGTACGCGACCTGCGCCACGTAGTAGAGCTTCACCCGGTGCCCCCGCACCAGCGGCGCCGGGTGGCTCACCTGGATCGTCTCCAGGAGCTCGTTCATGGCGTGGGTGGGGAACCGGGCGCGGAACTGCTGCATGAGGCGCCCCGCGGTGTCGAGCACCTTTCCGACCCCCTGCCCCGTCTTGCCGGACGTGAAGATCATCGGCGCCCAGCCGACGAACGGGATCCGCTTCCCGAGCTCCTGCCGGTACCAGGCCTGGGTCGCTCCAGCGGCCTCGGCCAGGTCCCACTTGTTCACGACCACGACGAGCGCGCGGCCCTTCTCCGCCACCATGCCGAGCAGCCGCGCGTCCTGCTCGACGCCCGCCTCGCCGGCGTCCACGAGGCAGGCCACCGCCTCGGCCTCGTCGATGGAGCGCATGGCGTGCACGACGGAGTAGGCTTCGACCTTCTGGGCGACGCCGCTCTTGCGCCGGATGCCGGCGGTGTCCGTCACGATGAACTGCTGGCCGCGATGATCGACCAGGGAGTCGATCGCGTCACGCGTCGTGCCGGGCACGTCGGACACGACGAACCGCTCCTGGCCCAGCAGCGCGTTCACGAAGGTGCTCTTCCCCACGTTGGGGCGGCCGACGATGGCGAGGCGGATGGGCCCCTTCGGCGCGTCCGCGCCCTCCTCCGGCAGCTCCTCGGCCTCCTCGGGCGGCGGCGCGACGGGGACGGCGAGGCGCTCCAGGACGGCCTCGACCAGATCAGCGACGCCGCGCGCGTGCTCGGCCGAGACCGCGAACACGTCGCCGAAGCCGAGCCGGTGGAACTCGGCGATGGGGAGGTCGCCCTCGTGGCGGGCGGCGTCGACCTTGTTCACTGCGACGAAGAGCGGCTTCCCGGCGCGGCGGAGCAGATCGGCGACGGCCTGATCGACGCTGGTGAGCCCCTCGCGGCCGTCGACCACCAGCACCACCGCGGCCGCCTCCTCGACCGCGAGCTGCGCCTGACGCTGGACGAGCGCGTTGAGGGGCTCACCGCCCGTCGCGTGCGGCTCGAACCCGCCGGTGTCCACGACCGAGAACTCGCGCCCGTCCCACGCCGCGTCGGCGTAGTGGCGGTCGCGGGTGACGCCCGGGACGTCCTCGACGATGGCGAGCCTGCGGCCCGCCAGGCGGTTGAAGAGCGTCGACTTTCCGACGTTGGGGCGCCCTACGAGGGCGACGAGAGGGAGAGACACGATGGCTTTCTAGCACATCGTGGATGGGGTCCCGCTCAGGCTCTCAGACGGCTGACTCTCGGCGGGGGACAAGCCCCCGCCCTACAAGCACGTTATCGCCCTCAGAGTCCGTGCTTGCGGAGCGCGTCCTCGCGCTCGCTCCACCGCTCATCGACCTTGACGTGGAGCTGGAGGAACACCTTGCAGCCGAGCAACCGCTCGAGCCCAGTGCGGGCGGAGGTGCCGATCTCCTTGAGCAGGGCGCCTCGCTTGCCGATGACGATGCCCTTCTGGCTCTCCCGCTCGACGTAGATGGTGGCGTCGATGCGGACGAGGCCGTGCCGCCCCTTCTCGCGCTCCGATTCGTCGAACTCCTCGACGGCCACCGCGGCGGCGTAAGGGATCTCCTGCCGCGTCTGGAGCATGACCTGCTCGCGCACGTACTCGGCAGCGATCTGGCGCTCGGCCTGATCGGTCAGCACGTCGGGTGGAAAGAGCGGCTGCTCCGTCTCGGGCACCAGGCGCGCCAGCGTTCGCAGCAGGTCGTCGACGTTCTCGTCGCGCAGCGCGGAGAACGGCACCACCTCGCTCCAGGCGTGCAGGTCCTTGTAGGCCGCGATGACCGGCAGGATCGCCTCTCTGGGAGCGCGATCGATCTTCGAGATGCCGAGCACGGCCGGTTTGCCGCTGCGCTTCACCTCCTCGACGATCCAGCGCGTCGCCTCGCCCACCTCCACCCGCCCCTCGGGCCCGGTGCCCGCCTCGACGAGCAGCAAGGCCACGTCGACCTCGGACAGCGTCGAGAGCCCGACCTCGACCATCCGGCGGTTGAGGGGGCCCTGGGCGCGGTGCAACCCGGGCGTGTCGAAGAAGGCGAGCTGCGCGCGCGGCCCGTTCCACACGCCGAGGATCCGGGTTCGGGTGGTCTGCGGCCGCGGCGAGACGATGGCGATCTTCTCGCCCAGCACGCGGTTGAGCAGGGTGGACTTGCCGACGTTGGGCCGGCCGAGGATGGCGACGAACCCGGCGCGGTACGGCTCGGTCTTCGGGGTGAGGTTTTCCACTCAGGGCTGCGCGCCGCGGGTGATGGTGACCTTCTCGAGCTTCGTCTTGCCGTTGCCGCCGCGGGCGATCTTCGGCACGAGCTCGAACCCCTTCACCACCTCGCCGAAGATGGTGTGACCGCGGTTGAGGTGCGGGGTGGGCACCTCGGTGATGAAGAACTGCGAGCCGTTCGTGTTCGGACCCGCGTTGGCCATCGCCAGGAGGCCGGGCTTGTCGAACCGGTTGTCGGGGCCGATCTCGTCGCCGAAGCGGAAGCCCGGGCCGCCGTAGCCGGTGCCGAGCGGATCGCCGCCCTGGATCATGAAGTCCGGGATGACGCGATGGAAGACGGTCCCGTCGTAGAGTGGCCGCTTCACCTTCTGGTTGGCGGTGGGGTCGGTCCACTCCTTCGCCCCCTCGGCGAGGCCGACGAAGTTCTCCACGGTCTGGGGCGCCTTCTCGGGCAGCAGCTTCACCACGATGTCGCCAGCGGAGGTCTTGAACGTCGCGTAGATCGGGTCGGCCATGGGCGCCTCCGGGTGCTACTGACAGGTGGGCTTCGTCTTCGAGATGACGACCTTCTCGAGCGTCGTCTTGTTGTTGCCGAGGCGGGCGATCTTGCCCACCAGGTCACAACCGCACACGCCCTCGCCGAAGCGGACGTAGCCGCACAGGCCGGACGGGCTGCGGTCGCACTTCACGGGGTTGAGGTGCAGCGTGGACACCTCGGTGATGAAGAACTGGGAGCCGTTCGAGTTCGGGCCGGAGTTCGCGTAGGCGAGCTGGCACGGCTGGTCGAAGAAGTGCTCGTTCGCCTCGAGCTCGTCGGGGATGGCGTAGCCGGGCCCGCCCACGCCGAGCCCCAGCGGATCGCCGCCCTGGACCATGAAGCCGGGGATGACGCGGTGGAACACCGTCCCGTCGTAGAGCGGCTTCGTGACCCGCTGGCCGGTGCGCGGGTCGGTCCACGCCTTCTTGCCCTCCGCCAGCTCGACGAAGTTCTTCACGGCGTTCGGCTTCTGGTCGGGGAAGAGCCGCACGCCGATCTTGCCCTGGGTCGTGACGAAGGTGGCGTAGAGCTCCTTCGGCGCCCCGCCCTTCTCCTTCGCGGGGGGATTCTTGGAGGGGGCGGAAGGCGTCTGGGCGAACGCGACGGCGGGCGCGAGGCTCAGCGCCACCGCGAGCACGGCAGGTCTCATCATGCGCGGCATGCTAGCGACGGTGTCTCGTGGTCGCAACGAAATGCTTGGGTCTGCCGGCACTAGCTGCGTCGCTTGGCGCGGGAAGCCTTGCGCGTCGGTTGACGCACCGTCGTCTTCTTGCGCGTGGGCGCCCGCTTCGCCGGGGCGCGCTTCGAGCGAGGTCTGCGCGGCGCCGCGGTCGCCGGACCTTCCCCCGGCTCGGCGGGGGAAGGGAGAATGCCCCCTTCAACCTTGGCGTCTGAGCTCTCCTGGACGGCGACCTTCTGGTCGGCCGGGATCACCGCCTCGACCTCGACCTCGGTCGCATCCGGCGGCGAGACCACATTCCCGTCACCATCGCCGGGTCCGGCGTCCGCGGGGCCTTCTTCGAGGCGGCCTTGAGGGAGAGGTCCGGGGAGAGGCGTGGGAGCCGCTTGCGGTGCCGCGCCGCTCCCCTCCCCGAGGCGCGCCGAGATCGTCTCCAGCGCCAGCTTGGCCGCGGCCTGCTCGGCGTCCTTCTTCGAACGCCCGGTGCCGCGTCCGACGACCTCGCCCTTGAGCTCGGCCTCGACGTCGAACACCTTCGAGTGATCGGGGCCGTGCTCCGCCACCACGCGGTACCGCGGCGACGCGCGGACGCGGCTCTGCGCCAGCTCCTGGAGCTGCGTCTTGTAGTCGCGGTCGAGCGTGCCGGCGGCGGCGCGCGCGAAGGCCTCGCCGAGGAAGCGATCGAGGAGCGCCAGCACCGGCTCGAGCCCACCGCCGAGGTAGAGGGCGGCCACCACCGCCTCCATCGCGTCGGCGAGGAGCGAGTTCTTGTCCCGGCCGCCGGTCAGCTCCTCGCCGCGCCCGAGCCGGAGGAGCGGGCCCAGGTCGAGCGTGCGCGCCATGCGGGCCAGCCCGGCCTCGTCCACCACCGCCGCGCGGATCTTCGAGAGCTCGCCCTCGCGGGCGATCGGGAAGCGCTCCATGAGGCGGTGCGAGACGGCGAGGTCGAGCACGGCGTCGCCGAGGAACTCGAGCCGCTCGTTGTCCGCCAGCCCCTCGCCGCGGTGCTCGTTCACGAACGACTTGTGGGTGATGGCAGCCAGCGCGACGTCCGGCCGCGCGAACGCCACGCCGAGCCGCGCCTCCAGCGCCTCGACGGCAGGGTCGCGGGAGGGGCGATCGGGCGGGCGCGGCTGGGGACGCTCCATGGCGTTCGACACCTCTGTCACGCGCGCAGGCGCGCGGCAAGCTCGTCGGCGAGGCGGAATGGGTCCTCGGCGCGATTGGCGATCCGGGCGGCCAGCTCGTCGAGGTGCCCCTCCTCGGCCGCGAGCCGCTCCAGCGCGCCGGCGAGGAGCCGGTCGCGCAGGAGCGCCAGGAACCCGGCGCGCGCACGAGCGACCTCGCGCGCCCGGCGCTGCCCGGTGGCTTCGAGGTGCGCCCGGTGGCGCTCGACCGCGGCGGCGAGGTCGGTCACCCCCTCGTCGCGCGTCGCCACTGTCTTCACGATGGGCGGCTCCCAGAAGCCGGGGTCCTCCGGGCTCCAGGCGGGCGAGCCGCGGAGGACGTGCGCCGCGTCGTGCTCCAGCCCGGGGCGGGTCGCGCTCTGCCGGCGCAGCTCCAGCATCTGCTGCAGGTCGCGCGCCGTGCGATCCGCGCCCTCCCGGTCCGCCTTGTTGACGGCGAAGACGTCGGCGATCTCGAGCACGCCCGCCTTGATGGCCTGCACGTCGTCGCCGAGCCCGGGCACCGCCACGACCACCACCGTGTGCGCCAGCGCCGCGATCTCGATCTCGTCCTGGCCCACGCCCACCGTCTCGACGAGCACGACGTCCTTGCCCATCGCGTCCATCACCGAGACCACGTCCGCGGTCGCGCGCGAGAGACCGCCCAGGTTGCCGCGCGTGGCCATGGACCGGATGAAGACGCCGGGGTCGAGCGCGTGGTCCTGCATCCGGATGCGGTCGCCGAGGATGGCGCCTCCGGTGTACGGGCTCGTCGGATCGACCGCCACCACCCCCACCGTCCGCCCGGCGGCGCGGTGATGCGCCACGAGCCGATCCGTCAGCGAGGACTTGCCGGCCCCCGGCGCGCCCGTGAGCCCCACCACGTAGGCGCGGCCCGTGCGCCCGAAGAGCGCCTGCAGCGCCGCCCGCGCCGAGGGCAGCGCGTCGTCGAGGTCGCGCATGAGCCGCGCGGCGGCGCGGACATCACCCTTCAAGACTCGGTCGGCGATGGATGTCATCGGAGGATGGGCAGCCTACCTCAGGAGCTCGCGCGCGATCACCATCCGCCGCACCAGTTCGGCCGGACGGTTCCGGTTTCCATGCCGATCCGCCTTGTAGTGCGGGCTCAGCACGCCGGCAGGGGGAAGAGCGCGAGCCTCCGGGCGCGCTGGCGGCGCCGGCGGAAACCACCTCTGACGGCGGTCAGAACGTCGCGATCCCGAACGCCTGCTGACCCGAGACCGAGGGATCGAGCTGCATCACGACGTACCGCTCCGTCCCATCGGACCGGTAGAAGACGTACCGCCCGCGCCACGGCGTCGGGCCGGACGGGTCGACCGGGAACACCGCCGTCTCGCGGGGCGACAGGTCGGCGGCCGAGAAGCGCCGTAGTGTCCGGTCGTCGTAGTAGGAGTATGGGTCGCCGGAGGCGATGCAGGAGAGCTCGCCACGGGCGGTCGAGTCGCTGGCGTGCCTCAAGGACGTCGAGTACGCCCCCGTCGTGAGCGCGCCCACGGAGGTGAGGTCGTCGACCGGCGATGACGACGCGCGGAGGACGGCGCCGCAGCGGGTGATGAGGCGATCGCCCGCCGAGGTCGTCCAGAACGAGCTGCCACTACACCACGAGCCGCTCGACACCGAAACCAGCACGGGGACGTGGCTCGACAGATCGTAACCTTCCAACCCGCCGTAGCTGCCGGACAGGTACAGCGCAGGCGCTCCCGGGCGAACGCGGACCGTCGCCGACGGGCCGCCGACCGTCGACAGCGCGTCGGTCTCGGCGTCAGTTGCCGTCGCGAGCGAGAGGATCTGCACGCGGCCCGCGCTCGTTGAGGACGCCGCGTAGACGTAGCCGTCGTCCGTGACCGCCACGCCCGTGGCGGTACCGTTCAATGCAAAGAGAGTCGCCACAGGCGTCGAGCTGCTCAGGTCGACGAAGGTGACGGCGTTGGCATGCCCGACCGCGGCCGAGAGTCCGTTCGGGCTCACGCTGACGCTCGTCGGCGCCGCGGACAGGGCGACCGTCGTCTCGGCGTGCGTCTGGGGGTCGTGGAGGACGAGCGCCATCGGGCTCGCTCTGACGAGGACCAGCTTATCGAGCGCGGGTGAATACGCTGCGTCCACCACCTGGTAGGTGAGACGCGCGATCGTCGGCCACACGCTCACGTTCACCTTCGCGGAGGCACTGTTCACGCTATCGCTCACCACCAGCGTCGCGACGTAGACGCCGGCCACGTCGGGCGTGAACGACGGGCGGACGACGCCGGCCGCGGCGAGCGTCGCCTTGCTGCCGGCCGGCGGCGTGAGCGTCCACGCGTACGTCAAGGAGGTGCCATTCGGATCCGTGCTGGCGCTGCCGTCCAGTGTCACCAGGGCGCCCGACGCGGCGGCCTGGTCCGCCCCAGCGCTGGCCACAGGCGGCGCATTCACCGCCGTCAGCGTCGCCGTCGCGGCGGCGCTCGAGAGCTTGCCGTCGCTCGCCACGAGCGACACCACGTACTGTCCCTCGAGGTCGGGCGTGAAGCTCGGAGACTGCGCGGTCGCGTCGGTCAAGGCAGCGATGCTGCCCTGCGGCCGCGAGACCAGCGTCCAGGTGTACGTCACCGGGTCGCCGTTCGGATCGTAGGCGTACCCGTTGAACTGGAACGGTACGCCGAACGGGACGCTGCTCGGGACGTAGCCCATGGTGACCGTCGGCGGCGCGTTCAGGACCGTGATCTTCACGAAGGCCGGCGCGCTGTCGGCGCACCCGTCGTTCACGACGAGAGAGACGACGTAGATGCCGGCGCGATTCGCGGAGAAGCCGCTCGAGGAGCCGAAGACATTGAGAGCCGCCTGGCTTCCAGCTGGAGCCGTCACGAGCGACCAGCGGAAGGTGACGTTCGCGCCGCCGTTCGGTCGGCTGCCGCTCGCGTTGAGCGAGACGTAGCCGGGTGACGACATCGTCTGATCCGATCCGGCGATCGCGATCGGGAGCACGCCCGAGCAGCCCGGACCGGGGCCGCCGGCCTGGATCACCGTCGCCGCGGGGGTGCTCGTGGACGCGCCGTCGCTCACGGTGAGGAGCGCCACATACGCGCCTGGCGCGTCGGCGACGAACGTGGGCTTGGCCGAGGTCGCCGCGGCGAGCGCGGCAACGCTGCCGTACGGACGCGTCACGAGCGACCACGCGTAGGAGATCGCGTCGCGGTCCGGGTCGCCGCTCGACGAGCCGTCGAGGATGACGGTGTCGCCCGGCTGCACGGTCTGATTCGGCCCCGCCACCGCCACCGGCGCGCCGTCCGTCGCCACGACGGCGACCTTGTCTAGCGCGCTCGTCGCGCAGCCGTCCGTCACGGTGAGCGCCGCGACGTACACGCCCGCGACGTCGGCCCTGAAGCTCGCACCCGCGTCGCTGGTGCTCGAGAGCGCCGCCGCACTACCCGCTGGCGCCGCGATGAGGCGCCACTGGTACGTCGCCGCGGCGCTCGCCCCAGCGGCGGAGCCGAGGAGTTGAACCACGGTGTTCTTCGGGACGGTTTGCGTCGCGCCCGCGCTCGCGACGGGCGGCACCTGCGCGCATGCCGAGTGCTGCTCCCCGGAACTCGACGAGCAACCCGACACAACTGTAGAGACGGCCGCAAGGATGGCCGGCATCACCCGCGTGACGGTTCGCATGGTTCCCTCGCTGGGTGAGCGCTCCACCCTCCGTGAGTGTCCCCCGTGCGGGTGTGTCCGGCCTTGATCGCGGTCAGCGCTCAGCTGCCTTGCCGCCGATGTGGAAGAACGGCGGCTTCCAGGCGGCGCGGCGCGTGCTGGTGATGGGCGGCGTGGTCGGACGGCGGGATGAAGCAAGAAGGGCGCCTCGATGCTCCGAGCGCCCTTGCAATCTCTGCCGTGTGCATGGTTTGACGCCATATGGGTGCCGTGGCAGACAGGTCGGGTTCGCCCAAGAATGCGCCAGGGTGCGGGGGGGGGAGACGCCGAGTACCAGCTGGTACTCGGCGTCTCTTTTTCTGACCAAGCTCATGGTGCGGCTCTGCCGCCCGCCCTGGCGCCCCGGCCGTTCCGCGCATGGCCGCCTCGACGTGACTATCATGCGGCGGTGACCATCCTGCGCCGTGACCACGGCCCCGTCGGCCGCTACTCCCTGGACGATGTCGTGCTGGAGATCGCCAAGCTTCGCGAGCGCCTCGGCCTGCGCGACCGCGACGTCTATGAGGCGTGTGGCATCTCGCAGCCGCAGTGGGCGCACAAGATGGCGAACGCCGGCAAGTCGCGTTTCACCGTGCGCGAGCTTGGGCTGGTAGCCGACTTCTTCTCACGCAAGTTGCGCCGGCCGCTCTCCGGCTGGCCCATGGTCCCGCTCGCTGTCTGCGATGAGATGGAAGCTGCGCTGGAGACCGCCCATGCCCAAGGCAAACGGAGAGCAGCTGGACACCGATGATCTGCGCCTGGCGCTGCGCGGCTCCTTGACGGTGATCGGTGACCGTCTCGACCATTTCGCGCGGCTCATGCGCGCGACCGAAGATCCCGAGGATGCCGGCGAGTATCTCATCGCGGGCGTCGAAGCATTGCGTCCGCTGATCGACAAGGCCGTCGAATTGGCCAACCAGCTCAAGCAGCGAAGCGGCCACTAGCCCAGGGGCACGGAGGCGCCGACCCGGTGCGACCGAGGGACGGTGCTTTGAGCTTGGGGGTCACCTGCTCCTGGACCGACCGACTGCTGCGATGGCTCGCTCGAGCGCCTCGATGCTGGGCGGCTTGGCGAGATGCACCTCGAAGCCGGCCTCCTTGGCCGTCGCCACGTCCTCCGGCTGCGCATAACCGCTCACGGCGACGAGCCCGACGTGGCCTAGCTCGGGGTCGGCGCGCATCGTCCGCGCGACCTGGTAGCCATCCATCTCGGGCAGGCCGATGTCGCAGAGCACGACGTCAGGATGGAAGGCTCGCGCCTTCTCGATGCCGTCTCGGCCGCTGTAGGCGACCTCGACGACGTGTTCGTCGAGCTCGAGCACCTCGCGGAGGGTGTCCGCGGCATCCTCGTTGTCCTCGATGACGAGCACGCGGCGGGGTGCCGCAGTGCCGGCGAGGCCGCGCTGGGCCGACATGGCTCGCGCAACGGTGACATCGAGGGGAAGGCTGATCGTGAACGCCGCGCCCTTGTCGAGACCGTCGCTCGCTACGCGCACCGAGCCGCCGTGCAGCTCGACCAGCCCCTTGACCAGCGCGAGTCCAAGGCCGAGGCCTCCCTTGCTGCGGTCGAGGGTGGCATCCGCCTGGGTGAAGGCTTGGAAGAGCCGAGGCAGCATCTCGGGCTCGATCCCGCTGCCCGTGTCTCGCACGGTGAGGAAGGCCAGCCCTCGTGCCGCGTCCGTCTGGATCGAGACGGTCGCCTTCCCCCCGCGCGGCGTGAACTTGGCCGCATTCTGCAGGAGGTTGCCGATGATCTGGGCGAGGCGGACTCGGTCGCCGTCGATCCAGACCTCGGCCGGCGCCGGGAGCACCTCCAGCCGCACAGCGCTCTTGGCGAAGACCGTGCGGTGATCCTCGACCGCGCGGTGCGCGAGCTCGTTGAGATCGAGGCGCTCGCGCTGTAGCTGGACCTTCCCGTGCGTGATGCGAGTGACGTCGAGCAGATCGTCGATCAGCCAGGTCAGCTGACCGATCTGGCGATGGAGGATCGCCTGCGCCCTCCTCGCCTGCTCGCCGCCTGTTGCGGCGCGCTCCAGGATGTAGAGGCTGTTGCGGATGGGGGCGAGAGGGTTGCGTAGCTCGTGAGAGAGCGTCGCCAGGAACTGGTTCTTCTGGCGATCAGCCTCGCGGAGCGCCGCCTCGCTCGCGCGAAGCTCCTCGGCTCGCTTGCGCTCGGTGATGTCGATGTTGATACCGGTCATGCGCAGGGGCTTCCCTGAGCGATCCTTGAACACCCGCCAGCGTCCGGCGAGCCAATGGACGCTCGCGTCGGGCCACACCACGCGCCACTCCCACTCGGTCGTCTCTCCCGTCTCGAAGGCCTGCTCGACCCGCCGCACGGCATCGGCGCGATCGTCGGGATGGACGAGGCTCTCCCAGGCTGCCTCGGTCTTGGCGAAGCCGCCAGGGGGCAGGCCATACAGGGCCTCCAGCTCGGGAGTCCAAGTGTTCACGCCGGACTGGATGTCCCACTCGAACGCGCCCACGCGCGCCGCCTGCTGCGCCAGCCTCAGGCGCTCCTCGCTCGCGCGCAACTCCTCCTCGGCCCGCTTGCGCTCGGTGATGATGTGGAAGGCGGCAACGAAGTCTCCCTTGGCGGGGGAGTACGCCGAGATGTCGAACCAGTTTCGCGAGGACTCGGCGTACGCCTCGAACCTCTCGGGAAAGCCCCGAGCCACTCGCGCGTACCTCTCGATGAGGCCCGGCTCGGACTCCAGGATCCCCGGAAAGACCTCGGAGACCTTCTTCCCGACGACGCCTCTCTGGCCGGTCAGCGCCTCGAAAGCGGGGTTCACGTCGAGATAGACGAAGTCCACCGGGCGGTCGCCGTCGTAGAGCATCCGGCAGTGTGCAAGCCCCTCGCTCATGTGATCGAAGAGCGAGCGATAGCGCGCTTCGCTCTCCCGCAGCGCGGCCTCGTTCTGCGCTCGCTCGATGATGTCGGCCGCATGGCGAGCGAGGAGATCCAGCCAGCGCAGCGACCGCGCGTCCGGTCTGCCTGGCTTGCGCCAGTGCGTCGAGAACATGCCGAGCGGCTTGCCGGGTCGGCTCACCAGCGGCGTGGACTGGACCGCCCGCACCCCGGCTCTGCGCTGGATCTCCAGCGCCGGGGTGCCTGTGAAGATTGGGCTGCGCTCGACGTCATCGACGACGACCCGCTCCCCGTGCGCGAGGGCCGTCCCGCAGACTCCATGCCCCTTGGACACGCTGTTCCAGAACTCCAGCCACCAGTCCGCGAAACCACGCTGGGCTACGATCTTGAGATCAGAGGACTGCGCGTCCAAGAGTTGAATGTTGCCGAAATCAGCCCCCGAGATGGCAATCGCGGCGTCCACGATCTCCGCGAGGATCGGTTCCAGGTTTCCTTCACGCACGAACAGCGAGCCGAGCTGATGCAGCCTCGCCGTAGCCTCGAGGTCGGCCCTTATCCGCTCTTGTGCTTGGCGCAGCTCGTCGATCGTTCGATCGCGTTCCGCCTCGGCCGCATGCGGTCCGGGGATGCCGCCGACCGGTGGCGACACCCCTCGCTTTGCACCACGGGGAGCCGGCCCCTGCTCAGACTCGGGAGCCTCCACCGTCGATTTCGTGGGGGGAGTGCTCATGTGCCCCCTCCTTGGGTCCACCGCGACGCTCACTCCGGTCTAACCAAGAAGCGGGCGTGGGCGCTCCCCTCGCTGAAACGATCAGCGCAGGACCTCGCGGGCTATCACCATCCGCTGCACCTCGCTCGTCCCCTCGCCGATCTCGCACAGCTTCGCGTCGCGGTAGTAGCGCTCGACCGGGAACTCGCGGATGAAGCCGTAGCCACCGTGGATCTGGATCGCCTTCGAGGTGGCGCGCATGGCCGCCTCGCTCGCGAAGAGCTTCGCCATCGACGCCTCGCGCCCGAAGCGCTCGCCGCGATCGCAGAGCGCCGCCGCCCGGCGCACGAGCAGCCGGGCCGCGTCGAGCTCGGTCGCCATGTCGGCCAGCATGAAGCCGATGGCCTGGAACGAGGCGATGGGCTGTCCGAACGCCTTCCGCTCCTGGGCGTAGGCGCGCGCCTCCTCCAGCGCGCCGCGCGCGAGGCCCACCGCCAGCGCCCCGATGCTGATCCGGCCCCGGTCGAGGATCTGGAGCGTGTCGGTGAAGCCGCGCCCCACCTCCCCTACCCGCTGCGCGTCGGGTACCTCGACGTCTTCCAGGAGCAGCTCGGCCGTGTCGGAGCTGCGCATGCCGAGCTTGCCGTGGATGGCGCGCTGGGTGAACCCGGGCGTGCCCTTCTCGAGCAGGAAGGCCGTGATGCCCTTCTGCTTCCGCTCGGCGTCCGTGAGCGCCAGGATGATGAAGACGTCGCCCACCGTGCCCTGGGTGATGAACATCTTGGAGCCTCTGAGGATCCAGCGATCTCCGTGGCGGACGGCGGTGGTCCGGAGCCCGGCCGCGTCGGAGCCGGAGCCCGGCTCGGTGAGGCCCCAGGCGGCGAGCTTCGTGCCCGCCGCGAGCGCGGGGAGGTAGCGCCGCTTCAGCTCCTCGGACCCGAAGCGGAGGAGGTGCCCGGTGCCGAGCCCGTTGTGGCTCGCCACCGTGAGCGCGAGGGAGCCGTCGAAGCGTGCCACCTCCTCCACCACCACCGCCACCCCGAGCGCGCCCACCGCCGCGCCTCCGTACTCCTCCGGCACGGTCATGCCGAGCACGCCCAGCTCGCCGAGCGCCCGCACCGTCTTACTCGGGAACTCCTCCGCCTCGTCCCAGCGTCGCGCGTGCGGCTTCACCTCGCGCTGGCAGAAGTCGCGCACGGTGCGCTGCAGCTGGACGAGCTCTTCCGGAAGTTCGAAGTCCATCGCGCGCCTTTCATCCTAGGGCGGGGGACGAGCCCCCGTCCTACGGTGGGCTCCCCGCGCTATACCGGCAGCACCCCTCTCTCAGGCTCTGGACGAACGGATGATCACTCTCCTGTGAAGACGGAGGGTCGCTTCTGTGCGAAGGCGGCGAGGGCCTCGAGCCGGTCCTTCGTCCCGAGGCAGGCCTGGTAGAGCTGGTTCTCGAGGTCGAGCGCCTCCGCCAGCGGAAGGTGGAATCCGCCGTCGATGGCGCGCTTCGCCTGGCGCAGCGAGATGGGCGCGTTGCGGGCCACCTCGGCGGCCATCGCCAGTGCCACCTCGCGGAGTTGCTCCGGTGGGGCGGCCCTGGTGGCCACGCCGAAGGCGAGCGCCTCGACCGCGTCGATGCGACGCGCGGTGAGCACGAGGTCCTTCGCCCGGGCCACGCCCACGGCTCGCGCCAGGCGCTGCGTGCCGCCCCCGCCAGGGATGATGCCGAGGCCCACCTCGGGGAGACCCAGCTCGGCGGAGGTCGAGACGAGGCGCAGGTCGCAGGCGAGCGCGAGCTCGAATCCGCCGCCCAGCGCGAACCCGTTCACCGCGGCCAGGAACACCTTGGGCGAGGCCTCGATCGCGGAGAGCGCGCCCCGCAGCTCGCGGTGGAAGGCGTGCACCTCCTCGTCGCTCATGCTCGCCCGTTCCTTCAGGTCGGCGCCGGCGCAGAAGGCGCGGTCGCCGGCGCCGGTGATGATGACGCAGCGAGCCTCACGCCGGCTGGCCACGCGCGCCAGCTCGGCGTCGAGCCCGGCCAGCATGGCGCGCGTGATGGAGTTTCGCCGCGCCGCGCCGTCGATGCTCCAGACCTCGACCGCCCCCAGGTCCTCGACGATCCACTCCGCCATCCGTGGGCTCCCGCGCCGGTTGTGCAGACCTTCAGCGTAGCGCCGCAGGGGAATGTACGACGGCGGCCGAGGTGGGCCCGAACGGGTATCCCGCAGCCTCAGGCTCCCGCGCCGGCGAGGACGGGCCGCGACGCCAGCTCCGCCTGCAGCGCCTTTCCCGGCAGGTGGCGTCCCACGAGGCGCTGGGCCAGCTCACCGGCGGCGATGAGGAGCGGCCAGTCGACGCCAGTCTCGTACCCCATGCCATGCAGCATGTAGACGAGGTCCTCGGTGGCGAGGTTGCCCGAGGCGCCCGGCGCGTACGGGCAGCCGCCCAGCCCGCCCACCGAGGCGTCGAAGGTGGTGAGCCCGGCCTCGAGCCCGACCAGCACGTTCGCGAGCGCGGTGCCGCGCGTGTCGTGCATGTGGAGCGCGAGCGCTTCCGGTCTCGTGCGGGCGAGGAGCAGATCGAGCAGCCGCCGCGTCTGGTTGGGAGTACCGACCCCGATCGTGTCGCCGAGCGACACCTGGTAACAGCCGAGCGCGAGCAGCCGCTCGGCGACCTCGACCACGCGCTCCGGTGCGACCGCTCCTTCGTACGGGCAGCCCCAGGCGGTCGAGACGTATCCGCGCACGCGCAGGCCCTTCGCCAGCGCAGGCGGGACGACCTCCTCGAACGCGGCGTACGTCTCCGCGATCGTCTTGTGGATGTTCTTCTGGTTGTGCGTCTCGGAGGCCGACATGAACACCGCGGCGTCGACCGGGGGCGCGCCCTCGCCCGTCCGCGCCCTCGCCGCGAGGAGCCGCGCCAGCCCCTTCGCGTTCGGCACCAGGGCGACGTACCTGAGCCCGGCGCGCGGGGGGAGGTCAGCCACGATCTCCGCGGCGTCGGCGAGCGCCGGGATCCACTTCGGAGAGACGAAGCTCGTCGCCTCGATGCGCGGGAGCCCGGCGTCGGCGAGGAGCCGGAGCAGCCGCAGCTTCCCCTCGGTCGCGACGATCCCCGCCTCGTTCTGCAGCCCGTCGCGTGGGCCGACCTCGTAGACCGTGATCCGCTGGGGCATGCGTGGTTCTTAATCACGCTCGACGGGCGGTGCTGGTTCCGGCACCGTCGCGCCGTGGACCCGCTGGCTACGCGGCCTCGGCCCGCGGCCGGATGTGCTCGCGGATCCAGTCGATGATCACCTGCGTGGACGAGCCGGGCAGGAACACCTCCGACACGCCCTTCTCCTTGAGCTTGGGCACGTCGTCCTGCGGGATGATGCCACCCCCGAAGACGACCACCTCGCCCGCTCCCTTCTCGCGCAGGAGGTCGACCACGGCCGGGAAGAGCGTCATGTGCGCGCCCGACATGATGGACAGGCCGATGGCGTCCACGTCCTCCTGCACCGCCGTGGCGACGATCATCTCCGGCGTCTGGTGCAGGCCGGTGTAGATGACCTCGAAGCCGGCGTCGCGCAGGGCGCGCGCGATGATCTTCGCGCCGCGATCGTGGCCGTCGAGTCCGGGCTTGGCGACGATGATGCGGAGCTTGCGCTGCGGGCTGGTCATGGGATCTCCGTTGCGCGACAAAACGTGCCAGATTGTACTACACGACGTCGGGGCAGCTCGCCAAACGAGCGCCGCGAATTATCCATGCCCCTCGCCATCGCCCTCCTGCTCGCCTTCCTCCCCGCCGCGGCCGGCGCCTGGGACGCCCACGCCCTCCTCACCTGGGCCGCGCTGTCCGACGAGCCGGCGGTGGCCGGCGCGCCCGCGGTGACGGTCGAGACCATCGAGGCCTTCCTCGCGTCCGAGGGTGACCGGCTCGGACCGCTCCTCGACGCGGAGGAGGCTTGGGCTCGGGCCCACGTTCCGCGCTATCCGCCGCGGCCGGACGAGCTCCGGTTCGACCCGCGCGGCGAGCCAGCGACGGCGCGCGAGCGGTTCCTGGAGGCGCTGCGGGTGAACCCGGCGTTGCCGCTCACCCCGCACGTGCAGCAGATTCCGGGTCAGGCGGCGGGCACACGGCCGGTGCTGGCGTGGTCCGAGATCGGCACCCTTCCCTCTGCGCCCCACCCAGGACGCGTCGCCTACTTCCGACTGCGCCCGGGCGAGCGTGTGGCGCCGCTGCTCGTCATCGCGAGCGCGAGCGACGAGCCCGACGACGGCCTCGACGTCGGTCTCTTCGAGGACAGCGGGACCGCATTCGGCGCGCGCTACCATTTCGGCCCGCTGCCCTTCGGCGACCGGCGCCTCCCGTTCGCGACGCAGGCGCCCTTCCACATGGGGTTCTTCCACGAGGCGCGCCTGCTCATGGCGCTCGCGCCGGCCCTGGGGCGGACCTATCCCGAGGTCCGGGTGCACGCGTTCGCCTCGCTGGCGCGCTTCGCCTTCTCGCGCGGACACGCCTACTGGGGGTGGCGCTTCCTCGGGTTCGGCCTGCACTACGCGCAGGATCTGACCCAGCCGTATCACGCGACGGCCGCGCCCGGCGCGGGTACGCTGGAGCTGGTCGCGGTGAGCGTCCTCGACCGGGTCGGCCTGCACGGGCCGCGACAGCGCAGGCTGGAGCGGCTCAGCGACGAGCACCTCGCGCTCGAGAAGGCCGGGTTCGAACTCGTCTCGGCTGCGCTCGCCGCGGGCGACCGCGCCGCCCCGGTCGTGGCGGCGCTCCGCGACACGAGCCGCGACGTGCGGCTCGGCGCGTACGACGACGCGGCGCCGCGAGCGCGCTTCACGGCGGTGGCGAACGCCAAGGCGCCCCGGACGGCGGCGGCGCTCCAGGCGGCGCTGGCGCAGGGTGCGTCGCCGGAGGCGAGGACCGCGCTCGACGCGACGCTCGCCGACCTGCTCGGGGACTGCGGGGCGGCGACACGCGTCTACACGCGCGCGGCGGCGCCGGCGCCCAGCGCAACCTGACCCGGCGACCGGGGTTCATCTCGTTGCCGCGAGCAGCAGGCGCTCGCCGCGGCGACGAAACCCCGAAACCGAGGTCACCATGTCTCTGCGCCACGCGCTCCTCGCCGCTCCGCTCGCCATCGCGATGGCCTGCGGCGGCGCCAGCAACGACAACCCGACCACCGGTGGCAGCCACGCCGCGCTCGCGGCCGCGACGCCGACCTACGGCGCCCTCTCGCTCGACCAGGTGTCGACCGACACCACCGCCTCCGCCCTCACCGCGGCCTCGCCGACGCCCGCCGCCGCGCTCACGGCGACCCCACCGCTCATCATGGACGCCGTCAGCTGCCACCCACACCTGTTCCTGCGCCAGCGCGAGGTGGTGGAGCGGCTGAACCGGCACATCTACAAGGCCCTGCGCCACGTCGAGACCGCCATCGCGTCCGGCAAGGTCGACCAGACCAACACCTCGATGACGTGGGAGCAGGTCGAGAACGGGATCGACCGGAAGTTCATCGTGATGTTCGTCTCGGCGGGCGTCTACACGTGGGAGCTCGACGTCGGCGCGGCCGGCACGACGCCGCTGCCGGTCGCGATGACCGGCCAGATCGACCGCACCGGCACCACCGGCCCGCACCAGGGCAAGGGCACGCTCCACGTCGACTTCGCCGCGCTCCACGCGGGCTTCCCGGCCGAGACGGTCACCCAGGGGACGCTGGACGTGCAGTTCGACACCGAGGCGGGGTCGCGCACCGTCACGGTCGACGCCAAGGACGTGGCGTGGCAGCTCGATCCGGCGTGGTTCGACAACATGCCGGCCGTGATGGCGGCGCTCTCCGCCCCGCGGAGCGGCTCGTACGTCTACTTCCGCCAGCCGGGCACGGGCGGCAGCCTCAAGATCCAGGACCAGATGGTCTTCGCGTGCCCGTCGAACCCCCAGCTCCTGGCGGCGGACGCGCAGCTCGTGTCGCGCTGGTACAAGGCGACGGACGGCAGCGTCCACGGCCGCTCCGACGCATTCATGAACGGTGGCCAGCTCGGCTCGCCCATCGACCACGTCGCGGCGATCACGTGCCACCTCGGCGCCGTCGAGGGGCAATCCCAGGCGGAGGGGCTCTGGCTCATGAAGGCGGAAGCGGCCGACGGCAGCACGGTCACGGGCTGGTCGAGCGCGAGCGGTGCCGAGCCGTGCGATCCCATCTTCGGGCCGGTGCCGACCCTGACGGACGCGAAGAACGACTTCACGGCGTGGCCCTCGTCCTACTCGGACGGCGTCCCCTACCCGCTCCACCCGTGACCTGAGCGACAGTCGCAGATCGACCTGCGCCCCCGGGCTCCAGTCCCGGGGGCGCTCGTATTTGCCGCGCCGCGCGATTCTTTCGGTGCAACCCGCGCCGCGTCGCCGTGTTAGAGGGAGCAAATGGCCTCGGACCCCGACGCCGCTCTCATGGTGGCGTTCCAGGGCGGCGACGAGCGAGCCTTCCGGAGCCTCTTCGAGAAGCACGGGCGCGCCATGGTCTCGTTCTGCCACCACTTCGTCCGCGACCAGGCCCGCGCCGAGGAGCTGGCGCAGGACGTGTTCCTGAAGCTGCACCGTTCGGCCGCCCGGTACCAGCCGACCGCCCGTTTCAAGACGTTCCTCTATCGGATCGCCTCGAATCATTGCCTCAACGAACTGCGCCGGGGCGAGTACGCAGGCCGGCGCGCGGCGCAGGATCGGGAGCTGGCGCCGCCGGATCCCGACACCCTGCCCGCCGGGACCGCCACGCCCGAGGACCACACCGTGGCGCGCGCGCTCGGCGGCGCGGTCGAGGCGCTGCTGGCCCGCCTGCCGGAGAAGCAGCGCGCCGCTTTCGTCCTCGCGCGCCTGGAAGGCCTCCCGTACGACGAGATCGCGGCGGTGCTCGAGACGACCGTGCCGGCCGTGAAGTCCCTGGTGCACCGCGCGACCGTGGCGGCGGCCGCCGCGCTCGCGCCGTTCGTCTCCGCCGAGGACGAGGTGGCCACGTGAAGCATGTCCTGGACGACCTCACCGCGTACCTCGACGGCGTGCTCGGTGCGCGGGAGCGGGCCCAGGTGGAGGCCCACCTCGAGGCGTGCGACGGCTGCCGCGCCTCTCGCGACCGGCTCACAGGCGCGCTCTCGGTCCTCACCCGTCTGCCCCATGCGGCGGCGCCGTCCGCCGCGTTCGAGCGCCGCTTCTACGAGCGCCTCGAGGCGGAGCGTCGCGGTCGGCCGGAGCGGCCCGGCCTGCGGGATTGGCTGACGTGGCGCTGGGCCGCGCCCGCGCTCGCCACCGCGGCGGTGGCGGCGATGCTGGTCGTGACGACGAGCCGGCAGCGGGCGCACGAGCGCGCGCTGGCCGAGCACCTCGACCTGCTCGAGAACTACGAGGTCGTGGCGAGCGTCGGCGCCGTGGAGACGCCCGAGGATGCGGAGGTCGTGGCGCACCTCGACCAGCTGGAGGGCCGGCGATGATCGCGCGCGTGCTGGCGGCGCTCGCGCTGGCGTCGCTCCTGGCCCGCCCCGCGCTCGCGCAGAGCGAGCCAGGCGCGGGGGACGACGCCCGCGCCCGGTGGGAGCGGCTCTCGCCCGAGGAGCGGCAGGCGTTCCGCGAGCGGTACGAGCGGTGGAAGGCGCTGCCCGAGGACGAGAAGGCGCGCCTCGAGGCGCGGCTCGAGCGCCTGCGCGCGTTGCCCCCCGAGCGGCGCGCCGAGGTGGAGCGGCGCTGGCGCGCCTTCCAGGCCTTGCCGCCCCAGGAGCGCCAGGCCATCCTCCAGCGGTTCTCGCGCTGGAGAGAGCTGCCGCCCGAGCGCCGCGCCCAGATGCGGGCCGCGTTCCGGGAGATCCTGGAGGCGCCGCCGCAGGAGCGGGCGCGCTACCTCGAGAACCTGCGGCGCTGGCGCGAGATGTCGCCCGCCGAGCGCGACATGGCCCGCGAGCGGTGGCGGCAGGAGCGGCACGAGCGCCGCCGTTAAGGGCCTGTGAAGAAATCCCCTCTCAGACCCTGAGTCGCGCCGCCTCAGGCTAGAATCCGCCGCCGTGCGGTTCACCGTCCTCGCGGCCCTCGCGCTGCTGCTGGCGAGTTCTGCCCCGTCGCGGGCCGACGACGGCGACCTGCGCTTCAGCCTCGTCCTGCACGCCCGCTTCACCGACCTCGAGAACCAGCCCGCCCCGACGATCCTCTTCGATACAGCCCGGAGCGGTTTCGCCACCGGGCTCTACCTGCGGCCGTCGGGGTCCGACGTGTATCCGTCGGCGCTCGTCTCCGCCGGCGTGGAAGGTCGGCAGGGCCCATTTCGCTGGGCGCTCCTGGCCGACACGGGCGAGCTGCGCTCGCAGTCCTTCCCGGCCAACGCCAACGTGTGCTTCTCGACGCTGTCCACGTCGCCGACCGGACTCGCCGTGCGCGGCAGCGGCCGCTGCAACGTGCTCGTCAACGACCGCTCGCCGACGTTCGCGGTGGACGAGCTGCGGCGCGCGCCGGCCCAGCTCACCTCGAACGGGCGCCCGTTCGGTGACGAGCTGAGCGAGACGCTGCTCCTGCGCGAGGCTTGGGTCGGCGCCGTGTTCGGTCCGAACGAGCTCGGGCTCGTCCGCGTCGGCCGCCAGCGGTTCACGGTCGCGGACGGCTTCGTGTACGACGACTGGGGTACCGGCGCGTCCGTCAGCTTCGACCTCGGCGCCGTCGGGCCCTCGTGGGACCTCGGCGCGGCCATCTTCTACCCGTCGCGCGATCTGCCGAGCGGCGAGGGCTGGACCTCAGGGCTGCTGGCGCTCCGCGCCGATTACCTGCCCTCCCTCTTCGAGCACCTCGGGGTCTTCGCGGCGTATTACCGGGATCGCTCGAGCCAGATGGTGGAGCTGTTCCGCGGGAGCCTGACCGAGCCGAGCGTCGTCCGGCTCATGTCGCTGGCGCCCGGGACGCAGGCCTACGCGAACGAGAGCCGCCTCCTCGTGCTGCAGCTCGACACGACGTTCACCGGACAGGCCGACGTCGGCTGGGCGGGGACGAGCGGGAGCGTCCGGCTGGATCGCGTCCGGCTCGACTGGACGGCCGCGCTGGCGTTCGGCCAGCTCACGGTCCCGGACGTAACCCTCGTCCAGCTCACTCCTGCGTCGGTGCTGACCCGGACGCGGTACCGCACGAACTCGCTCTTCGGCCAGCTGGCGCACGTGCGAGTCGGCGTGCCGCTCGGCGCGTGGCGGCTGGGCGGGTTCTTCCTGTTCCTGTCCGGCGACCAGCCGCCGTCCGAGAAGGCGCGCCTCGGTGAGCCCCCGCAGTACGGCGGATTCCTGGGCGTCTCGCCATTCATCACCGACACGAACATCTTCTTCGACGGCGGCGCGTCCGAGAGCTTCGCGTCGCGGCAGGCGACGGCGCCGGGCGTGAACGCGCGCGGCGTGCTTGCGCCCGGCGCGACCGCGTCGTGGGAATCGGCGTCCGGCTTCGCGGTCGGCGTGCGCGGCGCCTACCTCGTCGCCCCGGTCCCCGGCCCCTTCGGCGGGCGCGTGTACGGGCCGGAGGCCGACCTGAACTTGGCGTGGTCTCCGCTTTCCTGGCTCACGTTGCTGGCGGAGGGCGACGTCATGTTTCCGGGCGACTTCTACGCGGGCCGGGCGACCGTGACGAAGGTCGTCCTCGGCTGCAACGTGGTGGCGTTCTGATGGCGAGCAGGAGCGTGCGGGCGCTGGTGGCGCTCTCCGTCGCGGGGTGGATGGGGCTCGCTGCCGCCGCGGCGCAGAGCGCCCGGGTCGAGGATCGCGCCGACGGCGGATCACCGGCTCCTCCCGCGGACGGTGGCACCCGGGCCGCGGACGGCGGCGCCGCCCGCGATCCCGACCAGGAGGTGATCGACCACCTGGACGAGCTCGAGCAGCTGGACCTCCTGCAGCAGCTAGGCCTCCTCGATCCGAGCGGGGAGGACGAGGCGCCGGCCACGCCGCAGCCCAAGGGCACATCGCGTTGAGGCGGCACCGCGGCGCAACGTCTGGGCCTGCCGCGTGTTAGGGGCGGCGGAGGAGCTCTCTTGGCACGTCCTGCTCGCCCGCTGTGGTTCGCCCTCGCCTCCCTCGCCATCGCCGGCGCCGCCCGCGCCGGCGGCCCGATGGAAGGGCCATGGCCGCACAGGTTCCAGCAGCAGGGCTTCACCTTCCTGCTCTACCAGCCGGAGGTCCAGAGCTGGGAACGCGGCCTCCTGCGCGAGCGCGCGGTCGTGGCGGTCCAGGACGGCGACCGGACGAGCTACGGCGTCCTGCAGGTCGAGGCGCGCGCCCAGGCCGATCGCGGGCGCGGCCTCGTGCACGTCACCGACGCGCGCGTGGTCAAGGCGCAGTTCCCGGGCGCAGGATCGAGCGCCCGCGCCTGGCGGGCGGCGTTCGAGGCGCAGCTCCCGGCCGCCTACGACGAGCCGCTCGACCGGATCGAGGAGGGCCTCGCGATCGCGCGCGCCCAGAAGGCGCAGGCCAGGCGCGTCCAGAACGCGCCGCCCGAGGTGGTGTTCCGCACGCACCCTGCCCTCCTCGTGCTCGTCGACGGCAAGCCGCAGTGGCGGTCGATCGAGGGCACGCCGCTCGAGCGGGTCGTGAACACGAGGCCGCTGCTGGTGCGCGATCCCGCGCGCGGAACCGTCTACCTGCACCTCCTCGACGGCTGGATGTCGGCGGCAGCGCTGCAGGGCCCGTACACGGTCGTGAAGGAGCTACCGGCCGCGCTGGCGCAGGCGTATGCGTGGGCGACGAAGCAACACGGCCTCGACCTGCTCGAGGCGAAGCCGGACGCGGCGCCGGCAGCGGCCGGCAGCGAGCCGGACGCGAAGAAGGTCCCGCCCCCGACGCTCGCGGCGGGTGCCCCGGAGATCGTGGTGGCGACCCGGCCCACGGCGCTCGTGCTCACGGAGGGCGAGCCGCAGCTCGAGCCCATCGCCGACACCGGCTTCGCCTCCTGGAAGAACACGAGCTCCGACGTCCTCGTCGACGAGGCCGACGGCTCGCTGTACTTGCTCCTCGCGGGCCGCTGGTTCACCGCGGAAGACGCGGAGGGGCCGTGGAGCTTCGTCGAGGCCAAGGACCTGCCGCCGGGCTTCTCCCGGATTCCGGTCGGGCACGCGAAGGAGAGCGTGCTGGCCTCGGTCCCCGGCACGCCGCAGGCGCGCGAGGCGCTCATCGCGAACCAGGTGCCGCAGACCGCCACCGTGAAGAGGAGCGAGGCGCGCTACGAGGCGCGGTTCGACGGCGCGCCGCAGCTCGCGCCCATCGAGGGGACGCCGCTCTCCTACGTCCGCAACTCCGCCACCCCCATCATCGAGGTGGACCCGGCTCACTGGTACGCGGTCGTGAACGGCGTCTGGTTCAGCGCCGGCTCCCCCTCCGGCCCGTGGTCGGTCGCGACCAGCGTACCGGCGGTCATCTACACCATCCCGCCCAGCTCGCCGCTCCACTCCGTCACCTACGTCCGGGTGTACGACGCCACGCCCGACGAGGTCTACGTCGGCTACACGCCCGGTTACATGGGCACGTACGTTGCGAACGGCGTCGTCGTGTACGGGACCGGTTTCTGGTACACGCCGTGGGTCGGGAGCGCCTGGTACGGCTGGCCCGTGACGTACGGCTACGGCGTCCGCATCGGCTGGAGCAGCTGGTACGGCTGGGGCGTGTCGTGCTGGTACGGCTGGCATCCGCCGGGCTACTGGTGGGGCTTCGGCGTCGGGCCGTACTGGGGGCCGATGGTCGTCTACCGCCCCGTCTTCTATGGGTACGCGCGGCCCGCCTACTTCGGCTACTACCACGGCGTCGCGCCCGCGCCGCCGAGGGCGAGCGTCGGCGTGTACGGCCAGTGGAACCACGCCGCGGTGGCCGCCGCCCCGCACCCCGCCCCCGCGCTCGCCGGCGCGGCGCGCCCGGCTCCGCCCGCGAGCGCGCTCGGCAGGCCGGGCCCCATGGCGCCCCACCTGGCTGCGCTCACGCGCGCGGGAGCGCCCGGCCACCCCGGCGGATCTCATCCCGCGGCCCACCCGCCGGTCCGGCGCGGCGGTGGGCGGCACCGCTGACGACCTCCTGCTAGTTTGGCGCCGCCTTGCTCTGCGCCGCCTTCTCCTTGTCCTTGGGTGCGGGCGCGGCCTTCTTCGCGGCGTCGGACTTCGCGGCCTCGCTCTTCGCGACGGCCTGCTTCTTCGCCGCGGACGCGCTCGTCTCGTTCGACGCGCTCGTCTGCTTGTCGCCGCACGGCAGCGCCGGCGCTGCGAACGCCAGCAGCGCGAGGGCGGAGACGGCGCGGAGGATCTGCTTCGTCATGCGATGGCTCCCTTCGGCTGAACCGGCCCGGCGAGATCGGGCCTGGAAGAGATGAGGCGCGGGCGCACGCCTCGCAACGTCAACGGCCGCTTACCGGCGGCCGAGCGATCGGGGATTCGGGTGCACACCGGTGCCCCCCCCGGCCGAGGGGCAGGCCGCCCTGACGTGAAGAACCGTCGTGCGAAAAGAGTCCGCTGCCTCGCGGGACGTCTCATCCGAACGTGAACGCGTAGGCTTCGACGCCGGGATCGAGAAACTCGATCTCGAACTGTCGGTCTTCGATCGGCTCCGGCTGCCGGATCAGCTGATACAGCCGTGGCTCGGCCGCCGTGCCGTTGCCCTGGTCGTCGACGTCGAGTCCGTGGGCGGCGCCGGGCGGCCGCCCGTCGATGCGCACGCGAAAGCGCACGGAAGCTCCACGAGCAGCCGGCCCCATGACGAGATGGAGATCTCTGGCGTGGAAGCGGTACGCGATCCGTCCGTTGGCCGCGTCGAGCGCGGAGGCATTCTTCCCCACCGTCCAATCGCCCGAAAGAGCCCACTGGTTGAGCGTCATCCGCGCGGGGACCGCGTAGGCGCGGCGCTCGCCCTTCGCTGCGCCACCGGGCGACGCGAAATTCTCCGTGAGCTGGTAGCCGACGTAGGTCTCCGGGGACCGCAGGCTGTCCCAGTCGGCGCCGGCCTCTACGCCACGGGGCTCGATCGAGACGACCTCGCGACCGAGGCCGGTGTTCCCCGCCTCCGCCAGCAGCCGCTGGATGATCGTCTCCGACTCGGCGTATTCACCCTCGCCGAATTGATGGTGTCGGATCTGTCCGCGCGCATCGACGAAATACAGAGCGGGCCAGTATTCGTTCTTGAAAGCACGCCAGATCGCCCGGTCGCTATCGACCGCAATGGGATAGTCGACCCTCATCTGCTTCGCGGCCCGGCGAACGTGGTCGATGTTCTTCTCGAAGTCGAACTCGGGCGTGTGTACGCCGACGACGACCAACCCCCTGTCCTTGTACTTCTCGGCCCACGCGCGAACGTAGGGGAGATGACGCATCCAGTAGATGCAGGTATAGGTCCAGAACTCGACGAGAACGACCTTTCCGCGGAGGCTGGCGGCGGTCAATGGACGCGAATTGAGCCACAGCGTCGCGCCGCCGAGCGAAGGCAGGTCGCCTTCAACAGGCAACTGAACGGCTGCCGGTGTCGTCGGCGGCGATGGGGTGTCCTCATTGGCCGAGGAGCCGACCAGGAAGCCGCTCGCGCTCGCGACCATGACGCCGACCAGCAGGCGATGCACTCTCATGATGCTTACAGATCATCCGCTCGTTCGCCGATTTCCCTGGCACTCGTGGTGAGGCCCGCTCCCTTGGCAACTCACCTCGTCCCGTCCACCCGGGCAAGCCAACGTCCGTCAATCATGGATCCAAGGTCGTGGAACTGCAGGCGTGCGGGCACCGGCGGCGTCATGGTGGTTGGGACCATTGGAGGAATCATGAGCACCGCAACCACCGCACCTCCCTCGCGGCGCGAACCAGAACTGCTCGGTCAAACCGTCGTCGTGATCGGCGGTAGCGGCGGCATCGGGCTCGAAACGGCCCGACGAGCACGCGCCGAGGGGGCCAAGCTGATCCTCTCCGGCCGGAACCCCGAGCGCCTCCAGCACGCCGCGAGCGAGCTCGAGGCACTGAGCACCGCGGCCTTCGACGCCACGGATCCCGCTCCCCTCGAGCGGTTCTTCCGTGACCTGCCGATGATTGACCACGTGATGGTGACAGCTGGCCGGCCGTACTACGGGCGCCTCATCGACATGGACCTCGCGCAGGCGCGCCGCGCCCTCGACGAGCACCTCTTGCTGGTACTCCAGGTCGCCCGCCACGCCGCCAACAAGGTGAGACCGGGAGGTACGCTGCTGTTCATGGGCGGCACCGGCGGCCGCCACCCCCGCGTCGGCCTCGGGATCGCGTCGACCATCACCGCCGCACTCCCCGCCCTCACAGCCAACCTGGCGCTCGAGCTCGCGCCCGTCCGAGTCAACCTCATCGCCGCTGGCTTCGTCGACACACCGCTTTCGGCATCGCTCCTGGGCGATGAGCTCGAAAACCGCCGCAATGAGCTTCGCGCCACGCTTCCAATCCGGCGCGTCGTCGGACCGGCCGACGTTGCCGCGCTCGCCGTGCACCTCATGACCAACACGGCCCTCACGGGCGCGACCTATGACATCGACGGCGGGCAGCAGCTCATCGCCGGCTAGCTCACAGCGGCCCGCAAGGCCGCCGCCCAGTCGTCCTCGCGGTGGCTTATCTCTGGCGCCGGGCGGCCCTGCACGCCCGGCGCGTCGAATTGTCGCCGCGTACCGCTGGGTCTCGGCCGGCTTGCTCGGGGAGGTCTGGCCGGTGCCCGGTGTTCTAGAACCGTCCGTCCTCGCGGTAGACGCCGTACGCCTTCCGGAACACGTCGCAGATCTCGCCCAGAGACGCGTACGCCTTCACCGCTCCGATGACCGGCGGGACGACGTTGGCTCCCTCCCTGGCGGCGCGCTCGACCGCGGCGAGGCTCTCCTTGACGCGCTCCGCGCTGCGAGACGTCTTCACGGCGCGGAGGCGCTCGACCTGCGCGCGCGCCACCGTCTCGTCGATCTTGAGGATGGGGATGGGCTCCCCCTCCTCGTTCCGGAACGCGTTCACGCCGACGACGGTGCGCTCGCCGGCCTCGATCTCGCGCTGGTACCGGAAGGCGCTCTCGGCGATCTCCCGCTGCGGGTAGCCCTCCTCGACGGCGCAGATCATGCCGCCCATCTCGTCGATGCGGCGGATGTGCTCGAGGGCTCGCTTCTCCATCTCGTCCGTGAGGTACTCGACGTAGTAGCTCCCGGCGAGCGGGTCCACGACGCGGTCGGCGCCCGACTCGAAGGCGATGATCTGCTGGGTCCGGAGCGCGATCGTCACCGCCTCCTCGGTGGGCAGCGCGTAGGTCTCGTCGAGCGAGTTGGTGTGGAGCGACTGGGTGCCGCCCAGCACAGCCGCGAGCGCCTGGAGCGACGTGCGGACGACGTTGTTGTACGGCTGCTGGGCGGTCAGCGACACCCCCGCGGTCTGGGCGTGCGTCCGCAGGAGGAGCGACTCCTTCCGCTTCGCACCGAAGCGTTCCTTCATGGCGCGCGCCCAGATGCGGCGGGCGGCGCGGAACTTCGCCACCTCCTCGAAGAAGTCGTTGTGGACGTCCCAGAAGAAGCTGAGGCGCGGAGCGAAGGCGTCGACGTCGAGGCCGCGGTCGACGCACTGCTGCACGTACTCGAGGCCGTCGGCGAGGGTGAAGGCGAGCTCCTGCACCGCGGTCGCGCCGGCCTCCCGGATGTGGTAGCCGCTGATGGAGACCGGGTTCCAGCGCGGCATCTCCTCGGCGCAGAACGCGATCATGTCGCAGACGATCTTCACCGCCGGCCGCGGCGGGACGATCCACTCCTTCTGCGCGATGTACTCCTTGAGCATGTCGGCCTGGAGGGTGCCGCCGAGCTTCGCGCGCGGGACGCCCTGCTGCTCCGCCACCGCGACGTACATGGCGAGCGCCACCACCGCGCTCGCGTTGATGGTCATCGACGTGGTGACGTCGCCGAGCGGGATGCCGTCGAAGAGCACCTCGAAGTCGCGCAGCGTCGCGACCGAGACGCCCTCCTTGCCCACCTCCCCCCGGCTCATGGGATGGTCGGGGTCGTAGCCCATCAGTGCCGGCATGTCGAAGGCGGTGGAGAGCCCGTGCATGCCGTGCTTGAGCAGGTACTTGAAGCGCCGGTTCGTGTCTTCGGGCGACCCGAAGCCGGCGAACTGACGCATGGTCCAGAGCCGGCCGCGGTACATGGTCGGCTGCGGCCCGCGGGTGAAGGGGTACTGGCCCGGGAAGCCGACGTCGCGCAGGAAGTCGGCCTGGCGCCGGTGGCCGGGGTCGAGGACGTCCGGGATCGCGATGCCGGAGTCCGTCTGGAACGACTCCTTGCGCCGGGGCAGCCGGGCCAGCACCTCGCCCAGCTCCTCCTCGGTCCATCGCTCGCGCGCCGCGATGACGCGTGCGATCTCCTCCGGCGTGTAGCTCGGGTGTTCCGCGTGCTCCGGCGCGGCCGGGGTCGGCGCGCGAGGCGTAGCAGGCTGGGACGGCGGTTGCTTCACGGCCTTCTGAGCCACGGACCACCCCCTGTGCGAGCCGCCCATAATCTAACGCCGAGCCAACCGGGGGAGCGCAAGGATCCGACCGACCGGCGCGTTGACAGCCCTTGCGAGCCGACCTATAACCCGCCGCTCCTAGGATCCCGGTGAGGTAGCTCAGTCGGCTAGAGCGAGGGTCTCATAATCCCTAGGTCGGGAGTTCGATTCTCCCCCTCACCACCATCCTTCTCTCCGTCATCACGGCGGGTCATGCCGGCCGGCGGCGGACCCATGCCGCGTGTGCTGTGGGCAGCATCCGGCTCACGCCGGCCACGCTCGAAGGGCGAGCTCCGCGACGCGCTCCAACTCCTCCCGGCTCGCGCTCCCCGCGGCCTGAACGGCCATACCGTGGGTGACCGTCGTGGCATAACGGGCGAGATCGCCGGGGCTCGCGTCGGGGGGTAGATCGCCCTCGGCCACCGCGCGCTCGAACCGCTCGCGCAGCGCCGACACCGCTGACGCGCGCCGCGTCTCCAGCTCCCGCCGGATCGAGTCCGCCGCGTCTCCGCAGGCGAGCGCGCCCTGCACGATGAGGCAGCCGCGCGGGAGCGTCGGATCCGTCAGCTGGCCGATGGCCCCCTCCCAGAGCCGCTCGACCACCGCGCGTGCGGTGGGCGCCGCGAGGGCCTCCTTCACGTACGCCGCGGGCCCCTCGGCGTAGCGATCGAGCGCCTTGTGGAAGAGCGCCGCCTTGTTGCCGAACGCCGCGTAGAGGCTCGGCCGGTTGATGCGCATGGCCCTGGTGAGATCCGACAGCGAGGCGCCCTCGTACCCCTTGTGCCAGAAGACGCGCAGCGCCCGGTCGAGCGCGGTGTCGACGTCGAATTCACGGGGGCGTGCCATCGGTCAGCCGGCCTCGAGTGCAAGTATACCAGCAAGTACATTACCCCGCTTGACCCGGGCGCCCGCTGTCTTTAGATAATGTATCAAGCAGTACACAACAACACGCAGGCTCAAGGAGCACACCGATGTCGCAGAAGCTGACTGGGAAGGTCGCGGTCGTGACGGGCGCGTCGAAGGGGATCGGCGCTTCGATCGCCTTGCATCTCGCGGCGGAGGGCGCCGCGGTCGTCCTCGACTACGCCACGAGCAAGGAGGGCGCCGATCGAGTTCTCGCCGAAATCGTACGAGGGGGCGGCAAGGCCATCGCGGTGCAGGCCGACGTGAGCAAGCCCGGCGACATCCAGCGGCTGTTCGCCGAGGCGAAGCGAGCGTTCGGCCGGCTCGACATCCTCGTCAACAACGCCGGCATCTACGAGTTCGCTCCGCTTCAGGACGTCACCGCCGAACACTTCCGCAAGCTGTTCGACCTCAACGTCCTCGGCCTGATCCTCAGCACGCGGGAGGCGGTGAAGCACCTCGGTGCCGAGGGTGGCAGCATCATCAACATCAGCTCGGTGGTAGCCACCGCGGCTCTTCCGAACGCCTCCGTCTACAGTGCGACCAAGGCGGCCGTCGACGCGGTGACCCGGACGCTCGCCACGGAGCTGGGGCCGCGCAACATCCGCGTGAATTCGATCAACCCCGGCATGGTCGAGACGGAAGGGGTGCGGGCGGCGGGGATCGAGCAGAGCGACCTCCGCAGACAGGTCGAGGCGCAGACTCCGCTCGGCCGCATCGGTCAGCCGCGCGACATCGGGCCGGCGGCCGTCTTCCTCGCGTCCAGCGACTCCGCATGGATCACCGGCGAGACGCTGTACATCTCGGGCGGGAACCGATGAGCGCTGGCCGGCCGGCGCGAGCGTTTTCTTGACGCGTCAGAGCCGTGTGGTACACCGGCTCCGATATCGCACGCGATATCGGGCGGAGGTGGTGGGATGGGTGGGAGGCGGGTCGCCGAGCAGCTCAGGCCTTCGGTCTCGACGCGCACGGAGGAGTTCACGCCGCGCGATCTGCCCCTCCACGACCACCCCGAGCTGCCCCGCCCCTCGCCTCACGTCCTGAACCCCGCGTCGCGACGCATCCGCGAGGCGCTCCGGCGCTGGTTCGAGGAGGAGCTGTGATGACCCCGCAACTGACGACCGACCTCACCGACGAGCTCGAGTTCGACGA
>Ga0306923_10000116_pt1 | contig 52672 bp, 56 predicted proteins | sample sta12Can44000108_FD_203841 | JGI IMG/M metagenome (GOLD analysis project Ga0306923, IMG submission 203841) | Lab enrichment of tropical soil microbial communities from Luquillo Experimental Forest, Puerto Rico - statanox.12C.anox.44.000.108 (v2)... | ecosystem: Environmental > Terrestrial >... | reverse complement strand
CAGCGACTGCTGCATCAGCGCAGCGATCCGCGGGGTGTTGGCGCGAATGCCGACCACGCAGCGATCGGTGAACGACGTCGTTGCGTCGGCAAGGAGCAGGATCGATTGCAGCACCGCATCGATGATCTCCAATAGGACTCGGCCGGCACGTCGATCGGGCCGAAGGAATCGGTTTCGGTGCGGGTCTGGATGACGGACGACGGAGGACGGAGAGCTAATGAAACGGATTTACCTCCGTTGCCTTTCCGCTGTCGTCTGTCCTCGGTCTTCATTTTTTGCGGAATCGATCGAGCCGGACCACTTCGCCGCCACCGCCGGCATCGGGCGGCGGCGCGTCCGTTTCGTCGGCAGGCAATGCCGCCGGCTTTTTGCCGGCGGCGGTCTTTCCGGCAGGCAGAGCCGGCGCGAGGGGCTTGGCCGATTTTTGCGCGCGCTTGTCCGGAGACTCTTCCGTGTCGGCGTCGCTTCGCTCGGTCGCCGCGTTCTCGGCGGTTTCCGTGAAGGCTTCGAACTGAAAGCCGAATTGCACCGCGGGATCGTAGAAAGCGACGATCGCATCGAACGGCACCCCCAGGCGCTCGCCGATGCCACCGAACGACAGCCCGATTTCGAAGGCCCGCTCGCCAACCGCGAGATCCCAGAACTGATGCTGGAGAATGATCGTCATCGTCTCCGGATATTGCGCGCGCAGCCGCTCCGACAGCCGCACGCCCGGCGCCGCCGTATTGAACGTGATCTTGAAGTGGTGATCGCCCGGCAGGCCTTTCTTGGCGACATCGGCAAGCACGGTGCGCACGACGCCGCGCAAGGCTTGCTGCGCGAGAAGGTCATAGCGGATCAGATCGTCAGGCATGATAATCAGGAGTCAGGAATCAGTAATCAGTGATCAGCGAATAAATAAGATCGAATCATAGCGCGGCAAACCCGCTTCTGTCGTCTGATTACTGATTACCGATCACTGATTCCTGAATAAGTGGAGGCTTCTGTTGCCAGGTGCCTCCGAACCCCGCCTAGCGCTGCTAAGACGCTAGGGCTTTAGGTCGGTCTTTCGAGCTGCTTATGCAGCCTGAGCAACCGGAGCATAGTTGTCGTTGGCAACTATGAATTTGGCCCGATAACGGCGGAACCATGCCGGGCAAAAGCACGCCCTTTACGCCCTCGTCGATCCTATTTCGACCCCGTAAACAGGAATTCAGTGATCAGTAATCCGTAATCAGAAGTCCTCTGATTACTGTCGCCTGATCACCGACTCCTGGATTGGTGGAGTCGCCGGGTACTGCCCCCGGGTCCGAAAGGTTTATTACGACGGCCATTTATCGCCATAGCCGGCTTGCGCCGGCACCGAGGAATATAGGCGTAAATGGTTGTCGAAAAAAGACCGGAGGGACCGCCGCGGGCGGCTCCAACGGGGCCCAGCAATAGAGAAAGATCAATAACATCAATGGCTTCTCAGATGGACGCCAAGCCCGGTCAAGCACTCCTGTCGCCGCCCAGCGTCGGCCAATTGCTCATGACCTTTGATGTCGCTGTCCGGCTTCGGCGGCGTTTTGGCCTGGGCGCGGCGGATATTGGTCGAGCAGCGCCGCTGGCTCACGGCCAATCAGTTCAACGAGACCTTCGCGCTGTGCGCGTTCCTGCCCGGCGGCAACATCGTCAATATTTGCGTGATCTTCGGCACGCGCACGCGCGGCCCGGTCGGCGCGCTGGCCGCGCTCGGGGGCTGCTCGGCCCGCCCATGGTCCTGGTCATGATTGTCGGAGCGGTCTACGCGCATTACGGCGACGTGCCGGTCCTGTAGCGCATGCTGACCGGCGTCGCCGCGGCGGCGGCCGGGCTGATGCTCGCCACGGTCCTGCGGCCGCTTTTTAAGAATCGCGCCGTGGCCGGGCCGGCAATCGCGCTCGCCACATTCCTTGCGATCAGCATCCTGCATTGGCCGCTGGCTTTGGTTCTGCTCGCCATTGTGCCGGCGAGCGCCGCGGTTGCCTGGCGCCGCGCATGAAATGCGACAGCGGCACGCTCCTGACTCTTGCGGGATTTTTCGCGCTGACCTCGCTGTTCGCGATCGGCGGCGCCAAATCCGCGATTCCGGAAATCCACCGCTTCGCCGTCGATGTGCAGCACTGGTTGTCCGACCGGCAGTTCGCCGATTCCTTTGCGCTGGCGCAACTCACGCCGGGCCCGAACCTGATCATCGTCACGCTGATCGGCTATCGCGTCGGCGGCGTTGCCGCGGCGATCGTGGCGACGCTGGCGATGTGCGCGCCGCCCTGCGTGATTGCCTATCTGGTCGGCCGCACCGCCGAGCGCTTCAAGGGCGCGGCCTGGCATGGCGCGATCAGCCGCGGCCTTATTGGGTGGCCGGGGTCGTCACGCTCACCACCGCCGTGACCGCTTTCTCGATGCGCCTGCACCCGCTCTGGGCTTTTGCCGTCGCGGCGCTCCTTGGCGCCGTGGGCGTCATTTGATGGCGCGTCTGCAACTGACTTACTGCTCTTGCACACGACCGCATCCGCTCTTGCGCGCGCCCGCGTCCGGCCCGATTGTGTGTCGGCGCGAAGGCAACCAGTAAGACCATGCACGATCGTCTTGGAGCGATGGCGCGTTGGCTGTGGGAGGGGCGAGTGCACCGCCAGCCCTATCGCAACCTGCCCGACGATTTGCGCCCCGATTCGATTGCCGAAGCCTATGCGGCGCAGGAGGCCTATTATCGGCTGGCCGAGCCGATCTATGGCGCCGTCGCCGGCGCCAAGATCGCCACCACGACAAAGGTGATGCAGGAGCTGATGGGCATCACCCATCCATGCGGCGGCGCGATTTTCAGCCGGACTATTCACCACTCGCCGGCCAAGCTGCGTGCCGCGGATTTTGTCAATCTGCGCATCGAGAGCGAGATCGCGCTCAAGCTCGGCAAGGATCTGCCGGCGTCCGGCGCGCCGTGGACGCGTGCGAAAGTGGCTCCGGCGATCGCCGCCGCGATGCCGGCCTTCGAGCTGATCGAGGACCGCAATGCCGACTATGCCAAGACCGAGGCGACGTCATTGATCGTCGAGAATTGCTGGAACGGCGGCGCCGTCATCGGGCCGGCAAGATCGGCGCACGTCGACGATCTCGTCGGTATCAAGGGCCGTCTGACCATCGACGGCAAGCTTATCGGCGAAGGCGCATCCGAGGATCCAGCCGCCACGCTCGCCTGGCTCGCCAATCACGTCGCCGAGCGCGGCCGCGGTCTGAAAGCCGATATGGTCGTCATCACCGGCAGCCTGATCACGACGGTTTCGATCGCACCCGGCCAACGCGCGGTGTTCAAGGTCGAAGGGCTCGGCGAAGTAGCGATGGAGGTGGTTTAGATCGGTTCCGCTCATTCTCGCGCAAGTGGAAATCCAGACATTTCTGAAAGCAAACTGGGGGGTCCCCGCCTCCGCGGGGACGAGCGGGCAACACGCTGATATTGATAATCACCTTGCGCTCCTTTCGTCCGCCGCTCATTTGAAGCTAGACTCGGCGGAGCGAATCGGCCGGATTGATAGCGGATGCGCCAATATCTCGATCTGATGGAACGCGTGCTCAACGACGGGGTCGAAAAGCGCGACCGCACCGGCGTCGGCACGCGCGCGACCTTCGGCCATCAGATGCGCTTTGATCTGACGCGCGGCTTTCCGCTCCTCACCACCAAGAAGCTGCACGTCAAATCCATCATCTACGAGCTGCTCTGGTTCCTTCGCGGCGACACCAATGTGAAATATCTCCAGGACCACGGCGTCAGCATTTGGGACGAATGGGCCGACGAGAACGGCGATCTCGGCCCGGTCTATGGCAAGCAATGGCGCTCCTGGGCAGCGCCGGACGGCCGCTGCATCGATCAGATCGCCAATGTGCTCGCCGAAATCCGGCGCAATCCCAATTCGCGCCGGCTGATCGTGTCGGCGTGGAATCCGGCGGAGGTCGAGGGCATGGCGCTGCCGCCGTGCCATTGCCTGTTCCAGTTCAACGTCGCCGACGGCGCGCTGTCGTGCCAGCTCTATCAGCGCTCGGCCGACGTGTTTCTCGGCGTGCCGTTCAATATCGCGTCCTATGCGCTGCTGACTCTGGCGGTCGCGCATGTGAGCGGCTTCGAAGCCGGGACCTTCATCCACACGCTCGGCGACGCGCATCTTTACAGCAATCATCTGGAGCAGGCGCGGCTTCAGCTCACGCGCCAGCCGCGGCCGTTGCCGACCCTGCGCATCAATCCGGCGGCGAAGGATCTGTTCGCGCTGGCTTACGAAGATTTCGTCCTCGAAGGCTACGAGCCGCACCCGCACATCAAAGCCGCGGTGGCGGTGTAGCGCCGGCTGTCGCCTTGTCGTGAACTGATGCGATTTTGCGAGGGAACCGATGATACCCAAACGGATATCGGAATCCGTGCCCCCGATCACTATGCAGGAATTCTTAAACCGCGATAGTGATGCCGTGGGTGTGTCTTCGAAAGCATTAGTGCCCGAATATCTCAGGGCTTACTATTGGTGGGCCTATATTGACCCTAAAGCAGTAAAGCTCTTTGAGCGTCCATGGCTGATCAATCTGATTCTATGGGGTAACTATGCGCGGCTGCGCGACGCCACATTATCGGAAATGGGTGAGTGGTTATCCGGGACTACCTTGCAAGTAGCATGTGTTTACGGCGATCTCACAAGCTGCTTGGCTCAGCGGGCCGCCAGATGCGGGGGGTCTATCGACATTGTCGATGTGCTGCCAATTCAACTGAAAAATCTGCGCAGCAAATTGCCGCCGAAGGCGCCCGCAAGACTTCTGGCCATGGACGCCAGAGACCTCAAGTTGCCTGACGCGAGTTATGATCGGGCACTTGTGTTCTTCCTGCTTCATGAGCAGCCGCCTGAGTGGCGAGCGCACACGCTGACCGAGGTCATTCGCGTTGTCAAACCGCACGGCAAAATCGTAATCGTCGACTATGCGCGACCGCGCTGGTGGCATCCGTTGCGATATTTTTTTCCGCTAGTTTTGGGGACCCTCGAACCATTCGCCCTCGATTTATGGCGTGAGGAAATCACCAGTTGGCTGCCAGAATTGTGTGCGGCTGGCGCACGCAAACGCCTCTTTTTCGGCGGCCTTTACCAACTGGTGACCAGTTGGCGCTGACCGCCCAAGCACTAGGACCGACTAGTGCCAAACCTGCCCATTTTAGCATCCGCAATATCTCAAGTCTTGTTTTGGTTAGGACTCATATCTCATATCTGTCCCGTTCGCGCGGCTGGTATGGTACTTGGGCCCGCAAACGAAAGGGATGATCTTTACGACACGCTTATCTAAATCCTTCCGCCGAATGTATTAAGTCGTGGATCGCCGGCACAAGCCCGGCCATGACGAGCAAATGTTGGCTGGCCTGACCGAATCCTAATGCTGCCATGCGACGCGCTGCAATGAAACTAGACATTATTATTGTCGCCGCCGTGGCCGAAAACGGCGTCATCGGCCGCGGTAATGCGCTGCCGTGGCGGCTCAAATCTGACATGGCGCATTTTCGCGAGCTGACCATGGGCAAACCGGTCGTGCTCGGCCGCAAGACCTATCAATCGATCGGCAAGCCGCTCGTGGGTCGCACCACGATCGTCGTGAGCCGCGACGGCTCCTTCAACGCTCCGGGAATCATCGTTGCGCCGAGCTTGGCAGTGGCGCTGCAAACTGCGCGCGGCGATGCGCTGCGGCGAAATTGCAACGCGATCGCCGTTGCCGGCGGCGCCGACATCTTTGCGCAGGCGCTGCCGCTGGCGACACGGCTCTTCATCACCGAGGTGCACAACGGGATCGTGGGTGACACCCGCTTCCCGCAGATCGACCCAAAAGTCTGGCGCGAAAGCGCGCGCAGCGAACACGAGCCGGGGCCGCAGGACGACGCCGCCTTTGCGTTGGTGACATATGATCGCGGCTAAAGCGAAACCGCTTTAGCTTCTTTTTTCCGTGATCTTGTCCGAAAACCGGTACCCACTTTTCGGGATCATGCTTCTTTTTTGCATGATCTTGTCCGAAAACCGGTACCCACTTTTCGGGATCATGCTTAACTCAGGCGTGCAACGCCACAACTGCCATGACTGCGCTATAAGTGCGCGTTGTAAGCGCAAGCCCACTCCCCTATAACCGCCACAACCAATTGGCCTGCAAAGGCCCCCGGCGGCAAATGCCGCAGGCGCCAAGGAGTTATTGGAGTTAGTAATGCCGTGGAATAACCAGACCGGCGGGCCGTGGGGGTCGGGACCGCGCGGACCGTGGGGGTCGGGACCGCAATCGCAAGGCCCCAGGCCGCCCGATCTCGAAGAATTCCTGCGCCGCAGCCAGGACCGCCTGCGCGGCATGATGCCGGGCAATCTCGGCGGACGTGGCTTCGCGCTGATCGCGCTGGCCGTGGTCGTGCTCTGGGGCTTTTCCGGCTTCTTTCGCGTCGAACCTGACGAGCTCGGCGTGGTGCTGCGCTTCGGCCAATTCGTGCGCGAGGTACAGCCCGGACTCAATTATCACCTGCCCTACCCGATCGAGACCGCGCTGACGCCGCAGGCGTTGCGCGTCAACAAGATCGATGTCGGCTTCGATCTGCGCCGCGGCTCGACGATGCGCGAGGTGCCCGAGGAAAGCCTGATGCTGACCGGCGACGAGAATATCGTCGACGTCGACTTCTCGGTGCTGTGGAAGGTCAAGCCGAGCCAGGTCGGCGATTTTCTGTTCAACGTGCAGGCTCCCGAAGGCACGGTGAAGGCAGTCGCCGAAAGCGCGATGCGCGAGGTGATCGGCCGCTCCAACATTCAGGCCATCCTCACCGGCGCGCGGCAAAACATCGAGACCGCCGTGCAGGAACGGATGCAAAAGACGCTGGACGATTACGGCGCCGGCGTCTTCGTGCAGCAGGTCCAATTGCAAAAAGTCGATCCGCCGACCCAGGTGATCGACGCGTTCCGCGATGTGCAGGCGGCGCGTTCCGATCTAGAGCGGGCGCAGAACGAGGCGCAGACCTACGCCAACCGTGTCGTGCCAGAAGCGCGCGGCCGCGCCGCCAAGGTCGTCCAGGACGCCGAAGCCTACCGCGAGCAGACCGTCGCCGAAGCCAAGGGTCAGGCCTCGCGCTTCAGCCAGGTCTACGAGCAATACAAGAAGGCGCCCGACGTAACGCGCCAGCGCATCTATCTCGAAACCATGGAGCGCGTGCTCGGCGGCACCGACAAGACCATCATCGATACCGGCGGGCAATCGAGCGGCGTGGTGCCGTACCTGCCGCTGACCGGCCCGCCGCGATCGGGCGAACAGCCGCAGCCGGGAGGCAAACAATGAAGACCAGTCTCGCCGGCGCCGCGCTCGCCATAGTGCTGCTGATCGCGCTTGTGGTCGCGTACGGAACCTTCTTCACCGTCTATCAGACCAAGCAGGCGCTGGTTGTGCGGCTCGGCAAGCCGGTCCGCGTCATCACCGAGCCGGGCCTCAACGCCAAGATCCCGTTCATCGACGCCGTCATCTATATCGACAAGCGCATTCTCGCCATCGAATCGGCGGCGCAGGAGGTGATCGCGTCAAGTCAGGACAAGTCGAATACCGGCGTCGCGCAAGCCGGCGAACGGCTGGTGGTCGATGCCTTTGCGCGTTATCGCGTCACCGATCCGCTGAAATTCTATCAGACCGTCGGCCCGGACGGCGCCAATGCGCAACTCTCGATCCTGTTGAATTCGGCCCTGCGCCGGGTGCTCGGCGCGGCGACGCTCGCTGACGCGGTGCGCAACCGCCGCGAGGATCTGATGGGGCAGATGCGCGATCAGCTCGACCGCGACGCGCAGCCGTTCGGCATCCACGTTGTCGACGTCCGCATCCGCCGCGTCGATCTTCCCGAGCAAAACAGCCAGGCGGTCTACCAGCGCATGCAAACCGAACGGCAGCGCGAAGCGGCCGATTTCCGCGCCCAAGGGAGCCAGAAGAGCCAGGAAATCCGCGCCAGGGCGGACCGCGACGTGACGGTCCTGCTCGCCGAGGCCAATTCGCAGGCCGAAACGCTTCGCGGCCAAGGCGACGCCGAGCGCAACCGCATCTTTGCGGAGGCCTACGGCAAGGACGCCAATTTCTTCAGCTTCTATCGCACCATGCAGGCTTATGAGCGGAGCATGCAGCGCAGCGACACGCATCTGGTGCTCCGCCCCGATAGCGACTTCTTCCGTTATTTCGGCGACCCGACCGGCAAAGGCTTCCCGGATGGCGCCGCCGCGTCCGGTGCAGCTGCCGGAGCAAATCCGCCACGCGCCGCCAACAAGTAGCGCGGCGCGTCAGACGCGGGCCCGGCGATGTCCGATTTTATCGTGGCGCTTGGCTTGTTCTTCACCCTCGAAGGACTTGTGCTCGCCGCCTTTCCAGGTGGCGCCAAGCACATGATGAAAAGCGTGCTCACCACGCCGGACAATGCGCTGCGCATCGCCGGCATCGCTTCGGCGCTGCTCGGTCTGTTTATCGTCTGGCTGGTGCGCGGATATCATTGAAGGTAACCGCGGCCCAAACCGCGAAGGCCAAAGCATGCTCATCATCGACGCCCAGGTGCATGCTTACGAGCGCAATCACCCGGGCCGGCCCTGGCATAAAGTCCTGACCGGACCGCCGGAGGTCACCGGCGATCAGATGGTGGCGGCGATGGACGCGGTCGGCGTCGACGGCGCGATCCTGGTATCGCCATTCACGATGTACCGCTACGACGCGAGCTATGCGCTCGAAGTCAAGAAGCGCCATCCCGGCCGATTTGCCTTGATCAAGGCGGTGGACCCGACCAATCCCGCGATCGCCGATGTAATCGCCGAGTGGAAGCGCGCTCCCGACGCCGTCGCGGTTCGCATGCTGCTCGTGCGCGGCGGCTACACCGAGGATCCAGCCGATCCGGGCCTCAATCGCGTGCTGGCGGAGGCCGCGCGTCTGTCGCTGCCGGTCAACCTACATATTGCCGGGCGGCTCGACCAAGGGATCGAGCTCATTCGCCGCCATGGCGATACGCAAATCATTGTCGATCATCTCGGTCTGGTTCAGCCACACGAGCCGCCGCTACCGGCGGCGCCCTGGGCGGAACTGCCGAAAGTGCTGACGCTGGCAAAACTCCCGCACGTCGCCATCAAGATCAGCGGCGCCTGCGTCCTGTCGCATGAGCCATTCCCGTTTAACGACATCTGGGATCCGGTCGCCCGCGTCATCGATGCGTTCGGGATCGACAGATGCATGTGGGGCACGGACTGGACCCGCGCGGTGAAGTTTCTCACCTACGCCCAAGCGGTCGATTGCTTTCGTGTCACCGACCGCATCTCGGAGACCGACAAGGCCAAACTGATGGGCGGCACGCTCGCGCGCATCTATGGCTGGTCGCCCTTGCAGCAATGACATCGGGGTGCGACTGGACCCCATTTTGCTAAGAGCAAAACCCTGCTGTAATTGCCTGACGGCAAGCCCGTCTGGCGCAATCCTTCCGGCGCGATTTTGGGGCACCGATTTCGGGAGTTTTGGGTGAGGCAAGTGCGGCGGCGCGACGTCATTAAAGTAATGGCCGGCGCGGCGGCGGCGTGGCCGATCGCGGCGCGCGCGCAGCCGCCGGATCGTGCGCGGCTTATCGGCGTCCTCCTGCCAATCGGCAAGGACGACCCGGAATATCAACCCTGGGTCGCCGCCTTCAGAGCGGCATTGCAAGAACTGGGCTGGGTCGACGGTCGCAACATGCGGATCGACATCCACTGGGCCACGAGCGACGCCGCCGAGATTCGCAGACAAGCGGCGGAATTGGTGGCACTCGCGCCGGACGTCATTCTGGCGCCGGGCACGTCCACGGTAGGGGCATTGATGCAGGCGACGCGCACCGTGCCGATCGTGTTCCAACCCGCGCCGCCCTACTTCGGGATCCGTCTACTGCGGCCGGGATCGGGCAGTGGGGCGCTGCGGAGGCGTTCGCACCGTCGTTCGGGCTGGAATTGCGTCCGGTCAATGTTGGCGTCGACAGTGAGGTCGAGCGCGCTATCGCCAAATTGGCAAGCGAGGCCAATGGCGGCATCATTGTAACCAGTAGCGGGCCATCGGTCGCGCATCGTGATGTGATCATCGCGCTGGCGGCGCGCTACCGTTTGCCGGCAGTTTATGGGCAGCGCTTGTTCGCCGTCGCCGGCGGCCTGATGTCCTACGGCAGCAATTCGATCGAGCCCTACCGCCGCGCTGCAAGCTATGTCGTGCACATCCTCAAGGGCGAAAAGCCGGCCGATCTGCCGGTGCAGAATCCGACCAAATTCGAACTCATCATCAATCTCAAGACCGCCAAGGCGCTCGGACTTGAAATGCCGGGACATCTGCTCGCGCGCGCCGACGAGGTGATCGAGTGAGACGTATTTCGGGCCCGAAAGGGTGCTCTGCCTGCACGCAAACGTAGAGTCGCTTTTCCGCCAAAATCGAGGGAGCTAAGTCGGGCGAGTGCGGCCTTGCGTCTCAGCCGCGACAGGAGCACCTTGCCGAAAGGTTGTCACGATTGAGTCGAATGCCAGGAGCCCGTCCTTTCATGCCGTTCTTTTCCGGTATCTTTGCCACACCGCTTCCGTTTAATCGTTTGTCGTCGCGCCAGTTTTCCGCGCCGAGCCTGCCGACTCGGCTGGCGCCAGCCGCCGCTCTGGCGGCGATCCTCGCTTTCGCAAGCGCCCCGGCGACGGCCGCGCGCGGACCGGAGAACATCGCCGACGTGGCCGAGCAAGTGATCGACGCGGTGGTGAATATCTCCACCTCGCAGAAAGTCGATCCGCGCGTGAGTCAGCTGCCCGACGTGCCGCCCGGCTCGCCGATGGAGGAGTTTTTCGACCAGTTCTTCAAGAACCGGCGCGGCCCCGGCGGTTCGGATCAGGCGCCGCGGCGCGTGAATTCGCTCGGCTCCGGCTTCATCATCGATGCTTCGGGCCTGGTCGTCACCAATAATCACGTGATCGCCGACGCCGACGAGATCAACGTCATTCTCAACGACGGCACCAAGCTCAAAGCAACGCTGGTCGGCAAGGATAACAAGAGCGATCTTGCGCTGTTGCGTGTGCGTTCCGAGAACAAACCGCTCAAGGCGGTCAAATTCGGCGATTCCGAGAAGCTGCGGCTGGGCGAATGGGTCATCGCCATCGGCAATCCGTTCAGCCTCGGCGGCAGCGTGACCGCCGGCATCGTGTCGGCGCGCAATCGCGACATCAATTCCGGCCCTTACGACAATTACATCCAGACCGACGCGGCGATCAATCGCGGTAATTCCGGCGGCCCGCTGTTCAACCTCAGCGGCGAAGTGGTTGGCGTCAATACCGCCATCATCTCGCCGTCGGGCGGCTCGATCGGGATCGGCTTCGCCGTGCCGGCGAACAGCGCGGTGGCGGTGATCGACCAGCTTCGGCAATTCGGGGAGACCCGCCGCGGCTGGCTCGGCGTGCGCATTCAACAGGTCACCGACGATATCGCCGAGAGCCTCAATATTACCCCGCCGCGCGGCGCGCTGGTTGCCGGCGTCGACGACAAAGGTCCGGCCAAGCCCGCCGGCATCGAGCCCGGCGACGTCGTGGTCGCGTTCGACGGGCGCGACATCAAGGAAATGCACGATCTGCCGCGGGTCGTCGCCGATACGCCGGTCGGCAAAGTGGTCGACGTCGTGGTCGTCCGCAAAGGCAAGCAGGAGACGCACAAGGTCACCGTCGGCCGGCTGCAGGACAATGAGAAGGTCGCCGAAGCGAGCGCCAAGCAGGAAGCGCCGCCTGAAAAGTCCGTGGTGCAGAAGACGCTCGGGCTCGAACTGTCCGCACTTTCCGACGATCAGCGCCGCAAATTTAAGATCAAGAGCGGCGTCAACGGCGTGCTTGTCACCGGCGTCGATCCGAGCGTTGCGCTGGCCGATCCTGACAAACGGCTGGCGCCCGGCGACGTCATTGTCGAGGTGCAATACGAGGCGGTCGGGAGTCCGGACGATATGAAGACGCGGCTCGACACGCTCAAGGCGCAAGGCAAAAAGATCGCGGTGCTCCTTGTCTCCAATGGCGCCGGCGATACGCGCTTTGTCGCGCTGAATTTGCAATAGCGGCCAACTTCGGTCTGCCACACGGCGAGCGGGCCGTTTCAAGAGGCGCGCTTAAGCCTTTATGAATTTGATGAGCTCGGACGACTACGAATTTCGCGTTCTTGACGATTTTCGCGGTCAGCGCGCCGGCATCCGCGATCGGCACGATCTGATCATCGTCGCCGTGCAGCACTAGCGTCGGCACGTCGAACTTTTTCAGGTCCTCCGTCAGATCGGTTTCGGAAAACGCCTTGACGCAGAAAATAGCTGGCCGGCAGCCCGGCCATCATGCCTTGCAGCCAGAACGACTAGCGCACGCCTTCGGAGATCTTCGCGTTCGGCCGGTTATAGCCGTAGAATGGCATGGAGAGGTCCTTCCAGTATTGCGAGCGGTCGGCGAACACGCTGGCGCGAATTTGATCGAAGACTTCGATCTACGTACCGCCGGGATTGGAGGCTTTTTGATCATCACCGGCGGCACGGCGCCGATCAGCACCGCCTTGGCAACGCGCTTGGTGCTCGAATGCCCGACGTGGATGGCGTCCTTGAGATCGAGGTGATCGACCAATTCGGCGAGATCGTCGGCGTAATGGTCCATATCGTTGCCGTCCCACGGCTGACTGGAACGGCCATGGCCGCGGAGGTCATGACCGATGCAGCGATAGCCGTTGCCGGCGAGGAAGAACATCTGGTCCTCGAAAGCATCCGACGACAGCGGCCAGCCATGGCTGAAGACGATCGGCCGTCCCTTGCCCCAGTCCTTGAAAGCCCATTGAGCAGGTCATCGCGGGACATGCTCGAGACTTCGCCAGTGCATTGATGTGGTCCGTGCCGAGCGCCGCGCCCAGATCCTGCGGCGAGATCGACTGGTTTGGCCCGCGCCCAACCCATGATTGCGCCACTTCGCCTTGGCCGCTCCGCTGGAATTGCTTGAGCAGATCGTTCAAGCCGGTGCTCAATACACTGCCTGCGGCGCCGCCTGCCAACAGACCGCCTAATCCGCTCTTGTTGAGGAGATCACCAAGCCCGCCTGCGCTGGTGTCGCCCGACGCGGTTGATGCGCCCGGCGCCGTCCCAGGTGAGCCGACAGGTGAGCCAGGTCTCGCGGCTGCCCCGCTTGGCTAACCACCCATCAAGCTCTTGACCGCTTTGAAGGCGAGCAAGCCCAACAAGGCCATGGTCATCGGCGACATGCCACCGCTCTTGCTACCGGGCGTGCCTGCGGGCATCCGTTGCCCGCGCGGGCCGTTCTGCATTCCATTGAGGACGTCAACCAGACCCATATCTGCCTCCTACGAACCAGACAGGAGCCGGACTGACAACGCAGGCTGCCGACGCAAGCTAATGCAACATACCACGCATGCTTTGGCGGCCCTCTGGGAACCATGGACCGGCGTCCTGGATTGCGCAGTCAATCAACACTGGCATGCGGTGTATTCGATCGAGATCAATCTGTCGGAATCCGTAATCAACGTCCCTGTCATCAAGTACTTGTTACATTGGAAATTTGTCAGAATGGAATTCTGTCACAATGGAATGTGATAACCAAAAAGCGGCCGATCGACGGGGGCGATTTACGCGGCCGTGAATGCTGCCACGCCAAGCTGATGCAGTCGAAGCAACTTTGGCCGAGAATTTTTTCAATTTCGATCGCGGCCGCTTGGCTGATTTCCGCCGCACCAGCATGGCAACCTGCACAGGCGCAGGGCTTTGTTTGGCCACCTCACCCACTGCCGCCGCCGGTCTTCAATCCGTCGACGCCCAATACCGTGCCGAACCCGCCGCCGGTTCCGGTGCCACCGGTTCGGGCTGCCCCGGGAGGCGTGTCGTCAGGCCGGGTGTCGCCGGGTCGGCTAGCGCCAGGCCGGGCTGGCGCGCTTCCAGACGCAGAACCTTGCAGCGTTTTCGATGAGGAGTCGTGCTTTCCGCCAATCTTGCCGCCGATCGGACAGGCTCTACGCTTGACCATCGTTTCAACCGACGACGAGAGCTTGGCCAAACCGCTTGACGCCGACAGCACCAAACACGGCAATGATGCCGATGCCACCAGCGATAAGCTGCACAATGCAAAGTCTTTGGATTCCATCGCCGAAATGTACGCGGCGCTGCGCGCAGTGGGTACCGCCGGTCAAAGACGAAGCGCGGCATGGCATGCAGTACACCATTCGTTTCGCGTTCAAGCGCGATGGCGAGATCGTTGCCCCGCCACGCCGGACCTATTCCAGCCGGCAGGCGTCGGACGAAGTGCGCAACATCTACGCCGACGCTATCGATGCCGCGCTCAAGCGCTGCACGCCGCTGCATTTTAGTGCCGGCATGGCGGGCGCCGTCGCCGGCCGCCCGATCATCGTGCGCTTCGTCGATCAACGAACGCTCGCCAAATCGATCGACCAGGGCAAATCGGTACAATGACAATGCTCAAGGCCGGATAAAATTCTGATTTGCCGCGCCTTATTTCGGCGTTATCGTGATTAGCCATCTGGCCGCCGAGCGGCAGGTGGCACGCGAAATGACCTGACGACGCGAAGTCCGGAGGGCGCCATGAAGATTGGCGATTTTCTCACGCACTCACGTCAGCGCCTCGTGACGTGCTTGCCAGACGATCCCTTGCAAGCGGTCGCGCGGCTTATGTATACCCACAAGATCGGCGCGATGCCCGTTTGCGAACTGAGCACGCGCATGGTCGGCATCATTTCCGAACGCGACCTCGTCCGCGCTTTCGCAAGAGCGGACTGGAGCGAAATGCAATACATACGGGCGCGCGATGTCATGACAACGCGGATCATGAGCTGCGCACCCGAAGACAGCATGCGGCGCGCGCAGGACTTGATGAGAGCAAACCACATTCGCCATCTGCCGGTCGTCAAGGACGAACAGGTGCTTGGCATGCTGTCCATGCGCGATACGCTCGACCTGCGTCTGCGCGAATCGGAGGATGAAATGAACGTTCTCCGCGATTTCGTGGCAGCGACACGTCTTCAGAACCCTTAGAGTTACTTGTCCGTCATTAGTTACTTGTCCGTCATTAATTGTCGCGTCGCAATTGCACTCACGAATTGGGGGCTGGCAATGGATCCTGCGCAGATCACCGCATCACCGATGCGGCGCGTTACCTTTCTGATTGTCGGCGCGGCGATGCTGGGCTTGTGGTGCTGGAGCCTCGTACCGCCGATCCAGAATTGGAACAATCCGAATGAAGACGGCTTTTCCTACGTGGGGGTCTTCTATGCCACCCCTATTTGCCTGCCGGCTGTACTCTTGTTGCTCGCCGGCGGAATTTCCGGGCGCGGCCCTCACCTGCGGCGTGCCCGTCCGGCGCCCTGGATCGGCACCGGCACGCTCGTCGTCGTCATGGCGTTCCTGATTTTCCAGTTTGTTACCGACACGTTCCCTGGCTTGGGATTGGGGTGAGCGTACAATCTTCGCCTAAACTTTCGGCACGAACCAATAAATGTCCGCACGGTGGCGCTGTGTGCAGATTTCCACGAGCGCGTGAGTGCGCACTCCGTTTGGTGTAGCGTACCCCTAAAGCTGTGACCTGTGCCGATGCGGCCTCGTAGTTTCGAAATAGGGGGGGCAATATCGCAATGAAGCCACTCTGTAGAACTATGCACTTGTTTCGTTGGTGCAGTGGAGCGACGATTTGAAAGTCCGGCAGTTACACGCGCGAGCACTAGACGTATTTGCTGGTGCAATCTGCAGTACCTTGTCGATCGCCTATTCACTCTCTTACGCCGCGTTGATTTTTTCCGGCCCGCTCGAGCATCAACTCTCCTATGGAGTCGCGATTACATTCTTGTCGGCCGCCGTTGCAGGGACAATCGTAGCACTACGCAGCTCGCTGCCTTTCGCAGTCGCGGGCCCGGACAGTTCGGCCGTGGTCATTTTTGCGGCGATGGCGACGACTCTCGTCGCACGTCTGATAGCGGAAGGCAGGCATGAGCTGCTGGAGCCGGTCGTCATCGCAATGTCCATTACGACGGCTTTGACCGGCATGCTGCTTTGCGTATTAGGGTTCACGCGTGCGGGGCGCGCGATTCGGTTCGTGCCCTATCCAGTAATCGGTGGCTTTCTCGGTGCGACTGGATGGTTGATGATAACGGGCGCGATTCGCGTCGTCACCGATCAGGCACCGACCATCTATAATGTCGATGCCTTCCTAAATACATTGATTGCAGAAAAGCTGGCGGCCGCCCTTGCCGTGGCTTTGGCGTTGCATTTTTTGCTTCGCCGCTCAAAAAGCCCCTTCATTCTCCCCGGCATGTTGTTCGCAACAATTGCTATTGCACACATTGCGCTGCTCACAGCCGGTTCATCGGTGACCGCGGCGCAGACGTCAGGCTGGATGTTCCGAGCTCAGTCCGCCGCCAGTCTCGCGCTGCCGTGGAAATTGGGAACGTTCTCCGCTTTTCCCTGGGCTTCGCTGCCCTCACTCGCCGGCGATATCGTCGCCATCATGTTCGTTACTGTCATCACTCTGTTGCTCAACACGACCGGCATCGAGATCGCGACCCGGAGGGAGGCAAATATTGAACGCGATCTCAGATCGCTTGGACTTGCCAATCTCTGGACGGCCGCGTTTGGCGGATACGTGAGCTGCACCTCCCTGAGCCGGAGCACGCTTGCCCATATGGCCGGCGCAACTGGCCGGCTATCCGGACTGACCGTCGCCATAATCTATGGCGCACTCCTGATAATCGGCACAGGCTTCCTAGGTTATGTGCCGAAATATGTACTTAGCGGCCTTTTGTTTTTTCTTGGTGCAGGGCTCGTCTATCAATGGCTGATCCGATCATCACAGCGATTGCTGCTCATCGAATACTTGTCGCTGATTGGTATCGCTTTGCTCATCGTATATTGGGGATTTATTGCCGGCGTGTTGATCGGGGTGATGATTGGGTGTGCCACTTTTGCGCTGAGTGTGAGCCGAGTTAATGTCATCAAATTCAACTTTGACGGTTCGGAATACCATTCATCTCTGGATCGTAGTCCGCGCGAGCTATCACTCCTGAGCGATTACGGCACAGAAATTCAAGGCATGGCCTTGCAAAGTTATTTATTTTTCGGATCGGCAAATCGGCTTTATCAGCATGTCAAGGCGTTGCTTGAACGGCATCCCAAGTGTCGCTTTATACTCTTCGACTTCCGCCTAGTGACCGGCATCGATTCATCGGCAACCCATAGCTTTTTGCAGATCAAGGAGGCGGCGGCCGCCAACGGCGCCAGAATCGTGCTGGCTAATCTCACACCGGAATTGGAGAAATCGTTTCGCGCGGTCAGGTTTGCGTCTAATGACGTCATCACTGCCCCCGATCTCGACCGAGCCTTGGAATCTTGCGAGCAGGCAGTCATCGAAGCGCATCAGCCGGCAAGCAACGATATCGGGTCGTTCCGGACATGGCTTTCGGATGCTTTAGGCAACCCGCAGCATGCCGACCATCTAGCGCAATACTGCAATCGACGTGAAGTTCAGGCTGGAGAAATCATCGCGCGGCAAGGTGAAGTAGCTGACGCAATGCATTTTATACTTGACGGTCGTATTGGGATTGTCGTCGAGCTTGATGAAAAACGCACGATGCGCGTGCGCAGCCTAGGCCGTCATACGACGATTGGCGAAATGGGTCTGATCACTCATCGGGTGCGCAGCGCGACGATCCAAGCCGAGGCTGCCAGTGTGCTTTATGAGTTGACAGCCGCTTCTTATGAACGAATGAAGACCGAAGAACCCGAACTCAGCCAAGCTCTCCTTGGATATATCGTCGCAGTACTCGCCGAGCGGCTCAATTTCGCTAATCGCGCGCTCGGAGTTCTGCAGCGATAGCAGTGGGGTGCGCAAACTTATAACGAGACACTATGAAAATCCTAGCGCTGTAGCCGCGGCTGCAGTCCAAATCAATCGCTCTCTGAAAGTTCCCTCGGAAGGCCTGGTCAAACACTAGTTCCGCCACCTCGCCGTCAAGTGGACTGCGGCATAGTCGGGCAATGTCCGGTCTTACCCCGATAACAGACATCGGTCGGCGCGCGCCCGCTTCTGCTCGGCGCTGAAACGACATTTACACAGCGTGCCGGATTGCGTGTCGATCAGCGGCGCGTCAGCACCGCATTCAATGCTTTTCGCTTGAATGAGACGCAGCTAAACTTCGCGTCGGCGCCAATCAATTTGGATGACGATATGAATGCCGACGACGTTACCAGCATGATCGAATCGCCATACCGTTGGTTGAGGCTGACCATATCCCTCGTTGTCAGCACCATCGGCGGCATCGGGATGTGGTCTGCCGTGGTTGCGTTGCCCGCAGTCCAAGCTGATTTTGGCATTGACCGCGCCAGTGCGTCGCTTCCCTTTACATTCGCGTTCAGTGGCTATGCTTTCGGCGGAGCGCTGATGGGGCGGCTTGCGGACCGACTCGGGATCGTCACACCGCTGACGATTGGCGCTGTAATGGTTGGCCTCGGTTACATTAGCTCCAGCTTTTCAGTCGCAGGATGGCAATACGCTATTGCGTATGGAGTTATCGGCCTGGGCAGTTCCGCGGCCTTTGCGCCGTTGATGGCCGATATTTCCCACTGGTTCACTCGTCAGCGAGGCATGACCGTCGCCATCGTTTCCTGCGGCAGCTACCTCGCAGGAACGATCTGGCCACCCGCTATTGAGTATGCACTTACGAGCCTTGGCTGGCGGCAGACTCATGCCCTCATAGGTGTGCTGTCGATGGCAACGATCTTGCCATTGACATTTCTGGCCCTTAGGCCTCGCGCTCCCACACTCCACGCTAACGCGGTTGATGCCGTATACGACGGAGCACAGCGGGCGTTCGGTCTTTCACCCAACGCGCTACAGGCCACATTAATGATTGCTGGCGTTTGCTGCTGCGTAACAATGGCCACGCCGCAGGTCCAAATCGTCGCTTATTGTGGGGATCTTGGATACGGGCCTGCGCGGGGCGCTCAGATGTTATCCCTCATGATGGGTCTGGGCATTGTCAGCCGCCTTCTAGCCGGCTCCGTCGCGGACCGGTTGGGTGGTCTCACGACACTGGCTATCCTCTCGACATTACAGGCCGTCTCGACTATCCCCTTTATATTGTTTGATGACCTTGCAGCGCTTTACGCCATGTCGGGAATATTTGGCCTCTTTCATGGCGGTCTCATTCCGATGTACACCGTGACAGTGCGGGAGTATTTCTCGCCTCACGAAGCTGGAGTGCGTGTCGGTATGGTACTCGGAGCCACGTTACTCGGCATGGCAGTCGGCGGGTGGCTGTCCGGTGTTATCTTTGACCTCACAGGTTCGTACCCGGCCACATTTATCAATGCGGTTATTTGGAATCTCTTCAATCTCGTCATCCTGCTATGGCTGCTATCGCGTGGCCGACGAACTCGCGTGTTCGCTACGGAGGCCGCCGTTCGCGCCGCTAGTTGACGCATTCTCGTACCACTGAGCAGCGATGAACCGGCCAATGTCCGCTCGTGCAAATCACCACGTACACGAAGGTCTATCGCTATGTCAGCGATTTCGGCTACATGGGCCTGTTCGACGTGAAAATGGACTGTATGAATTATCAGGTCTCGGCGCCGATCCGTTGAAGGCGTGTTGCCGTTGGTCCTGGATGAAGACGCTGCCATGAACGAGGCTTGGATCTGCACCACCTGCGGAACGCAATATGCGCCAGCCGAGCGGCCGGCGATGCGGTGTGCGATCTGCGACGAGGAACGGCAATTTGTGCTGCCGACCGGGCAGCAATGGACGACGCTTGGGCAATTGCGCAAATCTCACATGGCCACGTTTCGCCGCGAAGGGGAGCTGATCGGCATCGGCACCTCGCCCGCATTCGGCATCGGCCAGCGCGCGCTGCTCCTGCGCACTCCGGCGGGCAACCTACTGTGGGATTGCGTCAGCCTGATCGACGAGGCGATGGTGGAAATCATCAACGCGCTTGGCGGACTGAAAGCGATCGCGATCTCCCATCCGCATTATTATACGACGATGATCGATTGGAGCGCGGCGTTTGGCGACATTCCGGTCTATCTGCACGCCGCCGACAAGAAGTGGATCATGCGCTTTGCGCCGTGCCTAAGACTGTGGGATGAGGACAGCAAACAAATACTCGCCGGCCTCACCCTGATCCGGGTCGGCGGCCATTTCGAAGGCGGCACGGTGCTGCACTGGGCGCAAGGCGCTTCCGACAAAGGCGCACTGCTCTCCGGCGATCTCCTGCAAGTGACGCTCGATCGCAAGTTTGTCAGCTTCATGTGGAGCTATCCCAATTACATTCCGCTCGGCGAAAAAGCGGTGCGCGCGATATCGAAGCGTCTCGAACCCTGGACTTACGAGACGATCTACGGCGCGTTCTGGGATCGCGTCATTCCACACAATGGGACAAATGTGACGCAGCAGTCGGTCGCGCGGCATATCGAGATCTTGCAGCGCGAGGCACGCTGAAAGCCGGTCGCGGCGGCTTCTTGGCAAGAAGCGATGAAGGCAATTATTTGCCGTCGTTCCAGATATCCGACGAGAGCTTCCAATCTCTTCCGATTCTCTGCCAGATCACGACGTACTTGCCGCTGACCTCTTTCGGCGTCGGCCCCTTCGTCTTCAAGCTGAAAGTCCCGATCTCGCGCGCCGCGGTGGGATCCAAACGCTTGACGTCGAGAGTCGTGATTTTCGGATCGCTCACTTGCTCCGCCATGCCTTTCCACATCGCGCCGATCGCTGCGCGGCCCTTCACCATGGCGGAGCCGGGCGGAAGCGCCACCGCATCATTGGTGTAAAGCGACGCGACCCCGTCGAAATCGCCTTTGTTGAAGAACTCGACCCATTTGGCATTAGCCGCCTCGATATTCGCCTTCTGGGCGGCGGCAGGCGCAATCAGCGCCGCGGATAGAACAGCAACCAGCGCAGTCATTCGCATCATCCACTCCGTCTATTTCGATCCAACTCGCCCCACCAACGTAGTTAAGCCTTCGCGCTCCGAGCAGCCTGTGGAACTGCCGCATCGCCGAGCTCAGGCGTCCTTCCGGCCAAAACAATTTGCATCCAGCCGCGATCGATGTTCTGGCCGGTCAGGATGGCGGCAGCGCAGCGGCCACGCAGCCGATCGCGTTCTTTCGTCAGCGCCGCCAGGGCCGCGGCGCCGGCACCCTCGGCGCAATTGTGGGTCGTGCTGTAAATGGCGCGGATGGCGTCGGCAATTTCGTCATCGCTCACCTCGACGATGCGCTCGGCGCCCTTGCGGACGACCGCGAGCGCCTCGGGATCCGGCACGCGCACGGCCATGCCGTCGGCGAAGGTCAGCGCCGCGTTGGTTGGCACGACATGACCCGCGGCGAACGAGCGAAGATAGGCATTGGCGGCCTGCGCCACGACGCCGACGATCTTCGCGTTAAGTCCAAGCGCGTCGCGCGCGCCGATCAGACCGCAAATGCCGGAGCCCAAGCCGATCGGCACATAGACCGTATCGATATCGGCCATAGCGGCAAACAGCTCATGGGCATAAGTCGCCGCTCCAAGCACGAAGTCGCGATGAAACGACGGCGCGAATTCAAGCTCGCGCTCGCTCGCCAATCGCATGGCGGTGTCTTTCGCCTCGTCGAAGTCGCGGCCGTGCTCGATCAGCGTCGCACCGAACGCGCGCATGGCCGCGTTTTTCTCGGTCGAATTGCCGTGCGGCACCACGATCGTAACCGCGACCCCGGCGCGCGCGCCGGCATAGGCCAATGACTGGCCGTGGTTGCCGCGCGTCGCGGTGATGATGCCGCGCACCTGCGGCTGCTCGCGCTTGAGCCGCTCAAAGTAAATCACACCGCCGCGCACCTTGAAGGCGCCGATCGGGGTGTGATTTTCGTGTTTGAGCACGACGTCGACGCCGATCTGCGCCTTGAGCAGCGGCCAGGCATATTGCGGCGTCGGCGGCACGCTCCTGCGCACCAGCGGAATGACATGCTCAAGCTCGGCGCGTGCAAACATCACGCCCGTCCCGTCAGTTCCATGCTGAGCGCGCGCAACCGCGCGCGTGCCGCTTCGTCATAGGCTTGCGCATGGGCCCGTGATGGTGCCAGACCGTTGTAGAACGCGCCGGAATGACCATCTAGCTCTTTGCCCTGCGCAAGATGCAAAATCGCTTCGGCTCCCTGTTCAACGCTGCTGATCGGGGTGACGCCGCTCTGTCGGACCATTGTTGTCGCCATATAGGTCGCCGGATGCAAGCAGTTGGCTGTGACCGCCGCTGGATCGAGCTCCCGTGCCAGGTCGAATGTGAACATGATCTGGGCGAGCTTGCTTTGGGCGTAGGCGCGCCCGCCGCTATAGCCGCGGGTCAGCATGACGTCGTCAAATTCAATCGGATGCTGGCCGAGCGACGAGACATTGACGATGCGCGCGGGCTTGCTGGCTGCGATCAGCGGCAAAAGCTCCCGGGTCAGCAGAAAGCCGGCGAGATAGTTGACCGCGAAGCGCAATTCGTAGCCGTCCTGGCTGGTCTCGCGCTTGCCGGTCGGGCCACCCGAGCCGATGCCGGCATTGTTGATCAGGAGATCGAGCCGATCGCAGCGCTGGCGAACCTCGCCGGCGAGGCGGCGCACTTCGGCAAGCGACGACAGGTCGGCCGGCAGAAAAATTGCCGAGCCGCGCCCGGTCGCCGCAATCTGATCGGCAACAAGCTTGCCGCCCTCGCGATCGCGTCCGTGAACGACAACCCGGGCGCCCCGATCGGCCAACCAGCGCGCGACCAGGCGGCCTACGCCATCGGTCGAACCCGTAACGAATGCGGTCTTGTTGTTCAGATCCATATTGCGGTTGCGGGTCTCGCCGCGAGCAAACGTATTGCTTATTCATAGCCGCGCTTGCCCTCCACCGCAGCGACGTAGCGCGCGACGGATTTTTCCAGCACGGCCTTCGCGTCCTTGTCGATGACGCGGTCGAAATAATGGCCATAGATCGTCTCGAACGCGAACGGGGCAAGGGCAGCGCCGATGTGCGCCACCGTGCGCGCCGACAACGGAATAAAGTTCGGATAGCTGCGCATGAACGACAGCCATTTGCGATCGGTCGCCACCGTGAGAATATCGCCGGCGCAAACGACGCCGCGTCCCGCCGCGCCCCCCGCCCAATGCAATACCGTGCCGCCTTCGAAATGGCCGCCGCAGCGAATGAGCGTCACTGAGTCCCATAGGTTATTGGTTTCGCCGTCCCAGAGTTGTACCGCAGGATCGTTGCGCATGATCCATTGCTTGTCGGCGGCGTGCAGATAGATGCGCGCGACAAAGGCGCGCGCCCATTCCACCATGGTCGTGTAGAAATGCGGGTGGGAAATGGCGATGGCATCGACACCGCCGAGGCCCTTGATCATCGTCACGGTCGCGTCGTCGAGGGTAGCGATGCAATCCCACAGGATATTGCCGTTGCCGGTGCGCACCAGTAACGCGCGCTGACCGATGGCGAATGTCGGCGTCGAGCCGATGCCGATGATGCCAGGTTCATATTCGCGGAAAGTATTGGTGTGGCTCTGCCGCAGCGTTTCGAGAGTGCTCCAGGTCTGGCCGCGCGGCGGCACATATTGCCGTTCTTCCTCGCAGAGGACGCAATGGCGCGGCGGGGCCGCACGCTCCGCATATTGCGTGCCGCAGGCGGTGCAGATGAACAAAGGCATCGCGTCAGGTCCTTTTCCGGCGCAAGCTAATCATTCCTCTGGCGCCCCTCTGGCGCCGCTTTTGGGCGGCGGGCTCCGGAGTGCACTCCGGGCATGCACCGCCACGTCCAGTGGGCAAACGCTTGCCAAGATTAATGCGCCTAGAAAACATTGAATTTTTTGGCTTCGTTCTGCCAGTTCCATGGGGTCACCTCAACGTGGCTGAAGTCTGCTTTGGGTCATAAGCGGACATCGCAGCGCTTTCTTAGAATGTCCGCTTTACTCCTAAAAGCGGTCATCAAATCGGCACCACGTATGACGCCCGCTGCGCTGAGCGGCTTGACCCCAGCGGACCGCGGCCCACAGTGCGGGGCACAGCGCGGACCACCGCGTATTTCCGCAAGTTCCCGCGTGCTCCTAACGCAGTTCTCGTTTGCCGCAAGGGGACTACGAAGACGCTTTTTCTCCGCTTAGAATGATTTCTGCAAACGAGGTGTTTCATGGCCAACTACCGACTTCGCATCAACGGGTTCGAGCGCACGATCGAAGCCTCGGACCCCGACCAGCCGTTGCTCTACGGGCTGCGCGGCCTCGGCCTCACCGCAACAAAATTCGGTTGCGGCCTCGGTCAATGCGGCGCCTGCAATGTGCTGATCGACGGCCGCCCGGTGCGCTCCTGCCTGACGACCGTTGCGGATGCGCAAGGCAAGTCGGTCACCACCCTCGAAGGGCTTGGCTCGGTTTCGGCGCCGCACCCGGTGCAGGCGGCGTTCATCAAGGCGCAGGTACCGCAATGCGGCTATTGCACGAGCGGCATGATTGTCAGCGCCGTTGCGCTGCTTGCGGACAAACCAAAGCCGACCGAGTACGATGTCCGCAGCGCGCTCGAGGGCAATCTCTGCCGCTGTGGAACGCATGTCAGAGTCGTACGCGCGGTGATGGCCGCCTCCGGGCAGGGAGGCTGACATGCGTATGCACCTCACGCCGCAACGCCCCACACGCCGTGCAGGTTTGACGCGCCGCAAAGTTTTGGCGGGCGGCGTGCTCACGGTCGGTTTTGCCCTTGCCGGCTGGCAAAGCCCGACGCGCGCGGGTGGCATCGGAGGCGCGCGATCGGTCGATCCAAACGCAGTGGACACATTCCTTTCCGTCAATGGCGATGGCACGGTGACGCTGTATTGCGGCAAAGTCGATCTCGGCCAGGGACTTCGCATCGCCATGCGCCAGATAGCCGGCGAGGAGCTCGGCATCGGCGTCGACAAGATCAAATATGTCGAGGGCGATACCGCGCTTACACCCGATCAGGGACGAACCTCCGGATCGAATGGCATTCAGCGCGGCGGCACGCAGATCAGGCGCGCGGCCGCCACCGCGCGTGCGGGGCTCATCGCGCTTGCCGCGCAGCGGCTTAACGTCAATCCCGACGATCTCATCGCCGAAGGCGGCGTGGTGCGGTCCAAGAGCGGCGCCAACAACGGCGGCAGCAATGGCGGCACGGGGATCCGCTTCGCCGATCTCGTCGCCGGCGGCAATTTCAACCTCAAGCTCGATCCCAAGGCGCCGCTCAAAAATCCGGCGACCTATAGCCTGGTCGGCAAGCCCTTGCCCCGCCCCGACGTGCCGGCCAAATGCACGGGTACTTTCACTTACATGCAGGATTTCAGCCTGCCGGGAATGGTCCATGCGCGCGTGATCCGGCCGCCTGCGATCGGCGCCAAGCTGATTGCGGTCGACGAAACATCGATCAAGAATCTTCCTGGCGCGAGCGTGGTGCGGATCCAGGATTTTCTTGCGGTTATTGCCGACGACGAATGGACGGCCGTGCGCGCCGCGGGCACGCTTCGCGCGCAATGGAGCGAGTGGTCCGGACTTCCCGCCCAGGACAAGCTCGTCGCCACCTTGCGCGCAAAAACCGACCTCACCGACGAGATGCTGGTCAGCCGCGGCGGCGAGCAAGCCGGCAATTACGGCGCGCTCAGCCGCAGCGCCAGCTACTACTGGCCGATGCAGAGCCACGGCTCGATCGGGCCATCTTGTGCGGTCGCCGACGTCGACAAAGAAGCGGCCACGGTGTGGACGGCCTCACAGGGCACCCACGGCAATCGCAAAACTTTCGCACGTTTTCTCCGCCTGCCAGAGGATCAGGTGCGGCTGATCTATTTGGAGGGCGCCGGCTGTTACGGCATGAACGGCCATGAAGATGCCGCCGCCGATGCCGCGATCCTGTCGCAGGCCATCGGCCGTCCAGTACGTGTGCAATGGTCGCGCCAGGACGAACACGGTTGGGATCCGAAAGGTCCGCCACAGCTTCTCGACATTTCCGGCGTGGTCGATTCCACCGGGCGCATCCGCGAATGGCGCACGGAAATGTGGTTGCCGCAAACGACAAAGGGCTTGTCGGACATTCCTTTGCTTGGGCCAGCAGCGGCGGGGCTCGACGATGTGCGTGGCCTGCAACCCGGAGCGATCTCGCAAAATACCGATCCACCTTATGCGGCCGACAAGGTTGAAGTGCTCGCCCATTGGCTCAAGGACGCTCCGCTGCGCCCGGCGCCAATCCGCTCGCCCGGCAAGCCGGCGAATTGCTTCGCCGTCGAAAGCTTCACCGATGAACTTGCGTCGGCGGCCGGGCTCGATCCAATCGAGTTCCGGCTGCGCGGGCTTGACGACAAGCGCGGGGTGGAGGCGATCAAGCGCGCGGCGGCGCTGATGAACTGGCAATCCCGGCCGTCGCCCGGATCGGGCAAGAATGCCGGCAACGGCGCTGCGGTCATGCGCGGCCGCGGCTTTGCCTACGTTCATTACAAGCACAGCGAAAGCTACGTCGCGATGGGGATAGATGTCGCCGTCGAACGCGCGAGCGGGCGGATCAAAGTCGAGCGCGTGGCCTGCGCCTTCGACTGCGGACAGATCATCAATCCCGATGGCGCCCGCGCGCAGGTCGAAGGCAGCATCCTGCAAACGCTCAGCCGCGTGCTGTTGGAGGAAGTACAGTTCGATCAGTCGCGCGTCACCAGCGTTGATTGGAATAGCTATCCAATCTTACGCTTCTCGGATGTCCCGCAGATCGAAATCGAGCTGATCGACCGGCCGACCGAAGCGCCGGTCGGCGCCGGCGAGGCCGCCTGCACAACAGTCGGCGCGGCGCTGGCCAATGCCGTGTTCGATGCGACCGGGGCGCGGCTGCGGACCGTCCCATTCACGCCGGAACGCGTGAAGGCGGCATTAGGTGCAGCTTGAAAGAGTTTGCGGGAATCGCCGCCGCGCGACGCGCGGCGACTCGCCGAGTTCGTGATTAACATTTGCTGATCCAAACAAGATCGGCTCGCCAGGGAGAAGTTGTGATGCGCCTGCCGCGTTTGATCGCAGCATTGGCTGTCGCCGGGTTCGTGCTTGCGCCCACCGCGCGGGCGGACGCTCAAACTGTCGTCGCCATCGATGCCGACGATATCGGTGGCGTCGTCACCGGTCCGCACGGACCGGAAGCCGGCGTCTGGGTGATCGCCGAAACCCGCGACCTGCCGACGCGCTTTGCGAAAATGGTGGTCACTGACGACCAGGGCCGCTACGTCGTGCCCGATCTTCCCGCGGCAAAATATCAGCTCTGGGTTCGCGGCTATGGCCTTGTCGATTCGCCGAAGGTCGACGCCGCGCCGGGCCGGCACGTCAATCTGACGGCGGTGCCGGCTCCGAACGAAGCCGCCGCGGCCCAATATTATCCGGCGATCTACTGGTTCGCGATGCTGAAAATCCCTGACAAGGACCAGTTCGGCGGCAAGAGCGACATTCCGGAAAAGATGACGCAAGTCGACTGGCTGACGACGATCAAGAACCAATCCTGCGTCGGCTGTCACCAGCTCGGCCAGCTCGCAACGCGGACGATCCCTGCGGCGCTCGGGCAATTCAAAAGCGGCGAGGAAGCATGGATCCGGCGAGTGCAGGCCGGCCAAGCCGCGCCGCTCATGGTCAATCAGCTGGCGGGCAAGCTCGGCGGCGTCCCGTTCAAATATTTCGGCGAATGGACGGATCGGATCGCCGAAGGCGAATTACCTTTCGCCAAACCGCCACGGCCGCAAGGCGTGGAGCGCAATATCGTCGTCACGACCTGGGATTGGAGCGACGGAAAGAAGTATCTGCACGATCTGATTTCGTCGGATAAGCGCAATCCGACCGTCAACGCCTATGGTTTGCTCTATGGCTCGCCGGAATACGCGACCGATCATCTTCCAGTGCTCGATCCGAAGACGGCGAAGGTGACCTACATCACGCCATCGATCGGCGCCGATGTGCCCGAGGCACTTGGTCCCGGCCACTCCGCGGTCGAGAAGCCGGTCGCCGCTTCAGCCTATTGGGGTATGGAAAAGATCTGGGACACCAAGTTCAACAATCACAACGACATGTTCGATGCGCAGGGCCGCGTCTGGATGACGGGCAGCAATCACGCGCCCGGCACGCCGGCGTTTTGCCGAAAGGGCTCCGACAACCCGAATGCCAAGGCATTCCCGATCGACATCAATCAGCGGCAGTTGGCTGTGTTCGATGCGAAAGTGCAGAAGTTTACGTTCATCGACACGTGCTTCGGCACCCATCACCTGCAATTCGGCTTCGACAAGGACAATACATTATGGACCAGCGGCGGCGGCCCCGTCGCTGGCTGGCTCAACACCAAAGTGTTCGACAAGACCGGCGACGCGGAAAAGGCGCAAGGCTGGGCGCCCTTCGTGCTCGACACTAACAGCAACGGCAAGCTCGACGAGTACACCGAACCGGACCAGCCGACTGATCCTAACAAAGACAAGCGCGTGGCCGGAGGTCCTTACGCGGTGATGCCGAACCCGATGGACGGCTCGATCTGGTACACGGTGTTTTCCGGCCGATCCGGCTTATTGCGGTTCGATCCGAAGACCAAGCTGTCGGAAATCTACTACATTCCCCTGCCAGGCTTTGGGGCGCGCGGCGGCGATATCGATTCAAAAGGCGTGCTCTGGGTTTCGCTCGCCAGTGGCCATATCGGCAGCTTCGATCGCGCAAAATGCAAAGGACCGCTGAACGGACCGGCCGCGACCGGCGATCACTGCCCTGAGGGATGGAGCTTCTACAAATATCCGGGACCGGGATTCCAAGGCATTGGCGACAACAGCGCCGAGGCGAGCTACTACACCTGGGTCGATCAACATAACGCGGTCGGCCTCGGCAGCGACGTGCCGATCTCGACCGCGAATGAGAACGACGGCTTCGCCGCCCTGGTCGACGGCAAGATGGTGCTGCTGCGGGTTCCCTACCCGCTCGGCTTCTATGCCAAGGGACTCGATGCCCGCATCGACGATCCGCAAGCCGGCTGGAAAGGCAGAGGTCTGTGGTCGTCGGAGGGCGACCGGACGCCCTGGCTCAAGGAAGGCGGCAAGGGCATGTCGCCGATTGCGGTTCACATTCAGGTGCGTCCCGACCCGCTGGCGCACTAACGCGACCGGCAAAGCCGGCGCATCTCTAGAGCGCAATCGTTTCAGATTGAAGCGATTGACGCCCTAGGATTTCGATCGGGAATGATCCTTTCGGGAAACCGGTGCCCACCCTCGGATCTGGGTCCGAGGGCAGGCTTTTTCCGGATGCCTAGAATTGACAATACCAATAGCGGCGCCGCCAGGCCCAGCCGGTGCGCACATACATTCCAAATCTGCTGCGCAGCAGAAACTGTTTTCTGGCGCTGTTGTATTCGAGCTTGGAAGCCGCGCGGCAGCGGTCGTTGGGTGGCTGCGGCGCCGCCCTTATGGCCGAGGCGGGAAATGCCGCAAGCATGGCCGCAACGGTGGCGGTCACCGCAACCAGCGACGCGCTGGCGGCGCCGCGATGGACGGAATTGAGCTTTATCATCACCTAATGCCCAGCATCATTCATCGGCGAACCAATGCCGGCCCTTGGTGACTATTTCTGTCAAGAAACCCTCATCTTGATCGACAATGTCCACCTGCGTGCCGCGCTTGAGGGTGATGCAGCCCTTCCAGTGTACAGAATAGGGCGGCCGGCCATTGTTGAGGCTGGCGAGCGTGCGTTCGTGCGCTTCCGCCCAGCTCGGGCGGAATCGGGTGTCGTCTGTGAGCGTTTTCTGCTCGGCCCGTGCGGGAATCGCGTTAACGGAGAGCATGCAAATTGTGGCAACCGAGCCAACGTAGAGACGGCAAATACCCATCGACAGCCTTCCTAGCTCATTGAATAGAAGACCTGATATCCGGCAACCACCAATTCGACCGCGATCAGGATTACAATAATGACTTCCAATCTCAAAGACCGCCTGGTGTCGATCGTATCGGTGAGGATTTCCGCGGTGTCGGCAATGACGGAGAGTTTGCGCGACAGCACCTCGGCGCGTTCTTTGAGTTCGTATTCGTCTTCGAGCCGTGCATAAAGCCGATCGAGGTCTTGCCGGTCCCAAACAACGTCAGGTTTCTCGGTGACGGCCACCCGGCCCGACAGCCGATGTTGAACCAGGAGCGCATTGCCGATCGTCTTCAAGATGGTGCGGCGTCCGGCAAAGATGCGCCCCTGTTCGGCCAATTGCCGCGCGAACGGCTCGACAATCTCAAACACACCGGCGACTTCGCGTTCATCGCGGGCGAGCACGACGCTCTTGGCCAAGGCATCGGCAATGACAATCAAATGTTCGGGTGTGATCGTTTTGAGAAGCAGCGGCCCACCGGGCAAAATCTGATCGTCCTTATCGGGCGCAAGCTCGACCAACAATGTTTCTTCCTCGAGCGGCGAGATCGGCCGCACGAGTCGAGGCTGCAAGTTGCGAAGCACCTGTTCTTCCTCGGCGGGAGACAGGCACAAAGTCACCGCGACGCCATAGCGAAACAGGGTGACAAAACCATCGTTGCCGAAACGGTAGGTGACAGGCGCGGTCGACACCACCCCGTCATGTTCGAGATTAGCCGTGTCGATCCGATCGCTCAGCAGGAAGGCGTGGACTCTTCTCCGCGGCGAAGGTTGCGTTTCGGTATCCATTGGTGAAAACGTTAGCAAGCCATCTTGCACAACAGATGGGAAATCGGCGGCGTTCCGGCCAGATGGAGTCACGCTTGGTCGACGAAGGCTTCGGTCGCGATTGCACGTGCTTGCGGCGGTTACAACCGCAGCGATCGCCTTGCCCTACGACGCCACTGTCTCGACAAATTCCTCGCGTCGATAACCTTGCGCATAAAGCAGCGCAGTGAGATCGCCATGATCGATGCAGGCGCCGGCGACTTCGCGCAGCGCCGGTTTGGCGTGAAAGGCGATGCCGAGCCCGGCCGCTTCGATCATCGGCGCATCATTGGCGCCGTCGCCAACCGCAAGCGTCTCTTCGCGCCGCAGTCTTAGCCGCTGCCGAAGTGTGAGCAGGGTGTCGCACTTGGCCTCGCGGCCGAGCACCGGCTCGGCCACTTCACCGGTGAGCCGTCCTGCGCCGTCCACCAAAAGCGTGTTGGCGCGGGACTCGTCGAAACCGATTGCCGCGGCGAGCGGCACCATGAACGCGGTGAAGCCGCCGGTCACCACGCAGGTATAGCTGCCGTTCGCGCGCATGGTTCGAACGAGCGTAGCCGCGCCTGAATTGGGGCGGATGCGCTCGGCAATGACTTTATCGATCGTGGAGACTGGAAGTCCCTTTAACAAGGCCACGCGCTCCCGCAACGCCGGCGCAAAGGCAATCTCGCCGCGCATGGCGCGTTCCGTGATCGCCGCCACGCGCGCTTTGAATCCGGCATAGTCCGCAAGCTCGTCGATGCATTCCTGGCCGATCATGGTGGAATCCATATCGGCGACCAGAAGCTTCTTGCGGCGGGCGTCTTGCTGCTGGATGACAAAATCGACCGGCGCCGCGCCGACGATGTCGCGCAGCGCGCCGGCAAGCCTTTTCGCCGCACTCGCGGGCGTAATCGTTTGATCGTCCGCTTCGAACATGACATCGATGGCGATGCCCGGCGCCAGCCAGACCGCTTCGCGCCCTTGCGGCAAGGCTCGCGCCACCCGCGCCGCCACGGCCTCGGTCACCGCGGGCCGGTCGGGATGCGAGATAAGCGTTGCCACGTAAGACATGTCATGCGATCCGGGCTGCTATGTCGGCGGTCATTCTCATTGCAGGCCCGACGGCGAGCGGCAAGTCGGCGTTGGCGCTGGAGCTTGCCGAAAAGCTCGGCGGAGCGATCATCAACGCCGATTCCATGCAGGTTTACCGCGATCTGCGCATTATTACGGCGCGGCCGTCGCCCGAGGAGGAAAACCGCGTGCCGCACCGGCTCTACGGTCATGTCGATGCCGGCGAAAACTATTCGGCCGGCCGGTGGTTTGCCGAGGCGACCAAAGCGCTGGCGCAGGTGCGCGGCCAAAATCGGCCGGCGCTCGTGGTCGGCGGCACCGGTCTTTATTTCAGTACGCTGACGCGGGGCATCGCCGCGGTGCCGCCGATCCCGGCAGAAGTTCGCCGCGAGGTCCGCGCTCGCCTGACTGCGGAAGGCACAGCCGCACTGCATGCCGAACTCGCGGCGCGCGATCCTGCGACGGCCGCGCGCCTCAAATCGGGAGACCGCGCCCGCATCACACGCGCGCTGGAAGTGGTGCTGGCGACCGGCCGCTCGCTGACTGACTGGCATGCGGACAACACACCGGCGAGCGTCGACATCCAGCGCGCCGCCAAAGTTTTTCTGATGCCGGAACGCGACCCGCTTGGTTTGCGGATCGATGCGCGCTTCGACGCCATGATCGCGGCCGGCGCGCTCGCCGAAGTGCGCGCACTCGCCGCGCGCCATCTCGATCCCAATCTGCCGGCGATGAAAGCGCATGGCGTGCCGTGGCTAATTCGCCATCTTGCCCGCGAGATCACGATCGTCGAAGCCATCGCGCAAGCCAAACGCGACACGCGGCGCTACACCAAGCGCCAGGCCACCTGGTTCCGCAATCAGCTGCCGCAATTCGAATGGGTCGCGCCGCAAAACGCCGCTGCGGCAGTCGAGGCGCAGCTGCGGCGAATGAAGGCAAACTAAATCGAGCGTACGAACTGCAGCTCAATCGCGTCCAGGTGACGCTTGCAGTCACAACGGCAAGACGCAGATGGACTTCGCCGGCTTCACCTACTTGCTTGATGGCCCCGGTTCCGAGGGCTGGCCGCCGAACACCACGATGTTTAACCAGGCGGACCTCGGCTACGCCCGCGACGATCCCGAGCTTTACCAAGGTAAATGGCACGCGCTGGAGAATCGCGTCTTCGACTTTCTGGACTCCGGGCACGGCCGCTGACGATCTCGGCTGAGGGCAAAAGCTACGTGCTGCCGCCGGTCAACGCGCCGCGCTGGCGGGCGCGCTTTCAGAAAATCTGCTGACGCGCCGCCGCGTCCGCTTTGTGCCAAAAGCGCACATTGCGCTGTTCATTCGATGACTTCATCAGCGTCGGCAATAAAGCCCGGCGAAAGACGCAGCCCTTGCATTGGGTCCCGACTAGATAATTCCGAGAAAGTGCAGCCGGCCCTCGATGCCGATACGCAGGCCGCTTTTACGCACGCCATCCGCATACAGAGGAACCTGCGCCATCGGTATCATCACAAAAACAAGATATAGGGCCACAACGATTCCCAGCCCGATTGACAGCCACTTTATTGTTTCATTGCTAAATATGCCCATATGCTTCGCCTCACCCAAAAAGTCACCGGTTTAATTCGAAGCCAGCTCCACCGAACCACGTCCGCTTTGGATCAATTGCGGACGTTGCAATCAGTTCGCACGATGTCCGCTTTGCCCCTGAAAGCGGACACGGCCGAAATAGTTTATGAGCGCACGCCGTAATACTTACGACGTGAACTCAGCCACCCTAATGCGTCATGTATTGCAGACCGGCAGTGTAAGCGGCGCCGCCGATCACGCAGGGCAATCCCAATTCGATCTGGCCGGTCGCCGCAGCGACGACGCACCCCATCGACAACGCGCCCTGACCGATCTGGCCCCAGCCCGATAGTTCGCGCTTGGAGTTCGGGCCTTTGGTCTTGAGCTCCTCGATCGCGGCGAGCGATTCCTGGCGCATGTGCACGGTGTCGACCGTCTCCGCGGTCTCGATCACGTCGTCGAGCACGACTTTGACTTCCTTGGGCTGGTTCTTGTCGGCCCATTTCAACATCGCCAGCAGATCGGCATCGCGCACCGCGTTGCTGGCCAGCGTGAACTTGGCGGCGCTGCCGGTCGTGAGATTGTCGACATTCTCGTGATCGTTGGAGAGCGGCAACAGCTTGATCACGCGCTCGATCGGCACATAGCTGCCGGTGGCGAGGTAGTAGCCCCATAACACGTCGATCAGCTCCGGCGTCGGCTGCAACACCACCGCTTTCTTTTGTTCCTTGCCGATGTGCAGCGTCGATTTGATCTTGTCGATCATGCCCGGCTTGTCGGTGCGATAATCGATCTGCTCAAGCCGCGGCAGCTTGCCGTCGAGATATTTGTCGATCATCGCGCGGCGGGTCGCCATCCGATCGACGAAAGTGGCGAGCAGCTCGCGCCAATTCGGCAGACCAGAATAGGCGATCGCGCGCACCAGCACCCATTGATCCGCGGGATCGATGACGAGCATCTTGACGATGAGATCCGGCGCGCGCGCGGCGTTGGTGCCAAGCACGCCGGCGATGAAGCCGACATAGGGCCCGGAGCTCTCAGCCGCCTTGAACGCTTGCATGGCGCTGAGCGCATGCACGACCGCCGGCAGCCGATCCGGATCCGGGCGGCGGCGATACTCGTTGATCCATCGCAGAATGGCGTCGTTGGTATTGAAACCGGAAGCGGGCGGCGGCACCGCGATCGCAGGCGATTTCATAACGACGATGAGAGCCAGAGCAACAAAGACAGCGGCCACACAACGCAGATGCGCGCCGACGCGACATGCTGCGATCAATGCTGCGATCATGTCCCCTCCATCGAGAAAACCGGCAGCGCGTGATCGAATGTTTGAGTATTCCCACGCCCCGACTGCGATAATTCAGCAACAGGCCGGGGAAAATTAAAGGCCGCGAAAGTGCGAAATCGCGGCTCTCGTGTGACAGTTAAGCTTGGTTAACGATTGTCGTTTTTGCGCGTCGTTACGATTTCAAACGCTAGTTTCAACGAGCCGGCGCCTGCGCGAGCCAGATTGTTGCCGCAATTTGCTTGACCCAAACTGACACAATGCTTATAACCGCCCGCGATTAAAATTAAGGTCAGGCAAGGGGCAGACGCGTGCGTCCGTTCGTTTCGCTGATCCTCGTATCGAAGCGCACCGCCGGGGGTAGCTGAGCTACCCGCGAGACGTGGCGGTGCGCGAACAAGGGCCTTCGAGGGCCCTTTTTTATTACCCTTTAGTTACTTTCGGTCCATTCGCGGCGCGCGGCTTGGACCGGCAGAGCATGGAGAGTGCGATGAGTGAGATGACCGGCGCAGAAATGGTGATCGCGGCCCTCGCCGATCAGGGCGTCGAACACATCTTCGGCTATCCCGGCGGCGCCGTGCTGCCGATCTACGATGCACTGTTCCAGCAGAAGAAGGTGCAGCATGTTTTGGTGCGCCACGAGCAAGGCGCCGTACATGCCGCCGAAGGCTATGCGCGTTCGACCGGCAAGGTCGGCGCGGTGCTGGTGACCTCGGGCCCGGGCGCGACCAATGCCGTAACCGGCCTGACCGACGCGCTCTGTGACTCGATTCCGATCGTCGCCATTACCGGCCAAGTGCCGACCCATTTGATCGGCAATGACGCATTTCAGGAATGCGACACCGTCGGCATCACCCGGCCCTGCACCAAATACAACTACCTCGTCAAATCTGTCGCCGACCTGCCGCACGTGCTGCACGAGGCGTTTCACATCGCTTCGAGCGGGCGTCCGGGTCCGGTGGTGGTCGACATCCCCAAGGACATCCAGTTCGCCAAAGGCGCGTATTTCAAGCCCACCGAATTTCATCACCGCGGCTACCGGCCGAAGCTCAAGGGCGATGCCGACAAGATCATGCGTGCTGTCGAAATGATGGCCGCGGCCAAGCGGCCGCTGTTCTATACCGGCGGCGGCGTCATCAATTCCGGCCGCCGCGCCTGCGATCTGTTGCGTGAATTGGTCAAGCTCACCGGCTTTCCGATCACCTCAACGCTGATGGGGCTCGGCGCTTTTCCGGCCGCCGATCCGCAATGGCTCGGCATGCTCGGCATGCACGGCACCTGGGAAGCGAACTGGTCGATGCACGATTGCGATCTGATGATCGCGGTTGGTGCGCGTTTCGACGATCGCATCACCGGGCGCCTCGACGCTTTCTCGCCCGGCTCGAAGAAGATCCACATCGATATCGACCCGTCTTCCATCAACAAAAATGTCAAGGTCGACTTGCCGATCGTCGGCGATTGCGCGCATGTGCTCGGGGATACGCTGCGCGTCTGGCGCGACGCCGGCGCCAAGCCGGACAAGAACGCGCTCGACGCGTGGTGGGCGCAAATCGGCAAATGGCGAGCGAAGAATTCGTTGGCCTATCGCAATTCCAACGAAATCATCAAGCCGCAATACGCGATCCAGCGCCTCTATGAGCTCACCAAGGACCGCGACACCTACATCACCACGGAGGTCGGCCAGCACCAGATGTGGGCGGCGCAGTTCTATCAGTTCCAGGAGCCGACGCGGTGGATGACGTCCGGCGGCTTGGGCACGATGGGTTACGGATTGCCGGCTTCGGTTGGCGTGCAGCTCGCGCATCCGGATTCGCTCGTCATCGACATCGCCGGCGAAGCCTCGGTGTTGATGACGATGCAGGAGATGTCGACGGCGGTGCAGTACGATCTGCCGATCAAGATTTTCATTATCAACAACCAGTATATGGGCATGGTGCGGCAGTGGCAGGAGCTCTTGCACGGCGGCCGCTATTCACATTCCTATACCGAAGCGCTGCCGGACTTCGTCAAAATGGCCGAGGCCTATCATGCCCACGGCATTCGCTGCACGCATCCGGGCGAACTCGACGACAAGATCCGCGAAATGATCGAGGTCGATAAGCCGGTCATTTTCGATTGCGTGGTCGATCCGGCGGAGAATTGCTTCCCGATGATCCCGTCGGGCCGCGCTCACAACGAAATGCTGCTGGGCGACGCCACGACACGGGTCGAGGACGCGGTGACCGAAAAGGGCAAGATGCTGGTGTGACGAACAGCCGAGCCAAACCGGGCGGAGGGCCGCAGTGAGCACGACTGCCAAAACAAGCAGTAAGACGAGCGCCAAAACTAGCGCCAAAACCAGCGCAACGACGACCCATTATCCCGCCATGACGACGGCGGAAACGATCGAAACACGCACCTTATGCGTTCTGGTCGACAACGAGCCTGGCGTGCTGGCGCGGGTGATCGGCCTGTTTTCCGGCCGCGGCTATAACATCGACTCGCTGACTGTCTCGGAAACCGAGCACCAGAAGCATCTCTCCCGCATCACCATCGTCACGCGCGGCACCGCAATGGTGCTCGAACAGATCAAAAATCAGCTCGAACGGCTGGTGCCGGTCCATCGCGTGGTCGATCTGAGCACCGGCGGTCCAGCGATCGCCCGTGAATTGGCCATGGTCAAGGTCCGCGGCACCGGCGACCATCGCATGGAAGCGCTCCGCCTCGCCGACGCCTTCCGTGCGCGCGTGATCGATGCGACCACGGAAAGCTTCGTATTCGAGATCACCGGCGCATCCGACAAGATCGAAAGCTTCATCAACCTGATGTTGCCGGTGGGCCTCGTCGAAGTCTCGCGCACTGGCGTGGTCGCGATCGCGCGCGGGCCGGAAGGGATGTGAGCGCGCACGCATGCGCGCTCCGCGGGGACGAGCGGCCTTCGCCGGAATTATGCCGCCGACGCCTGCGCCACCGGCGCCAACCGCGTGACCAGGTGCGCAAAGCGGTCGACGAAATCCTGCAAAAACTTTTTGGTGCTTTCGTCGCCGACATTGCCATGCTCGTCGATCAGATTTGGCTTGAAGGTGAGGTAAGCCTCGCCGCCGAGCAGGATCATGCCGAGGCCCGTCATCACCGAGCGCAAATGCTGCTGCGCCAATGCGCTGCCGAACGCGCCGGGCGAGGTGCCGGTGATGAATGCCGGCTTTCCGATCCAAGAATTTTTGCCCCAGGGCCGTGCGCCCCAATCGACCGCGTTCTTGAGAACGGCGGGAATGGAGCGGTCGTGCTCCGGCGTGACGATCAGCACGCCGTCGGCGCGCGCGATCTCGTTTTTGAAGCGCGCCACTTCCGGCGGCAGATTGCCTTCGTTGTCCTGGTTGTACATTGGCAGATCATCGATGCGGGCGAAGACCGCCTCGAATTTGCCGGCGCCAAGCCGGACGAGCGCTTGGGCGAGCTTGCAGTTGATGGAATCGCGACGATTTGAGCCGACGATCACCGCAAGGCGAGGCAAGTGCATAGAATCAAGCATGGTTGAATCCCCTAGTGACAAGTCGTAACTAGGGCTAGGTAGGTGACCCAAGGCGCCCCTGCCAAGAAGGCACAGCCATGAAACCTAGATACAAGCATTTGCCCGCGGACTGCCGCGCGGTGAGCGATGTGCTCGCCCGGGTCGGCGACAAGTGGTCGGTTCTGGTGGTGACGCGGCTCGGCGGCGGGCCGCTGCGGTTCAATGAATTGCGCCGTACGATCGGCGGCATTTCCCAACGCATGCTGACGCTGACGCTGCGCGGCCTCGAACGCGACGGGTTGGTCACGCGCAGCGTATTTCCCACCGTTCCGCCGCGGGTCGAATACGGCTTGACTGCGCTCGGGCGCGATCTGTTGCAGCCGGTGTCCGCGCTCGGCGACTGGGCGCTGCGCAACCAGGGCAAGATTGCCAAGGCCCGCGAGCAATTTGACGGCTCGGCAAACGGCGCCGCGGCGGCGGGGCGGCCCGACACTTTAAAGAGCAGGCTTGTCGCCGCCGCGAGTAGAAACTAGAAGCGGCGGCGGACAGCGCCGGCCCGTTTTCGGCCGCAGCAAGGGTGAGAAAAACCATGCGTGTTTATTACGATCGCGACGCCGACCTGAACCTGATCAAGGGCAAGAAGGTCGCCATCATCGGCTATGGCAGTCAAGGCCATGCCCACGCCCTCAATCTGCGCGATTCCGGGGTCAAGGACGTCGCGGTGGCGCTGCGCAAGAATTCGCAAGGCGTCAAGAAAGCGCAAGGCCAGAAGCTCAACGTGATGGAAGTCGCCGAGGCGGCGAAATGGGCCGACGTCATGATGATGCTGACGCCAGACGAGCTCCAGGCCGACATTTATAACAATCATCTGCATGGTAATATGAAGCAGGGCGCGGCGCTGATGTTCGCGCATGGACTCAACATCCACTTCAACCTGATTGAGCCGCGCGGCGACCTCGACGTCATGATGATCGCGCCCAAGGGCCCGGGCCATACGGTGCGCTCGGAATATCAGCGTGGCGCTGGCGTGCCGTGCCTTCTTGCCATTCACCGTGACATCTCCGGCAATGCCCACGATCTCTGTTTGTCTTACGGCGCGGCGATCGGCGGCGGCCGCGCCGGAATCATCGAGACCAGTTTCCGCGAAGAATGCGAGACCGATTTATTCGGCGAGCAGTCGGTGCTGTGCGGCGGCTTGGTGGAACTGATGAAGGCCGGATACGAGACCCTCGTCGAGGCCGGCTACGCTCCGGAAATGGCCTATTTCGAGTGCGTGCACGAAGTGAAGCTGATTGTCGATCTCATCTACGAGGGCGGCATCGCCACCATGAACTATTCGGTTTCGAATACCGCCGAATACGGCGAATATGTTTCCGGCCCCCGCGTTGTCGACGAACGCACGCGCGGCGAAATGAAACGCATTCTCGGCGACATTCAATCAGGCAAATTCGTCAAGGAGTGGATGCTGGAGAACAAAGTCAATCAGACTTCGTTCAAGGCGATGCGCGCCAAATGCGCAGCGCATCCGATCGAGCAGGTCGGCGCCAAGCTGCGCGACATGATGCCGTGGATCAAGGAGCGGGCGCTGGTCGACCGCTCGCGGAACTGATCGCAAAGCATCTTGCACGCGGCGCCACGGCAGACGCTTTTTCAGGATTTTTTGCCGAGAATGGGTTGTTGTGAAAGTCGCGGCGGTTTGCCACCGCGAAATAATTAGAGGAAAGCAGGTGGCCGAGAGCCTCGCCAACCGGCTCAGCAATCCGAACTGCGTCGGCGAAAATATCTCGCCGCAATTGTCATGGAGCAATGTTCCGGACGGCACCAAGAGCTTCATTTTGTTGATGAGCGATCCCGAAGGCCGCGGTGGCACCGGCACCAGTCATTTTGTCAGCTATGGAATCGCACCGACGGTCACCGGCTTTGCCGAAGGCGAAGTGAGCAAGCCAAGCGATAAATATGTCGGCGGCAAGGGCACCCAGGGCAACACCGCCTATTCCTGACCGTGCACGCCTTCAAATGCCGCATCATTACACGTTCGTGCTGATCGCCACCGATCTGGCGCCGGCCGAGTTGCCGCCCGGGCTCACCAGGGAAGAAGTCGCAGCAAAGCTGGCGGCACCGGGCCAACCACCCGCCCACACCAAGGGCGTCGCCTCCATCATCGGGCTGTTCCTCAACCCCTGGCATGAGTGACGGCGGCACGAGTGACGGCGTGTTCGGCAACATGGACAGGCACTGCCGAGCGTCATAGCGCCGAATGTTTCAGGCTCTCGACCGACAGATCGTCGCTGGCGCATTTTTGTGTGCTCGATTTCGCGCGTCCTCTTGTCATGACTGATTAATTACAGTTTTATGACAAGAAGCGCCTTGCGCCGGGGTTGCAAGTTGGGTTGGGGTCATTTCCGGGCACGGGCGCGTCAGTCATGCGCTCTGCCTTCCTGACGATCTGTCAGCCCATCGCCACCGCTAAACTTATCGTTCGGCGCGGCTTCGGCCGGCCGGCGCTTGCGCTATTTCCGCATGTCGCCGCGCTGGCCATCATGCTAGCGACGGAAGCCACGGCGACGGCCATGGCAGCTTTCGCGCTGGCCTGGGGCATTCTGAACTTTTTCTGGCTCGCGCTGACCCGGCGGCCGGTTCTTGCAAGTGTGCTATCGCTTTCCATGATGGCGGTGCTGGTTCTGCTGTCGCAGCTTAAATACCAAGTTTTGATGATGACAGCGAACTTCGTCGACCTGATGATCGTGGATACCGACACGATCAGTTTCCTGTTGACCGTCTTTCCGGCGCTGCGCTGGATCGTTGCGCTTAGCCTGTTCGTGCTTTTGTTTGTCACCGTGACCGTTTGGCGGCTCGATCCATTCCGCATGCGCCGCTCTGTTGCAATTGCGCTCGTCGTCGTTTGCCTTGGCGGACTGAGCGCGCTCGAAATGCTGTTTCCGATGGCGCCGTTCGAAGCGTTCTACGGCGGGAACCTGGTCTCGTCGTTCGCCCGCTCGGGCGTCGACGCCGTTGCCGAACTCATGACGCGTGGCTTGATGCAATCGGCGGCATTTGCCGGCGATCGCCTGGGGCCGTTCGAGACGTCGTGCACACCGGCGGCCAAGCCGCCACACATTATTCTCATTCACGATGAGTCTAGCTTCGACATACGCATGGCGCCGGGGATCAAGGTCCCGGACGGTTACGGCGCGCATTTCAAATCATTCGACGGCAAAGAGCGCAATTTTCTAGTCGAGGGCAATGGCGGTCCGAGCTGGTTTACCGAATACAATGTGCTGGCGGGACTGTCGGCGCGCAGCTTTGGCCGGTTTTCTTATTTTGTTACCCGCATCGCAGCCGGCCGTATCAACCGCGGATTGCCGGCGGCATTGCGGCGTTGCGGTTATCGCACGGTTTCACTCTATCCGGCGCTCGGCGCGTTTATGAGCGCGCGCAGCTTCCAGGCGACGACGGGCGTGCAGCATTTCTACGATCAGCACGATCTCGGCGCCCGCGATCTCGAACCCGATAGTTTCTTTTTCGATGCGACAGTGCGAATGATCGCCGAAGGCCGCGAACACGGCCCGATGTTCGTCTTCGTCTACCTCGCCGCCAATCACTTTCCTTGGAACCATCGCTATCGACCCGACCTGATGCCGCAGTGGAAAGATCTGGGCAATGTGGCGCCGGTCGACGAATATCTGCGGCGCCAGGCGATGAGCGTCGAGGACTATGCTCATTTTCTGGCGCGGTTGAAACGGCAATTCCCCAATGATTCCTTCCTGCTGGTGCGGTTCGGCGATCATCAGCCGGATTTTTCCGCCTCCCTGATCGACCCGACACTCGACAATGCCGGTATCGCGCAACGGCTCATGGCCTATGACCCTCGCTATTTCACCACCTACTACGCCATTGACGCAGTCAATTTCAGGTTAGTCGATATTTCCTCTGCGCTCGACACGGTCGAAGGACCGTACCTGCCCTTGATCGTGCAGGAAGCCGCCGGCCTGCCGCTCGATCCGTCCTTTGCCGAACAGAAGAAGATCCTAATTCGCTGTAATGGCTTGTTCTATGGTTGTGGTGATGGCGCCGAAGCTCGCCGTTTTAATCGCATGCTGATCGACGCTGGCCTGATATCAAATCTTTAGCGGGGGCTCGGTCGCCAAATGAAGCTCGGCAAGGTTGTCAAGCACTGCCGGATCGACAAACCGGCAAAGTTCAAGCTTGCCGACCACGACCCCGCCGAACGTTTCGGGCTATCGACCGACATCGAGGACGTTCGACCGATTCTTGCCGAAGGCATGAGCCGCCTCAGTGAACTTCAGGAGCGGCTTTACGCCGACGGCCGATGGGCTGTGCTGATCGTGCTCCAGGGCATGGATGCGGCCGGCAAAGACGGCGTCATCAAGCACGTGATCACCGGCGTCAATCCGCTTGGCTGCGAGGTCCACGCCTTCAAGGCGCCGAGCGTCGAAGAGCTTGAACATAATTTCCTCTGGCGGGCCGGGCGCTGGCTGCCGGAGCGCGGGCGCATCGGAATTTTCAATCGCTCCCATTATGAAGAGGTCCTGGTGGTGCGAGTGCATCGGGAGCTGCTGGCCCGGCAGAAGCTGCCGCCTAGTGTGACCAAGAAGAATATCTGGAAGCATCGCTTCCAGGACATTCGCACCTTCGAGCACCATCTGACCCGCAACGGCACCTTGGTGCTGAAATTTCATCTGCGAATCTCGAAGGACGAGCAGCGCAAGCGCTTTTTGGCGAGGCTCGACGAGCCGGCAAAACGCTGGAAATTCTCGGCAAGCGACATCGCCGAGCGCAAATACTGGGACGATTACATGGTCGCCTATGAGGAGATGATCCGCGAGACTTCGACCGATTATGCGCCGTGGTATGTGATTCCGGCAGATCACAAGCACGTTGCCTGGGTCGTGGTGTCCGCGGCGATCGTCGAGGCGCTCAAGGCGCTCAAGCCCACTTATCCTAAGATCAGCGGCAAGGCGCTCAACGAGTTGAAGACGTCCGAGCGCGCGTTGCGCGCAGAGGACAAACGATAAATCGAATGCACTCGGTCGATTACTGCTCCTGTGAAGGAGACGTGATCAACCGAAAGGCCTTTGAACGTCGTCGTGGCGACGCGTCGACTTTCGCTCGGTTATCTTTTGTTCCGCGCCGACCGGATCACGGTCTCCGCTGCCGGCCTGACGGCAACACCAATGTATGCCGCGCCGAACAGGCAGAGCACCAAGGTGATCTCGGTCACCCATTGCCAAGTGATCGCCAATAGCATGACATGGCAATTCCTTGCGGCACATTTTGTTTCCGCGGGAGCGTCGAGCGTCGCTATCGATCGTAGGATTGCAGGATGTCATCACAAAAGGGCGATCCCATCGCCTACGACGTCTCTGACGCCATCGCAGTCGTCACGCTCGCGCGCCCGCCAGTCAACGCGCTCGATTTGGCCGCGGTGCACGCCCTGATCGCGGCCTTGAACCGAGCGGCAGCCGACGAAAACGTGCGCGCCGTCGTGCTCGCAAGCGGGGTACCAAAGCGTTTCTGCGCCGGGCTCGATATCGGCGGTCTCATCGGGAAATCGACGGACGAGATCCGCACGCTGGTTCACGAACTCTATGTCGGCCTGTATGACGCGCAGGCTCAGCTCGGCAAGCCGTCGATTGCGGCGGTCAACGGTGCCGCGCGGGGCGGCGGCATGACAGTGGCGGTCTCGTGCGATGTCGTGCTCGCCAGCGAAAGCGCCAGCTTCGGTTATCCGGAGATCGATCTCGGTGTGCTTCCGGCGATCCATTTTGTCCACCTGCCGCGCATTATCGGCCGCCACCGCGCCTTCGAGCTGCTCTTTACCGGGCGCGCCTTCGACGCAGCGGAAGCGGCGAGGCTCGGCATCATCAATCGGGTCGTGGCGGACGCCACGCTCGAAAACGAGGCGTTCAAACTCGCCGCTGAATTCGCGGCGAAGCCTGCGGTCGCGGTTCGCCGCGGCCGCGCCGCCTTGTTGCGCCAGATCGGCCTCGACTATCGGCGCAGCATTGCCAGCGCCGTTGAAGATTTCGCCACCATCGCCGCTGGCGAGGATGCGCAGAAGAGCCTGCGCGCTTTCGCCGAAAAGCGGCCGACCAAATAGACTGGCGCGCGGTCCCTCCGCGTCGGTTCCTGCGCGTTCGCTCCTTGGGGCCGGCGCTTTCGGCCCGTTAAGCGCGGGCGGCCAAGGCTTGCGCCAGTGCGGCCTCATCCGCTAAAAACCTGGGATCGGCTGAACTTAACGTGGAATTCACGTTAATCCGAGCTTTGGAACCGAGCTTTTTGAACGCAACGAGGGCCATGGTTTTGTCGATCCGCCGCGATTTTCGCACGATCAACGGGGGTGCTGCCGCGGCCGCCGGCACGGCCCTCATTCCTGGCGGGCTCCTGCTCCTTATTGCCCCCTGAGGGCCGGCTGGGCCGTTGCGCCTGGGCACTCAGGGGATCGCCACGAAACCCAAGAGAGCCAACCGAGCGCCCAACAGACCCAAACAGGAATTCCGCTTGAGGAATCCGAAACGGGCGCAAACGACAAGGACCTCGCCATGAAATCCGGCACCAGCAGCCCAGCCAAGGCGCCCACCAAACCAGCACCCAGATCCGAGGACGACCACGTCCTCATCTTCGACACGACACTGCGCGATGGCGAGCAATGCCCCGGCGCCACCATGACGCATGAGGAAAAGCTCGAAATCGCGGAGATGCTCGACACAATGGGCGTCGACGTGATCGAGGCCGGCTTCCCGATCGCCTCCGAAGGCGATTTCGCCGGCGTCAACGAGATCGCCAAGCGCAGCAAAAATGCCGTGGTCTGCGGCCTTTCCCGCGCCGGCTTCAAGGACATCGACTGCTGCGCGGAAGCGATCAAGCCCGCGGCGCGGCGGCGTATCCATACCTTCCTATCCACCTCGCCGGTGCACATGAAATACAAGCTCCAGAAGGAGCCGCAGGAAGTCTATGAGATGGTCATCGCGCAGGTCACTCGCGCGCGCAATTATACCGACGACGTCGAGTGGTCGAGCGAAGACGGCACGCGCACCGAGTTCGATTTCCTGTGCCGTTGCGTCGAAGCAGCGATCAAAGCCGGTGCGACCACGATCAATATTCCGGACACGGTGGGCTATACCGTGCCTGACGAATATTTCTCGTTGATCAAAAGGCTGCGCGAGAACGTACCAAACTCGGACGCGGCGCGTTTCTCGGTCCATTGCCACAACGATCTCGGCATGGCGGTGGCGAATTCGCTCGCTGGAGTGGACGCCGGCGCACGCCAGATCGAGTGCACCGTTAACGGCATCGGCGAGCGCGCCGGCAATGCCGCACTCGAGGAAGTCGTCATGGCGATGCGCGTGCGCAACGACGTGCTGCCCTATTGGACGAAGATCGACGCGACGATGCTGACGCGCGCTTCGAAGCTCGTCTCCGCGGTCACTTCGTTTCCGGTGCAGTTCAACAAGGCAATCGTCGGCCGCAATGCCTTTGCGCACGAAAGCGGCATTCATCAGGACGGTATGCTCAAGCACACCCAGACTTACGAGATCATGCTGCCCGAGGATGTCGGCGTGAAGCACACCTCATTGGTGATGGGCAAACATTCCGGCCGCCACGCTTTCATCCACAAGCTCGAAGAGCTCGGCTACCGGCTCGCCAGCAATCAGCTGGAAGACGCGTTTGTGCGCTTCAAGGCGCTGGCCGATCGCAAGAAGCACGTCTACGACGAGGACATCGAGGCGCTGGTCGACGAAGAGATCGCGACCGCCCAGGACCGCATCAAGCTCGTAGCGCTGACTGTGATCGCCGGCACAAACGGGCCGCAGCTTGCCACCATGAAACTCGACATCGACGGCAAAGCCGTGATGGAGGAGCGGCACGGCAATGGGCCGGTCGACGCCACCTTCAACTGCATCAAAGCGCTGGTGCCGCATGAGGCCGTTCTCGAGCTTTATCAGGTCCATGCGGTGACCGAAGGTACCGATGCCCAAGCCGAAGTGTCGGTCCGCCTCTCTGAGAACGGTCGCTCGGTCACTGGCAAGGGCGCCGACCCGGACACGCTGGTCGCCTCCGCAAAGGCCTATCTCAACGCGCTCAACAAGCTGACGGTGCGCCGCCAGCGCGGCAAGCTCGAGCCGATCGCAGTCGGCGAGCGCCGTATCCACTCGCAGGATGTGGGCTGAGCTATGCGCTCGTCCCCGCGAAACCGGGGACCCAGAGAGATTGGCTGAAGCTTAGGCCGACCTAGTCCCCGCGATTGGCGTAGAGCGCATTACCGAGCCCGATGCCAATCGTGAACGCCGCCCAGACCTCGACGTCGTGCATGGACGATGCCTCGCTCAATCCTTGCACGACGGCATCGTTGTGCATCACGATCGTCGTATCGTGGTCGTTGATTTCGGCGATGGCCTCGTGAATGACGGCTGGCAGGCTGAAACTGCTGCTCTCCCAATTGCCCGGCAAATTCTGGCTGCCGGCCTCAATTGAGATGTCGGCATCAATGCGCCCCGGCAACCGATGCCGATGAATGGGGCGAGCCCAAGCTTGTCCTGCTTCGCCGCCTTGTTCAGCCGCTTGAGCATACCGATCAGACCGTCGATGGCCTCCTGACGGCTAGCCTTCTCGTCGCCATGCCGCCACAGTTCGAATTGGCCGATTTCGGCCTTTGACAGGTCCTCGGCATCGTCCAGGTTCAAGCAAACAATGCCGGCGCGAATATTGGTGCCGCCGATATCGACCGCGGGAATCGCGTCATGGCCAAATGCTGTGTTCGAGATCCATGGGCGCCAGAATTGCGGCTCGGCAAAAGACGCGCTTTGCCACGGCGCGACCCGCAAACGGGCGCGCGTTCAACTGTATCAACTATGATTGTGTGCGTGCTGAACTGGGACGGTGAGCCGAACGATGTGGCCAGGATCGTCATTGACGAACACGAGTTCGCCCTGCAGGTCACGCGCAAGTCCGCGCATCAAGCGCATGCCAAGGCCGGAGCCCTGCGTGCTTATCGGATTTACGTCCGCAGCCAGGCCCATTCCGTCGTCCATTATTTCGACGATCAGGCGGTCGGCCGATTGCCGGCTGCACGTGATCCAAACCGTTCCTGGCTCGCCGGACGGACGAGCATGCTTGATCGAATTGGTCAGCGCCTCACCGACCAACAGGCCGATCTGCGACGCGCGTTTGGCCGGCAGAATAATCCGGTTTTCCAGCATGAAGCGGACTTCCAAGGACCGGGTATTCACAAGCGAGCAGGTCGCAGCATCGGCGATTTCGCGCAGATAGGCGCCCAGTTCGACATTTTCGCCGTAAGCAGCACTGGTCAGAAGCCGATGCAGCCGACCGACTGCGTCTATGCGCACCGAAATTTGCTCGAGCGCGTGGCTGATATACAAACGATCGATCAAGGCATCGGCCGGTAACGTTCCGATTTCCGAACGTATCAGGCCGGCGAGGATCGTCAGATTATTGGCGATGCGATGATTTGCTTCGATCGCGAAAATTGAAGCGGCGCTCAGCCGCGCGTCAATAAGCGCCTCGGGCAATACCTGTAACAACGGCTCTGCCAATGCCTCTGCCATGAGCCACCCTCCTAGCTCGCACCCTCCAAGTGGCAGATGATGGCTTTATAGATTGTCAGTCTAAGGAAGAGATTTGATCTGAATCAAACAACAAATTTTATTCGCGTTATGAAACTTATACGTTAGTGAAAACTGCATTATTTGGCACGTCAAAGCGACTCGCCTTTGTCGCTGCGCTGCCATCTTTCCGTTGCACCGCACCAAAGAGCGGCCCAGCCAGCTCAGATTGCGATCATCGCTCGCGCAAGCAGCTATTGCTCTCGCAAACCGGGCGCGAAGCTGTGCTAGAACCTTTGTCCCTCAACGCGAGCGGCCTTCCGCAGCTTTCGACATCCAATGGCGGCAGCAAAAACACTTTGGTGGTCATGGACCTGGCCTGCGCTGGCTTGGCTGATGCTGCTCCTCAATGTTGTCGTCGGCGCCGGTACCGTTATTGCCGTCGCCACGGGTGGCGTCCTGATCGCGACGGTATTCGCCGCTGTGTACCACGCCGAGGTAGTGGCCGATCGCACCGGCGAGCCGTTCGGCACCATTATATTGGCGGTCGCGGTCACGGTCATCGAAGTGGCCTTGATTGTGGCGGTAATGATCGCGGCGCCGGTGGAAAAGGCAGGGCTGGCGCGCGACACCGTATTCGCCGCCGTCATGATCGTGTGCAACGGGATCGTCGGCCTCTGCCTGCTCTGGGGCGGGGCCCGCCACTACGAACAAGGCTTCCAGGCATACGGTGCGACCACTGCACTGGCCGTTTTGGCGGCATTGACCACACTTACGCTGATACTGCCGAATGTCGTGGCCAGTGCCCCGGGCCCGCTATTCAGCACGTCGCAACTAGAGTTCGCGGGCGTTATTTCGCTCGTGCTCTATGGCGCCTTCGTTTTCGTTCAGACGATGCGACACCGCGACTATTTCCTGCCGGTAGGCGTCAAGGACGAAAACGCCGCTGCGCTGCCGCCCTCGAATATGACAGCCTTGTTGAGCGGCCTTGCGCTGGTCGTCGCTCTGGTCGCCATCGTCGGATTGGCGAAATCGCTCACACCGATGCTCGAACGCGGCTTCGAGTACCTTCTTGTGCCGCAAGCCGTGGTGGGCATCGTGATAGCTGCGCTGGTACTGATGCCGGAAGGACTGGCAGCCGTCCGGGCGGCTCGGGCCAATCGATTGCAGACGAGCTTGAATCTGGCGTTGGGATCGGCGCTGGCGAGCATCGGCCTGACGATCCCCACGGTGGCCGCGGTTGCCATCGCGTTACGGCAAAACCTCGAGCTCGGGCTTGGCCAAAAGGATCAAATTTTGCTAGCGCTGACGCTTTTTATCAGCGTGATCACGTTAGGCACCGGCCGCACGACGGTGCTTCAGGGCATTATTCACCTGGCAATTTTCGCGGTCTTTCTCTTCTTCGCCGTCGTACCTTGAAAGTAACCGCACGCCGGGGCGCAGCCACTGCGAAGCCCGATCAATAGCCTGGAGAGTCGCGCAACGATCGATCCAGCGCTCTCTCAAAGCCTTAACCGCGGCATCCTCTAGCCGCCCAAACCCAGAAAAATAAGGATGGCTTGATCGACCGGCTCTATTTCGGCGCGCGACGTCCTACGTCGACCGCATCCTCAAAGGAGAGAAGCCGGCTGAGCTTCCTGTCCAGGCTCCGACCAAATTCGAACTGACAATTAACTTGAAAGCGGCCAAAGCACTCGGCATTTCCGTTCCGCCTTCCATGATTACCCGCGCTGACCAAGTTCTCGACTGATCGCCGAATGTCCGCTATTGGCACTTAGGGACATTGCGATCACGTTCAGCGATGTCCGGGTAAAGCGGACACTGCTTGGACCTACTGCGATGTCTGCTTTTGACCCAAGGCGGACATTGCCTGAATGCGGAACTGGACCGCCAGTTCTGCAAAACCAGAGTTATGCTGAGCTGTAGCTGCAACACGCGGAATGTAATTATGCCGTGCGCAGCTTGAGTGGCAGGCGGCGCGCACCCCAGCGGCCCGCGGTTGCCTCAAAGACGCCATGACAGGGAGTGCCGCAAGCGACGCAGCGACCGTCCGCAGACAAATGCCAGCCCGTGATGTCATACCAATCACGGCCAATCAGCAGCGCCCCGCAGCCGTGACACAAAGTCGATTGCCCGCCCGGATCGTGAATATTACCCGTATAGACGTAGCGAAGACCGACTTCGCGCGCGATCTGCCGCGCCATCCGCGGGGTTTCCGGTGGGGTCGGCGGACAATCCATCATCTTCCAATCCGGATGAAACGCCGTGAAGTGCAACGGCACGTCTGGACCAAGATGACTGATCAACCAATCGCTCTCTGCTTCGATTTCCGCTCGTGAATCGTTCTCACCAGGAATGAGCAGGGTTGTGATCTCAAACCAGACCTTGGTTTCGTGTTTGAGATAGTCGAGTGTTTCGAGCACGGCGGCGAGCTTGCCGGCGCAAAGATCCTTATAGAACCGCTCGCTAAACCCCTTAAGGTCGATATTGGCAGCGTCCATATGGTGGAAAAATTCAGCACGCGGTTGCGGCGCGATATAGCCCGCACTCACCGCGACAGTTTTCAGGCCTCGCTCGCGGCACGCCTGCGCCACGTCGACCGCATACTCGAGGAAAATGACCGGGTCGTTGTAAGTAAAAGCGACCGAACGGCAGCCGCTGCGCACCGCCGCATCGGCAATGGCTTCAGGGGAGGCTACGTTCTGAATCCGATCGAGATCGCGGGCCTTGGAGATGTCCCAGTTCTGGCAGAACTTGCAGGTCAAGTTGCACCCTGCGGTGCCAAACGACAGGACCGGTGTGCCGGGTAGAAAATGATTGAGCGGCTTTTTCTCGATCGGATCGATGCAAAAGCCCGACGAACGACCGTAGGTGGTGAGCACGATCTGCTGGTTTTGCCGGGCGCGTACAAAGCACAGCCCGCGTTGGCCTTCGTGAAGCTTGCAATAGCGCGGACAGACATCGCACTGGACGCGCCCATCCGGCAGAGCATGCCAATAGCGGGCTGGGTATCCGGTAATCGATTGATTCATCCGACGTCCGATTTAAGCTTTCCGGAGTTGGACATGGTTATCAGCTGGAGGCCGGGCAAGATGCAGGCCGGTCCACAATCATGATTGCCCGGAGGCCGGCAGTCGCCGGCAGCTTTTATCCTGCGCAACCAGATCGACTGCGGCGGGAGGTCGTAGAACTACTTGCCGACGCCGAGGCCGCTCTGAAAACCAGCCCCAAAGCGCTGATTGCACCGCATGCCGGTTACATCTATTCCGGCTCGCTCGCCGCCGCGGCCTTCGCAACGCTTCGCGACACCGCACAGACATTGGCGCGTGTCGTGCTGATCGGTCCGGCCCATTATATTGCCATCCGCGGTATTGCGCTCCCTACCGTTGACGCCTTCGAAACTCCACTCGGCCGCGTACCGGTTGACTACGATGCCCTAAAAAAGATTGCTGGTTTGCCGTTCGTTTCACGAAGCGATGCGGCGCACGCACCTGAACACGCGCTCGAAGTCGAATTGCCGTTCTTGCAGATAGTGTTGCCATCATTCTCACTGCTACCGCTCGTCGTTGGTGACGCCACCGCGCACGAGGTCACGCAGGTGCTAGCGCGGCTATGGAGCGGCCCAGACACATTGCTCGTCGTCAGCTCCGACCTGTCGCACTATCACAGATATGAGACCGCCCGGCACTTGGATGCGGCGACCGCTGCGGCCATAGAAAATGGTGACTGGGCCAGTTTGGGCCCGGAGCAAGCGTGTGGCTACTTGCCGATTGCTGGCCTCCTTATCGAAGCGAAACGCCGCAACTTGAAAGCTCGACGACTGTCGCTGTGCAACTCCGGTGATACCGCTGGCCCGCGCGACCAGGTCGTCGGTTATGGTGCTTGGATGTTTACCTAAGGCTCTCGGGTGAATGTCCGCTTTTCGCATTTAGCGGACGTCCCAGAGCGCTCAATTGATGTCTGCTTTCGGGACTTAAGCGGACATGATTGTCGCACCGGGGTGAACGAGTTGCCAGCTGTGATGGCCAATCAAATAATCCGGCTGAACGATCATTAGCACCAAGTTCAAGTGCGCCTAGATAGTCGATGTCGAGGGATCGACAACCGCCGGAGGCATCAAATGAACGAGAATCTTCCCTTCATTTGGCGGAGGTACTATCGAAACGAAGCGATCTCGTCCGAAAAAGTGCTGGCGGCGCCCTCAAGGGCGGGCGCGTAATCGCCGATTGGCCAGGCGTTGCAGACGCTGCGCTCTATCAGGGCCGCGACCTCAAGCCCACCGCAGATTTGCGTGCCGTAATGAAAGGCATTTTGCGCGATCACTTGCGCGCCGACGAACGCGCGCTGGCGCAATACGTTTTCCCTGATAGCGAGACCGTGAAATCTTTCGACGGCTTGATGGCCTAGTGGGCCTGTCTTTAGCGCAAAATTTCTAAGCTACTGGCGCCCTTTTATGGGCGCGGCGAGGATGTCCGCTTTCAGGGGTATCCCGCAAACCTCCGCTTGCAGATCTTTGTCAGCCCAGCAACCTAACGCCGACAATGACAAGGATGCCGGCGAGTGTCATGCGAAGTACTGCATCGCGAGCACGAGTTGCGAGATAACTACCGAAAACAATACCGGGCAATGAGCCGATCAAAAGGTTTCCGAGGAGGCTCCAGTCGACAGAGCCAAGATACCAATGGCCGGCACCGGCCACGAGCGTTAGCGGCACCCCATGAGCAATATCCGATCCGACGATACGACCGACGGGCATCTTCGGGTGCAGCAGTAGCAGAACCGTTACTCCGATCGCACCAGCCCCAACAGAAGTGATGGTGACCAGAGCACCCATTGTTAGTCCGAGAGCGACGGTGAAAAGGCGGGCGGTGCGCGGGTCGAGCCTATTCAGGTAATCAGCATAGCGTGTGCGAATGCTTCTTCCTGTAATTAGGAACAGCGCTGTTGCCAGGAGGACACCTCCGAGAGTGACCGTGATGACATGTTGCGCCGCAACGCCTT
>Ga0306923_10000114_pt1 | contig 52821 bp, 49 predicted proteins | sample sta12Can44000108_FD_203841 | JGI IMG/M metagenome (GOLD analysis project Ga0306923, IMG submission 203841) | Lab enrichment of tropical soil microbial communities from Luquillo Experimental Forest, Puerto Rico - statanox.12C.anox.44.000.108 (v2)... | ecosystem: Environmental > Terrestrial >... | reverse complement strand
GGACGCGGATCGAGACCCCGTTCGACCGTCATTTCGCGCACGCCCGCGGTCATGTTGGCGGTGGCAACGCGGTGGATACCTGCAGCCGCTGCCTGTAGCGACAGGCCGAGCGGATCCGCGATCCGGGTGCGGATCGCGCGCGCGGCGCGTTCAGGCTGCAATGGGCGCGCGCCGCCGAGCACCGAGGCAGGATCCATGTAGCCGAGGACGACATTCGCGTCGGTCACCGTCGGCTCTTCGCCGCCCAGCCCATAGCACGACGGACCGGGTACCGAGCCGGCGCTGTGGGGACCGACCTTAAGCAGCCCTACCTGATCGAGCCATGCGATACTGCCTCCGCCGGCCGCGAGCGTGTGGATGTCGAGCATCGGAACGGAAATGCGATAGCGGTTTACGTCACGACGGTTCATCGTCGGCACTCGTCCGCTGCGGATCACCGATACGTCGAAGCTCGTGCCACCCATGTCGACGACGATACCATCAAGGGACCGTCCGGCCGCGGCAAGCGTGAGCTCGCCGGCCACTGGCCCGCCGGCGGGGCCAGAGAGAATGAGCTTTGCCGGATGCCGGCTGGCCTCGATTGGACTCATGACGCCGCCATGACCGCCCATGATCAGCAGCCGTCCGCCGAAGCCCAGCTCTTCCAGCCGTCGCTGCAGTTCCTGGATGTAGGCGCTGGTCTTCGGACCCACGAATGAATTGATGACCGCGGAGCTGGCGCGATCATAGAGCCGCGCCCGGTTCGTCAGCCTGGTGGATTCGCTGACAAATACCTCAGGCCAGACAGCTCTGACGCGCTCGGCTACCAGTTCCTCGTGGGCGGAATTTGCATAGGCGTTCTTGAAGCAGATTGCGATCGAACGTATTCCCGCCGATTTGAACGCACTGCAAGCGGCATCAACATCGCCGAGGTCAACGGGACAGGTGATGTTGCCGAGCCGGTCGACCGCCTCGGTCACTTCATGCCGTAGATGACGCGGGCTCAGCGGGACGGCATTGGTGAGTCGATTATTAAATACTTCCTCCCGGATTCCGCCGCGCAGCTCGACGATATCGCGGAAGCCGCGCGTGGTCAGCAGTCCCACCGGGTCCGCTGCAAGCGTAAGCATTGTATTGGTTGCAACGGTGCTGCCATGAAAGATCAATCTTGTCCGTGTCAACAGCACCCGCTCGTCGGCAAGGCCAAGAATTTGGGCGATGGAGCGAATGCCATCGATCACGTCCTGACCCGGGGTGGCGGGTGTCGACGGCGCCTTCGTGACGTAAGAGCGTCCCGTCTCACGGTCGAGACAAAAGATATCGGTGAAAGTGCCGCCGACATCTACGCCCAGGAGATAGCGCAGGACCGGGGATTTCGAAGCCATCGTCACTTCGGCAGTTGTTGCGCCCGGTCGAGAAACTTGTTCGTGAACGTTGCATCCAGATCGATGCCCGGCTCTACTGAGCCGGCCGCCAGCAAGGCCGCATTGAGCGCCTCGATGCTGCCATGCGCCAACTTGAAATCATCGACAGAGAACGGCTTTCCGCGCGTGTAGGGCGTGTAATTGCTCTCTTCGCGATAGTCCCAACGGGCGGCGAGAATGGAGCTTTGGGCAGCCAACTCCGGGTAAGCCTTAATCAGGATCGCCAGTCCTTCCCTGCTTCCGTTTCTGTACACATCTTCCCAGCCGCGCACTGTGCCGGCCATGAAACGCGCGATCAGCTCAGGATTCTTTCGGGCATATTCCCCGTTCGCCATGTAAACGTTCCCGGGCACTCGCAGGCCGATATCGGCAAATCGGAGCGACACCGGCTCCGTGCCGGCGGCACGCAGGGAGGGCACATTGGTCGTTTGAAACGCGGCAATCGCATCGAGCCGTTTCGTCATCAGCCCGGAAACGAGATCGCCCGCCCCGATCAGGACCAGCTTGACATCCTGGTCGGTGAGATTGTTGGACTTGAGAAGCGCCTGCATGAGCGCGAGCGCTGTGCTGCCTGGGACCACGCCGATTCGCTTACCTCGCAAATCGGCAATGCTGCGGATGGGATTGGCGGGAAGGCTGATAATGGCCGTGGGATCGACAGGTATGTTGATGCCGATTCCAACGAGGTCGAGACCTTTGCTTCGCGCGATCAACACGTCTGCCGCGCCGGCAACGCCCACCTGATCGTTCCCGGCACCCACAAGGGAGGCGGCATTGCCGCCTCCGGTGGAACGCAGCATTTCGACAGCTAGGCCCTGCTGCTCGTAAAACTTCTTATGGAGCGCAACCTCGTCCGGAATGTACGATTCGGTCGGGATGAACGATTGGCGAAATTTGAGAGCTGTCAAGGCTGCGGGAGTGGTGGACTGCGCATGAGCGGGATCAAGGAGCGACCCGAGCAGCAGCAGCCCCACCGCAGCAGCAGGAAATATTGACCTGCGAACGATTGAGCCTTGCCCCATCTTCGCCTCCTATCGCCAGTGCCAAGGTTGTTGCAGAGCGATGACAGCTTCCACAAATCGCGCGCGGCGGGCGTTTGCGAGGCTCGCCCGCTCCGGTGCGCATTTTACCCACCCGCTCGGAGAGCCGTGAGACTGAAGTGAGAACGGGGCTCATTGCGCCGCTTTGTCACAGCCGCACCCACGCGAGCGGGAATTTCGACAGCGGCTCCGCCCCCTTTTCACCTACGAGATAGGTGCGCGACAGAAGACTGCCGCGTCCATCCGCCCCCACCGCGTTGGGATGCAATGCAAATGCCATTCCGGCCATCAGCGTGCTGGTGTCGCCGCGTTCCAGCGTGGGGCGCTCCGGCAGGCCAAGGCCGATGCCATGGCCCGCCCAATATCCCGACTCGAAGCCGTGCTGGCGGAATGTTGCGTCGACGGCCATTGCAACGCTTTCGGCGGTATTGCCTGGACGCAACTGTTCCAGCCCGGCCGCCATCCCTGCCGCCTGTGCATTGAACTGGCGGAGCATCAGATCATCCGGCTCGCGGAACGAGAACGTACCGCCCACTTCGACGACATAGCCGCTTGGCCCCGGGCCTTCGATCGACATCTGGATCATGTCGTCCGCCGTAATCGATCGGTTACGCGGCCAGCCGACGCAGCGCGCGGCAAACGATGCGTTGCTGGCCCCAACAAGAATGACATTGTGCGGCACACCGTGCCGCACCAACGCCTCGGCAGCCAAAGCTGCCAGCTCCCATTCCGTTACGCCGGGCTGCGCTCGATCGAGCACGTTGCCCCACGCGGCATCGAAAATCTCCCCACACGAGCGCATCAGCGCACACTCTTCGGGTGACTTGACCGCCTGCAGCGCGTCGACCTGCGGGGTCAGATCGACCAGTGCATCCGTCGAGAACTCGGCCTCAATCGCCTGGTAGTCGCCAATCGGAAAATACTCGCGGCCCACCAGCCCGATGCGGCTCCCGGGCCTTTGCTGGCGCAGCAGATCAATGATGTGATGTCCCGGATGTGCAACGGAAATCACATCTTTGATCCAACCGACGTTCCTCGCCCAGAACGCCTGCGACGAGGCGCGGAATACGGCCGTCTCCGCGCCATTTGCATTCACAAGCAGATAGCCACCAATGCTCTGGATCGACCAATCGGTAAAGTAACGGAAGTACCGCTTCCCCCCAACATGCGGTGTGCCGACGATCACGGCGGCCGAGCAACGTTGAGCATCGAGGATAGCGCGGAAGGCGTCGTATCGCCGGCGCCGTTCCGCTGCTGTAAGGTAGGAGCCGCTCTCCCGCACTTGGCTCTCCTACTCCGGTGATCATGCAGGGCTGTAGTTACGAAATATTGCCCGAAGGCGGTTAGGGTTTCGTCCCTAGTTCTTGCGCGGCACGACGGCCCACGCTTCGATTTCAACCAACATTTCCTTCAGATCGATACCGACGCCGCGCAGCAGGGTGGCCGGTCGCGGATGCTCGCGGAGATCCGGCTCGAATTCCTCAAAGAAGCGATACATCTCGTCGCGCATGTCGAAAACATCCTCACGGCGCGGCAGATAGTAGCGGAACATGACTATGTGCTTGAGGGACGCGCCCATCATTTCGAGCTTGTTCTTGATGTACTCGAGACATTGGCGGGTCTGCTGCTTGACGTCCATTGACACCACCTTGCCTCGGCCGGCTCGTTCCTCCTCGGGGGTTCTGCAAGGAGCATCTTCAAAGGGGTCGCGACCCGTCTCGCCGGCCAGAAAGAGAATATCCACGTCGCCCTTGGTCTTGAAGCCGCCGCCCCAATTCATCTTCTCCTTATGGTAGTGCGGCCACAGCGTTCCCCATTCGTATTCGACCTTGTTCTTTTTGGCCAGTTCAACCGCCTGTGGATTGGTAGCCATTGCTGCTCCATCTCCCTTTTGATCTGCTTTAATCGGACAACTTGCGATGTGCCTGCGCTTTTCAGGACCACGCCTCGGGATTATCACCACGCTGGATCGCATGAGTCAAATACTGACTAACTAGTCAGTCCATAGCGGAACATATATATAGTTCGCAACCTTCACGAGGATACGGCCGGATCGTCATTCCGCGTGGGATGACGGACCTCGACCGCTGGTCCAAGGGCTCTCATGAAAAAGCCGGGCGCGAATTCCGATCGAACACGCAAGCTCATTCTCAAGCACGCGACCGATGAGTTTGCGACAAAGGGATACGACGGCGCACGCGTCGACAGCATTGCTCGCCGATTTGGGCTCAGCAAAAACATGCTGTACCACTACTTTGGCAGCAAGGAAGATCTTTTTATTGCCGTGCTGGAAGATGCCTACGAGGCGTTCCGTGCGCGGCAGCAACGCATGGAGATTAAACAGGCTGATCCCGTAGAGGCGATGAAGCGCCTGATTGCTCAGACGTTCTGCGCCGTCACGGAGAACCACAAATTCGTTGCGCTGCTTACCAGCGAGAATTTGCACAAGGGCCGACATATCCGCCGCTCACGCGCAATCCGGCCGCTTTACAATCCGCTGATCGACAGGATCCGTGAAATCCTGCAAGCAGGAGCCGTCGCGGGCGCCTTCCGCAAGAACCTCGATCCGATCCTGGTGTACGTGTCGTTTTCCGCGCTTGCCTACCACTACGTGTCGAATCAATACACCTTGAATGCGGCGCTGGGAGTCGATTTCTCGAGCCGCAAAAACCGCGCCGCCTGGTTGGCCTACATCATCGACCTGATGCTGACCTATTGCTGCGTTCCGCCGTCGCACAGTCGCCCGCACCCTCACCCGACTCGCCGCAGCCGAAGCCGGATCCATTCGACTGCGGCCCAGCTTTAGAGTGCCGAACTCGGGTGGGCCCGAGTCCGGTGCGGCTTGGCACGTTCTGCCGGCCGCGCCGGAATGAGGTGCGGCGCGCGCGAAGCGAGCGGGTAGCCTGAGTACGATTTTCTCATGCCGGACAGACTATAGGAGGGGATGACGGCCGCTTACAGGCAGACCCTCGCGAATTTGGGGAACAGCGATAGTGCATTGGCGCGTTCGATCGCCTGCACGGCCTGCGCGGTGGCAACCTTGCGCAGTCCTTCGGCGTGGTCGGCGACGCTCAGAAACGGAAAGTCGGTTCCGAACAGAATTTGCGATTGCGGCGCAAACGCATGCAGCGCGTTGAACGTGGGTGGATAATAGGCGTTGGCGATCTCGAAATAGAGGCGCTTGAGCTCGTGCTCGATGCCGTTGGGCACCTTGCGGGCGAGTTCGTGCTCGTCTTCGGGCTCGCCGACCCAGCGCCCCTTGACGACTCTCGTCAGCTCGACGATGCGACCGGCAAGCATCGGCAGCGTGCCCCCGCCGTGGCAGAAGATGAATTGAATGTCGGGGAATCGGGACGTTGCACCGCTCAGCACCAGGCTGACGATGGCGCGTGTCGAGTCAAACGGGAATTCAATGGTCGCCGGTCGAACACCGGGCAGAATATCGTGCGAGGGCGGCAAGTAGAACGGATGGACGAACACCACCGCCTTGCGCCGGTTCAGCTCTTCCAGGACCGGCCAGAAGCGCCGGTCGCCGGGATACCTGAATTCGTAGTGCGACATGATCTGAACACCGTCCACATGCAACACATCGAAGGCGTATTCGATCTCGCGGAGCGTCGAGTCGGTGTCGGGCATCGGCAAAACGGCAAACATGCCGAACCGGCCGGGAAAATCGCGGGTCATTGTTGCGGCGAATTCGTTCCATTCACGCGCCAGGTCGCGCGCCGCCGTAACGTCGCCGAACCACACACCGGGCGCGGCTTTCATTTGCACGATGGCGGTCGCGATTCCGGCCTGATCCAATGCTTCGCACGCAAGCTTCGGCGTCCAGCCTTCGACCATGACCGGAGGCGCCTGCGGACCCCATTTTGGATTGCGCTTCTCCTGATTGGCCATAAACTGCGCTGGAAAAATGTGGTGATGAACGTCGATCCGACCTGGTTCGACCTGCTGTTTGCGTGCGTGCGCCTTGGCCATCGAGCTCCCCCCATAAGCAAGCAATCAAGCGCGATCATCCCGAACGGTGAGCGCAGCCATTTTCCGGAGAATCCTCGATGGACAAGGCCGCCTTGCAATTCAACGGCTGCAAACCGTTTCGGATTGATACCCATTATCACATCTTTCCCCCGAAGTTCATGGCCAACCAGGCAAGGCGGAATCTTAAACCGTACGATCCGCGCCAGGTCGTGCCCGCAACCATCAACCTCAGGAACTGGACACCGGGCTTCGCGCTGGAGGAGCTCGATGCTGCCGGCATCTCCACCGCCATCGCACAGATGATTGCGGCCCCGGGGATTTGGTTCGGCGATGTGGCCGCCGCCCGCGATCTGGCGCGCGAGTGGAACGAATATGCGGCCCAGATGGCGCGCGACTTTCCCGGACGATTCGGAATGTTTGCGGTATTGCCGCTGCCTGACGTCGATTGCGCCTTGCGCGAGATCGAGTACGCCCTCGACACGCTGCACGCGGATGGCGTCCAGATCATGTCGCACTACGATTCTCGCTATCCTGGCGATCCCCAGTTGAGACCGGTACTGGAAGAACTGAACAGGCGTAGCGCAGTCGTATTCGTCCATCCATTTCTGCCGCCATGCCACAACGTGCTGCCAAACATGCGGCCGGCGATCATCGAGTTTCCGTTCGATACCACGCGCGCCATTGTCAGTCTGGTGCTCAGCGGGACGACCGTCCAGCTCCCGGACATTCGTTTCATCTTCACGCATGGCGGCGGCGCGCTGCCCTCGCTTGCCGGGCGCGTTGAGGAATTGACGAAAGATGATAAGGACCGTGCGGCTCGCATTCCGAATGGCATCGCCTTCGAATTCAGGAAGCTGTACTACGAGATCGCGAATGCGTATCACCGGCCGGCTTTTGCCGCCTTGCGAGAGTTCGCGCCGGAGTCCCACATTCTGTTTGGGACCGATTATCCTTACCTCACAGTCGCAGCTCACGTTCAGGGTCTGGAAAAGGCCGAGCCGTCGGCCAGCGCACGCAGCGCCATAGAACGCGACAATGCCGTGGCGCTTTTTCCGCGGTTTGCGAAGGCAATTGCCTGACGCAGCGGGCGAGCGATCTATCTCGACCGTTGCGAGACGTGCCAGGGAATCGCGACCCGCTCGACGAGCTCTATCAGTGCAAACAGGAGCACAGCAAGCACGGTGAGCACGAGCAGCGCGGCGAACAGAAGGGGTGTGTTCACCGCGCCGATGGCGCGCAACAACAGCGTGCCAAGACCTTCGTCCGACCCCACGAATTCGCTGACCACCGCGCCGACGACGGCAAGCGTGATCGCGACCTTGAGACCGGCGAAGATGCTCGGCAGCGCGCGGTAGAGGCGTATCATGCGAAACGTGCGATATTGTCCGAGGCCCATCGAGCGGGCGAGAAACTCCAGCTCCGGCTCAACCGAAGCAATTCCCTGGACCGTGCTGATCACCACGGGAAAAACCGCGATGAAAAACGTCATGAGTGACTTCGGCAGCAGCCCAAATCCGAACCAGACGACGAACAGGGGCGCGAGCGCGAGTTTCGGGATCGCCTGGGATCCGACAAGCAGCGGGTAAATCGATTTTTCGAAAGCCCGCGAGCTGCTGATCAGGACCGCCAGCGCGATGCCGAGGACGACGCTCAGGGCAAATCCGACGACGATGACCACCGTGGTCGACAGCGCGTTTGTCAATAGTGCCGGCCACCGGTCAATGACCTCCATCAACACATCTCGTGGCGAGGGCAGCGCGTAGGGTGGCGCCGCGCCGGTCCGGGTCAGTACTTCCCAGCACATCAGCAACAGCGCGATGGTGAATGCCGGGTAGATGATGCTGGATGGGTCGCGAGGGCTCTTATCCATGGTGGATGTCTTCCGTTTTATTCTCGCCGCTGCCTGTCGTCCCGCCGATGTCGGGCTGCTTCCCGCTTTCACCCCCGGATGACGCCGCGCAGCGCGAACCTGTGCTTGATGTCGTGAACGTAGCCGGAGAATGCCGGGCTTTCCTGCATATCCAGCCCGCGCGGCCGAGGCAGATCGATCTCGACGATCGTATCGACCAGGCCGGGCCGCGGCGACATCACGACGATACGATCCGACAGGAAGACCGCCTCGGAAATGCTGTGGGTCACGAGCAACACGGTGACCGGATCCTGCAGCCATATGCGTTGCAGATCGAAGTTCATCTGATCGCGCGTGAGCGCATCCAGCGCGCCGAACGGCTCGTCCATCAGGAGCAGCCGCGGGCGGTGCACGAGCGCGCGGCAGATCGAGACCCGCTGCCGCATGCCTCCCGAAAGCTCGAACGGATGCTTGTCCTCGAAGCCGCCAAGACCGACGGATGCGAGCAGCTCGCGCGCGCGGGGCAGATACACGTTCCGATCAAGCCGTCTCGCTTCGATCTGGATCATGACGTTATCGAGGCTGCTGCGCCAGTCAAGCAGGACCGGGTCCTGAAAGACGATGCCGACATCCGTCTGCGCATCCCTGATCGGAGTGCCTGCGACGCGCACCTCGCCGGCTGTTGCCGGAATGAGCCCGCCGATGATCATCAGGAGCGTGCTCTTTCCGCATCCGCTTGGGCCCAACAGGGATACAAACTCTCCGCGACGCACCTGCAGCGAGACGCCTGCCAGCGCCTCGACGGAGCCGCCTCTGCTGGAATAGACCTTCCGCACATTCCGAATGTCGATGAAATTCGCGGCATCCGGACATCCGGGCCCGCTCGAGGTCGGGCCACGGGCGCTGACGTGGTCGGGTTCGGGTTTGGGACTCATCCCGGTTGCGCGATTCGGCTCACGAGATAGCTGCCGAACCTGTCCACCTCGAGAACCCAGCCGGCCGGAATGAGAACCGAGGTTGTCTGACCTTCCACCAGCGAGGGCCCGCGCAGTCGGGCTCCCCGGCCGAGCGCCTCGCTCTCAAAGATCTCCATCTCCTGGCGCCGCATGCTTCCGGGAAGAAAAACAGCTCGGGTCCCGATGGGCGCGGGAGCCTCCCGGATCTCCTGCTCCGGGAAATCGAATGGCTCGCTCCGACCGATTGCCGTTGCACGAGCGTTGATCAGTTCAATTCCGGCATCCGGCAGATTATAGCCATAGGACTCCGCGTGCATCCGGTGGAACGCCGCAGCCGCGCGTTCCAGATCGATAACGGATTTTTCCACGGCGGGGATCGGAACCGGAATTTCGTAGATCTGGCGTTCGTATCGCAGGTCGAGCCAATATTCAAAGCTTTGATGGGCAGATGCGATGCCTTCCGCATCCAGCGCCGCCCGACCCCGCGCCGCGAGGGCAGCGAATATTGCCCCCAGGCGCTCGCGGTCGATTTGATCAAAGCTCGCAAAGTACGTCTGCACGAAATCATGCCGCAGGTCTGAGAAGATCACGCCGGCGGCAGTGAAGATGGATGGATCGCGTGGAATGACGACAACCGAGATGCCCAGTTCGGCCGCTGCGCACACGGCATGAAGGGGGCCGGCGCCGCCGGCAACTACAAGGGCAAACTCGCGCGGATCGTCGCCGCGTTCGTGCAGCAGGTCCTTGACCGCGGTGGCCATGTTCACGTTGATGACTTCGTAGACTGCGGCGGCGGCCTCTTCGGGCGAGATGCCGAGCGGATCGGCGATCTGGCGTTTCAAGGCGCTCCGGGCAGCGGCAATATCGAGTGGCACGCGACCGCCGAGCAGCCCTGCCGGATTGATGTATCCGAGCAGCAAGTCAGCGTCCGTCACCGTCGCAGTTGTGCCGCCGCGGCCATAACAGACCGGTCCCGGTTCGGCTCCGGCGCTTTCCGGTCCCACCCGCAAGATGTCGCCCACGAGCCGCGCCAGGCTGCCGCCGCCCGCACCGATCGACACGACATCCACCATCGGCAGTGCGATCCTGTAGCGGTCGAAATCCGCGACCGGAACGGTAGCTGCGCGCCCGTCCACGATACGGGCCACATCGAGACTGGTGCCGCCCATGTCGAAAGTGACGGCCTTGCGAAACCCGTGGGCGCCCGCGTAGCGCTCTCCTGCGATTGCGCCGCCCGCGGGCCCGGAATACACCGCACCCGCCGGGGTTCGGATGGCGGTCTCGGCGGAAACGACCCCCCCGGATGATTGCATGATGAGCAGGGCGCCGCGAAAGCCATTGTCGTTCAACTGGCGGCTCAGCGAGGTGAGATAACGCGCCAAGATCGGTCCGGTGTAGGCGTTCAGCACCGTGGTGCTCAGCCGATCGTAAAATCCTACACGCGGGAGCAGTTCGTGCGACGCGGTGATGTACACGCCCTCAAGCTGCCTCTCCACCAAACGTCTGCAGGCCGTCTCGTTGACCCCGTTTGCGTAGGCGTTAAGAAAACAGATCGCTATTGCACCGACGCCATCCGCGCGCAGCGCCGCGCAGGCGGCGCGAACGCTCTCCTCATTCACCTCTTCGACCACGGCCCCGCTGTAATCGACACGCTCGGCGACAGCTAACCGGCGATAGCGAGGAACCAGCGGCGGCGGTGCCGGATACTTGTTGTCATAAATTCGTTCCTTGACGCCACGCCGCATTTCCAGAGCATCGCGGAACCCCCGCGTGGTGAGCAAGCCCGTGTGCGCACCCGAGCCGGTCAGAACAGAATTCGTTGTGGCCGTGGTCCCGTGCAGGATGAGATCGATCTTTCCGAGAAGATCGGCCGGTCCGGTGCCGCCGCCCTCCTTTTCCGCGAAGTACCGCAGGCCACGCATGATGCCGGCGGACTGATCCTGCGGCGTCGTAAAGGTCTTGTAGGTGGCGAATGAGCCGTCGCTGCGCACCAGAAGAAAATCAGTAAACGTCCCCCCGACATCGACTCCGACGCGATAACCCATGACCTTATCTGTCGCTCACGACCGCGCCGAACGCACGCGACGCTCCTGCGTGCGCCGGCTATCCACTGTGAGCGTCCGCCGGTCAACCACGACGCCATAAACCTGTTCAGCCCTCTCGGGACTGATAAGTCCGTTGCGGAGGTCCTCGACAACCTTCTCAACCGGCCGCTCATGTGGATGGCCGAAGCCACCGCCACCGCCGCTGTGGCGCTCGACGATTGTGCCACGCGGCACCGCGACGCGGATGACTTCCTTTGGGCGTGGCTGATATGACGTTCCGTTCGGAAAGTGCAGCGTGAAGATATTGTCTGTCCCACGCAGCCCGCCGAACAATCCGAAACCTCCCTCGGGCTCGCCCTGCAGGACAAACGTCACCGACTCTCCGTCAAAGCGCCATCGGGTAATTGCTCCGTTTCCTCCACGCCATTTGCCGCTTCCGCTCGAATCAAGCTTGAATTCGTGCTCCAGCAGCGTATGCGGATCCTGGAGCTCGAAAAATTCATAGTCGTTGGTCAGCGTCGACACGCCGAAAATCGGGCCGTTGTTCCAACCGTCCATTCCATCAGTGGCTCCGCTTCCACCCTTCAAGGCGATGAAATCTATGTCGCCGTACCGGCGGTTCCGGCGCGGATCGAAGGCGGTTATCTGTAACGACATGGGGCGCGTCCAGCCCGCAGTCACCCGGTCAGGCACCGCCTGGCCAAACGCCCGCATCATCGCCTCGGCATTCATGGCACTCAGGAAGTTGCCATAGTAAGTGGCCGCGGGCGGAAGCGGATTGAGCAGTGTGCCCTCGGGTATCCTTACCTCCACCGGCCGAAACATTCCCTCGTTGTGCGGCAGGAGGGGATCGATCAGCATGCTCAGGAAAGTAAACGTCCCAGCGAGCGCGGATCCCAGCGGCGCATTACAGTAGGACTGTGACTGCGGGCTGCTCCCCGAGTAGTCGAGCTCCATCTCCTGATCATTGACGGTGAGGCGAAGTTGAACCGTTTGCATGCCGTCGCGGATACCGTCAAAGTAAAAATGGCTTGCCCCTTCGTATACGCCATTGGGGATGTGGGCGATCTCGGCCCGCATCATCGCTTCCGTGGAATCGTACAATGCTGCGACCAGACCCCGGAACGCCGGCACGCCGATCGATGCTGCGAGATCGACAATGCGCCGTTCCCCCAGACGGCAGGCGCCAATCATCGTCATCATGTCGGGCTCGTCGACATCGGGCAGACGGACATTGGCGAAGATCAGTCTCCACACGTCGTGCCGAAGCGTGCCGCGTTCGATGATTTTCACCGCGGTGATCCGGAGCGACTCCTGGAAATAGTCGGTTGCAGCCGGGTTGCAGGAGGATGGAATTGGGCCGCCGAGATCGGCCATATGGCCCTTTGCTCCGGTCCAGGCGATCAGCTCGTTTTCGACAAAAATCGGCACATAGACGCCGGTGTCATTCGACTGCAAATTGCCGCCAAAGACATCGTTGTGCATGAACACATCACCCGGATAAATCTCGTCTCCAAACGACGCGATCACGTCCTTGCAGCCGTGATGGATGGCGAACGGGAACAAGGCCCGGAACTCATCCGCCTCCAGCAATCCGCCGTGCTGGTCCATGATCACGACGCCGAAATCGTAGGCCTGGTTTTTCAGCGGAGAGCGGGCCGTGCGCTGAATTCCGACAACCATCTCGCGGGCGAACGATTTCAGGCGCGTGCGAAAGATTGACACGCGCGCCGCAAGCGGGCTTACGCGAGCTTCCATTGACGGCTCCCGGCTGGCGCGCGTTTCAGTTGCCGGACTTCGGCAGGAACTCATTCGTAAAAAGGTCGGCCGCCGCTGGAATGTTCTTCACGCCGCCGAACCTTGTCAGGACTTCGAACGTATCTTTCACGTCCTGCTCTACGACAAATCCCATCGGACGGCCGGCGCTATTGGCGGTGTGGATGAGCGGGATTGTCGCGTCAAACGCACCGGACAGGATATCCTTTCGCGCCTCCGGAAACTCCTTTGCGAGCGCATTGACCGCCTCCGACCTGTTCTGGATGGCGTACTCCCACGACTTGATTGTCGCTGCCATGAAGCGCCGAACCAGATCCGGTTGCTCCTTGAGCATGTCTCGATGGACAACGATACCGTGCGAAAGCGTGCTCGTGCCGAAGTCCGAGAAGTAGAGATAGGTGGCCTGCTTGTTCGCCAGGATCGGCGCAGCCGCTCCGTCCCCATTGGCGACCCCGACGGCCGAGTCCAGGCGGCCCGCGACGACGGCGGCAACCAGTCCCGGCCCATCCATGGTGATGATCTTGATTTTCGAGAGGTCGAGATTGTTCCTGGCGGCAAAGGCCGCCCACAACGTTCCTACGCCGACCGGGTTGAGACCGAGGCTGAGCCCGTAAAGGTCGGTCGGCTGCTTCAAGGACCTGAATGAATACGCCGCCATGGGGCTTCGCTGCTGAAGCACCCCGACGCTCACCACTGCCCCCCCGCCGGCGGCAATGGCGATTGTGGCCGTGCTATCGGCAAATGCAAACGGCTCGGACTTGTTTGCAATCAGTTGTACCGCCGCCAGCGATCCTCTCCCCTCGAGCATTTTCAGCGCGATCTGCTGTTCGGCGTAAAAGCCCTTCGCAATTCCCAGCGCGAAGGGCGCGTACTTGCCATTCACCGCGAAGTCGAGACGCAAAACGGTGCTGACCATCGGCGGCGTAGCGGAAGGCTGCGCCCGGACGGACGCAGCAACAACAACGACTGCCAAAAACGGAAGGAGAAGCAGCAAACCGCAACTTGAACACTTGGGTTGAAACATCACTTGTTCTCCGGGAGCAGAACGCGTCGTGCGGGTTGCGATCGAAGAAGATCACGATGAAAATCCCAAGTCAACTGACTAACCAGTCAGTATGTCTTGTGTCGAATTGCGGCCCGAGTATTTCCTCCAGTGAGGGCATGCGCAGGAAATGCTTGCACCGCCGCTTTTGACAGCGACCGCCCGTGGCCGGCGACTTCGTTGATCACCGTCAGCAAATTTTTGATAAGGTCGCCGTCATGATGGCTCTGCTAAAAGGTCGGCCACTTGAACGATCTGTTTCGTCGAAACCATTTGGCCGAATATGGGGGCGCTGCCGCTCAAGGGCATTCGTTTGCGCGCCTCGACGAGCGCGGGCGGCGTGTTGTACGCGGCAGCGAGTCGGAACACCTCGCTGCGCGAGAGCCCTGACGTACGTGAGGAGGCCAAGTGAGCCGCCAAGTGAGCTGCCGCTTGGCACGGATGCCTTGTGCTGGTATAGCTGACCGTCGAGGGGACCTACCATGTGGTCTCCCGAATCGTTTGAGAGTGGTTGTGTCCGGTTCATTCCGTGTGGACCAGCATCGTGGACCCACTGATGTGCCGGGTAGGGACTGTCCGCGTGTGTTGCTGTCAGTCTCCATCGCTTCACTCGACGACGTCCGTTCCGAAATCGCTGCCTTGAAGCAGTCGGGAGGAACTGGGCATGGTTTCTGAAAAGGAGTGGGAGCGTCGCCACCGTGCGACACGAGCCGCGATGGACCGCGCGGGGATCGACGTGCTGGTGGCGATCTCCGATGCACACCACAAAGGTGATGTCTACTACCTGACGAATCACACGATCTGGAGCCAGCGGGGCTACGTGGTGATGACGCAGGAGGCCGGACCGGTCTTGGCCGTGGCCATGGCGTCGCAGGACTATTGGGCGCGGAAGGACAGTTGGGCCACCGAGGTCAAGTGGTCCGCCGCGCCCGTCCGGGAAGTCGTCGCGACGCTGCGGGGCCTGACGAGGCCTGGCCAAACCGTTGGCGTTAGCGGCATGAAGGATCTCATGCCTCTGTCGGACTATGAGCATGTGCGCGAGCACGCGGCGGGGCTCTCGATCGTGGACGCCACGGACGTTATGCAGAGCGTGCGGGCGAAAAAGAGCGCGGAAGAACTGGCTGAACTACGCGAGAGCGCCGAGGTCGCGAATGCGGGCTTCGCTGTGCTGCGCGAGCATGCGCGCCCCGGTGTTCAGGAATTCGAGCTCGTCGGTGAGGTCGAGCGGGTCGTGCGCGCCCGCGGGGCCGGCGCCACGCTGATTCTGACCTCGCAGGGGCCGTATCTGCGCAACCCCAGCGCTCGGAAGCTGCGGCTTGGGGACTTTCAGATGTTCTCGGTCGAGCTCTGTGGGCCGAGTGGCTATTGGGTCGAAGTCGGTGGCATGCTCGCGATCGGCGACGTCGATAAGCCGGCAGCCTTGGCCTACGAGGCCTGTCAGCGTGCGTTCGATGCCGGCATCAACGGGATCCGGGCGGGTCAGAAGTGTGCCACGGTCGCCTCAATCCTCGTCGACTCCTTCAAGGCGTCGAATCACAAGGCCGGGATTTGGGGCGGCCACGGCATCGGGCTCGATACCTTGGAGCAGCCACGCTTGACGGTTGCCGATGACACCGTGATCAGCGAGGGCATGGTGTTTGGGTTCCATCCGCATGTCGTCGACTCCGCGGGCGTGCGCGGCGCCTATATCGCCGATACCGTGATCGTTACGCCGGACGGGCCCGTCCGACTCGGCCATCCCGAGACGCAGGACTCCCTGATTCTCATCGGAGGGCACACGGCGTGATCATCGACGGTCATATCCACGTGGCGAAGGAACCCGACGACGCCGGCTTTCGGGCCGCGGTCCTGGATGGCGAGGCGCTGCTCGGCTTGATGGATGGCCCGTTTTCGATCATGGGCCGGCCGCGGCGGGTCGATCGGGCACTAATTCAACCCATGATCTCGCCGACGAGGTCGGGCGATCCCCTCGAGCACCACCGCTACATCCACGAGCAGATCCGATCGCACCCCGACCGGTTCGTCGGGTGCTTCGTTGCCAATCCGCTGCTCGATACGGCCAGAACGATCAAAGTCATGCGTGACCTCATCGTGAGCCGCGATTTCCGCGCGGTGAAGTTGCACCCCACCAATCACGGCTACATGCCCTTCAAATCACGGGATCGGCTGGATCCCATCCTGGAAGAGGTGGACTCCCTGGGCGTGCCGGTCATTGTGCATCAAGGCGATCCGCCCTTTGGGCACCCGAGTCAGATGGCGCCGATGATCGAGGCCTTTCCCCGCATCACCTTCATCCTGGCGCACTTCGCGACCCAACGCGTGGTGCTGGCGGACGAGGCCATCTACGTCGCGCGCCAGAATAAGAACGTGTACCTCGAAACCGGGTGGGGCGCGCTGCCGCGGATCAAGGAAGGCATTGCCGCCATTGGGTCGGAGCGGCTGGTCTTCGCCAGCGATTGCCCGATCCAGGAGATCGGGTCGCAGCTCCGTGTGATCGACGTCCTCACGTGGGCTCCGCCGATCGGCATCCGGCTTTCGGACGACAAGGCCGAGGGGATCATGGGCGACAACATTGCGAAGCTCCTGCAGATCAAATCATGATGCGACCTCAGACACAGGTGCTCGGCTGGGTGCTGCGCATGTGCGCCCTCTTAATTGGGGCCTGGGACGGAACGGCCTCCAGCGAGCCGCTGACGGTGAACTGGAATCTTGGCACCAAGGGCATCCAGTATGCCGACATCTACGCGGCGATCGAGAAGGGGCTGTTTAAGGAACAGCAGATCGAGGTCGCCCTCACGGCCTCCTCGACCAGTCCGGGCACCCTCCTCATCAGCGGCGCAGCCCAGATCAGTTCCGGACAGCCGACCGTCACGTACGTGGCCGATGCCCAAGGGGCCGACCTCGTCACCATCTATTCCCCCGCCAGCACGTATGAGGTCTGGGTGGCCAAGCCCGGGGTGGCCGGACCGCAGCAGCTCGCCGGCAAGACGATCGGCGTCTTCAGCCTGCAGGACCTCGATGTGGTGTACACGAGGCAGATGATGCAGCAAGTCGGGCTCAAGCCCGCGTCCTATACGCTGCTGGCGACGGGGGCGACCAACAACAAACTCGCAGCCGTGGTCGCCGGCCACGTCGATGCTGCCCCCTTGTACCCGCCGGCAAATTTCGTGGCCCAGCAGCAAGGCCTCGTCGAGATCTTCAACACGACGCAACTCACGTTTGGCCAGGTCCCGACCTTCTATGTCGTGCGCCGCGAGTGGGCCGAGCAGCACAAGGTCGCGGTCGTCGATCTCATCCGGGCGCTCAATAAAGCGCATGACTGGCTCTTCAATCCCGCCAACAAACCCCAGGTGATCGAGATCCTCGCCAAGTACACAGCCATGGCGCCCGAACTCGTCGCGAAGAGCTACGACCTGTACTTCACGAAGCCTGGGACCATCTACAGCAAGACTGGGGAATGGGATCCGCAAGTCGTCAAGAAGACCGGCGATGAGCTTGTGACACTCGGGCTGCTCAGCGGGCCGCCCCCCAAATACGAGGGGACGGTGGCACCCGAGTATCGCGAGCAAGCCTTGAAAGGGCCGTAGGCGGGCGCACGCATCTCAACCAGGGACCTCGGCGGTCAGCCGCCTGGGTTGGTGCCGTTATTCCAATGAGCGCACGAGGAACCCGCGAGATTCGTACTGGACCGGATATGACCAAGGCCCTTCGGCCAGCGCTGCCGGTGCTGGGGCTGCTCATGGCCGGAATCGCCTGGGAGCTGGTGGCCCGGCTGGTGGTCCGCAGTCAGCTGCTGTTCGCGCCCCTCTCCTCCACGGTTGTCGCGCTCTGGGATCTTCTCCGGTCTGGGACCCTCACCCCGCATCTGGTGGTCAGCGCCGAAGAACTCGCGATCGGGTTCCTCATCTCGGCCGTGGCCGGCGTGGCGCTCGGCGCCGCGTTCGCGGCGGTCCCGTGGCTCGGTCGGCTCCTGAGCGGGGTCGTGCAGGCCGCCTACGCGACCCCGCTGGTCGCGGTCGCCCCGTTGCTGATCGTGCTCTTCGGAATCGGCATTCGCTCGAAGATCATCATCGTGATTCTCCTCGCCATCTTTCCGATTCTCATCAGCACCGAGAGTGCGGTCCGGTCCATCAACCCCGAGTACGTGGAGACGGCGGTCGCGTTCGGGGCCAGCCGCATCCAGGTACTACGCAAGGTGATCTTCCCGGCTTCATTCGTCGGGATTCTCACCGGACTGCGACTGGCCGTCGGGCGGGGCATCATCGGCGTCTTAGTCGGCGAGATCTTCGGGGCCACGCACGGGTTGGGCTTCCTCATCGTGCAGTACAGCGAGTCCTTTCAGACCGCCAAGACGCTGGCGGTAGTCCTTGTGCTGGCGCTGATCGGGGTGCTCGCGAGTGATGGGCTCGAGCGGCTCGAGGCCCGGCTCTCTCCGTGGCAGGAATCGAAGCGGACTCGTCATCAAGCCGATGTCGAATAAGGCGTCCGGCATAACGCTGAAGTGCTCCGACGTGTCGCACCTGTTCCTGTCGAGCGAGGCCTGGGTCCTGAAGGACATTTCGATCCAGATCGCACGGGGCGAGTTTGTGGCATTCGTGGGCGCGAGCGGATGCGGCAAGACCACGCTCCTCCGGATCCTGGCGGGCCTCCTCCACCCGACCCGCGGGATGGTCCGCGTCGGCGATCAGGACGTGACGGGCATTCCGGCCAGCGGGCGTGCTATCGTCTTTCAAGGGGATCGCCTCTTTCCCTGGCGCACGGCACTGCAGAACACTCTCTTTGGGTTGGAAGTACGAAAGGTCCCCCACGCGACCGCGGTGGCGCGCGCGGCGAGCATGCTCAAGCTCGTCGGCCTGGAGCGCGCGATGAACGCCTACCCGAGCGAGCTGTCGGGGGGCATGCGCCAGCGGGTCAACGTGGCGCGGGCACTCGTGGTGGACCCCGATTTCCTGTTGATGGACGAACCCTTTGCGGCCCTCGATGCGCAGACGCGCGAGCTGATGCAGCAGGAACTGCTGCGAATCCTCGGACAGACCATGGTGGGGGTGGCGTTTGTCACGCATCAGATTGAGGAGGCGCTCTATCTCGCCGACCGGGTCGTGGTGCTGGGGGTCGGGCCTGGGCGAATCCGAGACGAAGTTCACGTCTCGTTTCCCCGCCCGCGCCTCCCCGAGATGCGGCGCGACCTCCACTTTCAGCAGCTGTATACGCACATCTGGAAGTTGATCGAGTCGGATGTGGTGACCAGCGTCTTCTCGGAAGGGCAACCTCACGGCGCTGGCGGACTTTGAGGCGCACCCCTAGAATCGATGCGAGATCCCGTGGGTCCGGCGCATTGAGGAGGTTCACATGGCATCCAACCACTTGCTATTTCATCGAGCCGACATCCTGGCGCGGCTGTCCGGGACGGAGGCCGACCTCCAGCGACGCGTGTGGCTGATTGGCAAGCAGAACGCCGAGAAATCGTACGCATCGGTCTTCACCCGCAAGAGACGGGGCGATCTCGCGACGCAGCAGTGGGCCCACCATGACGACGAGGAAGTCGAATTCATCATCGCGGGCCGCATGGTGGTCCAGATCGGGAGCAAGGAGGAGGGGGTCGTCACAGAATTTGAGGCTGGCACCGGGGACCTGTTCTACATCCCCGCTGGCGTGAAGCATCGGGCCGACGCGATCGGCGACGAACTGTGCATCGGGCTTGTGTTCTGTCCCGCGCCGTATGATCTGACAACGGGACAGCCTTTCTTCCGGTCGTAGCAGCACCCGCCAAGCGACCTTACTATTTTCAATTCCCATCACCACTATAGAAGGTCGGCGCGCCGAGCCCCATCGCCCGGAACCTCAAGATGCCCTGGTATCTGCCAGTCACTCTCGTAGCCGCATTCACGCTTGCGGCCGCCAATGTCTCGGCGGAAGAGATTGCGTTGCTGCCGGCTGCAGTCGGAGCCGTCGTGGGTTGCGGGATGCCGGCCATCCCCGACAAATCCAATCTAATCGTGCTCAACGGCGAGGGGGCAGACCGCGGGGATCATCTTGCCGATCTGCCCAACGGACTGGGGGAGCGGATCAATGACGAGACAGGAAGAAGCTATGCGCGCGCCGAGACGGGACTGCGCGGCTATGTTGGACCGGGCATTGATGGTCTTCGAACGTTCTATCCCGGTGACGCATCGGACAGGATTTTCGGACGCAACCCCATATCGCGAATGGCGGTCATAGATGCCGAAGAAAGTTATGACGAATGCTTCGCTGCGCCTCCTTCAACGGAAGGGCCGCAAGATATCGAAGCGGCCAATCGAGAAGGAATGGCAGGATTGAGCGTAGGCGGTCCTCCGCAAATGCAATGGAAGGGGGGACTCGAGAGTCGCTGGCTGGGAAGTCAAACAATCCGATTGCGATCCGAAACCGGGGAATGGGAAGGCGCGCAGCTGCCGAAAACCGCGATGTGGTCGCTCAAGGCCGTGAGCTTGCCGGTGCCGCCCATTCCTGAACGGGGCAAATATTTCAAGGCGCTCGATGTCGCTGCCTGGAATAACGAGCAGGTGCAAGATTTGCCACGGTGAGTTCCGGGCGCGCGGGAAAAGCGCGATACGCTCTACACTCGCCGCTGCTGCGACCGCCCTCAGCTCGGGGTGGCTTGCCCGGTCTCTTCAGCTGCCGGCCCCGATTTGATGGCGGCGGAGCCGCCGGACGCCGGTGACTGCGCGCGCCAACGCAGGATTTCATAAGCCGCAATGGGTCGGTTAAAACCTTTGAGGCTGAGCTCGCCGAGGAGGGCTGCTTCTACCGAGGTTTCAATCGATCCGAACGCGCGTTGACTGATCACGATCTGGCTTGGCCGCGCCTCGCCGCACAATCGTGATGCCAGATTTATGACGCCGCCGATCGCTGAATATTCGCGCCGGTGTTCGAAGCCGATTTGGCCAAGTGTCGCATAGCCGGAGGCAATGCCGATGCCGAGCCCGAGGTTATGACCCTTGCGGCGCCACTCCCTGGCGAGCCTGTCCACCTGATCGCGCATATCGAGCGCCAGTCCGACGGCCTGCCTGGTATGCTCGGGGCAAGGAAGCGGGTCGTTAAAGATGATCATGATGCCGTCGCCGAGGAACCGCTCGAGCGTGCCCTCGTGGCGGAATATGAGCTCGCCCAGGCTCTCATGATATTCGCGCAGCACTTCCATGACTTCTTCCGGCTCGGAGCTGTCGGTAAAGGGGGTAAAGCCCCGCAGATCGCAGAACACCACCGTGATCTCTCGCCGATGACTGCCTGTCAGCTGCGCTTCCGATGCGTCCGAGGAGGCGATCATCTTGGCTACTTGCGGTGCCAGGAAACGCTGCAGGCGGCTGATCCGTTCGATTTCCGCCAACTGCTCCGCCACGCGCTTCTCCAACGATTGATTCCAGCTCGAGAGCTGCTCGCTTTGGGCCTGCACCTTGTCATGCAGCTCCTTGATGCGCAGCATCGATCGAACGCGGGCGACCAGAGCAGCCTGCTCGAACGGCTTGGTGAGGTAATCGTCTCCGCCCGCCTCCAGACCGGCGACGACGTCGCGCGTATCGGCCTTGGCGGTGACCAGAATAACCGGCATGAAACCAAACGTGCTGTCTTGCTTGAGTCGCTTGACGACGGAGATACCGTCAAGCTTCGGCATCATGACGTCCAGGAGAACGAGATCGGGCTCAAACTCGCGCACCTTGGCGAGGGCATCCATTCCGTCGACCGCCGTGACCAGCTCGTAGCCCTGCGCCTTGAGCCGGACCTGCAGCACTTCCAGATTGGTAGGATTGTCATCGACAATCAGGATCCGAGGCGGGGTGCGCAATCAGCTGGCCTTTCCGGTATCAACTCAGGAACTCGCGAACTTTGGCGAGAATAACGCGGGGGCTGAAAGGTTTTGCAATATATCCCTCGCATCCCGCCGCGCGAGCTTTGGCCTCATCGCCGGACAATGCATATGAGGTCACGGCGATGACTGGAATTTTGCGCAAGGCGGGATTGGACTTGATTCGCCGGGTTGCCTCATATCCGTCAACGACCGGCAGCTGAATGTCCATCAGGATAAGGTCAGGCTGACGCTCCGCTGCCATCGCCACTCCCTTCTCGCCATCGGTTGCCTCGATGACTTCGAAACCCGCGTTGGTGAGGAGATCATTGAGAATACGCCGGTTGTTCTCCGTATCCTCGACGACAAGAATGCGCTTGCTCATGCCACCTGCCTTTGTTCGCTCACCCGCACAGGCACGACGATGTTGAAAGTCGAGCCAACGCCCTGCCACGAGTGCAGCTCGATATGGCCACCATGCGCCTGCACAAGACGGCGCGAGATCGAGAGTCCCAGTCCAGTGCCGCCTTTATGACGCGTGATGCCACTATCAACTTGCTGGAAGTCGTCAAATACCCGCTGTTGATCGGCCAACGGGATGCCGGGCCCGGTGTCCTCGACCGCGATCTTGAAGTACCCCTCCGTGGCATCGACGCGGACTTCTACAGAGCCCGTGTCCGTGAACTTGATCGCATTGCCGACAATATTGAGCAGAACCTGAGTCAGGCGTCGTTCGTCCCCGTGGCCAATCGGCAGATCAGGAGGCACGGCTGTTCTGACCTCTATTCCTTTTGTGTGCGCAAGCGCTTCGGTCGATGCGACGACTGTGTCAACTATCGATTGAACCGAATAGTCACTTAGCGACAGACTGAGCTGGCCGGCCTCGATCTTGGAAATATCAAGAACGTCGTTGATCAATCCCAACAGATGCTTTCCATCCTTTTGAATACGATCAAGCACCTCCATCGCCTTGTCAGGCAACTTTCCATAAAGTCCGTCTGTCAGCAGCTCGGAGAAACCCAGTATCCCGTTCAAGGGCGTGCGCAGCTCGTGGCTCATATTGGCAAAAAACTGCGTTTTATGCTCATTGGCGATGGCCAGCTCGCGTCCTTTTTGCTCCACTTCCAGAAACATGCGCGCATTGTTGAGGGCAAGCACCGACTGATGCGCAAAGGTCTGCATAAGATCGATCGTGCCGGCGGGAAAGTCTCCGACGCTGCGGCGTTGCACGACAAGGGCACCGAGTATCTCGTATTGCGTGAGCAGCGGTACCACGAGAATCGAGTGGAATCCCGCCGCCAATGTTGCGTCCCTGAGCGGAAAATCGGGTGATTGCCGCAGATCAGGAAGAGCAATTGCGTGGCGTTCGTCGTAGGCCAGACCAAAGATGTTTTCATCGAACTTGATGTGGGCGGAGCGGATTGCATCCTGAAACCCCTGTTCAAGAGCATGGGCTTCGGCAAGCTCGAAAAGCTTGCGTGATGCGTCATAGCGATAGATCGCTCCGGCATCGGCACGGGTAAGTTGAACCGCGCGGGTTACGATGGTGGCAAGCACCGCCTTGGTATCGAGAGACGATGCAACCGCGCGCCCAATCTCTTCAAGCGCCTTCAATTCGCTTACCGACTGCGCAAGCGCGCGGGTACGCTCCTCGACCTTCTGCTCCAGTCGAGCGTAGGACTCCCGCAACTGCTCCGCCATCCGATTGAAATGGTCGGCAAGATCGGAGATTTCATCTCCCGATCGCACTTCGATCCGGTGCCCGAATTCGCTCGCTTCCAGTTGCTGCGCGCCGACCTGCAATGCTCGAATGGGAACGACCATCTGGCGCGCGAGCCAGATGCCGGCGATGATGGCCAGCAATACGCCTATTGCCGCCAGCAGCGCGGTTCGGTTGAGCACGCGATATACCGGTTGCAGGGCCGTGCTGCGAGGCTGCTCGACAAAGACGTGCCAGTTCAAGCGAGGTACCACGGCGGAGGCTGTCAGCACCGATCGTCCGTCCGGATCCAATCCGAAGGTTGGCGGCTCGCCCTCCTGATTCATCGCCGCCCGCACCTGCGGCAGCTCGTCCAGGCTGGTGCCGAGGCGACGCTCGCGATTCGAGTGTGCAAGCAATCGCCCCTTCGGTCCTACCAAATAGGCCTCGTAATCATTTCCAATCTGGCCGGAATCGAGGAAAGTCGGGAGGGACTTGAGATTGATCTGTGCCACCGTGGAACCGGCGTCTAGACCGGAATGCGGCATGACAATCGACATGAAGGGAGCGGACCCTTCAAAATCGGCTGGGGAGACCCAAACTGACCGGCCCCGTGCTTCGGTGAAGCTCGGGCTCCCGGAATAATCGGTGCCTCTATTCTTCACGACTTCACTGCGATTGACCATCAACTGTTCCCTGCCCCTGCCGTCGAGTTGACTCAGTTGCTCGATAGCGGGGACCTCCTGTAGCAGGAGCTGGTAGTCCGCGAGACGCTGCTCGATGGTGGAGGCACTTGCTCGCGTCGCAAAGCTGATCTGGCGCTCGGTCTCCTCGACAAATTGTTGTATTCGCCGCGCCGCAGCCTCGGCCTCATCCGACTGCGCTTTTACCAACACCTCGATCGTGTCATTATACGTGAACCAAGTTTCCAGCGCGCCGTTGGTCCCAAGCACGATCACGATCAGCCCGACAAAGGCAACGACATATTTGCCGAAGAGGCCTCGAGGACGAAACCATCTCTTGCGCGGCGGTAGGCTCAATTCCGCCCCATGCCTTCCTGTCAAGGACCTGCGTCGGACAACCTGACTGGTATTCGGCAGCGCCGCCTAGCAGGTACTCGCCGGATTAACGGCCGTTGCGTGGCGCGAACTTCTAACACTTGCAAGTCCACGGACTAACCCTCGTCCTTCTTCAGCAGCGAGCACCGTTACCGCGGACTGTAAAACTCCGCAAGGACGATTGCGAAGGCCGCGGTCGAGATCATAACCTTGGACGATGGGCTTTGCCGGCATCCGGCACAAAACCCCTCCTACTGCAACACCCGCACGACCCGAAACCCATTTGCGGGATATCTGACGTCGGAATCATAGCGGAAACGCGCGGTGGAACGCGCGAATTTGGCTTGGCTGTCATACGCGCCCCCACGCAACCCACGCAGCCGGCACTGGCCGGCCGTCCATGCCGAGCCATCCTTCGGCGCACCGCGGTAATTATCGTTCCAGCAGTCTTCCACCCACTCCGCGGCGTTGCCGGCAGTGTCGTAGAGGCCGAACGCATTCGGCTTATAGGAACCAACCGGGGATGTTTGCTGGCCCGAACCCGTGTTGCATTCCCGACAGTTGGCTTCGCGCGAGCCGACATCGCGCCCCCACCAGTATGCTGTGGTCGTCCCCGCCCGTGCGGCATATTCCCACTCGGCTTCGGAAGGGAGTCGGTAGGATTGTCCGGTCTTCTGCGAAAGCCAGACGGTGAATGCTTTCGCATCGTCCCAGCTGATGTTGATCACCGGATGGTTTCCTCGCCCCCATCCGCGATCGTCGGGCTGAGCCTTGCAGCCCTGGTCCTGCACGCACCGGTCCCATTCATCAAAAGTCACTTCATAGCGACCGATCGCGAACGGCTTCGTGATGGACACGCGATGTACCGGATTTTCGTATTCCGTGCTGGAGCCCATGTCGAAGGCGCCAGCCGGGATGATCACCATTTCTCCGCACCCCTCACAATCATGGAAGGAGTCCCCCGGCTTGGCGTCGCTGCGCAGAGGCTCGCGGGGAGCCGCGGTCGAGGTCGACCGCGCGGGAGGTTTGGTTGATTCGGCCGGGGATGCGGGTACTGGCACCGGCGCGGGCGTCGGAGCCGGCTCGACTACAGCCGGCGCCGAAGAGGGACCCGTGGCCACCGGACGCGATCCCCCGAGATAGACTTCATCGACCAGAGAGGACACGACCGAAGGGACCTGCTCGTTGCCGGATGCGCGCGATACGCCGAGGCGCGTGCGGTTGAAGGCTTCCTCGAAGGTCGAGCTCGGCACCCGGAGCTCCTTGATCAGCTCGCTCATGAAAACACTGTTCGTACCGCTGCGGTCGAGGATCACCTTGCCGGGGGCAGCGGAAGACATCGCCAGCGTACCTTCGGGCGCAGCCATCGGAGCAAGGCCTGCTGAGGAGGTTCGAAAGCGGCGCTCGAACGGATTTTGCCGGGCGGCATCGATGATGACGATCTTCGCCTTAGCGCCTTTCCGGTTCATCTCGGTTAGCAGCGCATCGATGCTCAAACCGTCCCTTCGCACATCCGCTTCGCCCCAAATTTGTACGTTGACAGGGAACAGATAGGTCTCCCGACCTGCCTGGATGCCATAACCGCTGAAGTAGAACAGGGCGACCACATCGTTGCGGATTTTGCCGAGGAAACCGTCGATCGCCCGCCGCATGTCCTCCTGGCCGATGTTCTCCCTGACATCGACATCGAAATGGTTGCGGCGCAGCTCCTCCGCGAGGCTGCGCGCATCCCCGATGGTGGTGGGTAGAGGTGTGCCGGCGTTGGTATATGCCGCATTTCCGATGACCAGCGCTATGCGCGCGCCTCGTTGCTGCGCTCCCGCGGAGAGGATCAACAACGCAGTGACGGCTGCCACGCACAGCCAAGGCAGGAGCCGCAGTCTTGTCGCGTGCGCCTTAGACACATCAAATGAGCGAGGGGTCACCGCTCCTTTTGACAGTTTGCTGCCCTGCTGGTCCATGCAACCTCAAAATCGCGAGCCTCTCAGATCGCGGACATAATACCCGGAGGAACGCAAGCGATCCACATGCTTCATAGTACCGCAGCAGCAAGTCAAGCAGGCGAGCATCCGCTGCAGCTCCTGAAGGGCGACAAGGACCATATCCCCGCACACTCCGCCGGTCATGTCGCGACCAAAGCTTGATAAAGCGGCCTGCCGAGAGCAAAGCTCGCAGCACGCGCGAGCAATCTGCCGTCGCAAGTCGTCGGGTCAAGGGTCTCGAAGAGACGTGCATCGCCCTTGCTGGCCCGAAGCGACGGCTGCACTGAAAAATCCTGCGCGGCCGGAGAAGAAGCGGGAGGGCTGCAATGCCGGATGCTGCTCGAATGGGAGTGGCGATAACCAAACTCGCCGTCGGAACCGCCTTTTATGTCGTGCTGATCTCGATAGCGCGATATTTTCCTACTGCGGCCGGAATGATGCTGACATTCCCTGCTTTGAATGGGCTGACGCTTGCCGTGGCTCCGGCCAAGGAAAATGTAGAAGGGGCAACACGCACCATGCTTTTGATGCCGGTCCTCAATTGCCTGCTGTGCGGCCTCTACATCTTTGCCTTCTTGTGGCTGCATCCAGGCGGCGTACTTTTGCAGCTGATGGCTGCGCTCGGCATAATCTGGCTCATCATCGCGGCAACGGTGGTCATTCAGGAGATCGAGATCCGTGATTCGCGAAGCCAATCGATTTATGTGGCTGTATCCACGATTTGCCTTTTGATCCTGCTGATTGCGCTGCTCGGCTCTCAACCGCCACGAGGATCAGCTGTATCGGACACTCTGCCGTGGTGGAAATTCGCCGAGCAGAATGTCGGCAAGGTCGGTCTATTCGCGTTCTGCCTGGCCATCGTTATTCTCGTGAGCGATTTTCTCTCACTGAGGTTTTCTTCGGACCAGATATCGCGATTGCTGGGTGCGTTCGGCGGCTTTCCGATAGTGCCGTTTTTCGGTTTATATGCAGTTGCCGATCCCGCAGGAAAACATTCAATCGAGAGACTCGAGAGCTTTGGCAGCCTGGCGGTGAGCGTGTGGGTTGGACCTGTCATCGCCTTTGGGTTCATTTTGCTCTTTTCCCATCATTTACAGAGACGAGGAGCATACGATCGCAATCGATGGCTGCATCGATTTGCATGGGCATTACCGTTCTGGGCCGGATGCTTTGCGGTGATCATACCCGCGACGGTACTCCTGGAGTACGTGAGACGGTGAGCATTCCCAATGCGCTGCCGGGAAGAAGCGGGAGCGCCTACGAGGCGCAATATCCGATTGTAGGGGCGGGTTTCAAACCCGCCCCTACCGACGGAGAATCAGTCGAGCGTGACGCCCACGGACTTGACGAGCGCGCTCCAGCGGGCGATTTCCGAAGTGAGCAGCGTTGCAAGCTCCTCGGGCGATGAGCCGCCGGCCGCGTAGCCGGTTTCCGCCAGCCTGGTCCGCAGCGCCTGGTCGGCCAGCGCCGTATTGGTGTCGGCACTGACCTTGCGGATGATCTCGGGCGGGGTGCGCGCCGGAACGAACAGCGCCTGCGCCGACACGACTTCATAACCCGGTATCTGCTCGGCGATGGCAGGCACATCCGGCGTCGCCGCGTTGCGCTTTGGTCCGGTGCTCGCCAGCAGGCGGACCTGCCCCGCCCGCGAGTACGAAAGCAACGTGCCGCTGCCGAAATAGCAATCGACGCGACCGGGTATGAGGTCCGAGAAGGCAGGCGCCGCGCCGCGGTAGGGCACGTGCGTCATCTTCATGTCGGCCATCTGCAGGAACAGCATCTCGGCCAGGTACGGCGCACTGCCGGTGCCCGGCGATGCCATCGTGAGCTGACCCGGCCGGGATCTGACATACGCGATGAATTCCTCAAGCGAATGAGCCGGCGAGGAGTTCGGCACGAACATGAAATAGTCCACCCGGGTGACAAGCGAGATGGGCGCAAAGTCCGCAACCGCGTCGTAGCTCAGCTTGCGATAGAGGCTGGTGTTCGCGGCGATGGAGCCGGGGTCGAACAGGACGGTATATCCGTCGGGGTCGGACCTTGCGACATACTCAGCGCCGATATTGTTGCCGGCGCCCGCCTTGTTCTCGATGAACACCTGTTGGCCCCACATTGCTGAAAGCTTTTCCGCCAGCATGCGCGCGACAATATCGGTCGGACCTCCGGCGGCGACCGGCACGATGATGCGCACGGGTCTGGTCGGATATCCGGCATGCGGCGCCTGCGCGCGCCCCTTGCGCATGAAAGGATCCGGCGCAAATGCCCCGGCGGCTGCAAGCGCGATCAGGAGGCGACGGCTGAGCATGATGGTGACTCCCGCTGGTTGCACGTTTCGCGTCTTATCCGACAGCATCGCGGCGCTGCGCGCCCGGATCCGCACGCGGAGCGGACAGTCACGCCCGGCTCATGTTGCGCGCCGGCCGTCATACGCTGCGCACCGCAACAAGAATGATGCCGAAAATGATCCAGAACACCGCGACCGGTCCCAGCATGAGGCTCCACATCGCGAAGGTATCAGCATTGCCGGCGACCAGGACCTGCGCCAATACCGTCGGCGTCATGAACCCGGCGGCGCGCGAGCACCATTCGAGCTGCTGCTCCGGCGTCATCTCGGCCGCGTAGCGAGATTCCGCGCTCCGGCACCACGCGTAGAATTCATTGGCGCGCCGGTTGGAATCGAGCATGACGAAGACCGGCAGGCCGAGCAGCCAGAGAGCCGAAACCACCACACCGATCTTGCGCCAGGTGATCACGGGGAGGAAGCATTGATGGCCGGCGGGGCGGTGTCAAACCGAATTCGCGCCGCACTGGCCTTTGACCGGGGTTTGTGAAATTGTTTTGCGAGGGGGGCGGGATGGTCGGGGTGCGCATGACGAGCGTGAATTTTCTTCGCCGGGCGCTCATCACGACTGCCGCGAGCACATTGCTCCTGGCAAGCATTCCAGGGAGCGTGCTCGCGGACGGCTTTCCCTCCCGCCCGATTACGCTGGTTGTTCCTTTTGCTCCAGGCGCGCTCAACGACACGATCGCCCGCGTGCTGGGCGAGGGTTTTCGATCGTCGTTTGGCCAGCCTGGAATCGTCGAGAATGTCACCGGCGCCGACGGCACGCTTGCCACCGGCCGCGTCGCGCGCGCGGCGCCCGACGGATACACGCTCATGATCGGCAGCTGGAACACGCACGTTGCCAACAGCCTCCTCTATCCGGTCGCGTATGACGTCGTGAAGGATTTCGAGCCGGTCGCTTTGCTGCCGGATGCGCCCATGCTGCTGATTGCGAAAAAGAGCGCGCCCGCCGATGATCTCAAGGGGTTCATTGGCTGGCTGCGGGCAAATCCGGATCGGGCTTCCTTCGGGACGGCCGGCGCAGGCAGCCCGCCTCACATGCTCGCTGTGCTGTTGCGCAAGCAAACCGGCACGCAGTTTCATCTGGTACCCTATCGGGGCGCGGCGCCTGCGATGCAGGACGTCATTGCGGGACAGATCGACGCGACCTTCATCACCATCGGCGCCGCTTTGCCGCAGGTGCTTTCCGGAAGCGTGAGGGCGTACGGGGTGACGGCGCAAAGCCGCGTTGCGGCCGCGCCGGACATTCCGACCATTGAGGAGGCGGGAATCCCCAACTTCTATTTCTCGTATTGGGCGGGCCTGTTTGCGCCGCGCGGCACACCCCCCGACGTCATCGCCAGGCTTGGCTCCGCGGTCGCGGCGACTTTTGCCGACCCGAACGTCCGTCAGAAACTTGCTGCGCAGGGCTTTGAGGTGCCTGCGCCCGCTCACCTGACCGCGGCCGCCTTGAGCGCGCTGCAGAAGGCCGAGATCGCCAAGTGGTGGCCGATCATCCGGGAAGCGGGAATCAAGGCGGAATGATCAAATAAACCGAGGCGTACTCGGTCCTGATTCGGATCATGGAAACGCAGGACTAGCAATCACTGGCGTCGCTTACTGGATGACCCGACTGGAAGGCGTAGAGATCGCAGAGATCGAGCCGTTGATCGTCCAGCGGCGGGCCGAGACTGAGGCCAGTGAAATGGTTTGACATTGCACTCTCCTGTTGCCCAAGGTTTGCTGTTTAAGTCTGCGCAGCGGGCATTGTACATCGATCCGGCTCGCCGACGTCGGAGCTAGAGGCACGCTGCCCCTGAGGCGCATCTGATGAAGCTTTCCCGTCGTCGATCGCTGCATCTGGCTGTTGCCGCCAGCGCGCTTGCGGCGCTGCGCCGCAGTGCGAGAGCACAAGCCTATCCGGCGCGCCCGGTGCGCATCCTCGTCGGCTTCGGCTCCGGCAGCGCGTTTGACATCCTCGCGCGCCTGATCGGTCAATGGCTGTCCGAACGGATGAGCCAGCCGTTCGTCATTGAAAACCGCGGCGGCGCCGGCGGCAGCCTGGCGACCGAGGCGGCTGTGCGTGCTCCGCCGGACGGCTACACGCTCCTTCTCTGCGGCTCGCCGGACGCGATCAACGCGACGCTTTACGACAAGCTTAGTTTCAATTTCAGCCGCGACATCGCGCCGGTCGGGGGCATCGCCCGCGCGCCGAATGTGCTGGTGGTCCATCCTTCGTTTCCGGCCGCAACGGTGCCCGAATTCATCGCTTACGCCAGGGCCAATCCGGGCAAGGTCAACTTTGCATCGGCCGGCATCGGCAGCGTGTCCCATATGGCCGGCGAGCTGTTCAAGACCATGGCGGGGGTCGACCTCGTGCACGTGCCGTACCGCAGCCTGGCGCCCGCCCTGACCGACCTTATCGGCGGACAGGTGCAGGCCATATTCGCCACCATGCCGCCTTCCATTGCCAACGTGCGAGCCGGCAAGCTGCGCGCGCTGGCGGTGACCTCGACGACGCGCTTTGAGGCGCTGCCGGACCTTCCGACCATCGGCGATTTCCTGCCGGGCTACGAGGCGATCCTGATAACCGGCCTTGGTGCGCCCAGGAATGTCCCCGCTGAAATCATCGACAGGCTCAGCGGGGAGATCAGCGCCGCCCTCGTCGACCCGGGAATAAAGGCCAGGCTTGCCGACCTCGGCAACGAAGCGATGCCGATGACTCCCCCCGGCTTCGGAAAGCTCATGGCCGAAGAAACGGAAAAATGGGGCAAGCTCATCCGCGCGGCCGACATCAAGCCGGATTGACGCGGAAAATCAGGGGGCAGCCTTCGAAGGGGCCGGCTCGCGCTTCCTGCTTCACTCTTCCTTCATGCCGGCGGTGTTGAGGCGCCGCACGAAATCACAATGCATGAAGCCGCCCAGACCCGACAGCGAGCCTCGGAAGCTCTGATCGCCGGTTCGGTCGAGATTGAAGCACGGCTCGAATGACAGGCCCTTGAGCGTGGCGCAGACGGCGTTGCCCTTCACCTTGAACGTTCCGGGCGGAACTCCGAACGATCGCACCGGCCCCGACCCGCTCACCTGAATGGTCCCGTTTGCCGAGCCGTCGCCATGGATTTGGCCAAGCCCGCGCGTCCCTTCGAAACAGCTGAACGCGAACAGCTTTCCGGTCACAAACCGCTGCGCCGCTTCCGGGCTCAGCGACTCGGCCATAGCCGGCGCGGTCACCAGCAGGCTTGCAATGACAATCGCCACTCGCGCAATCATCTGATTTCCCCCGTTCCCCGTGCGGCATGGCCGCTCTGCAGGTTGGTCGCTGGAGAAACCCGGAAGGTTCATTCCCGGCCTCGCTGCGAGGCTCGGTGTGCTCTTTTAGCAACACTCCGTCGAGCAGGGCTTTCGCAAATAGCCGGCGGTATTGCCGTGTGAAGCGAGCGGAGCGGCGTGGTTGCCGCGCCTTGGTGAGTGGCGTCGGTGCAGTGATGGAGCGCAGGCGCTTCGAGCAAGAAAAAGCCCCGCGGTATGTCGCCGCGGGGCCAGTCGTGGAGATGTTCATGAAAACGGCCGCCAGGATTGATCGGCATCGCGGCAAAATCGAGACCGTCCGCCACGGCGCTTGTGAGCCGTTTGGAACATGGTGAACGAAATCTTCTCGGCGGCGCTGGCCCGGTGGCCGCGCCGCGCGTCACGATGGGATCCCTACACCTGCTTCTGCCGTCTCTTGGCGGAGCGCGGACCCATCGGCTCCGGCTGGAACGGCCCGTCGCGCATGTCGAGGTAGGCCTTGAGCCCGTGCGCGCGCTGCGCCTCGTGCAGGCGCTCGCGCACCTCGTTGTGCGAGGAATGGGCAAGCGCCCCGAGCGTGCCTTCCATGAGCAGCCCGGAATAGAGGCCGGCGGCGAGCATGCCCTTCATGGTAATGGCCTTGTTGAGCCGCACCGCCGGCTCCGGCACCAGCGCGATGCGCTTCGCGAGCCCGCGCGCGGCATCCATCAGCGCCGCGGCCGGCACCACCTCGTTGACCATTCCCAGCCGCAGCGCCTCCTGCGCGTCGAAATGATCGCCGGTGAGCGCCCAGCGGTTGGCCGCCTTCCAGCCGCACAGCGCCCCGAACAGGAACGTCGAGTTGGAGATGTGGCGCACTTCCGGCTGCGCAAACACCGCCTCCTCGGAGGCAATGGTGATGTCGGCGGCGAGCTGGTACCAGAACCCGCCTCCCATCGCCCAGCCGTTGACCGCGGCGATGATCGGCTTGGCCAGTCCCCACATGTGCGTCCAGTAGGCAACCCGCAGCCCGTCGGTGCGCTCCCAGAACCGGATGTACTCGGCGTGCGACTTTCCCGTCGGGTCGGAATGGCGCGTGCCGGATTTTCCGACGGCGCCCTGGTCGTAGCCGGAGCAGAAGGCACGTCCGGCGCCGGTCAGTATGATGACGCGCACGGAGTGATCGGCATCGGCTTCATCGAACCGCCGGTGCAGCTCGGCCTCGAGCTCATGCGTGAGCGCGTTCATCCGCTCCGGGCGGTTGAACGTGATGGTCGCGATCTGGTCGGCGACCTCGTAGCGCAGCTCCTCGCTCATCCCTCCTCCTTTCGTGCCCGCGAGCAGTAGCCCGGATTGAGCGCGCGCGGCGCAGACCCGAAAAACAGGCCTGCATGCGCGAAATCCGGGGCGGCCCGGCATCCCCGTGTTTCGCTGACGCTCAACGCGGGGGACAGCCGGTGAAAGTCATCCCGTCGGTGCGGCAGAACCCTCCAGCATTTTTGTTGATGCGGCTTTTGTGGCTTCCTCGCGCTCCTTCGCCTCATAATATTCGGCTGAAAATTTGATCGACCACCGCGCGAAAGCGCCGCGCAGCCTTTGGCTGGCCTTCTCATTGCGGTCGCTTGCGCGCTCGAGGTCGCGGAGATAGCGCGCCGCCGCCGGACCGATCAGCGGGGCGCCCGACAGGCGACGGAGCACATGGTGCATTGCGTGGCGCAGCGCATTTGCGATCCGCGTGACGACGCCGGTCAATCCGTCCCACAGCGTTCCCAATGCATGGTCAAGGCCGACGCTCGCGGCGAGACGTTTAATGACCGCGACGGCCCGGTCGAAGGTATGCTCCGCCTGCCGGTAGCGAAGCTCCATCTTTTGAATGAACGAAAGACGTTCAAAATCGCGGTAGCCGTGCGCGATGGCCTGCACGAGCGGGTGCTTCTTTGCCTGCGGCCAGGCCGCCGGATAGGCGGGAAGCACCAGCAGCTTGCTCTTGGCGAGGAGGGTTGCGAAGGGATGCAGGAGCTGCATCCAGGGGGGCAGAACCGCCGCGTTCGCCAGCAGCAATGCGTGCATCGCTGTCGCCGCTCCAAACGATACTGGTAGCCAGAGCGCGGCACCCGCGATCACGTACAAGGCGCCGCGCGGCGTGAGCCTTCTGCATTTCCGAAACACCCATTCCATTCCGCGCTCGAAGGCGTGGTGGACGGCCTGCTCGAACGCCTTGTAGCTGATGGTCTGCCTGATCCGCGCCCAGTTTTGAGCAATGAGCTCGCGCCATTTGCGGCGATCTTCTTCCCCGACCGGCAACCATGCCACAAGGCCCGAAACGACGGCGATCATCCCATCGCCCACCACCTGGACGACGAAAAGCGGGAACCTGGTGAGGTACACTGCAAGGACGAAACCCCAATCCAGGAGTCGAATGAGAATTGAAAGCACGGCCTGCGCGAGACGCTTCGCCGCCAGGGCGGCGACGACGAGCGGAAGGATCAGCACGTCCTCGGCCCCGGCGCGGTTTGCGGCTTGCGTCGCGCAAGCGTCAACCCCCGAGTCCGGCTGCGGCGCACCCGATGTGGACGCGCGCGACGAGTCCGCGCATGACGAAGTCGTTTCTGGCTCAACCATTTTCCAAAATTGCCGGCCTTCATGGAGGCGAGGCGAGTATGCACGCAATAACGTGCAGGACGAAAGGGCAGCCGCGATTGCCTCGAAAAGGACGGTTGCTATATTGCGCGGCTTTCGGCGGGGGTGATGCGATGGCTGCAACGCGCTTCGACGTGCTCGGCATCGGCAATGCAATCGTCGACGTCATCGCCCGCACGCAGGACGATTTCCTCGTCTCGCACAAGATGCGCAAGGGCACCATGGCGCTGATCGACGAGGCCGGCGCCGCGCGCATCTACGACGCCATGGGTCCGGCAGTGGAAGTGTCCGGCGGTTCCGCGGCCAACACCACCGTCGGGGTTGCGGGGCTCGGCGCGCGCGCCGCCTTCATCGGCAAGGTCAGGGACGACGAGCTCGGCCGCGTCTTCGCCCATGACATCCGCGCGGCCGGCGTTTCCTTCACCACTCCCCCCGCAGCGGCCGGCCCCTCCACCGGACGCTGCTACGTGCTCGTCACTCCCGACGGCGAGCGCACCATGAACACCTTTCTCGGCGCCGCGCAGGACCTGCACCCCGATGACATCGACCCCGAAGCAATTGGCGCCGCCGAGATCGTCTATCTCGAGGGTTACCTGTGGGATCCGCCCCATGCCAAGGAAGCCTTCCGCAAGGCGGCGCGCATGGCGCACGAGGCCGGGCGCGATGTGGCGCTCACGCTTTCCGACGCGTTCTGCGTCGAGCGCTATCGCGCCGAGTTCCTCGACCTCATCCGCACCCGCACCGTCGACCTCATCTTCGCCAACGAGCGCGAGCTGCGCAGCCTCTACGAGACCGCCGACTTCGACACGGCTGTGGGCGCGCTTCGCAACGATGCCCGCGCTGCGGTGGTCACGCGCAGCGAGAAAGGCTGCCTGGTCGTCACCTGGGAGGAGACGGAGGCAATTGCGGCCTGCCCGGTCGAGCGGGTGGTCGATGCGACCGGCGCCGGCGACCTGTTCGCGGCGGGCTTTCTCGTAGGCAAGGCGCGCGGCGCGGACTACCGGACGGCGGCAAGGCTCGGCGCGCTCGCTGCGGCGGAGGTAATCGGGCACCTGGGCGCACGGCCCGAGACCTCGCTCAAGGACCTCGCCCGCGACAACGGCTTCGATCTCTGAATCCCTCCCCGAAGGGGAGGGTGGCGAGCGAGGCGAGCCGGGTGGGGCTCGTGCGGCACCTTGAGCGCTAGAGTTGGCTGCGGTTTCCCCACCCGTCCGCCGTCGCTGCGCAGCGCAGGCAAATTTACGCAGCCTGCGTAAACTTGGCTGCGTGCGGCCACCCTCCCCACCCGAACTCGGGCTCGCCCGAGTTCGGGCAATCTAAGTTGGCCCAAGTCGGAAATATCCGACTTGGGCTGGGGAGGGATTCCCCGTCTTTCCACAGCTGTCCACGACATTCACAGCTCCTTGCGCGGGTTCGCGGAACGGTTGTCGCTCGCACGTCATTGATCGCGCGGTTGATGTCGCTTGCAACAATCGAGGAGGTTCGAATGAGTTCAGTAAGCTCGCAAACCGGTCGCCTGCCCAATCGGTTTCCCGTGGGCACGCGCTACGTCGTCGAAGGCCGCGGCAGCGCACGCGGGCGCCTGCGAGTGGCGGCGCGCTATCTCGAATTTCCCAACGGCAGGCATGTGGACCTGCCACTGACGCCGGCGGGATGGCGCGCCCTTCCCGCGGCGAGGCTTCGCGGCGGCTGGTCCGGTAGCATCGATGCCGAAAGAACGTCCCCGATCGCGAAGCGCGCATCGCAGGTGCCGCGTCCTTGCGAGCTTCGCAATCGGGGATGTTCCGCCGTGGACGAAAAATTTTTTGCAGCCCGTGGGAACGAACCGTCGGCACACGCGTTGAGAGGTCTGACGCCGGGTGGCGTGCCCCCCAGCCCCCAACCCCTCACCCATCCGGCGATAGACCCTGGCCCCTTCGGGCGCCGGGGTCTTCTTTTTTTGAAGGCCCTGAAACTAAAGGATATTCTTCGCGGAACACGAGCAGCCAGCGCGATTGGAAAGCACGGCGGATTACCCGATTTCGGGTTGGCGTCGGCGCTGAGTTGGCGCACCCCTCCACGCTCGGACGAGACTCGGCACCTCTCTTCACTATATCGTGATCAACCGGAGCCCGCGCTAAGCGTCAGCGAAAACCCGGGGAAGCCCAGAATTACCACCGGCACTCGCACCCCCGAAATCGTTGCATGCCTCGGATGTGTGCGGCCGCCTCAATCGCCGCTGCCGTGCCCCATGACGAGGTCATCGCGGTGCACCATGGCTGCGCGGCCGCCGAAGCCGAGGATGGAGAGGACATCGGCTGACGTCCGCCCTTTGATTCTGGCGGCGTCATCAGCGTCATAGGCAACGATCCCGCGGGCGACCTCGGCGCCGTCGGGGCCGCGGATCACCACCGCGTCGCCGCGCGCAAACGACCCCTCGACGCGAAACACGCCGGCCGGCAGCAGGCTTTTTCCGCCGCGCAGCGCCGCGACCGCGCCGGCATCGATCACGAGGCTCCCCTTCGGCTCGAGCGAGCCCGCGATCCATCGCTTGCGGGCCGTCACAGGATTGGCGGCGGTGAGAAACCAGGTGCAGCGGGAGCCCTGCGCGATCGCCGTGAGCGGATGCGCGCGCCGCCCCGACGCGATCACCATGTGGGTGCCGGCCTGCGTTGCGATCCTGCCCGCCTCGATCTTGGTCTGCATGCCGCCGCGCGAGAGCTGCGAGCCGGCGGCGCCCGCCATCGCCTCGATCGCCGGCGTGATGCGCTCGACCAGGGAGACGAATTTCGCGCCCGGATTGTCGGCGGGCGGCGCATCGTAAAGCCCGTCCACATCGGAGAGCAGCACGAGGAGATCCGCGCTCGCCATGGTGGCGACCCGCGCCGCCAGCCGGTCGTTGTCGCCATAGCGGATCTCGTTGGTCGCGACCGTGTCGTTCTCGTTGATCACGGGAACGGCGCGCCATTCCAGCAGCTTGCCGATGGTGGAGCGCGCATTGAGATAGCGCCTGCGCTCCTCGGTATCCTGCAACGTCACCAGCACCTGTCCGGCGGTGATGCCGTGGCGGCCAAGCGTCTCGGACCAGGTGCGCGCGAGCGAAATCTGCCCGACCGCGGCCGCTGCCTGACTGTCCTCGAGCCGCAGCGCGCCGGAAGGCAATCCCAGTACCGCGCGGCCAAGCGCGATCGCGCCCGAGGAGACAACCAGCATGTCACGCCCGCCCCCGTGCAGCTGCGCGATATCCTGCGCAAGCGACGCGAGCCAGTCGTGGTCGAGCCGCCCGCGCTCGCTGTCGACCAGGAGCGAGGAGCCGACCTTGATCACAAGGCGGCGGAAATCGGTCAGCTTGGGAGGAGCGCTGGGCATTCTTTGATGGTGCACGACGTCACGGCAGCCATTGCGGGGCCGGCAGCTTCGCTTCCTCCGCGGCGCGACCCGCATCTATCTCGGCGAGCAGCACGCGCAGCATATCCTGGACACCGGCCCCGGTCGCGGCCGAGATGACGCGCACCGGCGGCTGCGATCGCGAGCCGCCGCAGCGGCGCGCCGGCGATCCGAGCGCGCGGCGCAGCCGCGCAAGCTGGGGCTTGAGCTCCTGCGGGGAAAGTGCGTCCGATTTGTTGAGCGCGACCACTTCGGGCTTGTCGCGAAGCCCATGACCGTAAGCCTCGAGTTCCGCACGCACCGTGCGGTACGCGGCGCCTGCATCCTCGGCAGTGCCGTCGACAAGATGGAGCAGCACCCGGCAACGCTCCACATGGCCGAGGAAACGGTCGCCGAGCCCGGCGCCGAGGTGGGCGCCCTCGATCAGGCCGGGAATGTCGGCAAGCACGAACTCACGGCCGTCGATCGCGACCACGCCGAGCTGGGGATGCAGCGTCGTGAAGGGATAGTCGGCGATCTTTGGCTTCGCGGCACTCACCGCCGCCAGCAAGGTGGACTTCCCTGCGTTCGGCAGCCCGACAATGCCGGCATCCGCAATCAGCTTGAGACGCAGCCGGATGGTAAGCTCCTCGCCCGGCTGTCCGGGATTGGCGTGGCGCGGGGCGCGGTTGGTGGAAGACTTGAAATGGGCGTTGCCGAAGCCGCCGTTTCCGCCGCGCGCGAGTACCGCGCGCTCGCCAACGCGCACGAGGTCGGCGATCATCGTCTCGCCGTCCGCATCGTAAACCTGCGTGCCGGCCGGCACCTTGAGCAGGACATTGGCGCCGTTGGCGCCATGGCGGTCCTTGCCCATGCCCCCGCCGCCGTTCCTCGCCTTGAAGTGCTGCTGATATCGGTAGTCGATGAGCGTGTTGAGGCCGTCGACCGCCTGCGCGATCACGTCGCCCCCCCTGCCGCCGTCGCCGCCGTTGGGCCCGCCAAACTCGATGAACTTCTCCCGCCGGAACGACACGCAGCCGTTCCCGCCAGCGCCGGAGCGGATGTAGATCTTGGCTTCATCGAGAAATTTCATGGTCAGGGCAATATGCGTCGGCGCGGTTCACGACAAACAAAAAAACCGCAGGCGTCTCCGCCAACGGTTCGAGATCGAATTCTGAAATGCGCCAGAGCATCCACCGGGAGGGGCCAAGGCGGGCCATGCCTCACTGATGCGGCCCAATAGGCCGCTCCCGATGCTGCCGTTCGCGAGCTAACCGCTACGCCGCGACCCGAACGATGCCGCAGCGATCATCGCGGCCAAACTGACCCGGGGGCATAGCACCTCCGTTTCCGTTTTCGTTGCGTGTTCCCGATCCATCACGGAAGGAGCACACACCGTGATCTTGGTGGGTGTCGGTGCCGCTGTCAATGGGTGCGACAGTTTTGTGAAGACTGTGAATCCGCGCAAGGAACATGTCAGCGCACGCGGCCCGATCGATCGCGCCGAAGCACGTTCCCGGGCAACGCCCCGGTGTGTGTGCAATCCTCGACCACAACGATGCCGTTGACGAGCACGGTGGTGCGGCTTCCGCTGGGATAGCGATGCGGTTCCGCGTAAGTCGCGCGGTCGTGAAAATCTGCGGGATCAAAGATTGCGATGTCGGCGCAGTGGCCTTCGCGCAGCAGCCCGCGGTCCGCAAGCTTGAGCGCGCGCGCGCTCGCGCCGGTCATCTTGTGCACGGCAGGCGCGAGCGCAATGACGCCGAGCTCGCCCACGTAATGGCCGATGATGCGCGGGAAGGTGCCGTAGAATCGCGGATGCGGCTTGCCCTGGCTGACCGTGCCGTAGGTCGCGACGCAGTTGCCGTCGGAGCCGACCAGGGCGGTGGGCGAGCGTACAATGTCGCGCACATCGTCTTCCGAAATCGACGTAATGAGGACGCGCGTTGCGCCGCGGTCCTCGATCAGGAAATCGGCAACGGCATCGATGGCATCCTGCCCGCGCTCGGCGGCGAGCGCCTCCATCGTGCGGCCCGCGCACTGCGGCAGGTGCGGCGAGATCGATACCTGCACGGCATCCCATGACGCGATGCGTCCCCAGTTGTTGAGCCCGTCGCGCGCAATGTCGGCGCGCATGCGTGCGCGTGTCTCGGCAAGGCGCAGCCGTTGCAGCATCGCGTCCACACCGCCCGCCTGCACCCATTGCGGGAGCAGATTCTTGAGCGGATTGCTGCCGGCCGTATAGGGATAGAAATCGCAGTCCACATCGAGGCCGCGCGCCTTCGCGTTGGCGATCATGTCGAGCGCGCGCGCAGCCTTGCCCCAGTTGTCGATGCCCGAGCACTTGAGATGCACGATCTCGACGTGCACGCGGCATTCCTGCGCGATCGCAATCGCCTCCGCCAGCGCGTCGAGCACATGATCGGATTCATCGCGCAGGTGCGTAAAGTAGCCGCCGTTGTGGCGCGCGAGCACGCGGGCAAGCGCAATCATCTCCGTTGGCTGCGCATAGGAGCCGGGCGCCGTGAACAGGCCGGAGGAAAGCCCGAGCGCCCCCGCCTCGAGCGCTTCCTCGAGTAGCCCGATCATCGCATCGAGCTCGGCCGGCGTGGGCGCGCGCTCGCTCATGCCCATGACCATCAGGCGGAGCGTGTTGTGGCCGACCAGCATGCCGGCATTGACCGCGGTTGCCGGAAAGGTGTCGAGGTAGTCGGCAAAGCTCGTCTCCCGAAACGGCAGCCACGGCGCGCTCGGGCTCAAGTACTCGCGCAGCAGATCGACTTTGCCGGCAAGCGCGGGGGCAACCGAGAAGCCGCAATGGCCGACGATCTCCGTCGTCACCCCCTGGCGCACCTTGCTCTCGGCCCTGGGATTGATCGGAAGCGTGAAATCGGAATGGGTCTTGATGTCGATGAAGCCGGGGGCGATCGCGAGGGAGCGCGCATCGATTACCTTCGTGGCCTCGCCTGGAAGGTTTTCCCCCATCGCGCTGATGCGGCCATCGTTGATTGCGACGTCGCCCGCTCTGCCCGGCGCGCCGGTGCCGTCGATGAGCAGGCCGCCGCGGATCAGCAGATCGTGCGCCATGCCTGACCCGCTTAGTCACCGTAATTTACCCGGCACAAAGAAGCTTGATTCCGCGATCGCGCTGAGCCGGAGCAACAGCCTCCAATCCCTCCCCGCAGGGGAGGGTGGCCGCTGCAGCCAAGCTTGCGCAGGCTGCGTAAACTTGTCTGCGCTGCGTAGCGACGGCGGCCGGGTGGGGCCCAGCAACCCCCACCCGGTCTCGCTTCGCTCGACCACCCTCCCCTTCGGGGAGGGATGGCGGCCAGCGTCAGGATGCTTGCGGCGCAGCCGCCGCCACCGGGAGGACAGAGACGAAGATGCGGCCCTTGGCCCTGGCGCGAAATTCGACGCGGCCGTCGACCAAGGCAAATAATGTGTGGTCGCGGCCCAGCCCGACATTCGCGCCCGGATGCCATTTCGTGCCGCGCTGGCGGGCGATGATGTTTCCGGCAAGCACCTGCTCGCCCCCGAAAATCTTCAGGCCCAGCCGCTGGCTGTTCGAATCGCGGCCGTTGCGGGATGAGCCGCCTGCCTTCTTGTGAGCCATCGCGCTTTCTCCTGTGGCTGAGCGCTATCTGGAGGAGCTTTGTGACAAAATCATCCCGTGGAGTCGCCGGCAGCCGCGCCTGGCTCCGCCGCAGGGTATGCCGCCTCCGCCGATTTCGCCTTCCGCGAGGCGCCGGCCTCTCTGCTCGGCTTTGCGCCGTCGGTGAGGATCTCGGTCACCCGCACAAGCGTAAACTCCTGCCGGTGCCCGCGCTTGCGGCGCGAGTTTTTCCGGCGGCGCTTCTTGAACACGATGATCTTCGGGCCGCGCCCCTGCTCCACAACCTCGGCCGCAACCGATGCGCCGGAGACGATCGGCGCGCCGAGAGTGACATTATCGCCCCCGACCACCAGGACTTCTCCGAACTCGACGATCTCGCCGGGGTTGCCCGCGACCTTGTCGATCCTGATCACATCCTCGGCGGCCACCCGGTACTGCTTGCCGCCGATCCTGATGACTGCGAACATCGTTCTGCCCTCGTGCTCGATTCCGATGCTCGGAGCGTTCCGGATCGGCTTTTTTCAGTCGGTTTGGAGTAAAACGCGGCGCATTGCCGCGGCTCAAAGTGCGCGGCGCCTTGCGGGCCGCGCGGCGGCGGTTATGGCCGCCGACCCCGAAACTGTCAAGAAACCGGGGCCAGAACGGGGCCTTGTCCTTGGCCAGGTGGATCAAACCGGCCATATAGGGGCGGTAAGCCACGAGACCCGCATGAGCGCGCTCGCCAACCAACCTTTCGTCAAGATGAACGGGCTCGGCAACGAGATCGTGGTGGTGGACATGCGCGCGAGCAAAGGCGTCGTCACCGCTGCCGACGCACGCGCAGCCGCGCAGCCGCGCGGCGTGCCCTACGATCAGCTGATGGCGCTGCACCCTCCCCGCACCTCGGGCACGGACGCCTACGTGCGCATCTTCAACCGGGACGGTTCGGAAGCCGAAGCCTGCGGCAACGGCATGCGCTGTGTGGCAGAGCTGCTGTTCAGGGAGACCGGGCGGCGCGCAGCCTCCTTCGAGACCAGGGCCGCGCGCATCGACTGCTGGAAGGGCGAGACGCCGCTCACCGCGACGGTCGACATGGGCGCCCCGCGCCTTGGCTGGAACGAGATTCCGCTTTCGGAGAAATTCGAGGATACCCGCGCCATCGAGCTCCAGATCGGTCCCATCGAGAAGCCCGTTCTGCATTCGCCCTCGGCAGTGAGCATGGGAAATCCGCACGCCATCTTCTGGGTCGAGGATGTCACGGCGCATGATCTCGGCAGAATCGGTCCGCTGCTCGAGCATCACCCGATGTTCCCGGAGGGAGCGAACATTTCGCTCGCGCAGGTGCATTCGCACGAGCGCATCATCGTGCGCACCTGGGAGCGCGGCGCGGGACTCACCAAGGCATGCGGCTCGGCGGCGTGCGCGGCCGCGGTTGCGGCGGCGCGCCTGCGCCGCACCGGCCGCAAGGTTGCGGTGGTGCTGCCGGGGGGCGAGCTGGCGATCGAGTGGCGTGAGCGCGACGACCACGTGCTCATGACCGGCCCGGTCGCCTACGAGTTCGAGGGCCGGTTCGATCCCTCGCTGTTTGCCGCGCCGGTCGCCTGATCGGAAATGGTGCGCGTCGTGCGGGTCCGCCCATGAGCGTTGATGTCGTCACCTTCGGCTGCCGGCTCAACGCCTTCGAATCGCAGGTCATCCGCCGCGCGGCGATCGCGGCCGGCCTGCGCGACACCGTCATCGTCAACACCTGCGCGGTGACGGCAGAAGCGGTGCGGCAATCGCAGCAGAGCGTGCGGCGTATCCGGCGCGAGCGCCCCGGCGCGCGCATCGTGGTCACGGGTTGCGCAGCGCAAATCGAGCCCGGGCGCTTTGCCGACATGCCCGAGGTCACCGCGGTCCTGGGCAACCAGGAAAAGCTCAGTGCGCAGGCCTGGCGTGCCCGTGACTTCGGGGTCGATGACGAGAAGATCAAGGTCAGCGACATCATGGCGGTGCGCGAAGCGAACGCCGATGCGGTCGACGGATGCGAAGGCCGCGTGCGCGCCTTCGTGGCGGTACAGAATGGCTGCGACCATCGCTGCACCTTCTGCGTCATTCCCTATGGGCGCGGCAATTCGCGCTCGGTGCCCATGGGGCAGGTGGTGGCGCAGGTGCGCGCCCTGTGCGAGCGCGGCTATCGCGAAATCATCCTCACCGGCGTCGATCTCACCAGCTACGGATCGAACCTGCCCGGAGCGCCCAGGCTGGGCCGGCTGGTGCGGCAGATTCTCAAGCATGTGCCCGAGCTCGCGCGGCTGCGACTCTCCTCCATCGACGCTGTCGAGGCCGACCGCGACCTGCTCGATGCGCTCGCCACCGAAAGCCGGCTGATGCCGCATCTGCATCTGTCATTGCAGGCCGGCGATGATCTCATCCTCAAGCGCATGAAGCGCCGCCACAGCCACGCCGAGGCGATTGCCTTCTGCTCGCTGCTGCGCGCCCTGCGGCCCGACATCGCGCTCGGCGCCGACATGATCGCCGGCTTTCCGACCGAGAGCGAGGAGATGTTTGCCCGCTCGCTCGATCTCGTGGACGCCTGCGCGTTGACGCATCTCCACGTCTTTCCATTCTCGGCGCGGCCCGGCACGCCCGCCGCACGCATGCCGCCCGTTCCCGCCGCAGTGGTGAAGGAGCGCGCATTGCGCCTGCGTGAGAAAGGCAAGGCCGCTTTTCGCCGCCATCTCGAAGCGCAGATCGGCTCGACCCAGCGGGTGCTCACGGTCTCGCACCAGCGCGGCCACACCGAGCAGTTCGCGCCGGTCCGGCTCGCAAGCCCTGTTGCCGCCGGCATGATCCTCGATGTCGCGATCGGTGGCCATGACGGGCGCGATCTGCTCGCGGCGTGAAGCGGGACGTGGTAAAACGCGCGCCCGCGCCAACCGGACGCCCTGCCATGACCGAAACCCCTGCCCGCGACCACATCATCACCAGCGTCGAGGCGCTGGAGCGCCTTTACGGGCAGCCTTTCGGGCCGTCGATTGCCAAGGAGACCGATCGCATCACCGCGCATTATCGCGCATTCATCGAGGCGGCGCCGTTCTTCGCGCTCGCCTCGGCCGGCGCCGACGGTCTCGACTGCTCGCCGCGCGGCGATGCGCCGGGTTTCGTGCGCGTCGCCGACGAAAGCACGCTGCTCATTCCGGACCGTCGCGGCAACAACCGCGCCGACACGCTGCGCAATATCCTGCACGATCCGCGCGTGGCGCTCCTGTTCCTCATTCCCGGCTGCGGCGAGACCATCCGGGTGAACGGCCGGGCGAAAATCTCGACCGATCCGGCGCTCACCCAGAGCTTCCTGGTCGACCGCAAGGCGCCGCGCACCGTAATTGTGGTCGCGGTCGACCGCATCTACTACCAATGCGCCAAGGCAATCGTGCGCTCGAAGCTGTGGGACGCCTCGCGCCACATCGACCGCGCCAGCCTGCCGAGCGCCGGCACGATCCTCGCCGACCTCACCCAAGGCCGCGTTGGCGGCCCCGAGCATGACCGCGCCGCGCCGGAGCGGCTCAAGGCGACGCTCTATTGACGCACTGGTGTGGCGGATTTGACGTTCCTACCAGCATTGCCGCGAATCATTCGTAGGAACGTCAAATCCAAAGCCACACCAGAATCATATATTTGCTAGTGTCCCTTTGGTTCCGACGTTTGTACGAGCGCCTGCCGCAAAGAGGTATAAACGTCGGAACCGGGACACTAGTGTGGCGCCGCGTCGTCCTCCCATCCGCACGCCCGCAGCCGCTCATGCATGTGCGCCGGCACCGGCGCGCGCACCGTAACGGGCGCGCGGTTCTTGTAGATCGGGACGACGACCTCGCGCGCATGCAGATGCAGACCGGGCCCGGCCATGCGCGCCGCGCTGCCGTAGACGCTGTCTCCCACGATGGGCCAGCCCATCTCCGCGCAATGGACGCGCAACTGATGCGTGCGGCCGGTCAGCGGCTCGAGCGCGAGCCAGGTCAGACCCTCGCCGCGTCCCAATGCTTTCCAGCTGGTCGTTGCCGGCTGGCCGTGTGGATCGTGCTTCATCCACCAGCCGCGCGTTGCGTCCTTGCGCCCGAGCGGCATGTCGATGCGGCCCTCCTCGTCGGCGGGGCCGCCTTCGACCACCGCCCAATAGGTCTTCCCGATGCGGCCGCTCTTGAAAAGGCGGCCAAGCTCGGCCAGCGCCTTGCGATGGCGGCCGAGCACGAGACATCCCGAGGCGTCGCGGTCGAGCCGGTGCGCGAGTGCGGGCGCGCGCGGCAGACCGAAGCGCAGCGCATCGAAAAAATCTTCCAGGCTGCGGCCGCCCCGTGCACCCGGCGGCCCCTTGTGGACTGCAAATCCGGGGGGCTTGTCGAGGACAAGGATGAGGCCGTCGCGATAGAGCAGGCGCGCCACTATCTCTTCCTCGGTCATGGCGCAGGAGCTATCACGGGTGTTGCATGAGCGACAACGCCGAGGACAAGCCAGGCTGGTGGCGGCGGCTCGGCGTGGGTCTCAAGCGCACGTCGTCCTCCATCGGCGACGCAATCAGCGATCTCGTCGTCAAGCGCCGGCTCGACCAGGCCATGCTCGACGAGATCGAGGAAGCCTTGATCCGTGCCGATCTTGGGATCGACTGCGCGGCGAGGATTGCAGCCGCGGTCGGGGAAGGCCGCTACGACAAGTCGATCACGTCCGACGAGGTCAAGCAGGTGCTGGCGCGCGAAGTGGAGAAGGTTCTCGCTCCCGTGGCGAAGCCGCTGGCAACCGAGAAAGCCAAACCGTTCGTCGTGCTGGTTGTCGGGGTGAACGGTTCCGGCAAGACCACCACCATCGGCAAGCTTGCCGCGCAAGCCCGCGCGCAGGGGCGCTCCGTGCTGCTGGCCGCCGGCGACACGTTCCGCGCGGCGGCGATCGACCAGCTCAAGGTCTGGGGCACCCGCAGCGGCGCCTCGGTGATCGCGCGCGCCCCCGGCGCCGATGCGGCCGGCCTCGCCTTCGATGCCCTGAGCCAGGCGCGCAGCGAAAAGATCGATCTCCTCCTGGTGGATACCGCAGGAAGGCTGCAGAACAAGGCGGTGCTGATGGACGAGCTTGAAAAGATGGTGCGCGTGATGAAGAAGGTCGATCCTGCCGCTCCGCACGCGGTGCTGCTCGTGCTCGATGCCACCGTCGGCCAGAACGCGCTCGCCCAGGTAGAGGTGTTCCGCGACGTGGCCGGCGTGACCGGTCTTGCCATGACCAAGCTCGACGGCACGGCGCGCGGCGGCATTCTTGTTGCCATCGCCGAGAAATACGGCCTGCCGGTGCATTTCGTGGGGGTCGGCGAGGGTATCGAGGACCTTGCACCGTTCTCGGCCCGGGAATTCGCGCGCGCCATTGCAGGAATCGAAATCTCATGAATGCGAAAAAAGCTCAGCTCAATCCGTCCCTCAAGCTGGCGCTCGACATCGGGCCGCTGCTGCTGTTCTTCGTTGCAAATTCGAAGCCGGCGCTGTTTGCGCCGGTGGTCGCCCCGCTGCTGCCGGCGGGCATCACGGCGGGCGAGCACGGCGGCATTTTCGTCGCCACCGCGGTCTTCATGACCACCATCGTGATCGCGCTCGTCATCTCCTACGCGCTGACCCGGCACCTGCCGATCATGCCGCTCGTCACCGCCTTGATCGTGCTCGTGTTCGGCTCGCTCACGCTCTTGCTGCAAGACGAGGTGTTCATCAAGCTCAAGCCCACCATCATCTATCTGCTGTTCGGCGGCGTTCTGCTCGGCGGGCTTGCCTTCGGCAAGCCGCTGCTCGGCATGGTCTTCGACTCGGTGTTTCATCTCAGCGAGGAAGGATGGCGCAAGCTGACGCTACGCTGGGCGGCATTCTTCTTCGCCTTGGCCGCGCTCAACGAGATCGTCTGGAGGACCCAGACGACCGATTTCTGGGTCGGCTTCAAGGTTTTCGGCGTCCTGCCGCTGACCTTCCTGTTCGCCGCCGCGCAATTTCCGTTGATGTCGAAATACGCCGTGCCGGAGCCAAACGTGAAGGAGCCGCCTGCGCGATAGAGCGGGACGACTTTTCTTCGAATCGTCATCCCGCTCTATTTTTCGCAAAATCGGTTCCCACTTTTGCTGGACATGCCATAGCGCGAAGCCGCTTGCGCCTCAGGACGGCGGCGCAGGCGCCTCCAGCGCCTTCTCGATTGCGGGTCGCAATACCTGGTCCAGGTTCTCCGGCGTGATCGGCCCGACCAGCTTGTAGCTGATGCGCCCGTCGCGACCCACGACAAAGGTCTCGGGCACGCCATAGACGCCCCATTCGACCCCGGCGCGGCCGGCCTCGTCGTTCCCGTTGGCCGCAAACGGGTTGCCGTAGCGGCCAAGGAAGCGGCGCGCATTATCGTGCTGGTCCTTGTAGCTGATGCCCACCACCCGCAGGCGCGGGTCGGCGGCGAGCCGCAGCAGCAGCGGCGCCTCGTCGCGACAGGGCACGCACCAGGACGCCCAGACATTGAGGAGCGTGACCTGGCCCTTGAAGGAGGCGCCATCGAGCCCGGGCACTGGCCTGCCGTCGCGCTCGAGGCCCGCAACCGGGGGAAGACTGGTCGCCGGCGCGGGGTGTCCGATCAATGCCGACGGAATGCGCGACGGATCGCCTGAGCCCAGCCGGATCATGAAGAGGGCGGCAAGACCGAGAAAGGCCAGCAGCGGGATGAGCACGATCGCCCGCCGATGCACCGGCGCGGCGTGCTCCTCGGCCGCGGACTTTTCCGTCAGGGTCATGATTTCTCCTCGCGCTCGCGCCGGGATCGCCGCGTCGCTCCCCTTGCCTCGACTTCCGCAATCAGCCGGATCAAATGACGCCGGTCCAGCACGACCCACGCCACCAGGCCCGCGACAATCGCGATCGCCGCGGCGTAGGCGATCAGAATGAAGGCCGCATACGGGCCGAGCGTCGTTGCTGCGGTCATCTCGCGGCGGCCGCCTGCATCATCAGCATGGTGCGCAGCCGCCGGCGCAGGATCTCGTTGTGCATGGCCGCCAGATGCAGCGTGAGAAAGAGGAGCGTGAACGCGACCAGCATGGCAATCAGCGGAATGAGGATGCTCGGATGGATGGTCGATCCGCCCAGCCGTAGCACGGAGGCGCCCTGGTGCAAGGTGTTCCACCAATCGACCGAGAACTTGATGATGGGAATGTTGATCGCACCGACCAGGGTGAATACCGCCACGGCGCGCGCCGCGCGCGTGGGGTCTTCGATCGTGCGCCACAGCGCGATGACGGCGAGATACATCAGAAAGAGGACCAGCACCGAGGTGAGCCGCGCGTCCCACACCCAATAGGCGCCCCACATCGGCCGCCCCCAGAGAGCGCCGGTGAGCAGACATATCAGGGTGAAGGCCGCGCCGATGGGCGCGGCCGCCTTGGCGGCGACATCGGCGAGCGGGTGGCGCCAGACCAGCGTGCCGAGCGCAGCGATGCTCATCAGCAGCCAGCAGAAGATGCCGAGCCAGGCCGCCGGAACGTGAATGAACATGATTTTCACCGTGGCGCCTTGCTGATAGTCGTCCGGCGCGAGCCAGGCCTGCACGCCCCCCACCACGAAGGCGAGGACGGTTGCAGCAATGAGCCACGGCAGGGCGCGCTCGCTCAGCGCAAGCACGCGCGAAGGGTTGGCCAGCTGGATCAAAGTCATGACAGTGCGCCTACATCATCTGGTTCTGCGTTATGGCGTGCACTCCTGATCGCCTCAGTCGAGGCCCTGCCGCAGCGCGATGGCGGCCGCAAACGGGCCGATCACGACGCTCATCAATGAGAGCGCGCAAAGAATGCCGAACGGCGTTCCGAACGGGAGGGGGCCGACGATGGCCGCGTTCGAGGCCGCCACGCCGAAAATGAGCACGGGAATGTTCAATGGCAATACCAAGACGGCGAGGAGGAGCCCGCCGCGCCGCAACGCCACGGTGAGCGCGGCCCCGATCAGGCCGATATAGGTCAAGGCCGGCGTGCCGGCCAGCAAGGTGAGCGCCACCGCGCCGCTCGCCCTGCCGTCGAGGTTGAGAAGAACGCCGAGCAAGGGGGCGGCGACCACCAGCGGCAGGCTGGTGGTCAGCCAATGCGCGAGCGCCTTCGCCGCAACCGCAAGCTCCAGCGGTGTGCTCGCCATGAGGATCAGGTCGAGCGAGCCGTCCTCGTAATCGCTCGCGAGCAACCGGTCGAGCCCGAGCAGGCTGGCGAGCAGCGCGCCGAGCCACAGGATGGCCGAGCCGATCCGCGCAAGCAATGCGAGATCCGGGCCAAGCGCGAACGGAACAAGCGTCACCACCATGAGAAAGAACAAGACGCCGATGAAGGCGCCGCCGCCCAGGCGCACGGCGAGCTGCATATCGCGCACAAGGAGCGCGGCAAGCGGCGTCAAGGCGCCCACCGCCGGTCGCCTGTAAGCCCGGAGGGGGCGCATGAGAAGCAGTCAAGGGCACATCCATGCCGCATTCCGGCGCGCGATCTCACGGAGTCCCTCCCAATCGCAATTCCCGCGTCGCCTCGAGCTCGAGCGGACCATGGATGGCTGCGAGGATCAGCCCGCCGGCGGCAAGATGCACCCGCATGATCGCGGCAAGCATCGCCCCTCCCGCGGCATCGAGCACCGACCCCGGCTCATCGAGCAGCCATATGGGACGCTGGGCTGCGAGCAGTCGGGCAAGCGAGAGACGGCGACGCTGCCCGGCCGAAAGGTGGAGCGCCGGCAGGTGAGCGAGCGCGCCGAGGCCGACCCCGGCAAGGGCCGCCGCGACCTTGTTTCCATCTCCGAGCCACCGGCTCCAGAAGGCGAGGTTTTCCGTGACCGTGAGCGAGGGCTTGATGGCGTCCTGGTGGCCGACGTAGTGCGCCTGCTCACCGATGCTCAGTTCCGGGTCGCCGCCTGCGATCACCACCCTGCCCTGAGCCGGATGGATGAGCCCGGCAACCAGGCGAAGGAGCGATGACTTGCCGGCGCCGTTCGGGCCGGTGACCGCCAGCATCTGCCCTCCTTGCAGAGCGAAGCATACCTTGTGAAAGACCTCGCGGCCCGCCCTGACGCACGTAAGGTCGTCTGCGGAAAGCTCGATCACGCGCGTGCCCTCTCTTTTCGACCTCGGTTTTGCCGGGAGGACAAAGTGGCGCACCCCATCCCGGGACCCATTGCCGCCCGGCAGGCCAAATCAACGGAAGGGCGAGCCCTGAATTTAAAGCTCATGTCATTGAGGAGCGTCGATTTTCTGGAACAGACCAAAAAAAGTTTCTATAAACCATCGTTCCGCGCAGGCTATTGTCCCGCGCGAAACTGGCGACGGACGATGAGAAGCGGCTTTTGGTGCCATAATACCAAAGATCGCTGTCTCGGCGAGGATTGGAACCAACGCACGATGACTTCACAGGACAGTTTCAGGTGCTGCAAACCTCTCAAGGTGGGCAGCAGAACCTACGCCTATTACAGCCTTTCGGCGGCCGAGAAGAACGGGCTCAAAGGCATTTCACGCCTGCCGTTTTCCATGAAGGTGCTGCTGGAGAACCTGCTGCGTCACGAGGATGGGCGCTCGATCGCCAAGGAGGATATTCAAGCGATTGCACAATGGCTCAAGACCAAGACCTCGGAGCGTGAGATCGCGTTTCGGCCCGCCCGGGTGCTGATGCAGGACTTTACCGGCGTGCCGGCGGTGGTCGATCTGGCGGCCATGCGGGATGCCATGAAGGTGCTGGGGGGAGATCCCAAGCTGATCAACCCGCTGGTGCCGGTCGACCTGGTTTGCGACCACTCGGTGGCGGTCACGTTCTTCGGCAACAACAGCGCGCTCAAGAAGAATGTCGAGGAGGAATACCGCCAGAACAGGGAACGCTACGAGTTTCTCAAATGGTCGCAGAAGTCGTTCGAGAATTTTCGTGTCGTGCCGCCCGGGACCGGCATCTGCCACCAGGTCAATCTCGAATACCTGTCGCAGACGGTCTGGAGCAAAAAGGACAAGGTCAAGATCGACGGCAAGGTGGTGATCACGGACGTGGCCTATCCGGACACGCTGGTCGGCACCGATTCCCACACCACCATGGTCAACGGCCTTGCGGTGCTTGGCTGGGGCGTCGGCGGGATCGAGGCGGAAGCGGCCATGCTCGGGCAGCCCTATTCGATGCTGCTGCCTGAGGTGATCGGCGTAAAGCTCACCGGCAAGCTCAAGGAAGGCGTGACAGCGACCGATCTCGTCCTCACCGTAACGCAGATGTTGCGCAAGCGCGGGGTGGTTGGAAAGTTCGTCGAGTTCTTCGGTCCGGGCCTCGCCAATCTCTCCATTGCCGATCGTGCCACCATCGGCAACATGTCGCCGGAATACGGCGCGACCTGCGGCTTCTTCCCGGTCGACGACGACACCATTCGCTATCTCACCGATACCGGCCGGCCGGCAGCGCAGATCGCGCTGGTCGCCGCCTACGCCAAGGCGCAGGGCATGTATCGCACCAAGTCGACGCCGGATCCCATATTCACCGACGTGCTCAAGCTCGAGCTGGCGCAGGTCGAGCCTTCGCTTGCCGGCCCCAAACGCCCGCAGGACCGTGTCGCGCTCAAGGACGTTCGGGCCGAATTCGCCACCGCCATGGACACGGAGTTCAACAAAGGCGGCGACGGCGGCGCGGAGATTTTCGACCTGCATCCGTCGCTCGCGACTTCGCTCGACAAGGACTTCTCCAAGGCAGGCGGACCGGGCCGCGTCCCGGTCGAGGGCCGCAATCACGATCTCGGCCATGGCGACGTTGTCATCGCCGCGATCACCTCCTGCACCAACACGTCGAACCCGAACGTGATGATGGGCGCGGGCCTGCTGGCGCGCAAGGCCGTGGCCAAGGGGTTGACCGTCAAGCCTTGGGTCAAGACCTCGCTGGCGCCGGGCTCGCAGGTGGTCGCCGAGTATCTCGACAAGTCGGGCCTGCAGAAGGATCTCGACAAGCTCGGCTACAACCTGGTCGGCTTCGGCTGCACCACCTGCATC